>Ga0123342_1000422_pt1 | contig 66208 bp, 52 predicted proteins | sample Turbeawhitnodule_FD_89960 | JGI IMG/M metagenome (GOLD analysis project Ga0123342, IMG submission 89960) | Root nodule microbial communities of legume samples collected from Mexico - Turtle bean Mexico white nodule | ecosystem: Host-associated > Plants > Roots > Nodule | place: Mexico: Nepantla... | reverse complement strand
GGAGTGTTGTGTGCTCTTGAGGTTGTCAAGATCAACATTCTTGGTGTGTGTTGTGCCAAAGGAAGTGTGTTTCTTGAAGGGTTCAAGGTCACTTCTTTGGTGGTTTTGTGTGTAATCTGTATTGATTGCTTAGTGGATTGCCCAGTGGCTTTTGGGAACTGGATGTAGCTCTTGGTTTAAGAGTGAACCAGTATAAACTGTTTGTGTAACCCTTTAAATAATTCACCCTCCTTTCGTTTAAGGCCATATATTCTAACAATAACACCCAAGATTGCCTTTTTCTTTGGTGTAGAAGATCTTGAAAGTCATCTAAAGGCATTCAGGGCTCAAATGATCATCTCTAGGGGTGTGATGTAATTTGATGTAAGATGCTCATGGGTACATTCACAGGGACAACCATGCAATGGTTTAGTGGGATCCCAAATGGACACATAACCTCTTTCCCTCAGTTCTCTAAAATGTTTAAAAGGTTGTTTTTGGGCAAAAAGGTCCCCCCCCCCCCCCCCCCTTCGTACAAGGGATGACAACAAGCTCGTTCAGTGATTCACTAATTAGGAATCCAGTGGAGACGTTATCTGATACAAACCAAGCCAACAAGAAGACGACCAAGGATGCAAATTACCATTCACACTATGAGAAGTCATCTCAACTTTCAAGTGAAGACCCCACCAATGATCTAGCAAACCTCACCAGAAGAAGAAATGGGAAAAGACCAAAACATCAAATGTTCTTCTTTCTGGTCTTCTTAAGAATAAAACAAGTTGTAAATAATTTGGGCTCACCTTTGGGGCCCAAATAGCAAGATAGGCTAGAATAAGTGCCTTTAGCATAAATAGGAGTGCTCATAGCGGACACTTTTTCATGACAAGGCATCTAGGTTTAGGATTTTGACCTATCTTCTAGAAGAATAGGCTTTATGGTGTGGCATTGACTTAGTCAATGCTTAGGGCCGCACCTTTCTTTTTGGTTTCCCATCCTACCCTTGTTTCTTGTTTTCCAAGGCACCATCTCCTATAAATAGGGTGTCATACTCCTTGTATTTTTTTTGTTGAAATTTATAGAAGAAGGAAAACTCTGCACAAATTGTGTGAGGATTGTTTACTCTAGCAATAGGTCTTATCTTGAGTGAGTTTGAGAGCTCTCAAGTGGCGACCATCTACACTCACCTTGGAGGAAACCACACTCCAGTGACGTGTCCCTTCTCAATTCACACCATAAGCTTTCTTCTTCCATCATTTCCATTACATCACTTTATTCATGTGTTCTATACTTGTTATAATTCGGTTTTCCTATATGTTCTTTTGTTGTTCTTCCATTTTAGCATTCGGCCATGCCTATCTTAATTGTTTCATTTCATGTCTTTCAATTTCCGCAATGCATCATCACTATCACCTTATCTTGATTTTCCTCTTTGCCTTTAGAAGTGAACCTTCACACTTACTTAATCACTTGGTTAAGTTCGTGTCCAGCGGGGATCTTCCCTAGGTCTCACCATATACTTGTTAAAAATCTCAATCATAAGTAAAATGGAACCATCTAAAATCAACTCACATCATATGGTTATCAGAGCTTTGGTTTTTTTAGCATATTTGCTTTGAGTTGATTTGACACTTTACTTTTCTTGCACCTTTAAATTATTTCCTTTACATTCAAGCAAATTTAAATTCAACCTTTACTTTCTTGCTTTTCAATTTGACATTATCTTTATTCAATAGCTTTCAATTTGCTTTTGAATGTTATTTTGTGTCCAATTTTTTGTTCTTACCTCTTTGTGTTTGAGTCATATGTTCTTAGTGTTTATGGGTGATACAAACCAAGTAGCTACGAAGATGACCAAGGAAGCAAAAGACAAGGCACATGGGGAACAGTCATCTCAGTGAACAATTCAAGACCTCACCAAGGATCTCATGGACCTCACCAGAGGAAATGGGCATAAACCGGAACACCAACTGTTCTTCCTTCTGGTCTTTTTAAAAGATAAAATATGTTGTAAATAATTTGGGTTAACTTTAGGGGTCCAAATAGCAAAGATAGGCTAGAATAAGGTGCCTTTAGCATAATAGGGGGTGTAGGTATCATTTTAGCTTGTTCCTAGTCCTTTAGAAAGGAAATTTGACCTAGTTTCTATAAGGACAGAAAGAAATTCAATGAACAGAAATGCCTCGTTATCTGAGAAGAAACTCAGAAACTTTGTTGTTGGCCACATCAGGAAGATCCAATACCCTAAGTTGTTGGTGAATGTTGTATTGGTGAAAAAGGCAAATGGGAAGTGGAGGATGTGTGTTGACTTCACCGATTTAAATAAGGCTTGTCACAAGGATTCTTACCCTCTACTGATCATAGACTCCTTGGTAGACAACTCCTCATGATGTCTTCTGTTAGGTTTTCTAGATGCATTTTCGTTGTATAATCAGATTCGTATGCACCTGAAGGATAACAGTAAGACAACTTTTATGGTTGAGGTCGCCAGTTACTGCTATAAGGTCATATCTTTTGGCCTGAAAAACGTTGGAGCAACCTATCAAAGGCTCATGGATAGGATCCTTTCACCAATGCTCAAATGCAACGTTCAAGCATATGTGAATGACATGGTCGTCACGTCGGAAAGGGAAGACCAACATGTTATTGACTTAGAAGAGCTATTCGCAAATATAACGAGGTACAATTGAAAGCTTAATCCTGATAAATGCGTGTTTGGGGTAGAAGTAGAGAAATTTTTTGGCTTCTTGCTAACAAAAAGAGGTATAGAGAAAAACCCTAACAAATGCGCAACAATCATAAAGATGAGAAGCTCAACCAATGTGAAGGAAGTGCAACAGTTAATCGAGTGCATGGCTACCCTGTCTTGTTTCTTATCACATAACTGCCAATTGTCCAAATAAAATAACCCCAAAGCCAAAAGAGGAACATCAGGCCCAAATTAAAACAAAAACCAAAAGTGAAAATAAAAGAGAAAACGAAGGACAAGATAACACGGGTATCATCACTTCACCTCAAAGGTGTTTTTCTTCCATGTCTTTTTCATTACCTAAACATTCTAAAAAATTGACATATTTGATTAAGAAATTTAGGGATGATATCCAAAAAACTCCTAAAGGTTATCACCTTCTAAGAGGATTCTCCCAAAATCATTTCATCCCCAAATATTATTTCCAAACATGGTCTGTAGCTAGAATTCAACCATGTAATCTTCCTAAGCTTAATGAACATAAGTTTTCTTCACACCTACCGTATACAAATCATGTGAGCAAACTCACTATGTTATTTGCAAGAGTCCTAAATTCGGTGACGAATTCTTTCGAACCTAGGGAGCATGATACAAACCGACATATAAGTAAGGATACAACAAACACTTCTCAAAATGGTCAATCATCTAAAGATGCAAATCCATGACCCACCAAGCCTCGAGAAAGAATCATCAAAAGAAGAAGAAGTTATAAACCTGAATATCAGAAGTTCTTCCTTTTGGTCTTCTTAAAAAATAGAATATGTTTGTAAATAATTTGGCTCACTTTAGGGGTCCAAATAGCAAAGATAGGCTAGAATAAGGTGCCTTTAACATAATAGGGGGTGTAGGTATCATTTTATCTTGTTCCTAGCCCTTTAGAAATGCATTTTGACTTAATTTCTAGAAGAACAAGCCTACGGTGTGGGTTTGACTTAGTCAAACCTTAAGGCTACCTATTTTTCCATTTCAACAACAATAATATAATTTCAACAATAAAACATTCTGTCAACATGCACCTTTATTTTTTGGTGCTATGCCACGTTATTCCCAACAGCTTTTAAAGATATATACGCTTTAATTAATACCGTTTATTCCTTCTGTTATTTTTACTTAAAGTATCTTCTTTGTGTAGACTACCAAACATCTGGGCCGACCTCGTAACGTGTTGTTGGGCCCATACCTGCCCCAGACCCAGCTGGGTATAACTTATCTAACCAAGCTTACTACACTTCAGTGCTTGGGCTGAGGATCTGAGCACGTCCGGCTAGTACAAATATCATCGGACCCTTTACTCCAGGAAAGGGATAGTGCAAATTTCTATTGGTAGGCATTGACTATTTCACCCAGAGCATAAGGATCGAACCCTTGGCAGCCATCACTACGCAGAATGTCCAAAAATTTGTTTCGAAAAACATTGCGTGTCGATTTGGAATGCCACTTGTCATCATCACCGACAAAAATCAACAATTCAATGATCGAGGATTGGCTAAGTGTTTTTGCCAGTTGACCTGCTCGCCGGTTGACTCTGATGACAAGTTCTAACTCGTTTCTTCACGAGTTCGTTCTATCTCTTACTGCTATGGAACGTAGCACCGTTGAAACATAGGGGACCCTACCTGTTGATTGCACTCTGGCGATCAAGTTAGTACATGGCTTATGGAATTTAAGAAGTAGTAAGTTTCAGTCTTAGAAACAACATACCTTAACCTCGGATCTCAAGTCCCTTTTATAGTTTACCTCTTGTAACAACTTTCTATCACAAGAATATAATCTCAACTGAAAGCATACTCAACAGGAAAATATTATGCTCAAGGGCACACCCTTATGGTGTTGCAAAAAAACGAAATCTTTCCTTCATGGAGTGCATAAAATAATAACAGAATAACCACCAGGGTACCAACTCATGTACCAACATTAGGGGTCCAATCTGTTTATGTAACCACCCCAGCATGGTGTTATGCTTCTCTGGTGAATGCATGCAACCTAACCTTTATGTGCCCTAACACACATGGACTTAGGTTTAAAAGAAAAATATTTACTTAAATTAGACCCCCGACGCACTAAGCACACCCCTAGGTCCAAAACTAACCCTCGCTAGCCGCCTAGGCCTTATGCACAAAGGATTATACGAAAAAAGAACTAATACATATAGCTAGGGCATAATCTCATGGCCCACCAACTTGGCCCAAAAGCCGAGCTGACCTGCCTACGGCAAATGCTGAGATTCGACCACCGAGCTTTGAGCTCTGAGCGCTCTGGTCCAATACACTAAGTTTTATGAAAAGCTTGATATTAAACATATTACAAGCTCAATGGAGCTCCTGCAGACCAACGACCAAGCTGAGACCGCCAACAAAGTCATTCTTAATGAATTGAAAAAGAGACTCGACCTAGCTAAAGGTAAGTGCACCGAGGAGCTTCTCGAAGTCTTATGGGCTTACCAATGTACGCCAACATCCATTACACAGGAAACTCCATATAGTCTGACTTATGGGATGGAAGTTATGATTCTCGTTGAAGTAGGAGAGTCCTCTCTATGACGACAAATGCTAGACTTGGATTTGAATAAAGAAAGTTTTTTGGTCGGCCTTAACCTTATCAATGAACTCAAAGACAAGAGTAGAATAAGGGAAAAAGCATGCAAAGTGCGAGCGACAAGAAGATATAATTCGAAAGTAAAGCCAAGAAACTTCCAAAAAGGAGACTTGGTGTAGCGAATGCATAGTGACGCCCGGAAAGACGATGGTAAGTTCTCAAGCAATTGGGAAGGACCATTCTGCGTTACAGACACAGCAGTCGGTCGTGCTTATTATTTAGAATTTTTATCAGGCAGATATGTACTGAGAACGTGGAATGCCCCAAATCTCAAATTTTATTATAGTTTATGAAAATTCAATAAAATAGTGTACTCCTTCCTTGCTCGTTTGTTTTATCCCTAAGGAGGGTTTTCGACCGATAAGGTTTTAACTAGGCACTTTAAAATTATTTTGCTATCACATGATTATCTCAACTAAATACTTATCGCCCTGACCCATCAGAAATAATAAGAGTTTTAACTCCAATCGAGTTCATTGAAGCTAACCCTTCAATCGGCTCAGATAACCACCGCCTAAAGTGGTCAGAAAAAATTTAAGGAGTCACAACTCCAATTGCATTTATCAACACTCCGGCCTCGACCCATACATTTTATTATTCTAAGCTAAGTTATCAAGAATAACTTTGAATAAGCTATCGCTGTACGCGATTAGTGCCAACCAGATTCAATCATCATCGTTGATCGCGATCTGAACCACATATAGTATCGCTTAGAGCGATGAGAATAAAATAAATATCCCCTAAAGCGATCAAAATAAAATAATTTTAACTAACATTTATCATTTTGTCAAGGATTAAAACCTAAACCAAAATAACTTATTCTTACTTCGCGTGAAGGAATAAAGTAGAAGTCTCTATTTCATATTTGTTCAAGTTATGTTTTCTTTAATTAGAAAGTAAGTTTTCAAGTTTTATCATACTCCACCGCTTAGTCGGTCAAATGTTATTCATAACGATTGGGCGACGTTACTTGGATCATTAAAGTATCACATAAATTCAACTACATTGTTCAAACAAAATCAATAGGCTCGGTTAGCCATTACTGAGTACTTTATTTAAACCAAATTTATATAAGTACTTGGTAGTCCAAATGAACAGAAGCATAATCAAAGCTCAAAGGTGTTGTCGTCATTTTCAAAATATATCAACATATTCAAGTTTTCCTATTTCTTCTTGTATTCTTTTATCTAATTGCAAACTGACTTTGTTTTATGCAGAAGTACTGAATTCGTGGACGAATTCTCTCCAACTTGGGGGGTATGATGAGAATAAAAAAGATGTTATTAATAGGAGGAATGGACAAATGCCAAAACATTTAAAGTTATTTTTATTAGTCTTTTCAAAAGATGAGGCCCGAGCCCAAGAAGTCCAAGCCCAACCCATGAGGAGCAAGGCCAAGCATTAATAAATGAGCATCAATGGATGTCTCTTTTTGTAATTACTTTTGTGTAGTTTTTAGTATAACTTTAAAAAGAAGGTGTAGATATTAAATAAGGGGTGCTAATGTACAAAACAAAGTCACACCTTCCATGTGACATAAAAGATTAAGTGTAGATATAGTTTTAGGAGGTGCCAAAGTAGGAAAGCAAGTCACACTTCTCATGTGACTTGTTTTGGCTCCAAATTTGAATAGTCTAGTTTTTGAATTGTGCCTTTTCATTTTCAGCCCTCTTTTACTATAAATAGAGAGGTCATGCTCTTGTAAATTTAGAATTAGTCTTGAAGAAAGGAAACTCTACTCAAATTGAGAGAGAATTATGAGAGATTTGATCTCCTTCAACAACTCTTATTTTGTAAGCTTTGGGGGGCTTCAAGTGGCGGCAACTAGCACTCATCTTGGAGCTTTCACCATCCAAGTGGCGTGTCCATCTCCTTCGTGTCTTCATCCAAATAAGTTCCTTCTTCATTCCATCTCCATTTCCATTTCGAATCATGTTTTAGCAATTCCAATCGATTGTTTTTGTTCCTTTTGTGTTGTTCTTCAATTTCCACATATTACTCTTGTAGCTTAATTTGATTCGGTATTTGTGTTTTCAATTCCTTGTGTTTGTTCGGTTCAATGTGAAATGGCACTCAATCTTAAGTTTGGTTCATCAATTAGAAGGCTTTGTACTTCAATGATAATTCCTTAAGTTCCTCCACTTGTTCCTAATTGTTTGTCCTTATTTACAACTCTTAATTGTTGTCTTTCTTCACATATAATGTTGTTTCCATATGTTGAAAAGTGTCTATGCTTGATTCAACTCACATCAATTAGTGAGTCCAAAAGGCATCACTAACCATTCATATAATCTAAACTTGGTTCTAAAAGCAGTCTTCCACTCATCACCTTCTTTAATTCGAATTTGATGATAGTCACTTTTAAGATCAATTTTAGAAAATATAATGGATCCATGTAATTCATCAAGCATATCATCTAGTCTTGGAATTGGATGCCTGTACTTGATGGTGATATTATTGATGGCTCTACAGCCACAACACATTCTCCACTTTCCATCCTTTTTAGGCACCAACAAGACAGGAACAACACAAGGATTGAGGCTCTTTTGAACTCAACCCTTATCCAACAAATCCTGAACTTGTGTTTTTATCTCCTTCGTTTCACCAGGATTAGTTCTATAAGCCGGTCTATTGGGTAGACTAGCTCCTAGAACTAAATCGATTTGATGTTCTATTCCTCTAAAAGGAGGAAGTTCCATTGGACCTTCCTTAGGGAATACATCATCAAATTCTTTTAAAAGCTCTTTTATCAAATGAGGTATATCACTAGACTCAGTAAGTGTGGTAGTGCATGTTAGTGTTCATTTACAAAGTATGAGGCATGTAGGTTGTTCAGAGAGAAGTATTTTTTTAACTTTTTTTTCTTCTTTCTGAATGACTTTATGGGAAGGAACACTCTTCTCCCACGCCTTTTTTTCCCTAAGGGCTTTTTCTTGGGTTTCTAGTTTTTTTTTTCTTTTCTCATCCTCTTTTTTTTTCCTCATTTGCACTTGGTCCTTTACCACTTGCGATGGTGGTAATGGATAAAACCCAAACTTCTTTTCTTGGTGGATGAAAGAAATCTCATTAGTAAGACCATTGTGCATGGTTTTCTTATCAAATTGTCAAGGTCTTCCTAATAAAATATGACAAGCTTCCATGGGAACTACATCACATAAAACTTTATCTTTGTAGTTTCCCACAGAAAACTCGATTTTCACTTGTTTATCCACAGTTAGTTCCCCATCCTCATTAATACATTGAAGTTTGTAAGGTTTTGGATGAGGTACTACTTGTAGACTAAGTTTTTCAATCATCCTAAGGCTACAAGAATTGCAGCATGATCCACTATCCACAATGAGAGAACATATATTTTCAAAAACTTTACATCTTGTATGGAAGATGTTCTCTCTTTGTGTTTCCTGGATCATATTAGGTTGGTTGTTGAGGGTTCTTCTGATCATCATTAACTCACCCTGACATGGATACACCCCTTCACTATTTGTTTTTTCTTCCTCGTCCTCCCCACTAGCTACATCACTTTGGTTGGTATATTTGTCCCTCCCTCTTAAGAATATAGTTCTCCTATTTGGGCATTGGGCAGCTATATGACCTCTTCCAAAGCATTTAAAACACTTGGTGTCTTTAGGTTTCTCTCTTGACATATTATCCTCCCTTTCTTTTTTATACTCTTTCTTTGGATAAGAGTTAGGATATGTACTTTCCCTACGACTTGAAGTTTTCCTCAAAAATTTTTGCTCAACTTTGATACACAATTGAATTAAATCATTCAAGTCTCTGTAGGGTAAAAGTTCAACCATATCTCTGATCTCAAGATTGAGTCCCCTCAAGAATCTAGCTATGGTGGTGGTCTCATCTTCCCTAATGGAAGTTCGCATCATATATAATTCCATCTTCTGTCTATACTCCTCCACACTCATAGATTTCTGTTGGAGTCTTTGGAGCTTGTCCATTAACTCCCTATTATAATATGAAGGTATATGTCGACGTCTTAAGGCTCCCCTAAGATCATTCCAATAATCTATGGGAGGATCCTTATGAAGGCACCTGTTTCTTTCTAAGGCAGTCCACCAATACATAGCATTTCCTTGAAAGCTTAGGATGGCTAAGAGTACCTTTCTTTCCTCACTTACCCTATGGCTAGCAAACAATTGTTCTACCTTCATTTCCCAATCTAGATAAGCTTCTACATTCTCTTCCCCATGGAAATAAGGTAGATCTACCCTAACCACCTTAACACTTTCTTTTTCTTTTATTTCTCTTCTAGTTCTCCTAGGGGGTGGTTGATAGTATTCATTTATCCTAAGAATTTCTTGCCCAAAAGATTCATTACCCCTAGAACTAGATGCATGTGAACTTTTTTTAGATTTATGAGAGTATTCATCTCTTTCTTTAACCATTTTTAGCTTTTTTTCCATCAATGCAAAATGAGCATCCCTCTCTGAGTTGGGCCTCATGTTCCAATTGTCTATATGAGAGTGATTGAAAGTCTCTTGATAGTTGTTTTAAAAGAGCTTTAATTGACTTTCTATCACTTTCACTAGAATTAGAAGAATGAGATGACATGATTAAAGTTTTGTTTTAAAAGTAATTTACCACAAGAAAGATAAGTGTAGTAATGTAGGTAGATTCCTAGGAAAGAGAGGTGAATCACTTGGATAACTTAAGTACCAAGCCTTTCCTAGCCAAATTCTATCCTTCAAGGCTTTCACAAACCTTTCTCTAAGTAATTCACTTAAAGCACAATCAAGAATGAATACACAATTTTATGCAAGAAAAACAATGCAAAGCAATAAAACACTTACTAGAAAATTGCTATCTAGGAAAGCTTGTAAACTAGGCGTTTCCTAAGGTGAGGCTTCTTGGCACTTTGAACCTTGAAGACACACTCACCGTCTAATGCGCAATAAATCAAAAATTGAAGATTAACTATAACTAGAAAGCTTTAATCTAGTCGAATTCCTAATGGTGAAGCTTTTTGGCACTTAGAACCTTAAAGACACACTCACCGTCTAATTGGCGTGATTAATTCCACTAATTATTGAATGTTTAACAACTTACAACTCAAAAGAAATACAACGGAAATTGGATTACAAAAGAAAATTTAGAAATTATATTCTATGCACTCTTTTTGCTTGTTGGTACTCCTTCTTGTTGTTACTCTTGCTATTGGCACCCACTCTTTGTGTATTTTGTAAACTCACTTGCTGCTGCACTCTTGTTCAACCTCTCAATTATATTCAAGTTAAGTCTTCAAAACAGCACCTACTAATAATGGACTCACCACAAAGGTTAGCTCCAAACTTAACCAAGCACCATTTTTGAAAACTTCCACCAAAGATAGAGAGGTCAACAAATTTCGAAGCAACAAAAAGATTTCAATTTGAAAATGGACTATAGCAAGGGAGTAATTATATGACAACTTGAAAGAGTAATTGAACAAATTGATAAGCAAGAAAATTAAGGTAATCAACAAAGCTAGCACACAAAGTGAACCTAGGAAAAGGTACTAGAATTGGATTAGAAAAACCAAAACTGAACTACAGAATTTTAAGTGTCAAAAGATATGACTTAAAACAATTATGCTGAACTGTAGAATGCAAATCTTACTTTGAAATTTTAACCACATTCAGTTCAAGATCTAAAAGAATTTTGGCACTAAAATCATATTAAAAATATTTTCCAATTAAATGCAATAAATTTTCCAAATATATTGCCAAAACACCGTTTTTCCAGCCTCAGTTTTGAACACTGATAGCATTTGATTTGTCATTTTTTTTCTACTACAAATTTTGAGTCACTTCTTTCTTTCTCTTTTTTTCAACACATCAATTTCCAAATCCAGAATTTCACAATTTTTGAACATCAGAATCAATTTCTTTGATAAAAAACAGTCAGCAAACTTTTTCCAGAAATCCTAATACTAAGGGATCAAACAATCCAGATTATAAACTGGACTCAAGATCAAATCAAGAAACCAAATCAATCAAGAAAAGTACTACTAGGATTTGATGACAATTCTTGGAAGCACGTGACTTTGACATAACATGTATAGATTCATAAAATCAAAAGACTAAAAAACTAAACAGTTTGCACCGGTTGAATCATCAAGAAATACTCAAAACCTAACAAAATCAAAACAGTATACCAAAATACAAAAGAATCCTACATAAAATTGCAATATAGATTCTCAAGATCAATTTGAACATATTTGCACCGATTGGATTGATCCAAACAGCAATCAAAATAAAAAAAAAAACAAGGTTCAATACAGCAAGACAAGCAAGAACAATGGAAGAACAACAAAAAACAATATGAAGAACAGAATAAAAAAGAGAAACAAGATGAAAGCACTTATCTCTTGAAGACGATGGCTCTAGATACCACTTGATAGGTGTATGCTTTCATCCGATTGATTAACTTTGGTGGAGTTGCAGAAGCTTTCATGATGCAAAATCTAATGAAGGTATTCATATAGGCTATGCTTTGAATGGTCATGCTTATCGGGTTTTCAATAAAAGGTTGTTAACTGTGGAAGATCAATGCATGTAGTGTTTGATGAATCTGACAATTACATGCCAAAACCTATTTCAGATGAATTAGAATGTGATGATTTAAGAACTGTTCTGCATAAAAATGATGTGATTAATATATATGCAAATGACTCACATGTTGTCAAAGAATCTATTGTTTCTGCAGATTTACCAAAAGAATGGAAGACCCCAAGAGATCTCACACTTGACAATGTTATTGGAAATATTGAAAAGGGTGTTTCAACTAGGAAGTCTCTAAATAATTTATGTGAGACAGTGACATTTGTTTCTCAAGTGATGCCTAAAAATCTGGAAGAAGCTCTAAGGGACAGCAACTGGATTCTGGCTATGTAGGAAGAACTGAATCAGTTTGCCCTGAATGAGGTATGGATACTAGTTCCAAGAACATCTGAAATGAACATCATTGGAGCAAAGTGGATATACAGGAATAAGATGGATGAGCATGGAGTAATCACCAAAAATAAAGCTAGACTTGTGGCTAATGGATATAACCAAAAAGAGGGAATCAATTATGATGAAACTTATGCATCAGTGGCTAGACTAGAAGCTGTTAGACTTCATCTTGCTTTCTCATGTATAAAAGGTTTCAAACTATTCCAAAATGGATGTGAAAAGCGCCTTCTTGAATGGATATATCAATGAAAAAGTATTTGTTTCACAGCCCCAGGTTTTGAAGACCATCAACATCCAAAACATGTATTCAAACTCAAGAAAGCACTTTATGGACTTAAGCAAGCCCCTAGACAATGGTATGAAAGATTGAGTGTTTTTCTGACCTCACAAGGATATGATAGAGGCACATCTGATAAGACATTGTTCATCAAGAAAAAAAAGGAAGATATAATTTTGGTTCAAGTCTATGTGGATGATAACATACTCGGTTGGTCATCCGTCATGGGAGTGCCCTAGCTGCTCACGTGCCATGCATGCAGCCTACCACTGGTACGTAACCCTTACGGGCTTTAGCTCTCCCAGTGGCTCTTTACTTGTTCTACGCCTGAACGCGTCATTCACACTACACGCATGGACCCCTCATGGTCTAGACTTCTCACTACTGATAACTGGTGTATGGTCTGGATTCACCTCTCGTGGCCCATCTCTATTGTTTGAGTCACCGATGTCCGATGTCACTTCGCCCTCACTTTGTGGCTGAGGACACTTCAGCACATCCTGATGATCGACGCCTGACCACTCTTCGACACCTTGGCTCATGTGTCTCGCGAGACACTGGCCCACGCCACTCGTCGGACCCAGCCTACGTGGCCCACCATCCGCACTGTCCATTGCTGCACCTCCTTTACTGAGATTGGGCTCCTCATCGCGAGGATTGCAGCGCACTTCTCGGAGTTTGCCTCTATTCCACGCTCGGTGAGCAGGAAACCTAAGAACTTACCCGCTTCCACCCTGAACACACATTTCTCGGGGTTCAGCTTCAATCTGTACTTAACTATTGTTGTAAATAACTCTTCTAAATCAGCGACATGTTGATCCTTCACCTGTGTGGTCACCACCATGTCATCCACAAAGGTTGCACATTTCGCCCTATCATGGGCGCGAGCACTCTGTCCATCAGCCTCTGGTAGGTGGCACCTGCATTCTTCAACCCAAAGGGCATCACTATGTAACAATAGCAAGACTGCTCCTTCATGAACGTTGTCTTGCATTCGTCCCAGGGATGCATCTTAATCTGGTTATACCTAGAAAAGGCATCCAGGAAGCTGAGCATCCTGCAGCCCGAGGCACTACCACCAAGGCGTCAATGCTTGGTAGAGGATAGGAGTCCTTTGGACAGGCTTTGTTGAGGTCCATGAAGTCCACGCACATCCTCCATTTCCCGTTGGCTTTCTTAGGACCACGTTCGCTAGCCACTCGAGATAATGAATCTCTTGTATGTGACCGGCGCTCAACAGCTTCTTTGTCTCTTCCTTTATGACATGTCGCCTCTCCTTGTTGAACTTTCTTCTTCTCTGGCGGACATGCCTAACCTGGGGGTCCATGGTGAGGCGATGGCAAAGGAAGTCTGGGTCTATGTCGGGCATGTCCGAGGCGGAGCATGCGAAGGCATCCAGGTGTCATGCTATGACCTCGGCAATCTGGTCCTGTGCCGCTTGGCCCAGAGACTTGCCAAGCCTAAAAGTCCTGCCATCGATCTCCCTCTCCAGGACGTCGCCTACTGGTTCGGGTCGCCTCTCCCGGGTGATCTCTACACGGGAGACCCCTTCTTCACTTGGCGCCCGGGTGGTAACTGTGAACACTCCTCTCTTTGTCTTGAGGCTATTCTCGTAGCATCTCTTAGCCTCCTTCTGGTCTGACTTGATGGTGATCGTCGTTCCTCCCAAGTCAGGCAGCTTCATCTTCATGTGCCACATCGACGCCACCGCCCTTAACCTGTTCAGTGCGGGGCTTCCCAACAGTATATTATAACCTGAGGGGGTATTAACCACCAGATACCTGATGTTCTCTATGCGGGAGGCGACACCATCCGTGAAGGTGGTCCTCAACTCTAGGTACCCACGCACCTCCACCGGGTCTCCCGCGAAACCATACAAACAGCCAGTGTAGAGCCTTAGTTGATCGGGAGACAACTGCAACTTGTTGAAGGTCGACCAAAACATCACGTCGATCAAGCTTCCTTGGTCCACCAGAACGCGGTGTACCTTTCTCCCCGCAATCACTACTGAAATCAGCATTGGGTCATTGTCGTGGGGGACGACATCTCGAAGGTCAGCCTTGGTGAAGACAAGGTCGACGCCAGGGCCTGATGCCTCTTGCGCCTTCACTGACATCACTGCTCGTGCATACTTCTTCCGCTGAGAAGCGGTGCACCCTCCACCTGAGAAACCCCCCGAAATAGTGTGAATCTCGCCATGGACGAGCATCTCGTGCCCCTGATCTTTTCCTGGCGCTGTCAAGTTTTGCGCTCCCTGTGACTCCACTAAGTAGTCCTTCAGGAACTCATTCTTCACTAGCTCGTCTAACTGGTGTCCCAACGCCAAACAGTTACGTATGGGGTGGCCAAACGCTTGGTGGAACTCACACCAGGCGTTCTTATTAGGCCCCAACTTCCTGTCAGTCTTCACGACCATCTTCAATCTCTCTGCTATGTTGGGGACAACAATCAGGTCTTTCAATTCTACTAGGAAGTTGTGCCTTGGTGGCACATTCTCTCTCGCTCGCCCCCTAGCCTGGTTGCTGCTTCGTTGGGGCCCTCTTCTGGGTTGCAGCTTCACTGGGGCCCTCTTCTCCGTCGTTGCCTCATGCACCCTCATGGGTTGAGGTCGACCTGGTGCTCACAGGCGCGAGGGAACAACGCATGTACGCTTCTCGTTGACTTCTCCCTCTGCGACAATATGAGCCACCGCTCGACGCCTAATCTCGTCGAAAGTCTTGCGGCGGTTCCTGATGAGCGATTCACTGAAAGGTCCCGGCATGATCCCCTTCCTGAACGCGTGTACCATCATGGTTTCATCCTTGGTGTTCAGCCTCACCACCTGTACCCCAAAACAATTGAGGAACTCTTTCAGGGACTCTCTCTGATATTGTCTTACGTCGAAGAGATCGTAAGAAATTGGTAGGGGAGCCCGATTGGCTATATATTGTTCCCTGAACAGCTTGTAAAGTTGTGCGAACAGTGTTACGTGTCCATCAGGGAGGCTGATGAACCAATCCAGCGTCGTGCTCGCCAGCGTGCTCATGAAGAGCTTGCAACACACCACGTCAAATCCCCCAACCAACATCATCTGCGTATGGAAGGTCGTGAGGTGAGCCTCTGTGTCCTCTACACCTGTGAAGGTGGCTTTAGGTCCCACAAGCGTGGTTGGTATCACGACGTCCATGATCACTTGTGAGAATGGCATTGGGAAATCCCTAGGTGGTGTGGCAGGTTCTTGCTCCTCCACCTCACGTTCCATTGCCTGATTTCGCAAATCCCTGCGCAATTCCTCATTGATTCTACGTAATTCTTCGTTTCTTGCTTGCGAGGCAGCCAGATCAATCTGGATGTGTTCTTGATCCGCTCTTGTTGCCACCACCGCTTCTTAGAGGGCCGGCATCGTTTCCATGATCTGTTGCAGGGTGAGGCTCTCGCCTCCATTTGGTGCAACGGATCCTTGCCTCGTGTTCCTCATCTTGATGGATCTTTTCCTGTTCTTGTGAATGGGAGAAGTTTTAGATCGTATCCCATGGTGGGTGCCAAATGTTCCTGCCGGTTGACTCGATTGCCTTCGTACGTCCACGACAATCACATGCCCAATCATCGGTGCCTTCGTTTGTGCTTTCCTGCGATCAAACACCTGAAATTGCAAAAACAAAGGGGCGCCCTAGAGGTCGTTTGCACTCTAACGCTCAAGTCAATACTAGGGCTAGGAAACACCAAAAAACTTAATCGTAAAGCTTTGTGAAATCTGTGTGTGTATTTGCATAAATGTTGCGTACTTTATTAGATTTATTACTTCCCTTTATATACTCTAGGGTTCCACTGTTTCTGTTATCCACAATTAAGGTTCCTGAGGGTGTGCCTTAGCGCCGATATCATTCACTCTTAGAGCAATCTAGCGCGTAAGGCTCCCTTACTGGAGTGCAACCTCTGATACCAACTTGTGCACCTAATCTTTGGGGTCATCCGTCATGGGAGTGCCCTAGTTGCTCACGTGCCATGCACGCAGCCTAGCACTGGTACGTAACCCTTATAGGCTTTAGCTCTTCAGTGGCTCTTTACTTGTGTTATGCCTGAACGCGTCATTCACACCACACGTATGGGCTCCTCGTGATCTAGACTTCTCCCTACTGATAACTAGTGTATGGTCTGGGATCCACCTCTTTTGGCCCATCTCTGTTGTTTGAGTCACTGATGTCCGATGTCACTTCGCCCTCACTCTGTGGCCGAGAACACTTCAGCACATCCTGGTGATTAACACCTGACCACTCTTCGGCACCTTGGCTCACGTGTCTCGCGAGACACTGGCCCACGCCACTCGTGGGACCCAGCCTACATGGCCCACCATTACTAGCAGTCAACTACGTCTGAGGACTAGTCGGTACAGGTATATTCTTAAATCAGGCCAAGTATTTCAAGGACTTGCTAAGAAAATTTGGAATGGATAAGTGCAAATCAATCAGCACACCATTCTCAACCAGCTGCCACCTTGATCATGATGTGGCAGGAAATCCAGTTGATGAGACCAAATACAGAGGACTTATTAGGTCTTTACTGTATCTTATTGCCAACAGACCTGACATAACGTTTGATGTGTGCATGTGTGCTCGTTTCCAATCTGCTCAAAAAGAGTCACATTTCAATGCAGCCAAAAGGATTATGAAATATCTACAAGGAACAAAAGATGTTGGCTTGTGGTATCCAGATAATATTTCATTAAGTCTAACTGGTTACTCTGATTCAAACTTTGCAAGTTGCAAGATTGATAGAAAAAGCACCAGTGGCACCTGTCACTTGCTTGGATCAAGCTTGATCTCTTGGCAATGCAAAAAGCAAGCGTGTGTTGCTCTCTTTACTGCTGAACCAGAGTATATTGCAGATAGGAGTTGTTGTGCTCAAACCCTATGGTTAAGGCAGCAGTTAAATGATTTTGGTATCTTGCTTAATAAAATACCTATGTTGTGTGATAATACTAGTGCCATCAATTTAACAAAAAATCCTATCATGCCTTCAAGAACTAAGCATATCGAAATAAGACATCACTTTCTAAGAGAACATATATCAAATGGAACATGTGAAATTAAATTCATTGGTACTAATTTGCAACTTGCAGACTTCTTTACTAAACCTTGGCCATAGATAGGTTTAATTTTCTGCTGAATGAATTGGGTATCATAAACATAAATTCTCCTCTGCAGTGAAAAATAAATCTTTTGTTTATCGATTAAAGATGTTTATTTTTTTCTGATACTGGTATGCATTGATGACTAGGAAAAAGAAACATTAATATCTGCTCTTTGACTGGTTGACTGACATTGTGGGTATTAACCAACAGATCTTTGACGGTTTCTGTCTTGATTTTGTAACTGATTTGATGCACTGATTGCACAATTGGGTAGTTTGATGTGTGAACCGTGCTTCAAAATATTTTCTGTTCCTTTTCAAACCTATTTTGCACATGCACAGGGAATCAAATCTTCACATATCCTTGCTCTTAATTACTTTATCAAAACACTACTAGTTTGCTATATAAATTTGTTTCCAGCATTATTAATTCCTACCATCCACTCCTTGACCCAAACCTAGTAAGGTAAATGTGTTATTTGCTTGTTTGTTGTTGTATGTTTTTCACTTCTCACTAATTTTTCTTCCAGTTTATTAAAGTACAGACTTAAGACTGGTTCAACAATGGCTTCCTCTTCACGTCAGAAAAAAAAGAACCAGGAGAAGCACAACAACTCTCAAGGGGTTCTGGAAAATTGGTTTACTGGAGATGACGAGGTCATAACTGCTTACATTCATGAGATGAGTAGAAAACAGACCAACATACCCAAGGTCTTGGAGTTCACCTGGCTAAAAACTGAGAAATTGACTGAAACCATATCTGCACTGAAGCATAAAAAACTGAAGCAGTTTCTAGAAATGACTGGGAATGTGTATCCTGACCTTGTGAAGATCTTCTATACCAACTTGACACTAGATGGGAAGAACCTTGTGTCCTATGTGAAAGGCATTAAGATGAAAATATCAACTGATGTATGGAACTCAGTGGCTAGAATCAAGTATTCTGGATTGAAGGTTGGAAAAGGGAACACAAATGGAATTCAGGAGTTTAACAAAATTCAATACTACAGGAGTTGTGTGAGGAATCCAACTAAAAGCGTGAACATGTTCCATACAGGTAATTAGAATTTAACCCCAAGATTAATTGCCTATATCATTGCATGGCAACTTATTCCTAGAGACACTAACCATGTTGTTCTGCATGAGGAAGATTTAATCCTCCTTTATTGCATTATGAATCTGATAAAAGTTAACTACGTATACATCATAATGGAACACATGTTGAAATAAAAAAGGTTAGATGATTACAGATTTCCTTATGCTATTCTTGTATCAAAATTAATTGATTACTTTGGTATTGATACTGCTAATGAGAGGAATGAGACTATCAAAGATGTGAGTGAGATTGACAATTCCACTCTCATCAAGATGGGTTTTCACAAGGTGGAAAACAGCTGGGTATTTCATAAGAGTAGGACTCACAGGGAGGAACATGGAGGATCAAATCTCAGTAATGAAGAGGGAGTTAATGCAGTGCCTAAGGAAGATGATACGGTGCAAGCAGCAGAACAGTCTTGCTATGAAGTTCATCACACATCATCTCACAGAATGGAGTCTCTTGCTCAACCTTCTATGAGTCAAAGAATGAGGTCTCCATCTATGGAATACAGAGGAGGTTCACCAGCACCACCATCAGTGAATGAAGATGTTGCTGCTACTCACAACAATGCTCTTGTTGCCTATCAAGCTCCAGAATACAGAGGTGAACCAATATCTATGTTTGAAAGGCAGGTTCTGTATCGTCTTGATGTGCTTTCAGATGATCAAAAGACCTATTTTAAGGCAACAGAAGCCAGATTCCAGCATCTTGACCATCAAATTGAAGGGATCCAGGAGCAGTTAGCAAAACTGTACTACAAGGAGTAGAAGTAATATGTTTTCAGTTGTTATCTTTTGCTTATGTTGTTGAACAATTTGTCATTTTTCATTTATGGACTATTATGTTTTGCTATTCTCTAGTATTTTATATTTTCTCTACGCTCCAATGTTGTTTGATGAATCCAAAGGGGGAGAAAAATAGCTTATAATGCTAGATGTGCAGATTTGATAAGCTGTTGTGGTACAGGGAGTCAAAGTTTTCTCTAAAATCTGTTTTGTTATATGTTCAATTACAATTGTTGTATCTTTAAATTAAGTGCAGTACAGGTGTTGATCTTACTTCAAAGTAGCAGAGCTATGGGGATTTGTCTCCATCAAACAGGGGGAGATTGTTGAAGATGGATGTTGCTCCTTCAAGTCAATGTGTTTGATGAAGAATTGTGTGTGTTCTGCTTTGAAGATTGTATTTGTATTTGGATAGTCTTGTGTATAGGTTAGAGTGTGTTTAAAGTGGGCTTTTTGCCCTGTGACCCACCTCTTAACCCTTGTTCCTGCCGGTTGACCGAGAAAATCTTCGTGCGTGGCTCTACTTCGCGAACAAGGACTCCTTCGTCTTCAACTCAGATCTCCACCTTACGCCGCCGTGAGTACCTAAAATGAAGTGAGCAAAGGGCGCCCTCGCGGCCGTTTGCACTCCGACGATCAAGTCAGCAAGCAAGAAACATCAAACACCTCCGTATCGGAGCACCATAACTGAATGCTCTGAAGGTGTGTAACTGAATCGTAACTAACTTTGCTCTCTCTCTCTCTCTTTCCAACCACTCGTGCGAACAGTGAATAAGCGAGCGAATGATCAGAAAGTGTGTAAATTGAGTAAAAACGTACCTTGCTAAGCTTTCAGAAAAGCTTATATACTTTGGGTTTCAGTGCTTACTGCCACGTGTCCTTCTGACCTAACCGCAATTCCACGTGGAAGGCCTTACAACGCTGTAACCCACCTTAGGGAAATTCCAGCGTGCAAGTCTTCCTTCCTCGAAGTGCATCTGGCGCGAGGGGTGACTACCTGGGTGCCAACTCATGCGCCCCAGCTTCTAGTCACTCGCTTTGGGACTGTATCTGCCTTCCTCTCGTACCATGCACATGATTCACCCTCGGGCGTGGCCCTCTCCTGGGTCGTATCTGTCCCAGGGATTCCCCAGAGGTGGCGTGGGTACTTCACGAGTCAGGTTACTCCCTACTGGTTCGGGGATTATGGCCTTGAAGCCACCTTTCTCTTTTCTTTATTACCGTTCTGAGGTACCAGTGCCCGAGGCCTCCTCGCCCGTACCGTGACCTCTGACTGTGCCGCCCCCTCCACGGTCTTCCCTACCCGTGGGTATCGGGGAGTGATATCAACGACGCCTCAACACGGTGACGCCTCAACACGGCGACGCCCACTCCCGGCGACACCCACACCTGGCGACGCCCCAACCTAGCGACGCCCAGAGTGGTCAACCTATTGACTTTCTCCCTTGGTCCCCTTGGTGGGTCCCACCATATGTTTGACTTTGACTTTGGTCAACGCATGGGGACGGGTCGGTACAACCCTTATCAAAATGATAAGATCAAGCACAACATTTTCTAAAATGTTTTTTCTCATGTTTTGCCAAAATATGCTTTACTGCACAAAAAATGAATTTGTTCTTTCTTAAATGAATAGATTCTTTTTTAAATTGATGCCTTGTTCTTTAAAAGTTTTTGATAACTTTGTTTTGTGCATCAAGTATCTTTGGTCAGCCTTTTATGACATCAAAACGACTGAGTTTCATCTGTTCAAAAATCTCTCTTTATCCTGTTGAAAATAAATCTATTCATTATAACTTCAATTTGTTCTTTTTATAACAGCCTTTTAAATTGTTTTCTGAAATTCTGTTATAAATCATTTCTTATATAAAGAGAGTTATAACTCACTAAAAAAGCGTGTTGAGAAAACAAGTTTAAAACAGAGATTGAGAGTTTTCAAAGAATTAGCACGTCATCTTGAAAGAGTTTTTCAAAAGAGAAATGTGTGCTTGTTTTTGTTTTTGTTCAAAGTTCGGTTGTAGGTGTTGTAGGTGTTGTCATTGTTTTGGGCAATTTGTTCTACTGGTCTAGTCAGATTTCTGCATTCTCTTTCCAGGTGTATTCATTTCATCATTCTTTTCTTTGTAAAGTGTGTTTGTAAGACTCTTCTTGATAGTGTTTCTTGAAGAGTTGTGTGTGCTAAAATAGAGTTTTTCAGCTAGGTGTAACTTGTTCTTGTAGGGTTCAAGAACACTAGGTTTTGTAATTGGTGTGTACTGTTTTTAGTGGATTTCACCTTAGGCAAGGTGAGACTGGATGTAGCTCATTTGAGTGAACCAGTATAATTTTGTGGTGTTCAATCTTTCTTATCCCTGCACTCAATAACTGTTGTGTATGCAAATCTGACATGAAATAAATCTGTTCAATTAAAATTGAATTTATTCATTATGGGTTTGTTCCATACTGTTCTTGTTTGTTGATAAGTCTATCTGAATAAAATTTGGGCAACTTATTTGAATTCAATTGAAGCATATTGTTTTGCAAAAACCCAGTATATCAATTAGCACGAATCATTCAATATGTGTTGTGTGGTTTGACTCTCATAAATTGTTTCTGGATTCAACAATCTGGTTTTTCTCATATGTGCTTATTAAGGTGTTTTTGTGCCCTTTGTTAAAATCAATTAAAACCTTAAAATCAGATATTTGAATTACTGTCTTGATAAAGCTAGCAGGAAAAATAAATCTGTTCATTGCAAAATAAATCGATTCTTTTCCTCTGTTTTGTAAAAAGACTGAATCTGTGTGAAATTTTTAAAAGCTCAATTCCCCCCCCACCCCCCCTCTCTTGAACTTTGACACTATTGAACCCAACAGGCTCCTCCTTTTATAGTAATGGAGGACCGGTCAAATGAAATTCAAATGCAAGTGAAATAGCTTTGGAATATTCGCTCTAATGCATCTTGGCACATGGAGCACATGAAGCATATTTAACATGTGCTAAAAAGCTTTTTAGCACATGTTTCATTGGATCATGTGGAGGTAGCCGTGCAACACATTTAACACATGGAGCATGTGTTAATTGTGTACTCTTTTACCTTGCCTAAACCGGCCTAGGTGAATTTAAAGGTTTTAGAAACTCTAAATTAACCTAGGTTGATTTTATGTGCCAAAATTAAATTTTAAGTTTCCTATTCTAATTTTGACAGAAAAATAAATTCTACTCTACAAAGCTTATGGCATTTTGAACATATAGAGGAACATTTCTCTGCCATCAGTAGCAGTGTTCCAATCCTCTTGAATTCCTCTAGCCATAGCTATTGTAGTTGGCCCGGATCTTTTATCACGTTTGGTCCCTCCAGGATGGTATCAGCTCCACTGCCTTACTGGTTATAGGACCCATTGGAAATTTCCATTGTCTAGCTGGGTGGCTGCCGAGGAGAGCTCTACTACAAAGTCAGCATAAACTTGACCCTTGATAGGTCCTTTGGGCTCATATTGCACATCAAACTTGGACAACTCGACCGCCCAGCGCACCATTCGACCCACCATGTCAGGTTTTTGCAAGACCTTACGGATTGGAAGGTCGGTCATCACAATCACTCTAAAGCTCTTAAAATAGTGGCGGAGCCTCCGAGCTGCGAATACCACTGCTAAGGCCGCCTTCTCAATGGTTTGATAGCGCACCTCGGGCACCTGCAACACTTTGCTAACAAAATACACAAGCCTCTGGACGTGATCCTGCTCCTATACTATGACCGAGTTGATCGCTCGATCTGTGATAGCGAAGTAAAGACAGAGGAGAGTACCTGGCAACGATTTGCACAGAACAAGTGGGCTGGCCAAGTACTCCTTCAGGTTAAGGAACGCTTCTTCACACTCGCCAGTCTACACAAAACGATTGTTCATCTTCAAGAATTGGAAATAAAGATGCCCCCAGTCTCCTCCAGCTGATAAAAACCGGGACAAGGTGGCCATTCGTCCTGTCAGCTGTTATACCTCCTTCACCAAGGACGGGCTCCTCATTGCAATGATCGTTGCACACTTCTCGGGGTTTGCCTCTATTTCCCGCTTAGTGTGGAGAAACCCCAAGAATTTCCCTGCTTCCACCCTAAATACGCACTTTTCGAGATTCAGCTTCAAATTGTACTTGGCTATTGTGCTGAATAACTCCTCTAAATCAGCAATGTGTTGGTGCTTCTCCTTGGAGGTGACGACCATGTCATCCACATACGCCTACACGTTCACACAATCATGGGGGCGAGAATCCTATCCATCAACCTCTGGTAGGTGGCGCCAACATTCTTAAGCCTGAAGGGCACACCTTATAGCAATAGCTAGAGAGTTCTGTCATGAATGTTGTCTTGCGTTCATCTCGGGGGTGCATCCGGATTTGGTTATACCCCGAGAAGGCATCCAGAAACCTGAGAAGTTGGTAGCCTGATGCGCTATCCACCAAGGCGTCAATGTTGGGTAGCGAATATGAATCTTTCGGACAAGCCTTGTTCAAATCCGTAAAATCGACGCACATTCTCCACTTCCCATTGGCTTTCTTGACCAACACCACGTTTGACAACCACTCAAGGTATTGGATTTTCCTTATGTGGTCAACACTTAAAAGCTTTTGAGTCTCTTGCATGATAACCATACGTCTTTCTTCGTTGAATTTCCTTCGCCTTTGTAGGACAAGCTTGGATCCATCGTGAGTCGATGACACAGAAAGTCAGGGTCGATGTAGACCATGCAAAGGCGTTCAGATGTCGTGCTATGACTTCGGCGATCTGGTTCTGCATTTCTTGGCTTAGGGACTTGCCAAGCTTGAACTTCTTTCCTCCGATCTCTCTTTCCTGAACCTCACCTGATGGCTCAGGTCGCCTTTACCCGGCGATCTCTGCACGGGTGACCTCTTCTACTTCTTGAGGCTGGGCGGCGATCGCGCATACTTTTCTTTTAGTCTTCAAGTTATTCTCATAACATGTCTTTGTCGCCTTCTGGTCGAACTTGATGGTAATTACCCCTCCCTCGAGGGAAGGAAAATTTAGTTTCATGTGCTTCGTCGAGGGCACTGCTCCTAACCTGTTCAGGGCAGACCTGCCCGGGAGGATGTTGTAAGTTGAAGGAGCATTAACGACGAGGTATCTGATATTGATGGTTCGAGATGTGGTGTCGTCTGTGAAGGTCGTCATTAACTTCACGTGCCCCTTTACTTCTACATGGTCTCCGGTGAAACCGTACAAACAATCGTCGTATGGTCTCAGCTTGTCAGGCAACAACTGCAATTTGTTGAAGGTTAACCAAAACATTACATCGATCGAGCTCCCTTGGTCGATGAGGACTCGGTGTACCCTTCTCCCTACTGTGACCATCGAGATCACCACTAGGTCATTATCATGTGGGACCACATCCTACAAATCAGCCTTAGTGAAGTAGAGGTCGAGGTCGGGCGACAGGTCAGGCTCCCGCGCCTCTACTGCCATCACTTCTTTAGCATATTTCTTCTACTGGGAGGCGGGGCATCCTGCCCCTAAAAACTCGCCAGAGATCGTGTTGACCTCGCCATGGACTGGCACCTCGTGTCCCTGATCCTCTGTTTGTGTCACCACCGTCGAGCCTTCTTGACCTTCCTCTAGATACTCCTTCAGGAAGACATCCTTCACCAGATCAGCCAATTGGTATCCCAGTGCTATAAAGTTCCGCATGCCGTGCCCAAAGGCCTTGTGGAACTCGCATCAACTGCCCTTACTTGGCCCCAAATTCTTGTTACTCTTTGGGGGGAACTTCAACTTGTCAGCCACGTCTGGGATGGTGATCAACTTCTTGTAGTTCATTTTGAACTTGTGTCGACAAGGCAGGTCTCCCTTTGTTCTCGCCCTAGTTTGGTGCTTTTTCGATTTGTATGGTGCATGTCGGGTCGGCGATCTCTTCTCCGTCGCAACTTCATGTACTCTCATGGGTTGAGCTCGGCTACCCTCTTGAGGCTTCGTTGGCCCAACGTTTCCACGTTTTACCGTTACCTGCTCTTCAGCGTCGATGTGGGCAACAACTCGTCGTCGGATCTCACTAAACGTCTTCGCCCGATTTCTTATCAAAGAATCGTTGAACGACCCTGACAGAATTCCCCGTCCAAAGGCGTGCACCATCAGAGCTTCATCCTTGGTGTGGAGCTTTACCACCAACACCCCAAACCGGTTCAGGAAGTCCTTCAGGGCTCTCCTTGATATTGCTTCACCCCGAAGAGGTCGAAAGAGACAGGGGTGGATCTCGGTTGACTATGAATTGTTCCTGAACAATGTAAAGAATTGATCGAATGAGGTTATGTGTCCATCCGGGAGACCAATGAACCAATCCAATGTTGTGCTTGCGAACGTCCGCATGAACAGCTTGCAATGCATGGCATCCATTCCTCTTGAGATCATCATCTGAGTATGGAAAGTCGTGATGTGGGCTTCCGGGTCTTCGATACCTGTGAAAGTAATTCTGGGTGTCATGAAATTTGTTGGTATCACGACATTGATGATTGCGTGGGAGAACGACATGGGGCGAGCCCTAACTGGAATAGGTGGGCTTTGCTCCCCTGCTGAGTGTTCCCCCAAACGTTGTAGATCTCTCCGCAGTTCCTCATTGGCCCTGCGTAACTCTTCGTTGCTTGTCCGCGACGCATCCAGCTCGACCCTGAATTGGTCTTGTCTGAGTGCCTGCTCGGCTCGAACCTCAACCAAAATCCTCTCCTGATCAGCCTTGGATGTCGTCATTGTCTCCTGGAGAGTGTGGACAGTCTCCATGAGTTGTTGTAGGGTTAAGTTGTCACCTTCTTCCTGTCCAGATGGACCCTGTCGAGTATTCCTCATATCGCCTGGTAGCTGGTTTTATCGGGTTCCACGGTGGGCGCCAAATGTTCTCGCTGGTTGACCTGGTCGTCGGTTGACTCTGGGAACAAGTTGTGACTTCGTCTGCCTCTGCTGGAATTTACTCTTTCCTTTGGATGTTGGAACGTGGCTCCGTTTGAAACAGAGGAGGCCCTACCTATTGATAGCACTTCGACGATCAAATTAGTACAGGGCTTATAGAAACAATAAGTAAGCAAGTAGCTTCAGTCTTAGAAACGATGTACCTATACCTGGGATCTCGAGTCCTTTTTATAAATTACTTTTAGGTTACTTCTTGTAACAACCCTTCTCTCACGAGAACCTTATCTCGAGTGAAAGTAGGTTTGATGGGAGGAGAGTCTGTTACAATGCGCACAATCTTAGTACGGCAATCGCACAAAATCTTACCTCCTTGGAGTTCATAATCTTAACAGCATGGCCGTCAGGGTACCAACTCATGTACCAGCATCAGGGGTCCAATCTGTCCATTGTAGGCATACAACATATCACGCTTGCAACTTATTCCTCAAAACCCTAGTGCTCTTGGGCTTAGGTGTCTTTAGAGAATATTTTACTTGTGCTAGACTCAAATGTACTAAACACACCATTCACACTCTTTCGCTGACCAAGCCTTATACGCATTAAGTATATGAATGAACCTCAACACACACATACCTGAAGCCCACTTACATGGCCCATTAACTCGACCAGACCACTGAGCTGACCTGCTTGACACAGGTGCCGATGTCCGATCACCGAGCGCTGAGCCCAGCGCTCTGATCCAGTACACATACGAAATTATTCCATGGATAAATTGAGGTTTTCTTGTAGTGAAAAGTTCCATAATCATTTATTTGAGATAAATGTGATTACTCACTTACATATATTATTTTTAGATTATTTACCGTTAATATAACATTTGAGTTTTTTTAATATATTTCTTTACCTTCAGGATTATTATATTTGGTGTGTAAATAATAATATGATAGATATTTATTAATCGATTTATAAAAGACTATATATTTTTTTCACTATATCTCTCCTCAATGTAAAGTTTCAAGTTTTTAAGTAGATATATTCAAATTCTGATATATGAATAATATAATATGCCACTGTTAAAGATTTAGAATACATTTTCATATCATATTAAAATATAAATTTATATTTAACTCAATTGAAAAAATATTGTAAGATATATTTATTTCTCACTTATATACCCTATTGTGTTTTTTTTTCAATACACCAATGTACCACCTTTAGATTTTTAATAGATATAAAATAGAATTTTATATGATCCAAAAATATAATTTTAAGCCTAACTTGATTATGTAAAAGTGATTTATGAATAAGAAATGCCTTTCATTTATATATTCTTTTAAATAACTGATATTAACTGATATAACATGGTGGTTGAATTACAGTAATTTAGAAAGAACTGAAAAAGTCTTTTGTAGGTGTGTTTGAGTGTTTCCCTGCAACACTAAGTTTAGTGTTTCTTGTGAAAGAGCATGAGTTGATGTAAACTATTTTGGTGTATATTTATACATCATCATTGCAATGGAGGTCTTTGGCGTTTCCAACATGATTGTTGAAAGCAACAGCCTGCAAATGCAGGTGCTAAAGTGCTCATCATCAAATGCTCAACAATTATGTCATTCAGATAATGTTGGATCTCCTAAATTCAATGCATTATTCTTTTATTTTTGAAAAAAAAGCTTTTAAGATATGTTGGTGTTGATGAAATAGATAAACCTTAAGTTTGTAAGACATTATACGAACATCGTGTCTCCACAAAATACACTAAAATTTCAAGGACATGATAATGCATTAAATAACTTGGAAAACAAGGTTCTACAATGTCGAGTACCTTAACCTATAAAACCTAATTACCAAAAACATAGGGAGAAAGAAGTTATCCTCTTAAATAACTTATAAATAGGTCTATACCATGAAATAAATAAAAGAAAATTGAATGTTTTTAATTAAAGTTTAACTAACTTTTGACTAGATCAACACTAAAAAATATATAAAAGTATTCATCCTAAAAAATAAATATAATATTGATTGTTGATTGTTCAATTAATTAAAATTGTCAAAATGTCAATAACCTTATCCTACCTTTATAAATGTGGTATAAAGCCATGATTATACAAACATATACCTTTTCATTTCTTTTTTTTCTTTTCATCATAACTATCTTCAAAACCAAATTGGGAAGCCAAGCCGACTTGATTTATACCGAAATTATCTAAGTTATTTGCACAAAAAGATTAACATTCACTGACAATATCATGGAATTATATGCTCTAAACAAACAATGTTTGGTTGAACTTAATTCTAGTGTTTTAGTTATATTATAACATGATTACAATTATATACTAATTTTAAAATTCAAAATAAGTTATTAGCATAAATCTGTAGAGTAAAACAAAAAGCAAATTAATGATAAGTTTAAGAAAACATTATGAATATATTATTAAATGACTTTCAGAGAATAATATACTTGGAAGACAAATTATTTACCAATATCAAGAATCCTTAAAATAATATGCTTTTAATGAATAATTATTATTTTTATCATCATAATTCAATAATTGATTGGGTGTATAAAAGAATACAGCTTAAATTGTAACACTTTAACATTAATATTCAACATATATATATATATATATATATATATATATATATATATATATATATATCACGGAGAATAATATCATTTCAGGTTTCAAACGACTTGTTTGATAAAAGTAAATTTTTAAAATATAAAATTAACACAAGATAGTTTTTCAACGACTAAACATCAACCTACAAAAGCTATACACAATAAATTTAAATAAATAATGTTATAGAAATAAAATAAATATATACAGGTGAGCGTGAACATAATTTAATATACATGGTAAGTTATTTTAAATTTAAGTAAAATTGAAACATTAATTAAGAAGATAAAAAGGAAATGATATTATGATTAAATATGAAGAAAAAAATGTTGACATGATCCACATGGATAAAATGTTAATTGTATACAATATTTATATATTATAATTGATTTATTTATAGTTTAATAAAATAGTTGCAAGGAATAATTTAAAATAAATCATGAATAAGCAGAAAAAACATTTGTTCAGATTAACATGCAGTGAGAGTGCCGATGCAGAGAAAGACTAGGAAAGAAACACACTAGGCAAAGCCCCTTAAGCCCTATTCTCAAACCAATCCTCTTTTCTGGAGTTGTGTGGCTTAGTTTTCATTTTTTTTAGATCTTCTTATTAAGTGAACCAAAAATAACACTGGTACTTCAATAAAAGACTAGTTCTTTGTAACAATTTTTTATTGGATAAAACAAATCTGAGCTAACATGGTTAGAAAAATATTTGAGGTTATTTAATTAAGCAGCTCTTGCGTATAGATAAAAGTCAACAAAGGGAAAAATAGTACAAAATAAAGTAAAAAAACACAAAATAATAAATTAAGTCTTTAAAAATTTTCCTGACAATGAATTTCTTAATGTTTTGTATTTTTTAATATGAAAAAGTAATAAATTGTTTTCATTAGAGTAACCCTTATATATAACTTTTAGTCATTATTAGGATTATTGCTCTCACAACCGGTTGAACTCGGACCGGACCAGACAATTCAACCTGTTGAACCGGAACCACCATATTGTCGGATCTAAATCTTTTTACAAATCACATTTCATTCTAACTAAGTTGAGAGGTTCACTCAATTGACTCTTTTACTATATATTAATGATATATTAAATTTGTTTGCTTTCACATATAACTTACTTTTACTATATATTATGACTTATAAATAATATCTTTATTTTTTTATTAATAATACCTATTGAACAGTCACGTTACAACATATCACACCCAACTTTACATAATTTTTTTCAATCTCTCTAAATACAGCTTAATTTTATTTTAGTCTCACTAAATACACCTTATTTTTATTTTAGAAATCCAATGTAGTAAAATACAATCTTCTACGTGAGTAATCTCAAAAACATACATTTGAAACACATAATTCACAAATCAAAAGCGATCAACCACACCAAGACTAGAACTATGCATCCCTCATCCGAACTGTTTATGATTCAAATTAATTACTTTAAGTCAGTTATAAGTCAGTAAGTTCAAGTGGCCCTCTGGTTGAGCTTGTATTGACTTTTATAGGGATAAATTTCGACACCTCTAAGGAAAGCTCATATACAATTGGAAGGTTGGGAGGTTATGTCTCCCTTTATTCTGTTACCCCGAGAATTATGACGTATACAAATATTTTTACGATTCTATTGGTAAGTATCTGAACTAATACCAATTGCCTGATAGACAGTCTATGGCCTTGGCCTTGGTTGAGTTTCCTGTAATTCAAATCCTATGACCCAAGTTCGATCATGGTCATCGTCCAAGTAATGACAATACAACAACAAACCATGGTTCATCCAAATCACGATCATCTATCCTCATACTCATAAAATCACCCATGACCACCTCCCAAGACCCATCCACAATCAAGACTCTCAATCAACTAATACCTAGACCAACTACTGTACCTAAAGACGATGAATCCTTACTAATAAGGTGTAACATAATGCACCAAAATAAAGTGGCTAATAATTTGAACCAGTCTCTTTTTTGTGTGTATTACTACTTGGGAAATGTAGGCAATGGGGAAGACTGCCTTAAAAAACTTAATGCAGTGACGAAAACATCACGACATATTTGTTTTTCAAACAAGATACATGCTTCTCGACTGTCATTCAGTAAGACCAATACCATGAAGTCACTTCATTTATAATTGCAACATCAGATTAGTAACAAGGCAGATTCAGCTCAGTAAAACCTTGTGTTGATCCTCTTTCGTGAGAGACATCAATAAAAGATGAAGACTTGCTTAACATTTTCTTTCACAAGGTTCTGAGTAATGGGATTATAGGCATTGTCATGCAATACAATTGAAAATGAATCCAATATTTATACACAATATATGCCCGTGATTTTTTGCATCATAACTTCAGTTTGAACCCAAATTTGTCAATTTCCTATGAGTCTCTTCTACTGATTCTGCAAGATAGAATACAGGGGTATCAGTTCCTTAGGAATAGAATTCTATAAATTTTATCCAGTTAGTTAGTAAGATTCTTTGCTGCTAACTAGATCTAATCTGATGTGGTTGAGTTAGCATATTGGAATTGAATGTGAACTTTCTAAGAAACTAATTAATGTTGGACTTGACTTTTCAGTAGGTAAGGGGTTTAGAACAAACGTGGGAGGATTATCTATTGAATCACCCAACGAGAATAAATAGCAAATGCATTGGGGGCGAGAAAACAATGAAACACTGGCCACGTGGCCAGTAAAAGAATCACGGGAAGGAGTTTAATTAACCACCTAAGCAAGTAATTGCAGATTTTCCACTTTCCTGTTTTTTGGGGGATTGCAGTTAAGGGCACGCGAGAGCAAAGAGTCCAAAGACTGACATTAACAAATGTATTACACAATCGAGCAGAGAGAATAAAAAGAACGATTCACATAAGAAAAGAAAAGAAACAAAGGGAATTCATACTTTATTGGAAGAACCAAAATGACTATTAACCAACATGACTACTGAGTTAGAGCATATTATGGTTGATATGTCACTAGATACCTAAAAAATACTTTTTTATCGGCAAACCCTAAACGTATGAAACAGATGTAGGGAAAATGAATAAAAGGAAGGTAAATGTTTTATTAAGAGTATACAAACACTGTATAATTAGTTCTCAGGAACTTAAGATTTTTGCCTTCCCAAAATTTCCTAAAATTGACTCTAACATCCCTATTATTTTAAACATGAAATGAAACTCAAAGTTGTCCTTCCACCTGAAAGTTGCTAAATCAAGTTCTCAACCTACAGAAAAAACCTAGAGTATTTTATGCATCTTTGTTAATATTTAGAAGAACCATTATACCTACTCAATCTGAGTTTGTTATAAAGTCCAGCAGCATGTTGATATTTAGAAACTCAAATACCACAAGTCATTATCTGGATAAACAATAACAATTATGTCAAAATTCACTCCTTATCGGCGGGCCTTTGAGAGTCCAACAGTATGTTCATATTCAGACACAAAGGTAAAATCAGCAATTAATCCTGAATAACGGAATTTGCAAGTTACAAACGAAGTCCTTCTGTTTTTTGGCAATAATAAATAAAGCACAATTTATCCGCCAATTCTAAATTTCCTCACAACTTATTACTCTTCCCACCACAATTCATTTCCATTTTTTTCCAGCAAGCATTGACAAACATCCATTGCCTAACCTAACAAAATCTCACATTCACAACCCCAACGGTAACAATTAATAATCAAAGCTAAGGAGAAAAACTACAACTTCATAATACACTTGATTTAACGCAAAATCTCCGTCTTAAAACTACCTATCACTTAACAATAAAAACCCCAACCTTTATTTGAGAGTCTTGGGAGCGGCAACAGATTCCGACGAATTATGCGTTTCCACAACTCGTTGTTGCTGCTGTTGCTGGACGATGGTGTTCCTCTCGTATTCGCGCCACTTGTTGATTGCGGTGGTGCAGATCACTGAAACGATTCGTTAAAACCGACGCATGTAAGGAAGAAATAGGTGTGTCTGTGTGTGTGTGTGAGAGAGAGAGGCATATAGAGAATTGGATTACCTGCAGCGCCGATGAAGAAGACGAGACGGAAGAGCTTGGGGCCGGGAGGGCCGGATATTTCTTCTGCGGTCATGTCTCTCCGCCGCCGGTGAACGCTTCCTTCCCACTTCTCCGCTTCTCTTTCGGTAGTTACCTATCTTAACTCTTCAAGCACTTGTAAAACCTCCTTATTTATTTAGAAAATTATTTTTAGTTCTTATATTGAGCTAAACTTAATTTTTACACTTTTATATTGCTAAATAAGATTTTTCAAACATTAAATATTAATATATTATCGACATATTTTTTCATATAACTAAAATAAATAATAATAATAATAATAAAATTCATTTTAAATACAACTTTAAAACAGTTATTATAAGAAAAATATCCACAAAATATAAATAAAAAATAAGTTGTAAGAAAGTATATTTCTGATTATTAGGACATTGTAATTAACATTTTTCTATAATGAAATGAAAATAAAAAAATAATTTAATTTCATGCCCTTAAGCTATAAGCAAAAAAAATAAAATGGATTAAATTAATTAATAATAAATAAAATGAGAAAACGAATATGCAAATTTCATTTCATTGGATTTTAACCAAACTTTTTCTTTTATTTTAAATCATATGGAAAACCATTAAGCAATAAAAATATTATATATAAAAGAAAAAAATATAATGAAATATGTTTATCTTTTCTTTGTCATTTGGAATCGCAAATAAACTTAGTCAAATTGTTTATATCTTTACTAGCACCGTCAACCACTTTTCCTTCATATCCTCCATCACCTTAAAACACTTTCCCTCCATATCCTCCATCATCATCAAACACCCCCCTCCATATCCCCATCACCACCCCCTTATTCTTAACTCTCCCAATCAAATCCAAAATGTAAGAGTTGTGCTGGTTTGTTCTTTCCTCCTCCGGTCCATTTTTTCACTCATTTCGCTTGTAGACTAACGTGTGCCCCCCTTTTCTCCCTAAGCCATCTCTTTCTCATACACTAACCCCTCTCACTCCCATCGACGCATTTTATCACGTATTTTTTTTCTCTTTCAATTTTTTATTCAATGAACAAAATTTTACTATTTTTGTGTGTGTTGTTTTCTTTAATAGTTTTGTTATAAGTTTGATTAAATTGTTATCTTTGTGTATTTTATGGCGCTATTTGTATCAGCACAATAATAACAATATTGTCATCATACAATGTCAAATACATGCATAAATGAATAGAAAATAAAAGTAAATTTGGACATTGCATTTCCATGTTCTATTTTATAATTGAAAAACAACACTTACTGGTTTCGTGGTTCTAGAAGAAAACTATGACTTCTCATATTTTGAATTTTGAATATGAAAATAGAAAACGAAAAAAAGGTGTTTAATGAAGATGAACGGAAGAAAAATATGCAATTGTGCAATGCTACTCACTAAACCTCGTATTACAAATTTTAAAATTTAAAAAATTTAAAATTTAAAAATAATGTTATCTTTTCTGGTTTATATATATGAAATTAAAACAGCTCACAAAATAATAAATATATACTCTTATATATTTTTAAAATAAAAAATAAAAAATATAGCGAATCTCCTAATTTTATCTCATTTCACTTTGTTATTTCCATTTTATGAACCTAAACTTTCTCTCACATAACATTCTGCGAGTTTTTTTTCAAACGACGACGTTTACCCCCAATTCGAAAGAAGGGTTAAAATTCCTTTGTCTTTCGGATTACATAACGCCACCACAGTCGCCGGCGAACGATTCCTGGGTTTGTTATCTTCATCTTAAAGTTCCGATCTTTACTTTCAAACATGGCAAAGGGAACAAGCTCAAAACTGAACATCGCAATAATTCACCCGGATCTTGGCATAGGTAAGTAACCACTGTTCCCCATTGTTTTCTAGTCCACTCAAATTAAAACCGACAGTTTTTGTAAAATTTCCATTAATTTGACTTTTCTAAATTAAAATTTTGGTTTCATGAAACATATCATGCTATTTTCTTCCCCTCTAGTTGATTTCTTCTCAGTTTACCTTGCGATTGTTTTGAAGGTGGAGCTGAGAGATTGATTGTGGATGCTGCTGTTGAGCTTGCATCCCAGGGCCATAAAGTTCATGTTTTTACTGCACATCATGACAAAAATAGATGCTTTGAAGAAACTGTTGCTGGTGAGTCTCACTCTATTTTTGTGGCCTTAATTGCACTTTTATTTGTGCCTTCTATTATCTTGACATCTAATATTAACAGAAATGCCTAATGTAACAAAAGACTAAAATCGAATTTTGACTGTAGTAGGGAAAAAGTTCAAATAAGCCATTAATGTCTCACATTTCTGTTCTTTTTAAGGAAGTAGCATTGCCATTGACATGGTTTTTGACTTGTGATCTTTCAGGTACCTTTCCGGTTACTGTGTATGGTTCCTTCCTTCCTCGTCATGTGTTCTACCGTCTTCATGCCTTGTGTGCATACCTTCGGTGCCTTTTTGTTGCTTTCTGTGTACTTTTCATGTGGCATTCATTTGATGTTGTACTGGCAGATCAAGTATCTGTAGTTATTCCTATCTTCAAACTTAAAAGGTCAATAAAGGTAGCCAAGAAGGAAGAAGAATATATCATATGTGGATTGTTTTGACATCTTCAATTCTTAGTTGTTTTATTTTCTTTGGTAGGTTGTATTCTACTGTCATTTTCCGGACTTGTTACTGGCTCAACATTCAACTTTCATTAGGAGGATGTATAGAAAACCAATTGACTATGTAGAAGAAATAACGACTGGTTTAACTTTATGTCCATGCTTTATTAATTTTTTCCTACTCGGATTATATTGTCTAGTCTACATGCTGAACCTTGCATCTTTATTAGCCTTTGCTGAATTGCAGGAATGGCTGATTTGATACTTGTTAACAGCAACTTCACTGCCTCTACTTTTGCAAATACTTTTAAGTCTCTAGATGCTAAAGGAATTCGACCAGCTGTTCTATATCCAGCTGTCAATGTGGATCAGTTCAACGAACCCAGTTCCTTTAAGTAAATGACATGTTTGTAGATATATGGTTGACACTTTACAAGATTATGCATGTACTTATTCTTATATCCAATTTTATAAACTTTATGTATAGAATAGAATCATAGTCTTAATTTGCATTGTTCCTTCTGTTGTAGGCTGAATTTCCTTTCTATCAATCGCTTTGAAAAGAAGAAGAATATACAGTTAGCTATTTCAGCTTTTGCTTTGCTTCACTCACCTGAAGGAATTTTTAAGCATAAAGATATTACTAATGCTACTTTGACTATTGCTGGTGAGCCTGTTTTTGTTTACAGCTGTCTTTCTGATGATAGATGTTGTGTACATTGCTAATGGACATGGGATGGGAATATCTGTTCTGATGTATGTGACTCATACTGGAGTTTGGTATGGTGGTGTCTTCATTTTCAAGATATAAAATATTATTTTAAATGAAAAATATGTTTGGTTTGTAGGTAAATTATCTAGTATGACTGTGATACAATTATTTCTCAAACAGGTGTATTGTGTGGGTTTGTCAATTTGTTACTTATTGAACCTTTTCATAATTGTTGTGGAAAGCGCATGCTTATTTTCTATTGTAATAAACTAGAAATGAGTATTTATTAACGATTATGTGCTGACAGAAAGTTAATTTATTAAACTTTTAACTTTGTTGCCATCAAATGAGAGGTGGAATGCATAGTTATGACAATGTTACAAACCTTATTTGTTTGAGGATTAGATCTTCATAATGGTTTTGAGGAGGAAACTTAGGACTTGTGATATTATGTTCATTTGGTTTGGTTAGTCACGAACACTTCTCTAGGATAATGTACAACATATAATATTACACAGAATTTTTTTTATTTTTATTTTATTTGATATAACATGGAGTCAATCTTTAAAGCACAAATTTATTTAATCTGTACAATTTTTTAGCAGAAAACTGTGAGCAAATATTGTTGAAAGGCATGCAATATCTGCTTATTTATGATTAAAACACTTTTTCTAAGCTGTCTAGATGTGATCCTTTAGTATTTGTTGATAAACATTGGCCATTAAGTGCAAAGAACCAAGTACTCTTTTGTGCAAGTTTGGGCTGCTTCACTCAAGGGTCAATATCAAGGAACAACTTCATTTCATTAAGCTTATGAGTTTTTACTTAGGATCTTTGAAGGTTATCTGAATTTATCCAGGACTGTTGTACCTGTGAATACATTAGTCTAAAAACTAAAATAGGGTAAAGTTTGGTTGGACTTGGAAAAAGTTGCAAGTAAAAAATTTATTGATTTCCATCTACTTGGTGTGTTGGGCCTTCTTATTTAATTTTAAATGTATTTTCTTGGTAAAACTGCAGAATCTTAAGTTTGAACAAACCTGATACCAGGCCCAGATCTTCAAGGTCCATTAGAAAAACATCAAGGCTCGCTAAGTTTACAGATTATATCTAGAAGCAGTAGTTGTCATCACTGAGCAAAATCTTTCTGTTATATCCTTCTGTTAGTAGAACAATAGCTGTCCTATAGGGATTGGCACACAATAATTCTAAGACTTTATAAGACCTCTCCATGTAATAAGAAAGGCAAAGAGTAAATTTTTAAATATTTTCTTAGTTAGTCAGTTCCTTCCTCCAACTATATTCCCTTTCTCCTTTCGCACCTCCTAGCACCCAACACCGTAACAAGTACTTTCATTGACCTACCTCCATGCCTCCTAAACCAACCAAAGACCTTAAAGAAACACTCCAATCCATCCTGAACAAATTAGCTAATCTGCAAACCCAACTACGTACCACACAAGAACACCATGAAGGTTGCTACCTTGCCCTCCATCAAGCCATGGAAACCCATCAAACGGTCTTGGAACTTAAACAAGATACACTAACCTCATACCCTCACTGGCCTATTATTCACTACCTTGTCTTCTCAAACCACCAATCTTCCACCTATTATTGATTCGACGTCTCATCTCATCTCAACCATTTCTCCATAGATGCCACTTCCTCCATTCCACCCCCTGTTTCCAACACTTCTCATGCTACTGTTAATACAACAACCACCACAACCATCCCTCCTTTTTACCTCCCTTTTTTATAGTACGAACACTGTAGATTGGCTATTCCAGGCTGATCATTTTTTCCAATTCTATAATATTCCCTGGGATTCTCGTTTAAACATGGTTGTTTTCTATATGTGAGGTGATGCCCTCAGTTGGTTTAAATGAATGTATCAAAATCACCAACTCATTGATTGGATTTCTTTTTGTCGAGCCATTGAACTTCATTTTGGCCCCTCAACATATGCCAACAATCAGGTGGAGTTATTTAAACTTTGTCAAACTGGCACAGTCACTGGATATCAAAAGGTGTTTGAAAAACTATGCAATCGGGTTCTGGGCCTTACTCCTGAGATGATTCTAAATTGTTTCATCTTTGACTTCACACTCGAGATTCGAAGGGAAATGGGTGTTCTCCAATCCACGCCCCCCCCCTTCCCCCGCCTAAAAAAACTTACCTCAACCCAACTCTAAGAGCGTAGAGCTACAATTGTGATGAAAAAAAAAATCTAGGTCACATGCACATCTAGTCATTTTCTCCTCTTGTTGAGTGATGACACCTCTCTAGAATACCCTACAAAAATTTCCTCAAACAGCTCCCTAACCCGAAGACAAACGACCCTACTCACATTCACCTCTCCTTCCAAGCCTTATGAGCCACACCTTCAGCCCATACTTTTAAATTTGAAGGCCACATTGCTCATCTTCCAATTACTATCCTAATAACACAGACAATTCACATAACATATTGCAACCCCATCTAGCCCTTCACCTACAACTTTGCACCATTCCTATCACACCTTTCAACCAGTCATGGTTGGAAATGGAGACCAAATCCAATGTTCTCCCTTTGTCCTAATGTTTTGGTTTCTATATGAACACGTGATTTCTCCACTCCCTTCTACCTCATTCCAATTGAGGGCGTTGATATGGTCCTTGGAATGGATTGGTTATGCTCTTTTGGATCTTTACAAGCTATTTTCTACCCTCACCTTTCCATCAACCACAATGGTTTCCCAATTACCTTCCACGATACCACCAAACTTCTCCACAAACATGCTTCATCCACCCATATTTGCACCTTTTACACAACAATGTCATAGCTTCTACTCATCTTCTTACCTTCCAACAAAACCCCTCTACTACCCATCCTCCCAACCCTACACACCACCCGGATATTCACACACCTAAACTCATACCACAGTTTTTGCCTTTCCCCATGGATTACCATCTCATCGACCTCATAATCATGCTCATAAACAAATTATGACCTCCCTTATTCAGGAAATGCTAGAAGAAGGCATCATCCGCCCCAACATTCTAATAAAAAAAGATGGCACTTGGCGTTTTTGCGTGGACTGTAGAGCACTAAACGATATCATAGTGAAGAATTGATTCTATATTCCCACAATTGATGAGTTGTTGGATGAATTAACTGTTGCCAAAGGGTTTATTAAGCTAGACTCCGCCCAGGGTACCACCAGATATGAGTAGATCAAGATAGCGGTTGGGACTATGTTTTTAGAACATTTGATAGGCATTTTGATTTTCTAGTTATTCCCTTCGGTCTCTCTAATGCGCCCTTCACCTTTCAAGCAGCCATGAATGACCTCTTAAGATCACATCTATGCCACTTTGCCCTAGTGCTTTTTTGTGACATTCTCATCTATAGCCAATCTATGTCCGAACACATCCAACACCTGACTCTCATTCTCTCAATCTCCAATTGCTAGAAACCCACAAATTCATTATTAAGGAATCTAAATGTGTTTTTGCAACCATCTAGGTTTTTTATTTAGGCCATCTTATTCAAGAAAGCACTGTCACCTCATACCTAGACAAAATACAGGCCATTCTACTTTGGCCCAGGCCCATGTCCCTCACCACTTTACGTGCATTTTTGGGCATCATGGGATTCTATAGAAAATTCATTTGCGGATATGCCAATCACTCACAGGTTTATTAAGATTACCAAAGTTTACAAGGAATACAACCGCTCATGAGGCCTTTTTACAATTAAAGGAAATCCTAACTATAGCCCCAATGTTGCATCTTCCGAATTTCTCCATGCCCTTTGTTGAGAAACGAATGCGTTGATTTTAGCCATTCGCACAGTGCTATCTCAAGAAGGCCACCCTCTTGCTTTTTTTTAGCAAAAAGCTCTATCCAAATATGCAGACTAGCTTAGTTTATGTCCGAGAAATGCTAGCCATTACAAAAGCAGTTAAAAAATGGTGTCACTACCTCATTGGAGCACATTTCAAAATCATAATAGATCAATTGAGCTTAAAGGGATTACTTACCAATGCATGTTACATGCCAGACCGAGATACCAAGCTTTTAGGATACAGTTTCGAGATCGTTTATCGCTCTAACCGCCACAATCAAGTTGCGGATTTCCTATCTAGGCCACCACCCTCCCTTTTTTCGGTCCTCTCTTCACCGATTTCAACATAATCACAAAGTTACACAAATATTATGAATCAGAAGTGGAACAAGAGGTGCAACAACTAACTTACCTACCTGCCTCGACATACAGTTTCCAGAAGTCTTCTATACCATCGCCAACACCCTCTATTTTCCATCCACGGGTACTCTTCGTTCCACAATGCTACAAGAATTCCACGCCACACCATCAGCGGGTCACTTCGGTCTTAAAGCCACCATGGCACGGTTAGCAACGTCTTTCTTCTAGTCAGGAATGTACCGTGACACAACTACTTCAAACAGCGCTTACCCTGTCAACAAAACAAGCCAAGCAATCAAAAACCTTTAGGATTACTCCAACCAATACCCACACCAGCCAAGCTTTGGGAGAAATTAACCACATTTAATCACACATTTATCTTCATCCTTTGGTCACACCGTCATGTGGGTAGTTTTTTATAGACTATCCAAATCTGCCCATTTCATCGCCCTTCCCATATCCTTCAATGGCACTCAATTAGCTAATCGATTTTCTGTTGAGATTTGCAGGCTACATGGAGTACCAAAATCCATCTTTTCTGATCAGGATCCTCAATTCCTCAATTCATTTTCGGAAAGAACTATTTTACCTATAAGGCACAAAATTAAAATTCAGCATAGCTTACCATCCACAAACCGATGACCAGAAAGTTATCAATTGGAGTTTGGAAGTCTACTTGAGATGTTTTACCAGTAACAACCAAAGAACATGGTACAAATTCTTGCATCATCTTACCACTCCCCATCAAAACTAATCCCTTTTAGGCTCTATACGGACGACCACCACCAACAATACTAGACTACGTTCCAGGAACAGGTACTGAGCCCAACCTCGACACGACGTTAGGCGTACTTACCTATACGCTCCATCAGTTGAAAGCTACCATTTTGAAGACCCAACAACAAATGACACAGCTAATCGATCTTGTCGCCACCACACCTTCAACATCGACAACTGGGTTATGCTTCGTCGACAGACGTACCGTCAAACATCTCTTACAGCAAATCCCCACAACAAGCTTTCCAACTACCTTATTCCATAAAACATCATATCAGTGAGATTGCTTACAAACTCGACCTACCACCCTCCTCCTGAATCCACCCCATCTTCCACATATCCTTGCTTAAACCCTACCATGGCCCAAAAACACCCCCTCTTTCCATTATCCTCAAGAAATAGAAGCTCCCTCGTTCACCTCGCTTCCATTACCTACCCACACTCTTCAACCCGCTTCTAACATCAACGACTCATTAAATCGTAAAATCTTCCAACCTCTACTGCCACATACACATTCCCACTTAATAACGCCAGTTGTACCACAGCTCCCACCTAAACCCATGCTCTAGAACCTTCCTCCCACATCTCATACAAACAGACCCGAATTGCTTATTCCAAACGACCCACCCCATGTACCAATTCCAATTACACAAACCCTTCCCACAACCCAAAACATATATCTGAAGTCCAACAATCTATTCCACTAGATGCACTCCCAAATGACCCAACCTACCCACTAGCCACAATCCTTGAGGACAGGGTTGTCCCTCAGGAGGAGGCAATTGATACCGGCTCTAGATCTTCAAGGCCCATTACGCAAAGTTTGCAAATTATATTTAGAAGTTGTAGCTGTCTGTCATCTCTGAGCAAAATCTTTCTGTTATATCTTTCTATTAGTAGAACAACTATTGTTCTATAAGGATTGGCTCATGATAATTCTAGGTTTGTATATGACCTTTCCATGTAATAAGAAAGGCATAGAGTAAACTTTTAAATATTTTCTTAGTTTGTTCATTCCTTCCTCCGCTACTATATTCCCTTATTTTATTTTAAATGTATTTTCTTGGTAAAACCGCAGAGTCTTAAGTTTGAACAAATCATACTTGAGTCATTTATTTCACTTTGAAGCATTTGTGCACATGCATGCAATTTGCGTAACAACCCTATTGTCATAATTGGTGCTAGGTGGCTTTGACAAACGGTTGAAGGAGAATGTGGAGTACTTAGAAGAGCTTAAAGATTTAGCAGAAAAGAAAGGAGTCTCTAGTAAAATAAGATTCATCACTTCTTGCCCTACAGATGAAAGAAATGCACTTCTTTCGGAATGCCTGTGTGTTCTTTACACACCAAAGGTATATAAAACCATGCAAATTATTATTCATTATAACTGGTGGAAACTGAATTAAGAAATGAGATTTACAGAAAGATCTTTGATGCAGGATGAGCACTTTGGCATTGTTCCTCTGGAGGCCATGGCAGCCTATAAGCCTGTTATTGCATGCAATAGTGGTGGCCCTGTGGAGTCAATTAAGAATGGTGTAACGGGATTCCTTTGTGATCCTACACCACAAGAGTTTTCTTCAGCAATGGCTAAGCTCCTAAATGATCCTCAGGGGGCAGAAAAAATGGGCAGAGAAGCTAGGAGGCATGTTGATGAGTCATTCTCTACGAAGTCATTTGGCCAGTATCTAAATAGATACCTGGTTGACATTTATCGGGGAAAAGAGGATTGAGTTTAACATTGGACAGCATGGTTTTGCCCTTAAATTGTTAACTAGAATTGGTGACCATTCAACTTGCTGTTCAGATTTTAGTTTGGTTAGTTCACTTTTTGCATGTAAATCTGAATTGAATTACAGAGATGATTACATATTCTGCGGTTTGCACTGTTGGATATTCTGAAGTTTATAATGAATTTTCTTGTGCAAATGTACAAAATTTTGCTCTTTAATTTTTTTTTTAGGAAATAATGGATAATTAATGCATATCAGATTTTCAAGATATCTTGAAAATAGTATTTTCAACTTTCTAGGTTAAATTTCATAGTATTCAAGAAAGATATAATTTCAAGATTTTAGAATGACCATCATTAAATATGTTCAATGGATCAATTATCAAGATTCATTGGTCATGGTTCTCATTAAATTAAGAAGAGATTTTCAACAACTTATTTATTTGTTAAGTCCAAAATAAGAAGATAGTGACCACTTGGACACTCAGTAAATCATGTGGTGTATATAGGATATCAAAGTTATAATTATGTATCTAAAGGATTTAATGTGCCTTTCAATCAACAAAAATTCGAAAAATTCAGTTGATATAAAAGTATTTAAATTTAAATTGAAAGAGAAAGTAATAAATACACTTTTTAGGTAAGAAAAAAGGTGTCATGATTTGATAACAATGTCTTATTACAATTAATTTCATTAATTTTTTTGCAATTAACGGTAACTTCAAATTGATTGTGTGTACCTCAACTACAGACATAAACTGACAAAATAATTAAAATAATTTCTTTTAATAAGTAATTAATAGAATTAAATATACGTTGAGTTTATTTTTGATAATTTAAAATTATTTTTTAGTTTCTGTAATTTGAAAAACAAAATTACTTTAATCATTTTGTTGAAATGACTTCTTTTTAAATACCCTTGAAAGAAATGTTTTGAAATAAAATACGCATATCGTACCATTTTTTATAATAAAAATGCAAAACTAAAATAAATTATCATATAAAGGATTTGTAATGCATTAATCACCTAACTAAACTTTTTAACAACATTTGATAGAGGTATCAAACTTTTTCTAATATTATGTAAACTACTAAAGCTAATTATTTTGAAATTGAAAGGCTAAAAAATAATTTTTATCTAAAATTTAAGAAATAAAATAATATTTAAATAATTCAATTTTGGAGTTAAGTCAATCTCTTATTATGTTGAGATGTATGGAAAGAAAGTGAATAAAAAAAAGTTAATTTAAATAAAAAAGAAAGAAAAAATAGTTATTTTCTTTACTTTTTTTTGTCACTTTTTCTTCAATTAATCGGAAAAGAAAAAAAGCCCTTCCTTTCTCTCCTTTTTTCTACCAGTCAAACATAATAATAGTAATAATAATAATATTGTTTTTGCTGCTATGTTATTGTTGCTGCTGCTCTGGCCTAATGTTTTATTATAGTTATTTTTGCTGCTGCTACTAGTGTTATTGGTGTTGCTGGCAAGCTGTTTTATTATTGTTATTGCTGCTGCTGCTATTGGTGTTGATGCTGCTCTGGCCTGCTGCTAGAGTTATTGGTAGTGGTGGTGGTGCTGCTGCTGCACTTGCTGCTGTTACTGGTGTTGGTGTTGCTGCTGCTGTTACTGGTGTTGGTGCTGCTGCTGCTGTATTCTCTTTTGTTTTCCTTTTTTGTATTTGTTTTATTAGACATTTTCTGTGAGATTCTTGTGTATGTTCAAGTGCACTCGTTCAAATATGTGACATTAAATTTTAAAAGATCATTAATAGGGCATAAAACAAATTGTTATAAATTTTGATTTAGTATATCAAAAAACATAATTATAAAACTTCTTCGTAATATAAAATTGATTATTGATATTTATTACTTTTTTTTAATATTTTAAAATATTTTATATTAAATTTGATGTGGGTTTCCTGCTTTTAAAGTGTACTTGAATTATAGACTCGTCAGAATTTATATATAATATTTTATTTAAAATACTCATATAATCAACGGTATATTAGCTAATAAAAAAGTATTTATGTATAAAAGTAAATATGAATAATTTTGTTTTTGTTATAAGAGATTAATATTATAAAATATATGCCAATTCAATTTGAGTTCTTAATTCTCTTTTAATAATTTCTTTGTTGTCCTACATAATGATAAATCCTAATTTGAGATCTCAAACTTATTTTTAGTGAATCATGGTTTATCTGTTAATTGCTTTCATAAACAACTTCTGTAAAAATTAAACTAATTTGCTCTAATGTTCTCAAATTCATTAATTAGTATAAACAGGAAAGGTGTGACGGGAATGGGATTTGGAAGCAATTAATTATGGAACCTCTAAAAGTTAAATTTATGTTTATAATTGGTCAGATAATCTTAAGATGCCAGAGAAAGTAATATATTTAATAAATACAAGGAAAGAAAACCTTATCTTATTGATTCAAAAGAGGCCATGAAAATGCCTATATAAGAACTCATGATGTAGTCTTATGATACAACTATAGCTGTTGGTTTTCTTGTCATATTAATTTGTCATGGCCAAAGACAGGTACAGATCTTTCTTGCATGATGAACCTGCAAACATCCAGTGGAGACATGGTGGCCCTCCCACTTATGATGCTGTGAACAAGCTTTTTGAACAAGGAAGAACCAAGGTGCAACAACCACCATACCCTCTTACCCATTTCCCCTCTCTCTCTGGAATATGTGTTCAATTTGTATTTGCATGTTTGCAGGAATGGCCAGAAGGATCATTGGAGGAGATAGTGCAAAATGCTATCAAGTCATGGGAGATGGAGCTCTCACACAAGATCCGTTTGCAGGATTTCAAGACAATAAACCCTGAGAAGTTCAAGCTATTTGTGAATGGTATGCACTTAAATATGTGTCAAATTTATTTCCTCTCCATCTTTTCCAATGTTAGGGGTTTTGATTTGATGGACAGATAGATAGATGGAGACTTTGCTTTAGTCCATTAATTATATTTTTTGTACTCTTTTGTAACACTATTTGATTAACTGCTATTCACATGATTAAAGGGGATGAATGAATGGATCAAAATTTCCCATGTATTTTTCACCTTGTACTTCTCATTAGACACCCTACTTCCATAATTCCACAATAAGGATCAAATTTTCCTCCATCCACAAACATGGATAATTAGTTAGTTCTGAAGCAAAAAGACATCTCCATGAGAAAGATCTTGTAACATCTTCATTTGTGTAAAAGTATTTTCTAGTAGGAGACAAGTTTTTCAATGGAATATGTGGTAATAAATGATAGTTGTATCACATAATTACATCAATCTTGTGCTGATTTTTCTGTTAGTAAATTAATTGTATGCTGTCTGCATAATGTTTCATTTGCAGGCAGGGAGGGATTATCTGGAGAGGAAACTCTGAAGCTGGGAAGTTATAATGCTTTGTTGCAAAGTTCTCTGCCAGAAGACCTGAAGCCTTACAAAGCTGATGAAGAGACTTTTGAATCATCTCATGAAGTCTTCAGATCAGCTTTTCCCAGAGGGTTTGCTTGGGAGGTGATAAAAGTTTATAGTGGACCTCCTGAAATTGCTTACAAATTTAGGCACTGGGGGTTCTTTGAAGGCCCTTATAAGGAATATGCCCCTACTGGGAAGATGGTCCAATTCTATGGCTTCGGAACTGTCAAGGTATTACTTTTACTATGTGTTTACATTCAGAAAATGGATTCTTGCCGTTAACTTACCATTGTCTGCTATCTCAAACCTTTTATAAAATATAACATGTTTCTATTTCAACATTAGAAATATAAAAAAACAAACGATGAAAACAAATGTTTCGAAGCAAAATAAATACCAGAATGTTCTGACAAAACTCTTTGGTAGGTTTAGAGAAAAACAAAAGTGTTCATGAACTAGTTTTCATTAGTTTTTAGGACAAAACTTAAATGAAACTAATGAATATTAAAATACACACAAAATTCTGATAGAACTACCGAATACTAAAGTAAATACAAAACTGCAATGAAACTACAAAATTCTAAAGAGAACAATACCTGTCAGCAAACTTAAGTTAAAACAAGTATGAAAACATTCAATCATTTGTGATAAAAACCAAAATTTCTGAGACAAACAAAATATCCCACCTAGTATTGACAGTTACTGATAGAATTATTTCAGTAATGGTCATAAAAAAACATTTTAATTAAGGGTTTATCACAATCATGACTCATGAATCTGCACAGGTGGATGACTCTTTGAAAGTTGAAGAGGTGGAAATTTATTATGACCCAGCTGAGATGCTCGGAGGCCTTATTTCAGGGAAGAACCCAAATCACCCCATGGAGGATGGCACCGAAGCTTCACCACCTTCCCAAGAATGTCCTTTCTCCAAATAGTTGCAATGATTTTAAGTGTAATGTCCATTGATTCAGATATACTTCTTGAATCAATTAATGTGGCAGCTGAGATTTGAAGAAAAATAATAGTACTTTCTGTGATGATGGTCCAGTGAATAAAATTAAAAAAATGTCAAAATGAATTAATTTTCCCCTTTGTTTGAAAGTTATGGCAAATCCATGTGCTATGTTGGAAAGTGATGTGTCTGTTTCACATTACTGATTTTAGAAGAAAATTTATAATATTTTCTATTATTTTTATGTGTACATTGCGGTAAATAAATTTGTGTATATATATGTGTGTAAATAATTAAAAATTAGGTAGAAAAAAAGTAACAATTGAAATGACAAAAAGAGTAATTAATATTGTCATGAATTTAAAAATAACAATTAAATAGAACAAACGATTTTAAAATATATGGTATTTAAAAAAGAACAAAGGGCGAGTTTCAATCAGAAACCAAAGAAGCTAATGTGGCAGCATTATTGTTGTTGAATGAAAGCAATTGAAATTGTTATACAGTGTTACTAGTTACTTAGACTACACCTACTATTCAGCATAAATTTTATTTCTTTATTGGTGTTATGATTATTTTAACTGTCTTTATGACACCAGTTAATAATGTAAAAATGTTAAATAGAAAAGTAAAACATATGTTTTCTTCATATTACAAAAAAGCCATGCTTATTTTGAAACAATTAAAACATTTCATAGCAGACATTGAATAGTTTTTAACAACCACCGTTTTAGAAATTATGTTCTACAGAGGAACATCACTTTGTGGTTACAATGTAGGCATTTTTCTCATAAAATGAAAATTTTGACAATCAGAGGAACACTTTCTATCATAATCCGGAAATTAGTATTCTGTAATCACCAAATATATGAAAAAGAAGCCTTAGTCAATATTTAAGTGTAAGCAATGCATGAGTTGCATTAAATTAATGCTTTCAGAAAGCCAGGAATGTGAAAATGTGTATGTAGTGGAGTAATCTAAAACTCCTCTAAAGGCCAACACATGAAAATCTATTTACTAATTCTTCAGATACATTAATAATATAAAAATAATGTCCAGTTCCTGCAGTGATAGTAGTGACACAAGTGAAGGCTAGCAAGCCTTTCCAATGAGCCGCAGAAAAGTTGGGAGAATATTAGTACATACCTCATGCTCTCAATAACCAGCTTTGCATTTTGAAAATATATTTTTCTACCACGAAATGCATTTGTTTTTGCTGGTTGACTCTGATGACAAGCTCTAGTTTCGTCTGTCTCTTTACGAGTCCTCCTATCTCTTGTTGTTCTGAAACGTAGTTCTGTTGAAACAGAGGGACCCCTACCTGTTGATTGTACTCCGACGATCAAGTCAGTACAAGGCTTATACGAATTTAAGAAGTAGTAAGTTTCAGTCTTAGAAACAACGTACCTTTACCTGGGGTCTCAAGCCCCTTTTATAGCTTACCTCTTGTAACAATTTTCTCTCACGAGAATCTAATCTCAACTGAAAGCATACTCAGGAGCAACCCATTCTATTTAGGTGTGCCTTCTCCAAAGGTGCTACAACATAACAGAATCTTATCTCCAAGGAGTGCATAAAATAATAACAAAACAACCACCTGCCAACAAGGTACCAACTCATGTGCCAACATCAGGGGAACATTCTGCTCACATGGGCACCCTACTCATTGTGCAACATTATCTTTCGCTATACATGCAACTTAACCATTACGTGCCCTAATACCCATGCATTTAGGTTAAAAGAAAACATTTACTTGACTTATACACCACATGTACTAAATGTACCCCTAGGTTCACAAATACCCTTTATTGGTAGCCTTATGCTTACCTATAAAAGTTTATTTCAATTATGCCAAGACATGTTTACTAACCAAATTGTGCCTAACCACATGGCCCAACAACCGAGTTGACCTGCCTACGCCATGCACCGAGATCCGACCCCCGAGCACTAAGCCACGAGCACTATGTCCTGTACAACATTCAATAAAACACTTGATACAAGCATAAATTAATAAATGTATTGCTTATCTATAAATAATACAAATAAAACTCACTCACAGGGTAACAAATGACTTGTATCATTCACACGAAATTTCACTAAAAAAAATTCAAAAAAAAGTTTACCAAATGTAGAAAAACTGAAGGAAGGAACCAATCAAACGCTGGCAAATGGCGTAACCACATGAAGCCACGTACCGCTCATATAAACACCCATTCCTCCCACTCTCTTCATTCCTCTTTTCCTAAACCCTAACCCTCTGCATTCCCTCCAAAAATCTCTCACGTTTCTCTCCTTTGTTATGCTTATGTTTCACAAATTTGGCAACTGCACCATCTGCTTTCATCTCTTACCACCACTGCAAATCTCTTCTTTTTGATATTTTTGACTTGGCGCAATTTTTGAATTTTGAAATTGCAACGCCATGGGTTTTTGAGTTTATATAGGTTTTGATAATCAAAGATCCATTCATTCTCATTTCTTCTTTTCATTTTCTGAAGAACGGGTTATTATTTATCATTTCTTTTCTACATTGCTTGCTTTTATTTTTTCTGCCGATTCTCTTCATCTGTTTGTTATGTTTTTTCGCAACATTAATTTTGATTTTTTTGGGTTTTTTTTTTTATCAAAGTTCCTTACTTTGATCTTTTCTACCAATTATTTTCATCTCTTTATTGGTTTGTTTGCTCCATTGTTCTTGATATTGTTGTTTCTGTGTTTGTCACGTTTTTCGCAACATAAAAATGATTTTTTTTTTGTTTTCTTATCAAAGTTGCTTGCTTTTGATGTTTTTGTTGACTCTCTTCATCTCTTTTATGCTTTCTTTGCCCCACTGATCTTAATATTATTGCTTTTTCTGTTTGTTACGTTTATTCGCAACATAAAAATGATTTATTTTGGGTTTTCTTATCAAAGTTTCTTGCTTTTGATGTTTCTGTTGATTCTCTTCATCTCTTTTACGGTTTCTGTGATCCATTGTTCTTGATATTGTTGCTTATGTGTTTGTTACGTTGTTTCACAACATAAAAATGATTTTTTTTTTGTTTTCTGATCAAAGTTGCTTGCTTTTGATGTTTCTATCGATTCTTTTCATCTCTTTTACGGTTTCTTTGCTCCACTGATCTTGATATTGTTGCTTCTTTGTTTGTTATGTTTTTTCGCAACATAAAAATGACTTATTTTGGGTTCTCTTACCAAAGTTTCTTACTTTTGATGTTTCTATTGATTCTCTTCATCTCTTTTACGGTTTCTTTGCTCCATTGTTCTTGATATTGTTGCTTTTGTGTTTATCACATTGTTTCACAACATAAAAATGTTTTTTTTTTGTTTTCTTATCAAAGTTGCTTGCTTTTGATGTTTCTGTCGATTCTCTTCATCTCTTTTACGGTTTCTTTGCTTCACTATTCTTGATATTTTTGCTTCTCTGTTTGTTATGTTTTTTCGCAATTCAAATTTCAAATCTGAATTTAATTTTGATAAAGTTTGGAGCCTTTTTTTTTAGTATTTTTATGTGATAGATGTTCTTCATCCTGGAATATTGCTCTTTCTTCTTGGACTGCTCTTTCTTTTTTCTGTGCACACAAGATTGAAAAATGCAAATGTATATGGTTCTTCGTCTGCTTTCTGAAGTATAACGTAAAATAACTGAAAACTTATTTTGATTTATTCTGTGCAGGCACGATTTGAAGATAAAAAGGTTTTTGCTACCATGTACTGCAACACAAATTACAGTCATGTTTGATTTGGAGATATGAAGATGTTCTCTAAAGTAAGGGTGACAAAGTGGGGTGGGTCGTGCAGGCTGGCCTGCGACCCGCTGATAAAACGTGGGGCGGGTTGCTTATTTCAACCCGCTGGCCTGCTTAGGCCCGCCCCGTATAACCCGCAGCCTGCGCATGCTAAGTGTGGGGCGGGACGGGTTGGCCCGCATAACTTTAAAATATAGAAATTCTTTTATGCACCTCCACATTTTCTTCATGTAGTCTCATATTTCACATTTCGAAAATTTTAATAACATCTTACTATGCATGTCTCGTGAAAATAATATTATGAGACCATTTATCTAATGTATCTAAATAAAAAAATTCAAATTTTTTATTCAAATAATTATTTTTTTAAAAAATATATCTTATGTAGGCTGACCCACAGACTCGCGGGCCAACCCTTATGTTGGGCGGGTTAGAAAAACCAACCTGCAGATTCTATGCGAGACAGGCCAACCCGACCTGCTTTTTGCGGGCCAAGTGCGGGACGGGCCAGCCCGCCATCTCTACTCTAAAGACATCAATATGTGGATTCAGTCATGTATGTTGCGCACATTAGTGAAGTATTAGTATTATCTGAATTTGTAGCATGGATTGTAATTTGTGCTGGTAATAATATCATAATTGTTGTGAGTGCACATAAATTGTTGTATTAGTATATCATGAAAAGTTGTAGGAAATTGTTAGCAAATGATGTAATTTTAATCTCAATAAACCTCTTCTGTACTCATATTAAGAAAATCTATAAAAATTGAAAGATTCATCATAGATCTTCTTAATGCAATTGTGTGTGATTCTCATTAAAATAGACTAATATGAAATTGAGAAATGATATAAGGATAAATACAAAATCTTAAATTATTTTATTTCCTACTTAAATAAAAATCTAAAATAAAAAAAATTATGAGTTTTTAAAATCCTAAATAAATATAAGTCCCAAAAAATTTAATGTCATTCTTAACAAAAATGTAAAATCAATAAAATTCTTAAATTATTTAATGTCATTCTTAAATAAAAATCCAAATTAATTAAATTTCAATGTTTTACAAAAATTTCTAAATAAATACAAATTCTAAATTATTTTATTTCCTACATAAATAATAAGTTATAAATAAATACAAATTCTTAAATTATTCAAAATTTTAAACAAATATAAATCCTAAATTACTTAATGTCATATTTATATAAAATATCTTAAATAAATAAAATTCTTAAATTATTTAAAATAATAATAAATACTAATTCTAAATTATTTAATTTCCCTCTTAAATGAAAATTAGAAATATTTTTTTCTAGAATATCCAAAATCCTAAATAAATACAAATTCTAACTTATTTTATGTCATATATAACTAAAATCTCAAATAAATAAAAATCCTAAGTAAATACAAATCTGAAATTATTTTATTTCATAACTATATAGAAATATAAAATAAATAAAATTTATAATATTTTCAAAATCCCAAATAAATAAAAACCCAAACATTTGTAATATCATTTATAAATAAAAATAAAAAGTAATAAAAATCTTAAATTATTCAAAATTCTAAATATATCAATATCCTAAATTATTTAATGTCATTCTTGATAAAACTCTAAAATTAATAAAATTTCTCTATTTCCCAAAATCCTAAACAAATACAAATCCTAAATTGTTTTGTTTTCTACTTAAATAATAATTTAAAAGAAATAAAATTTCTAAATTTTTTAAAATCCTAAATAAATATGAAATCTAAATTATTGAATGTTCTACTTAAATAAAAATCTAAAATAAATCAAATTTCAAAATTATTCAAAATCCTAAATAAATACTTACCTAAATTATTTAATGTCATATTTAAATACAGATTTGAAATAAATGAAATTCATAAATTATTCAAAATCTTAAATAAATACAAATCTAAATAATATAAATTATTTAATGTCCTACTTAAACTAAAAAATTTCAATAAATAAAAATTTTAAATTATTCAAACTTTTAAATAAATATAAATCCTAAATTATTAAATGTTATACTTAAGTAAAAATGTGAAATAAAAAAAAAATTCTAAATTATTCAAAATCCTATATAAATAAAAATTCTAACTTATTTTATGTAATACACTTAAATAAAAATCTCAAATAAATAAATTTTCTAAGTTTTTAAAAATCTTAAATTATTTTATGTCCTAAATAAATAAAAATCTAAAATAAATAAAATTTATAAGTTTTTCAAAATCCTAAATTAATAAGAATTCAAAAAAGGTTTAGGACCTTCTCAAATAAAAAATTAAAAGTTAAAAAAATTCCCAAAATTATTAATTTCATTCTTAAACAAAAATCTAAAATTAATAAAATTTATAAGTTTTTAAAAATCCCAAATTATTGTATTTCCTACTTAAATAATAATATAAAATAAATAAAATTTCTAAAATTTTCAAAATCGTAAATAAATTCAAAAGCTAAATTATTTAATGTTTTACTTAAAAAAATCAGAAATAAATTAAATTCCTAAATTATTCAAAATTACTAAAAAATTGAAACCCTAAAAATTTAATATCATACGTAAATACAATTGTTAAATTATTCAAAATCTGAAATAAATACAATTTTAAAATATTTAATGTCCAACTTAAATAAAATCTGAAATAAAAAAATAAAAAAATTTAGAGCGGGATGGAAAGATTTTGATTATTCTTGAAAAATTTATTTATTTACATGTATTATTTATGTTTATGCATTGTTTATATTAAGTGTAGTAAGTTTAATTTCCTTTTAATTATTAGTATATGGTGATGTTTATTTCTTATTATTAATAGTTGTCTTGTAATTTTTATATTTCTTTTCTTATTTACATGTACATTTATATTTATAATTATATAAAATTATATTTATTATATAAAATAGTGAAATAAAATGTACAAAATAAATCAAAAAAATTTGAATGAGGATGAAATAATTTATGTATGTTAAATAACTTCAAAGAATGTGATAAAATTGTTTTTGAAAGAGAGGTTAACATACAAAATAATGAAATTTGAGTTATTCACCTTTTAGAATAATTGTTTATCGTTCCTTACTTTTCACAAAAAATTGTATTAATATGTTTAGTTTTTATTTATTTTCATATGCTGATGTTTATTTATTATATATTAATATCTGTTTGTAACTTTTTTATTTATTTTCTTATTTACATTTACATTTACATTTTTTTATATATATATATATAATTATATAAATTATATTTTTATATAAAATAGTGAAAGAAAACGCGTCAAATAAATAAAAAAAAAACTTAGAATGGATGAAAGAATTTTAATTACTTCAAAAAAAGTGATAAGATTGATTTTGAAACCGAGATTAACATACCAAATAATTAAATTTGAGTGATTCGGGATGAATAATTTTTTTACATAACTGTTTTACTTACTTTCCTCAAAATTTGTGTCAATTTGTTATTATATGGACAATTTAATTATTTATGTTATACATTGTTTATATTAATTTTAGAATGTTTAGTTTTGTTATTTGTTCGCATATGCTGATATTTATTTATTATATATTAATATTTGTTTGTAAGTTTTTATTTTATTTTTTATTTTAATTTTCATTTAGTAATTTATATATATAATTATATAAATTATATTTTTATACAAAATAGTGAAAGAAAACATGACAAATAAATCAACAAAACTTGGAGCGGGATGAAAAAAACTATGTATGTTAAATGACTTCAAAGATGGTGATAAAATTGTTTTTGAAAAAGAGGTTAACATACAAAATTATGAAATTCGAGTTATTCACCTTTTAGAATGAATTATTTTTTTACATAATTGTTTATTATTTCTTACTTTCCTAAAAAAATTGTCTCAATTTGTTGATACTTGAACAATTTATTTATTTACTTGTATTATTTATGTTTATGCATTGTTTATATTAATTTTAGTATGTTTTAGTTTTTTATTTATTTGCATATGCTAATGTTTATTTCTTATATATTAATATTTGTTATGTAATTTTTTATTTATATATAATTATATAAATTATATTTTTATACAAAATAGTGAAAGAAAACGCGTCAAATAAATCAACAAAGCTTACAGTGGGATGAAAAAAAAAATTGTATGTTACTTTCTTCAAAATTTGTCAGTTTGTTGATATTTCAAAAATTTATTTATTTACGTGTACTATTTATGTTTATGCATTATTTGTATTAATTTTAGTATTTTTATTTATTTCTTTGTTTATGTTTGATGTTTATTTCTTATATGTAAATTTGGTCCCAATTTTTTTTAAAATGATTCAATTTTATCACAACACATGTAATTCAATATGCATTTTGAGTAAACATTGAGGTGAATTATTTTATTTATTTTCTTATTTACATTTACATTTATATATATATATATATATATTTAATTATATAAATTATATTTTTATACAAAATTGTGAAAGAAAACGCGCAAAATAAGTCAACAAAACTTAGAGAGAGATAGAAGAATTTATGTATGTTAAATGACTTACAAGAAGACGATAAGATCATTTTAGAAGCATGTTAAAATACCAAATAATGAAATTCGATTTATTCGCATTTTAGGATAAATCATTTTTTTACAGTTTATTGTTACTTATTTATTTTCTCAAAATTTGTGTCATTTTGTTGATTGTTGAACAATTTATTTATTTATGTATATGTTTATGCATTGTTTATATTAATTTTAGTATCTTTATTTTATTTATTTATTCATATATGTTGATGTTTATTTCTTACATATCAATATTTTCTTTGTAATTAATTTATTTATTTTCTTATTTACATTTATATTTATATATATATTTAATTTTATAAATTATATTTTTATACAAAATAGCGAAAGAAAATACGCCTAATAAATCAATAAAATTTGAGCGGGATCGAAGAACATTTGTATGTTAAATGACTTTAAAGAAGACGATAAAATTGTTTTTGAAGCAAAACTAACATACCAAATAATGAAATTCGAGTTATTCGCCTTTTAGAATAATTTTTTTTAACATAAATGTTTATTATTACTTATTTTCCTCAAAATTTGTATCAATTTGTTAATAATTGAACAATTTATTTATCTATGTTTATTATTTATGTTTATGCATGATTTAGTATGTTTAATTTTTTTATTTATTCGTATATGCTGATTTTTATTTCTTATATATTAATATTTTTTTCTAAATTTTTTATTTTTTATTTTTTTTCTTATTTACATTATATATATTTAATTATATAAATTATATTTTTATACAAAATAGTGAAAGAAAACGCGTCAAATAAATCAACAAAACTTGGAGCGGGATAAAAGAATTTATATATGTTAAATGACTTTAAAATAGATGATAAAATTATTTTTTGAATGAAATTTAAGTTATTTATCATAAATATTTTTTTACAGAATTGTTTATTATTATTTACTTTAATGAGCTTTAAAGTAATATAATATATTGTTTATTGTTGATTAAATAATGGAAGATACACATATTACTATATGAATATATATATATATATTATTTTATTTTACTTTTATAATAATAGTTTAATCTTAAGTAAACTGTTATTTTTTTTTATCTAATTTTTACTTTAATATTTTATTTATTATTGTATTTAATTTTTTATTTATTTTAAATATATTTATAAGAATGTTGTTAAATTCTATAATTTATTTAATTTATTAATATTGTAATAAATGTAATATTATAGTTTTTGTTATTGTTATTTTTCTTATAAAATACCCGTGTTGTGCACCGGTACAAGTCTAGTTATACTAGATTAGTCATACAAAATCAATATATAAAGTATACTGTTTGTACCTATCAGTTATCCTCTATGAAGTTCAGACACTTCTCTTAAATGGTGTGTGGGTTATCAGACACCGACACTCGTATGACACCTGTAGTACACGTATCCGTGAAGTGTCAAATTCAAGTAGTATTTGTTAGATTTCTGACAATTCTAATATAGTTCTAACACAATTTTAAAAAGAAAAAATATATTAATTTTCTAAAAATTCAAATTTTATTGTATAAATTGTTATTATGATTATAAAAATAAGAAACAAATTCTTGTGAACCAGTCATGAAAAACATCTTTTTCTCTAAAAATTAATTTGAAACATATTTGTGCATATAAATCTTTATTGTCAATTTATATAATTCATAATTATATAAAATATAGATCCATGTCCCCGTATTCTACATTTTAGAAATTTTACGTATCTTCGTATCCATGTCCATGTCGTATCAGTATCCGTGTCAGTGCTAAGTAGGTTATCTCTGATGAAGATTGAAATACCAAAAGAAAAGGAAAGGCATTTTGTAGGACAAAAATATGTGGATCATGCAAGGTCATAACTCTCCCAGGGCCCCCTACCTTGCCCTCCCTAACACTGTCTATTGGAAAATCTGATTTATAGTTCATTTGTTATATACTCTAAGCCCGCTGTAATCTTAATAATTCCGTTGTAGTCTAGTTGGTCAGGATATTCGGCTCTCACCCGAAAGACCCGGGTTCAAGTCCCGGCAACGGAATATTTCTTTTTCTATGGAATTGTTTATAAAAATAATATATTTTCTAAAATTGATATATACACCGCTATAATAACTGTGTAAGAAACATCCTCCAATATTTCTTATGTTTTTCATGTTTCTAAAATTTGTCAGATACCCAAATCTCTTCATAACCAAAGCGGCGCTCTAACTATATAAATCGCATTTCTCGTCTATAATGATATTTTGGATGAGAGAATAAAAAGGAATAGATATGACGATGATAAAATTAAAGAATATACTTTGTTTAGATATACAGAAAGAAAGAAAAAAGAACGAGTGAAAGAATTTCTCTTCACTCTTTTAAGTGAGGAGAAAAAAAGAGTAAATATAAATAAATTATATAAAAATACTTTGATAATAGCTAAAAGATGTAATTTTTTAATTTAATACTTTGTCCTAAAATTATTTATTACTTTTAAAAGTTGTATATACTTTTTTTCCTGTTTCTGTCGACTGTATTTCTAGTTAACCAAACAAGGTGTTTGAAACTTAGCTCCATCATTATAGTGTGATCTCACCAAGAGTCTGAGTTGTTGAACCATAAGAAGATAATAGTAGGACAGAAAACCTTAAATGAGACAATAGCTTCAATTAATTCTTTGCATGTGAAAACATTTGAAAAACAATAATAACAGCACTACAACAAGACTAGCAATCAACTTTCTTCCACAGCAGCTCCTATTGAAACACCAAACTTAGTTTTTAAGGTTACAGAAAGAGTCTAACATGCTATGACATTAAATATCACTTTTCTTCTAGTTCGTATTTCTCAGAATATTACACGTACAACAGAGCCGATACCAACCAATTCAACAACTATGTTTTCCATCCTCAGCTTGAGCAGCATCCAACTCTCTTCAAAGCAGACACATCATTTTTCAGGTCAATTTTCTCCCCTTTGGCAGGCACAGACGCTGTTCCATTCTCAACACCCTCTACTGCTTTCTTGCTAACAATGCGGTAGATTTGAGTTAGAACTTCAGCAAATGCATTCTCTACATTGGTGGCCTCCAGAGCTGAGGTTTCCATAAAGTAAAGTGATTCTTTCTCAGCATACGACTTCCCATCTTCTGTTGTAACAGCTACCAGGTGGCGAAGGTCTGATTTGTTTCCAACAAGCATCACCACAATGTTGGCGTCTGTGTGATTTCGCAGCTCTTTCAGCCATCTGTCAACATTCTCGAATGTTGCATGGCGAGTAACATCGTACACCAGAAGCGCACCAACTGCGCCACGGTAGTAAGCACTGGTGATGGCACGATACCTACAAAAATAAATAGTGTGAATCAACAAGATGCAAGTTTGTGGGAAGTCAATTTACAAGTTTGGTGAACTTGATACACGTGATTAATCACAACAATGGGTGGTTATGAAGCAACGTAGACCAACGTTCATTGAGGTGATAATGGCAAGAGAACAGAAACCAAGCAGGACACATTTGTGACATTGGTATTCAACTTGAATAAGAATGCAAGACCATACCCAGAATTTGAAAATAGGATAATCCATATTAGACAATTCTTTTATACAAAGATTAAGGTCCATACAAAGTCAGTGATGCATATGAAAAAGACTGAAAAGAGCATATCTTAATTTTCTTTCACTACTATTAATTTAATTTGTATATCATATTTCAAACAAGTACTCATCAAAAGATTAGGGTTGTTCAATAGCAGTAGAACATGAAATAAAATGAAGGCATCTTTTATTTTTACCCCTTCAAGGAATATATTATAGGACAGACTTTCCTGGAAAAATACATAATTTCATCATATCAAGTATATATTAATAAATTAAGTGGTACAAGAACTGTTGATCTCTGCCACCTATCCACGGTTTCATATAGAAATATCATTTCAGTCTTTCAGATGCAATGCAACAAAAAGTTTCCAATACACACTTTCAGTCAATCACAAGGTCTACAGTGATATATGCAGTAAAAATTCAACAATACTTTATTCTTACCAGTATAGGTGGTGCTATAAGGGTTTTGGTTGGGAGGAAGGGGAGAAATGAAGAATCTTTTCAAGGAAATTTTGATGAAGAACGAGCTACAGTTTGTTGAACTATTGAAGGGAAATAATTGACAGTAAATATATGGGCCAAAATATTGACACTACAATATACACTTCCAGGTATGTCTCTGAACTAATTTGGAAATTTTCAAATAGGTCCCTAAACTATTTTTTTTATTGGATCCCTAAACGAAAAAAAGTAGGTCCCCAGAGTTATTTTTTGGCAGCTTGAAACTGCTAGAAAATACAATTTATGGCAGTTTTAAAAGCCCTGGGGACTCAATTAAAAAATTGCAAAATCAAGGAACCTAATTAAAATAATTAGTTAAAGGGCCTGCTTGAAAATTTCCAGAGTTAATGGACCTGCTTAAAAATTTAACCAAATTATTACCATTATTTAATAAGAACAGCAAGGATGACGTTGAGTGATTTAAATATCATTGATGTGTCAGCCTATAAGCTTACAGATATAATTTCCTTGAGTATAAAACAGAACTTGTTTATTTTATAAGACTCATTAACCTCACCAGACTTTCCACAAAATGCAATGATAGCCAACAAGGAGTATGATTAATTACTCAAGTACGTAACCCAAGAAAAGGTCAAAACTCAACTTTTCAAGGGATCTTTCATATAACATGTATTAAATGAAAACTATATAATCAATTTCTATTGGCATATGCTTAATAAAGGCATGCTTGATTTTATTTTGCAAAACCAGGCCAAAATTCATCTGAGATCACACATGATCAAAGCCCAGACATATATATACATATTTCAAACCCTTCCCAAGCTATAAGGTAGAAATGAGAAAGCTAAAGTTCAACCTATTTACCCATAGAACTAAGATCTAAAAGGAAGAAATTTGCACAATAATCCCAAGGTCAGATCATGAAGAAAATAATACTAAAAATAAAATCGTAGAAAATTTTAAGTTTTGCAGATTCGAAATATCCACTTACAGAGAAATAGAGTATAAATAGTTTAAGTTAACACAGGAGGATCATATTTTATTTTCAATAGCAACACCTGCCATAAAAGACAATAAGATATTTAAACAAATAGTGAAAAGAGGAATTACTGATGCATACACAACAGTAGATAGCCTTTTCTCAAGAAGGAAAACCCGTGCAATGAAGCATTGTTTGTGCATGAGCCATTACAAGACCCAAATGTAGTACAAACTACAATCTAGTCAGATATCAATAAGTTATTAGTCAAGTTCAATTGAATTAAGTGACCATCCTATTCAATGCATTTCAAATTCAAGTGTTACACAAACTTCTATTTTGAGACCATACAAACCACGAGTTTCAATCCCATCCCATCATCCAATTCATTGTTGAAACCCCATTTAACAAATTTGACCATGTCAACACTCACAGACAAGATGCCAAACTCATAAAATAACACAGCAACACATCATCAGGTAATAATCTATTCCCATTTCACACCAACAGCGCATCAAAGAATTGAATCACATGACATCAACAACATCCGATTCACTCCATTTTCTAAACACTACATCGCCTCACTGACGGTCCCACTTCCACCGCCGATCTCAAAAGCACAAAACCCAAACCGACTCCACAAACCAAATCTAGCACAAGCAATAACACTAACTAACCGAATTGGCTGATTCCACAAACACACACTTCACTTACACTTCTAAAATTATAGCGAGCTTCCACACTAGATCACGATCCCCCCAATTATGCAACAAAAACAATATCATACCCTCTTCCCACTTATACTACATGGATCACAAAACAACATTAAACTCAGCTAAGTAAAACAAAAAACAAACCAACAAAAACCCAGTTGAACATACGCAAAATTAGATCCACCCAAATAAACCAACCCTTCAAATAATCACTTTTTTCCCATTACTGTTGACCATTTAAAAGTAGGGTTTTTGACTTGAAACAAGGGTACCCATTAGTGTGTTAAGCATGATCTTGCATTGTGGGAAGGGAAAGGAAAGGGAGAAGGGGCAAAACCTTTCTTGGCCCGCGGTGTCCCAGATCTGGGCCTTGATGACTTTGGAATCGACGTTCAAGGTGCGAGTGGCGAACTCGACGCCAATGGTGGACTTGGACTCCAAGTTAAACTCGTTCTTGGTGAAGCGAGAAAGCAGGTTGGACTTGCCGACGCCGGAGTCTCCGATGAGGACAACCTTGAAGAGGTAGTCGTAGTCGTCGTCGGCTCTGTAACCCGCCATTGGTGGTGGTGCTGCAGCGTGCTCTGTTATCTGCTGTGAATGCGAAAAAAGGGAAGCAAAGGAAAGAAGAGAGGAATGCAAAGAAGGAAAGAAAGAAAAAGCAGAGAATGTGAAAAGAAAACGCTTAAAAAAGCGTCACTCACTCACTCACTCCTTCATCAAATCATTTTCTTATTTTCTTTTTTGTCTTTGTTTTGATTCGCACGTACTGGTGAGACTAGTTTGGTGTTTTGGAGATGAATGGTACTCATGTTTTGATTTTTGCTTTTTTTTTGTTAAAATCATTTAGTTGACACTTTAAATAATTGAGATAAATTATATTGATTTCTCTTGTATACTAGATATATCAATATTAATATCATGTATAGTTATATTGTTAAATTAAAAATAAATATACCTATAATTAAACTTGTTTTATTAAGTAAGATTTTGGGATCAAAAAATAAAAAAATATTTGTTAAATTAAAAAATATATAATAGGACATTTTATAACTTTTATTTATATAAACTTGCGTGGACATGTGGGCAGAAAAATAATTAACATGCATAGTAACATATGCAAAAGGTTTAATATAAACTAATACTTTTATGAATGAAAAAAATACATAACTATAAAGCACACTAAAATGAATGCCGAAGAGAAATTCATTGTAATTTAATTAAGTACACTGGGGATGTAAATAACTTTTATATTCTCCTCTAAACATAAATTATTCTGTATAATAAAATTGTTAACTTTTATAATATCTATTTTGAATATTTATTATAAATTATACATTTTTTATCAATTAATAACCCATATGTTAACGTTTACATAACTTAGCAACCTAATATTATCTTACAATATACACTAAAATAAATCATCAAATAAAAATAAATTTTAAAGAAAAAAATAATTAGTTGGTATAGTGACTAAATTAGAAATTATTTTAGAGACTAAAAAATTTTTTATTTTTAAATTTGTTTTTATTATTTCTAAATTGATATCTAACTAGTCAGTCAAAATTTTTTATTACCAAATTTAAAATTTAAATAATTAGTAATTAAAATTTTGATAGCTAATTTAAAAGCTATTTAACAAAAATAGAAACTAATTTAATTTTTTTTAATTTTTAAAATGGTCTTTTATAACAATTAATTTTTTTTAAAAAAATTAATTTTTATTTCATAATAATTTTGTGATAATCTTTTGTTATTTTGTAACTTTTAGTTGTCATTAATAGATTATTAAAACATAAATAAATAGAACAAAAAATGTTGGTAATGTCTCTCATACAACAACTTCACAGTGAACAAGCATTCAATTTTCATGGCCTTTAGTGTAGCATCAATTTATCATGGAGTAGCTTAAATTATTTAGCTTAAATTAAGGAGGTTTAACTCACTTAATTGAAAGTTAACTAAATTATGTGCGCTATAATATTATAATGCCCGCATTTAATAAAGATGGACAAGCTCATTCTAACATGTGAGATTGTTCTTGTGAGACTAGTATATAAAAAGGGTGTAATTTTCTTTTCTTTTAATTTATCTAAATAATTAAATTTTAAAAATTATATAATGGAAAATTAATTTGGAAGCACGATTTTAAAATAAAAAAAATCGTATTTTCAAACACAATTTTGATTCTGATCAAATATTTCCCTTTGAAGTCCTACTTCAAACCATGTTTTTATTATTTTTTATTTCTTTTATAAAAGTCATGCTTAAAAATGTAATTTTTTTTTAAAATATTGCGCTTAAAAGCATGAGTTTACTATTTTTCTAATTATTTTTTAAAAATAGTGTGTTTTAACATGATTTTTGTTTTCAATTTTTCTTTTTAATTTTTTTTTAAAATCATGCTATAAACACGTTTTTGAGTTTTTTTACTCGTTTTATAAATTATTTTTTATTTAATGTTTGTTTTTTTTTTAACTTAAATGTTCTTTTTTTTTGAAAAATTTAAAATAAATGTATGGAATGTGGAGACATTGCACATACTCCAATTCAAAACGTGCAAGTACACTTCATCCCACTTCTCAAATTCTCTTTCTATCTCTTCTTATCGTGAGACTCATCGGCTTATGTTGATCACTCTTTCTTCAACATTTGGTTCCATTTCCTATACTCATATCCCTCTCCATTTCTCCACTCTTATCTTACACTCTTTTTTTTTTCTTTCTCCATGATCTCACCTTTGTCTTCTCTTGGTTGTTGCATACTTACTTCATCATCATTATTCTTATCTCTTTGCACATCAAAACTTTGTTGACCACCACTTGTGTCATCTTCCTTGTTTTCTCCCACATTCACAATTTGAGGTTTAACATTTTGCTTTTTATTTGAGTTTTTTTTTTCAACTTGTATTGTTCTTACAAAGGTCAGAATCCTTACACATGTTCTTGTAGGTCTTTGGTTTTCAATTTCTCAGTTTTTTCATTTCTCAACCAAGATCCTAATTGAGTGGGTGAATAGTCGGATTAGGGAGTTCTTCTTGAAATATCTACATTTGTCCCTACTTCATTTGTTTGTCGAGAGTGTAGATATATTAGTGGGCGATGTTTTGGATGGTATAATTTCCTTGCGCAAGTGCAAAGACTCGGACGTTGTCTATCTCGGTCGAAATGGTGTGACCAATATTTTTTATATTTGTATTCTTGTTTAATAATGGATGTTCATACCTACTTCCCATTGGATGAGTTTGAGATGGGAGTTTAACGTACTTTAAATGTGGCACCCACTCAGTTACATCCAAACGGTTGGGCGTCAATGCAGGTCTTTTGGTTACTTTGTGAGGCTTTAAGTTTGAGCCCCACACCGAGGACGTTTCTTCATTTTCATGGTACAAGATGGGGAGATCGGGTAGGATGATTATCATTAGTCAGTCAGCTGAGAACGACCTCACTCCCTTCACCTCATTTTACAAGAACTTTAAGGGGAGTTTCTTCAAGGTTGTGATAAGAGGGAAGGGTTGTCTATATTTTTATGATGGTGAGAGTCCCCGATTTCCATTTTATTGAACCAAGAAGCCAACACGCTTTCACATGTGGTCGAAGTCAAGATCCTATTCGGCTTCTTCTTCAGGAATACTTGTCCCTTCACAAGTTTATTGATGTTGATGGTATGTCTCTATTTGTCTCGATTTTTTATTTCAAATTTGATATTTGTTGACTTGTTTTTAGTGTAAGGATAGTGGTCGACTTTAGTCTTAATGGCAACAAGAATTACTTCAAGGAGTTAAGGATGCGGTGACAACCGAAGGTTGCTGATAAAGAGACAGGCAAAGGCGTTGCAAAGACTGTGATGCTTCTTACGGTTGTGACACCCTTGGAAACACTCATCCTCCCGTCAATCCAATGAAGAAGCATCGAGATGAGCATGCAAAGGACTATGGCAGGTCATCAAAGCGACATTCAGACTGCTCATCCTCTAGTAAATCACCTAAGTGTTAGAGGGGTTTGGGGGGACCGAGTTCATCTAGTCGGGAGTTACTGCAAGTTTAAACCCCTACAATTAAGAGTCTTTTCTTTCGGCCAAGTTGCGCGAGTTGCATGATGCCTTTATGGAACTGTGCTCTCGAACTCTAATCCTCGACAAGCATATGGCTTCTAACTTACTGCAGAAGAACAAGAAATTGGCTAAGGTAGATAACTTGTGTTCACAACTAAACGTGTCTACAAACTCTCTCCATTCCGCCCTAGATGCCAACAATGTTATCTCTGCCGAGAATAAATAGTCGGAGGTCGAGTTGACGGTAGCTAGGATTGACTTGCACAGTTGGTGAGAGTAGTGCCTAGAGGTCGAGACCAACGAGAAGGAGTTGGTCACGAGGTTTGAATTGGAAGTTTGGGATATAAAAGGGAGCTTAACCGATATGACCCTTACATATAATGATAACTTGAAACGTCCATCGATTGACTTGGTTCTTCAATGGTGGAGTTGATTGGCAGAAGCAATGAAGAATGGAGGTCAAGGAGGAACTTCTAAGAGCTTTTGAATCCTTAGAGTCTCGTGAGGTGTATGGAGAGTGATAGGTTAGGCTTAAAAACTTGATGACTTTTTACGGCAAGTGATGAGAATCAAATAAAGGAGGCTTTTATTAATGGAGGAAGAGGACATCCACCCTCACATTTGAAGTTCTTCCTTCTAGTCTTCTCAAAATTAAAAGAAGACATAAAATAAAGATGAG
>Ga0123342_1000421_pt1 | contig 66219 bp, 34 predicted proteins | sample Turbeawhitnodule_FD_89960 | JGI IMG/M metagenome (GOLD analysis project Ga0123342, IMG submission 89960) | Root nodule microbial communities of legume samples collected from Mexico - Turtle bean Mexico white nodule | ecosystem: Host-associated > Plants > Roots > Nodule | place: Mexico: Nepantla... | reverse complement strand
GCAGGAGGGTAGTTTTGGAAATTTAAAAAATTGATATGGTGGAGGTTAAAATTGATATGGTGCAGGAGGGTAGTTTTGGAAATTTAAAAAGTTGATATGGTGGAGGTTAAAATTGATATGGTGTAGGAAGAATTTGCCTTTATTCTATTGCCTCTTTTAGTATTATATTGCGGGCCCTATCTGTTTTATCGTGTTTATTTTTATTTTTGTAAAACCTATTGGGTTGGGCCCAAAACATTTTTTGTTATCCTCTTCTTCTTTTAAAAAAACGAAAATTAAAGATAAAAAAATTAAACATTGGTTATTATTGTTTTTTTTAATTTTTAATTTTTTTAATTAATAATTTTTTTATTTCCTCTTCATTTTCATTAATTGAGAAAAAAATTGTTTTATTTTTTTATTTTCTAAATTTTATTTGTATTCAAAAATTAATTTTTTCAAACTAATTGAACATGTATTTTTAATTTTTTTTATTAGAAATAAATTTTTTATAATATATAATATATCAATTAATGAATATATTCAACTTACAATTTTCATGGAATACTATGCTATTATTTTGATTCATTTGTTCTGATTTATTTTTTATCTTTCTATTAGACATTCAAATATTAGTACGTTAGTCATACTTGAATCCACAAAATGTGAGAGTATGTGTTGTTTATTTTTTGTTGTTATTTTATGAAAGACACTTATTCTACATTAATCATTGTGTACTTATGAACAAACATTATTGAAATAATGTGAATGGTGTATATTACAAAGTCAACAACTCTTTCTTGAATTTTAATAGATTAGTTTTATTCAAAGTCAATATTCATTAATATAATTTTGTATTTTTTTAATAATAATTTTTTTTTTCATGTATATTAAGTTACATAATAATATATGATATAAAAGTTTTTATAAAAAAAAGTCAATATACATTAATATACCTATATTTATTTGTACAATTTACTCCAAATTTTAAACATCATATCAAATTATTTTACATGTAATTCGGATTAAAGATGTTATTATTATTATTCTAATTCAAATAAGTTATATAAATTAGTTTTTTTGCTATATGCTATAAAAAAAATTGTTAAGAAATATTAAAGTTGATGTAAAAAATAGCGTAAGTCGAACGGCTTCAAAAATAGTGTATAAACAATGTAGACGACATTCAATAAACATCAATTTCAATTTGTATTTGAATGTTCAAACTAATCCAAATTGTGAAGCAGTAAGATCGAGAATATATTATTTAATTATTACATTATATCTGAAGAAAAAGGTTAAATAAAAAATAGGAAAAAGAAAAGAAAAATTGGACTTAGAATGAGATATGGCGGCGGCAAAGGGGGCAAGAGCTGCAGTGCTCCAACCACAGGGTGATGCAGTTGGAGTGGTACACGTGGCCGCACGGTACTCGCTTGTTTTCCCCATCCCTGTTGTGGCGGGTGAACCCCTCCATGCAAACGGAGCAAACCTCATCCCTCCTCACGTCGTTAACTGTGGGCAACTTGGAGACGTAGCTCTTGCACGCTGCGACTACACGCCGTGATTCTCCCTCCACCACCGCAAGAGCCTCGTCCAGATCAAAACCACCCAAATCTATGAAATTGTTCAGTATTGACACCGCAATATCATCGCTGTTCTCTGAATTCCTATGGTTAGCGTTGTTGTTATCCATTGCACAAACATAATAACAATAATATACACTCAATCACCTATATATATACCATTACTTTTCTTATCTCATATCTATGGCTGTTTGTTGACTAATGGGGGCTTTGAACATCTCATTATCACTCGTTTATTCCAACTTCTTTATAATATTCTATCCTTTCTTTATACTTTTTTTTTTTTACTGAATTTTTTCCCATTTTGGATAAGATATTATCCATTTTACGTTTTCCTCTTTCTTCATAACTATCGATCGAAAACATGTATTAATATAATACACCATTATAAATACGTGGAAGGGATAAATTATAATTGGCGTTGAATGGGTCAAATATACACTTCGAATACATTTCCGTGATATTAGGAAACCACCACGCTCCGAGAATCACTACACACATCTTGGTGAATTGGTTATCTGACCCACACTAATGGAGTCCTGAGTAAACTTATAAATAAAACTTCTGAAGGAAGAAAATGTACGTTTTTCATATCCTAAGATAAAAGACTAATCGCTAGCATTGACTTGAGCGTTAGACTGTAATCACAGATACCTCATCGACCGGCGGAGCACGCGCGTAGGAGAGAAAGAACTTTGAAGAATTCAGAGACTACCAGCACGACAACAAATTGTGGATCAACATTACTCAGCCTAACATCCACGAAGGTACAATAATAAATATATTTTTTAAGTCATTCATATTTTATGCTTACATAAATAAATAATATAAGATTTGATAATTTGTCTAATTTACTTTGTTAATCCCTTTGTGTAATCCATCTTCATATGATAATTTAAAATAATAATAAGACTCAAGACGTAATGCCAATGGCATAATTCAGAGAATTTAGAACTGTGAATGAAATAGCAAGAATCTTGCTGCACTGTTAGGTCCTACGATTAGACAGTTTGGCGTACTTCTATTTTTTGCTTAACTTAATTGGTTAGCTCTTATAACTTTATTAAAGAAACTAATCAATTTCTTATCATTTAATTTTTCTTGCCAGATATTTTCTGAGAATTTTTATATTAAATCATCAAATATTAATGGTTTATAGAATGAATATGGATGTAGATTCAATCCCTAGTGATTCAACCATCAATAGGTACTTGGTGATCAACATTGACCTAATTAATGTTGTGGTTTTTTTTACTAGTAATGGTAGTGTATTGAGTGTGAACGCCATTTTTTTTATTACTAATTTATACTATAATATGAATAATTTAAATTAATATTATTTAAATATTTTCTTTTTTATATTGATATTAACTTGAAATAGTACTTTTAATTTATTCAAATATATGTTTTTCTTTATATTAAGACTATTTCTTAATTTAAATTAAAATATTTTCAATTTATTTAAAAATCAAAATTTATATAAAAAGAAGTCGAAATGTTTCTTTTACTAGTCCGCCTATTGGATCAATATTACTCCAAGATTTTTTTTGTTAGCTTGTATTAAGTCTTTTGAGCCCTTTAGCCAAAAAAGGTATGATGCTGTATAACCCCCCCTCTTTTTATTATTACACCCCTTTTTAATTGTTTAGTTCTTTGTTTTATTTTTTTCTCTCCCACACGTATTTGTATGAATAAGTTGTAGATAAGTATGAATAATGTCATTGCTATCATATTAACACTTAATTAGGAATTAATTTGGTATTTAATTATGTGTTAATCTTTAGGTTTTGGATTTAGAATTTAAATTATTTTGTTTATATAACGTGAGATGATTTCGACCTTATACAATATATTATTTTTTTTAAAATTCAAATCCAATGAAAAAATAAAAAAGAAATTCTTACAAGAATTAAAAAAAGTTATTTCTAGTCGATCATATTTTTCTAAATGCAGTCCACGAAAACACATACTCAATAATACTATTGCTATTTTTTTTCTCATTTCACTCTGCATAGAGCAACAAGGTTATATGATAAAGGGAACTTAAAATTTAATTACAAATTACGCGCTGCACAACATCAATTCTTTCTTCTTTTCTTCACCTGTTGTGTTGTTTGGAGTACGGGTTCTTGTGCAAGTAGAATCAAACATTCTGATACCTCAATCGCATCAATATAATCTTTCACCCTACTTTGCAATTCTGAATATGCATCTTGCAATTGTTTAAATGAGTGTTGTTTTAGTATCTGATCATGCTCTAAACCCTTCTTTTCCTCCACAAGTAGTTGGCTTTGAATCTCTAGCAATTGTTGATTCAACCTATCCATGTCCCCAACTTCAACACTGTTTTGTTTGACATCATTTGATTTGATTTCTTGTTCAAGAAATTTGGCTGCAACAAGATCAACTGCAGGGTGCCCAAAAGAGTAAGGTCTGTTTCCAATTGAGAACACAACAATGGCAATTTCTGCCCCACACAGTATAGATAATTCATTCGCCTTTTTGAATAAACCTGCTCGACGCTTAGAAAACGTCACTTGCCTCGTATTAGGATCCTTCACTGCAGTCATTTCAATTTTGCGACGACCCATTCTTCACACAGAGAGGTGTTCAGATAAGTGTTCAATGATCGACCTCTTTAACCACACAAATATCAACGATTCGTTATCACATCAACATAAATAATTGAACATTGAATCGAGCAAAAAAAAAACATCCTTGTAACCTTATTTTTTAACCGAACTCACGAATCCACTTAACCAGTCAAAAAAATTCTCTTGAATCTACTTTTGAACACTATCTCATTCCTTCACACTAATAATTACTAAAAACAACACAACAATACAAGAGACTAGAAAGAGAGAGAGGTTTTGATTAAGATGAAGATGCTATGATATTCCCACAACTCTTTATTTATAAAACTTTATTTGAAACTCTTCAACGTTTCTAATATTGAATTCGCAATTCCCAATTATTCTCACACCTGTACGCAAGTATTTTAATATCTTCCCTGATTTTGCTTCGAATAAATACCTATTTTACTCTATTTTTTTTAAGAAATAACCTATTTAGTTTTCTAAAACTACAAACATTAGTCTTTTTTACACATAATTAATGAGTATTAATTGTCATTTAAGGTAAAATTTATCATTTTCTATATATAATATAATTTATTTAAATACATTTATAGTATAAAATAATATGTTGTTTTAGATATTTGCGCGTTAAATAGCAACTAAATTTAAAGATAAAAAATAATTAGTTATTATTAATTAAATTAGATACTAATTTAGAGACTAAAATATTATTGGTATCTAAAGTGGTTTCTAATATTAATAAAATTTTATAAAATAGTTTCTAAATTAGTATCAAAATTAGCTACTTAGGTTTTAGTTATTAATATTTTAATTTTAAATTGATTAAAAACTAATAAAAAATAATTTAGAATATAAAGTAGTATAAGATTAACTAAGTAACTAAGGATAGATACTAATTTAAAAATTATTTTATAATTTTTTATTGATAGTAAAAATTACTTTAAATACCAATAATTATTTTATTTATAAAATAATCTTTAATTTAATCAAATAATAACTAATTATTTTTATCTTTAAAATTAATTTTTCATTAACAATTTTCTTATAAGAACTTGATTAGAGATTAAGTTTAAACATCGACTCTAATCCAAACATAAGAATTCAAAACGATCTTAAAAGTACTACCATGTATTTTTAAACACGTGGTCATGATTAGATTAACCCCCTTTAAGGAAAATTAATTATTTAAATTATTCGTTGGTACCTCTATTAAGGAAGGAGAAAAAAATGAATTATTCATATGATACTAAGCTAACAAAATAGGAGGAGATATTATTAATGATAGTAAATAAAGTCTTTTATAGATTAATTATTGATACAGAGGAAAAAATTGGTTGATTTTTTTAGCAAGTGTTGATTTTTTTAGCAAGTGATGATTTTTTTTTAATTGGATATCTGATGACACAAATTATTTTTAATTAAATCTCTGTTGGTCGTTGTTGGTGGCAGATTTTTTGTAATTGCATTTTTGTTGTTAGTTATTGGCAGCATTTTGCTGAAATTGAGCTCCCAGAACCTAATTAAAAAAGTGAAAATATTTCATTACTCATTACTGACTTGTTCCTAAACTATTTATAATTTTTTAGGTTGGTCCTAAACGGAAAAGATTTTGATTGGGTTCTTTATAGAACTTAGAGAAAAGATGGAAAGTGTGTGTCGTGCCATGATTTGATGATGCAGCATTATAATTTGAAAAAGAGAATGATAACAAGTGAGGGGTATAGCGGTAATTGGAGTGGAAAGCACCAATTTTTAAGCGTGATCTACTATATTAATCTGGTATAATAAGATAAGTTTATTAAAATAATATAAATACTGCATATTTCAATAAGAAAGGTACGTCATTATTATTGTATACATCCGAGTGTTGAATACCTTTTTTACTGACTTGAGCGTCGGGTGCTTTCTGCAGTATCTCTCCCATTTGACATTCACCCGAGACTGAGAGCCGAAAAAGTAACGCAAAGACCAAAAATATCGCAGTAAAGCTTTAGCAACATACGTGAAGGAAGGAAGAAGATGAAACCTTCAATAGTTCTCTAAGTCCTATCTCTTTAATAAAAACAATTAACGACTATAGTGAAAAACTATTCTACGATTAATATAGTTTCACAAAAGTAAAAAATAAAGATAATATATATATATATATTTTTTTTTCAATATCAATTCATCATAAAATTATGATAAAGTTCAAAACTTCAAAACAAATAATACCCAAAAAAAAATTAATATAATCTCAAATAAATTTATATACAATTTTTTTCCTTAATCCAAATAGAAACTCCAAAAACATGCTGCCTTCAAATTCCACACACACCCTCCTCTTTCACACGTACCTCTTTCAACTTTCTACACTCGACTACACAATTTTAAAGGTCTTTCATGACTCAGACTTTATTCTTTTTCTTTTTTTTTTTGCATTTTTAAATTTATATTTCTTTTTGTACGGACTGTTACCATCCTATAATTGAATTTCAAGCACTCACTGATTCATGATCACTTCTGTCCTTCTGCGCAGTCTGCATTGCTTCTCACGCAATGTCACTTAGGAATGTTACAAACTCGGTGGATCAAGATATTTAACTCATTCATCCATGCTGTATTTCGTAGGAATTAAATAACAAAATAATGCTCAAAATATATTATTATACTTTATACAAGAGAAGTTGGTGAAAACAAAAACTATCAATACTCTTATTTTTATTATATTTATCACTTATTTCTATTTTTTATTGCTTTGTTTCCCTTTTCTTTTTCTCAACCGAACACACATGGATTTGCGAGTTGTCATTCCACCTTTTAATCCATTCAACAAATTAAAAAAATAGTTTGCTGCTGATTTATTAGATGTCTTGACGAATTAGTTACTTAAAATATTATTTTCTTAATATAATATTATGCAGAGGATTGTAGTTATACTATTATATTGTTTTATTTAAAATGATAATTTATGAATAAAAAGAGTTACCTAGATGAATGATTCTTGAATTTGGCATTTGTCTAATCTCTTTGTACCTTGTTGAAGGAATTAGAAATGAGGACGTTGTTGGGGTTTGGTTGAAGTCCACAGCAGGATGGGTTAAATTTCAGAGGAGTGAACACCTGGAAGTATAGTAATAGAGTTGTAGCTTAGAAACGACCAATTCCTCCATCGCAGTCAAATCATATAAAAATTACTCTTCCAGACTTTATTGTACTTCTTTTGAAAAGATACTCATTCATTAATGAAGAAAAGGAGAATTGAAAAAAAGAAAAAAGAAAAAATTATTTTGTCATTCAAGTTCAATTAACTCACACGTCAAATTCTACCAAACGAGTAGGTCCCTAAAGTAATATTGGTGCCACCTGGCGTTACTCTAATCAAAGACAGAGTACCGTTGCTTACGTACATAGGTTCCTCACACGTCACACACACAAGGGTACAATCCAGTGCGGGGAAATCCACGAGAAGGGAGCAGAGAGAATAGGATGAAAGCGGGTGCAGGGTGGTGTGAAGCAGGGGATTAGAAAGAGACGTGAAAAGGAAAAGAAACGTGTGGAAGGAAGATGAATGGAGGGACAGGTGGAGACACAGCATAAGGCAGGTGAGTACGACTACAACAGATTACAAACAGTTGGTGTCTCTCTTCCTTTTCCTTTCTTTCCCCACTCACTCACAATTCACAATTCACAATAGATGCGTGTGCCATCAACAAAACTTACATTTTCTTCACACGTGTCGCTTTCTCAATTCTCCTTTCACCTCCTTTTATCGCCTCCTCGCTTCCTTTTCTTCCCGTTCCCTCTCTAAACTACGACACCGTTTAGCTATGGAGGATGATGACCTACTCCAACGATTCCACTCGGAGTTCGCGTCCACCATATCCGGCTCCGTCATTTCCTCCACACTCAGCATCGAAGATTTCCGGAACCTCAACAGCTCCGCCGACATTTCCTCCGTCAGCAGCGGCCCCGGTGAGATTCCTCCGGTCGCAATCACCGAGACGGTACTCTCGCCGCCGCCGCTGCACCGCGCAGGGCTTAATGACTGCGAGACTCCGGCGGTGAGAGAGAAGTGCATCGGAAGGAGTAGCAAGGGAGTGAGTTGGGGACGCACTTCGGTGATTGGGAGGAGGAAAGAGATGGAGGACGCCGTGGCAGTTATTCCGGGATTCATGTCTTGCACGTGCGATCACCTCGGCGGCTGTACCGCTCCCGGCTCCAGATCCTCCGGCGAGATCGCTCCCGTTCATTTCTTCGGCGTTTACGACGGCCATGGTGGCTCACAGGTTCTTTACACCTCCTTTTACTTCGCCTTCGTCCATTTTCTAATAATTATTTAATTTTCGCAAAAAATATGTTTTCATTTTTATATATATTGAAGTTTGAAAGAGGTGTTGGTGTTAATGGTGATTGCGTAGGGAGGGAGTGTGGCGTTCTGACTAATATTTACTTATTCACTTTTTAATTGTTATTTATCTGGTCGATTAGTATCGATGTTTATTCTACCACTAATTATTTCCTCTGTAAATGAATAAAAAATGATATGGGAATTATTGTGCTCGCTAAGTTTAAACTGGGAATGTGGTTGGTGGGTGTGTTGCTCAGAGAGGCCACGTGTTGTGGGTTCATAGGCAGAGTTGTCCTTACAGAGAGAGATCAATTCACGGTGCTTTTCATTTTGCTGTGACACGTGTAAATGCGATCGTGCATGATAGGGGCGTGGGCCTTTTCTTTTCTTTTCTAGGATGGATACTTGTACTAATTAGGAATGGGGATTGATTAGCGTGATTCTGACGTGGTTTCTATCAGAGACAAATCATCAGGTTGTGGCATGCCAAAAGGTTTCACAGACGAGTCTAGCTTGAAGAAAAACAGCCGATTTTGAAATAAATCAGAAAGTATTTCTGCACAAACCTGATTTTTATGTGTTTACAAGACTTTTAAAAAAATTAAATTAATTTCTAAAAGATTTTATATTATTTCAGTTTATGAGTTTTTCATTATATTTATAAATACTTTTGGAGATGTTTATTTATATAGATTCAATTTTGCGAACTAATAAGGAATTATTTTTTACATAACTCTTAAGATGATTATTATAAAAATCACAATTTGAAATTAGGTTATGACATTATTTGTTTGTGTTATTTATTTAATTTAACAGGTATATGTTACAATACTTAATTATGGTTGTTGGGTACCTTTATTTCAAAGGTTACATTTAAAAATTCTGGCATACGATTATATGTTTATTATTTATTTCCTGTGAAAAGAAAGAAATATAATGATTAGGAAGTGTTACTGTTGGGTGGCCACGTGGATGAAAGATACTTTTGGCATGTTATATTGTGGGGCTGACTGATGATCGTCGTGGTTAGTCTGCTTCATTCTGGAAAAGTTCTCGTATGTACTTTTGAATACCAATTTCCAATAAATTATAATAAATTGAATAACATAGTTGCTTATGTCTATGCCACTGGATTAAATCTCAACTGTTACAAACATTATTCTATATATAAAACGATTATCCCTGTATTGGGTTCCGAAACAACACCTAAAGTTTATGTGGAACTTTCTCTTCTCTTCGTAGGAATATTATGCTCTTCACACTTCACAACAGATATGATTCATGCCTTGTTTAACAATTTTGCGTTTAAAACTTTAGGGATTCTTTTTCAGTAGAATATTGTTATTTCAGAATTACTTTTGAATAAGCAAGTGGAGTGAAAATTTGCGTAAACAAAAGTATGAAAAAGTATCATCCTTCTAGATAAACCTCAGAAGTTTGGTTTCCATTAGAATATCAATCTATTTCACCCATCGGACGAAAACAAATTTGTATATACAATTCAGACGTCGAAAATGTTTGGGTCCGAAACTTTTAGTAAGGATACCTGATAAATTTCCACAATTTCATTAGAACTTTAAGTAAACATCAACTATGGAACTGTCAACAAATGGTTATTTAACGGTACCAATTTTTATGTCTTTCCAACTGAGTCACGGAAAGCGTTTCCGAGTGTCATTCTATGTTATTATGCGCGATAGCTATATCGTTGATTTGCATTTGAAGTGTATGTGCAACAGAATTTCAAGGTGAGTTGTGTGGAAAAAAAATGTGGAGCGCAAACCGTTGGTGCAAGAGTTTAATTCACCAGAAAATGAGAAAAACTTTTAGTGGTAAGTCGTGTCGTTCTCGTTCTCTTACATTTAAGCAAAAATAGGTCTATGGGTGAATGAAGATCTCATATGAAGATGCTTGATTAGACTCAGTATTTGTTCAGATGCTTAAATGAGAGTTTTTTTAATTTTACTTTTTTTTGTATCAGCAAAAAAATGAGGCTATTTTAATTTTCTATTGGCAGCGTACCATGTAGATTGGATGATTATTTTGCATTGTATAAAATTCATTGTAGATATTAATTATGACATTAACACTTATTATTTTGCGTATTAAAGTGAGTATATTTCTTTGACTACAACTATCTATTTCAGAATTATGATATTAAAGATGGACTAAGAGGGGCAAATGAACTCTGAACGTCATTCTCCTTGTACAAGGGAGGAATAATACCTGTCCAAAAATGCGAAGCATGGAGCTCATTATAGATGGATAATATTTTGGTGTTAAAACTCGTCGAAAATTTCCCCTTGATGGCCATTGTTTCTATATTTTTTTACCTAAACTGTACTAATCTTTGATGCTAGTCAAATGCATTCATCCAACTTGGTCTTCGCAACACAAAGAGCTACCTAGAATGTATCTGGCCGTCCTGATGAAGTTAATGCTATAAGATCCGTTCAAGAAAATATTTGATAGTCCTTAATACGAAGACTCCTCACAAATTGTTGAATTCGTCACCTTTTTTTCCCTTCGTGACTTTAATTTACTAATTTCTCTACAATTAACGGTAAATTTTGATATTTTAAATAAAGATAAACTTGGAATGTTGTCAATTTTCAAAAAACGGTACTTTATCTAATTTTACCTTTCTTGATTCGTATTTGGTTAAATAAATACCGTATAAACAGGATGGTAGTACGTCATGAAAAGTTTACCATTCTCCTAACTGTTGTGGTAATTTAATAATCCTAGGTGGCTAAGTTCTGTGCTAAGCGGATGCACGATGTTATAGCAGAGGAGTGGAACCGAGAAATGGCAGATGGAGCTGAGTGGCAGAGAAGATGGGAAACCGTATTTGCTAACAGTTTTGAGAGGACTGACAATGAAATCCTATCAGACGCAGTTGCACCTGAAATGGTAGGATCTACTGCCTCTGTGGTTGTTCTATCTGGTTGCCAAATTATTGCATCCAACTGCGGCGACTCAAGGGTAGTTCTCTGCCGCAGGACACAAACTATCCCCTTGTCAGTGGATCAAAAGGTCAGTTCTAGTCATAACCCACTTATCTTGATGATATATCTCCAATCGTGTGATCATGCGTTCCGTTTTAGGTTTCTTGAATGGAAAACTACATGTACTGCCAGTTTATTAAAGTAGGCCGGATATTTTCTCAGTCGTTCTTTAGTTTCCATGTGTATGTAAAGACCAGAAATTTATCGTCAACAATTACAATAATAAAAAAGATAAAATCACTGTGCTTTTGAAATTTTTAAATAATTTTAACTCGTGGGAAGGGATTACTAAATATCAAAACGAGAAAACTCGCCCATGCAGCCATGTACTCAAAACGTAATCAGGGTCGGATGTAAGGAGGGTTACTCTCTAAAAGAAACTTCAAAAGTTATATACTTTAATTTTATTTATATAACTATATAATATTTTAATTCATTGATTTAATTATGTTAGTAAAGGTATTTTTTTCTCCCCTATGCTTATGTCATTGACGGAATTGAGATACCATTGTCCTTGTTTGTACAGCCGGATAGACAAGATGAATTCTTGAGAATTGAAGGAGAAGGAGGAAAAGTCATAAACTGGAATGGAGCTAGGGTGTTTGGTGTTCTTGCCATGTCCAGGGCCATAGGTACCTTGATTTATTTTCATACTTTTTCAACTATTAATAAAGGCACAGAGTTACTTTCAACATTAATATGGCCAATTATGTCTCTGCTATGAGAAAATAAAGGATGCAAACGGCTATAGTTGTCTAGTATTTTGATTTTAATCGTCTAGTAATTAGGGATTATGATAATTATCTATACTCCTACAATGGTCATTTTCTTGCTGGTGTCACCATAAATAAGCTACTAAAAGAAACAAAACAAAAGATAGAGGAGAAAATAGATGTAAAGAGCTTGCCAAATAATGGAGATGGGATGCAAGTATTTAAAGAAGGAACTTGATAGGTTGATTACACCCACTTTATAACTAACAATATTATAATTTTAATATTTTTTTATATTATTTACTTATAAATTTATTCTTTATTATATTTTTTTTTTTCTAAAACCATCACATTAAGAATTGTATAGAAATCTTGGAGTTCTCAAAGCATAAGAAATTTTTTTCCTTTAATCTGTAAATTCAAGAAAAGTCTTCAACAATAACAACTAAACATAGTTTTTATGCCTGATTGTCTATATATATCTCTGTTTTATTATAGCTCTGTTTCGTATTATCTTAATTATAAATTACAAATATTCCACCAATCACATCTGCATTTACTTTGAAAACTTGGTAGTACATACTAAGATTCAGATTATCTGCAAGAAAGGTATTTTGGTATGTATAGCACTGGATTTTCAAGGCTACATGTGTTTGGCAGACTTTGCGTTTATTCTTTTCTTTTGGGGCTATTCAGTTACAGAAACTATATGGACAGTCTTCCAAATTGAGCTAGCATATGGACATCCTGAAACCAAGTCTATGACTAGTCCTGTACTGACCTGCTTAACGATGATGTTTCAGGTGATCGGTACTTGAGACCATGGATTATTCCGGTGCCTGAGATAACTTTCACAGCAAGAACAGACGAGGATGAGTGCTTAGTTTTGGCAAGTGATGGACTCTGGGATGTAATGAGCAATGAAGAGGTTGGAGAAGTGGCACGCCACATTCTTAGAAGACGCCGCAGATCCTTGTCAGGGGAGGAAACATCTCCTGCACAAGTTGTTGCCGACAGCCTGACTGAAATTGCATATGGTAGAAATAGTAAAGATAACATTTCAATCATAGTTGTTGATCTGAAATCCAAGAGAAAACGTCAGCAAAGGCCTCCTTTAATTTCCTAAGAATCTAATTCTCTTTAATCTTTTTCAATCTTGAATTGAAAAGGAGAAAGAGACGGTAATGAAGTTGTAGAGTTGATCTATAAACAAACCTTTTTTTTTCTATTTTTCATACGACCCCATTGGTACTTGGTATCACTTCACCTTGTATCTCCTAACCTTCTGTACAGAGTTGATTGGGAAAAAAGAATCTGCTTCGTGACGAGCGACAACTACCTAGGTCTGGCTTGTTGTAATGAAGTATATCGTTCAGTAAGTACTACTTTTTCTTCTCCATTTGGTCTTCATTCCTGAACGGTTATGTTGATAACAGAATCAAATGCCATCAATTGTATTGTTTGAATTTCTTTTATTGGAAGGAATGGAATAAAGATGATGAACTTTATTCCATTTCATTGCATTCAATATTTGAAAATATTTCCTTTATTTTATTTGAAAATATAGGATGAAATTAGACCTACGAAGTAATAACTCTTGCTACCATGTCTAATCTTCAATCAGTGAAACAAAAATTACTATAATAATAAGAGATCATAATTTAATTTTAGTCTATGTTCTACTTTTTTTGTTCACATGTCATTAAATATTAAAATGTAGTTGAAGGAAAGCTTGTAGTAAGAAAAATGTCTATTTAGCTTGTGTTTATGCTCCTATTGAAACTTATACACAGACTTTGAAATCTTTAATAATAATATAAATGATACGCATGCCTTATATATCCAATGCAATAAAGTTTCATATCAAATCATTTATTTAATGTTTGTTAAGAAAAAGAGCATAAATTTGACAAGATTTATCATACTCAAATTTTACAAGAGATTTCTTGATACGATTTTTATGGTTTGTAGTAGGATGGAAGAATGTCTCATTTTAATTACATAATTATTGTTTAAACGTCGAAAATGACATGTTAGCATGCGTGGCCCAAAAGAAAACATCATTCTCCGAGGACTTGATTTGACGCCACTTCATCGTGATCATACGCAGAGGTTTGTGGTTCGAATAATAATAAGGCCTTCTCCAATATTATCGTTTTTAAATGTCATTAAATTCAGACGTTATGTTGCTCATTCTATCAATATTTTCACAATATTTATGTATACCGTCTACATACAATTTCAAACTGAAGAGATTAAATTTTGCATAAACTATATTCATATTTATGTTCTGGAATGCAAATTTCATAAGCAAATATTGAATTGATTGATATAAATCTGTTAACAATTAAGCTGATTTTAATTTTAAAATATTTCAATTGTGGTATGTGTTGAATAACAATTAAGCTTAATTATAAGTTTATAGTGTAAAATTGAATGTCTAGCCCATGTCTTCAGGGTCTATCACCCAATCAGTCATCTCAGAATTTGTGAATTCAGATCAGAGCCTGAAACTAAAGAAATTAAGATAGTCAGATATCAAATTTCGTATAAACTTAGGCATACAACAATTCTCTGCGAACTGGTAATCAAAGGTATTATTTAAAAAGTTAAAGGAATGACCAAAGCCTAATCATTCACGTGCCCATGCAATTCCAATTCCAATTACTCATCTCTTCCCGAGTCCAAATCATGAACGCATTTTCCACCAATCAGAAAGTTGAAAACTTGTCTCAAATTTCCTCTGGATGGTCGAGCATCTGTTGCAAACTTGCATAAATATACAAGCCGTCGCCTCATATCCCATTTGGTGACTTGAGCAGCATCGAAGGATTTCCCATCATCAAACGTACCTTAAAAAAAGAAATGTAAACACAGGGACGAATGATTAGTGATACACTCATTATAAATCATCAAAATTCATATTAAACCCAGAAAACTTATTTTGAGCTATTAACTAGACCTGGATTTGCAAACATAGATCTAACTCATTAAATCTACTCTCTTATCATCCATTGCTTAGACCTTCATAACAACTTACTCATCCTACAACCAATTTAAGCCTAATGACTTTTTGGGCTTCACACACAGTGATATGGACATGCAATAGCAGCATAGACAAGTAAAGATGTATCATATGTGTTCAAAGTTAGAAGCCTATTGCGTTTCTAACTACATGAATACTTTTATCTTGAGATAAATGTCAACAAAATGGAAAGGCTATTGTAGGTGTACAATTATGGTGAAATCATTGATTTTGATTTTAACTCTCTCTCTCTCTCTAGTCTTTAAAATTATAAAATTTACATGAAGTATAACAAGTATCCTTGAAAAAGGATACGATGAATATGCAACAGCAATGTTGATGCGTTGATTCTATAGTAAGTGACATGTGTTTAGGGTTTAGGGTTTATTCCAACAATGTGAAAGATATATAGATACGTACCTTTTTCATCAAATAATGACATTAAGATTGCTAAACAAACACATACACTGATATCTTCCCCTGAAAAGCAAAGAAATTTGATATATTATTTGTTTGGTACAGCACTTCATATTTTGCTTTTACACAGGTCTACCAGGATGATTTAGAAGGATTAAGGAAAGGCACCTTAGAGATTCAAAATGATAGAGTTATACAGAAAAAAAATGGATACAGTAATACAAGTTCAAAGCGCTGTGAATGTAACTGTGAACATACACCAAATACTTGACAAGTACATATGAAGGAACTTGGTTCACAGGAAAATAACTTAGATACACAAGTATAAAGGTACACAGGTGTTCAAGATTTGTATGTTTGGTAATAGGTATAAAATTGAAAGATATTAAGGATACACGTGGTAATTTATGAAAGTTTGTAAAAGCATGAATTCAGATTCCCACATTTTCTTAAGTATGAGATACTATTTATGAGTGTTGTAATGATAGGCCTTAAAGGAATTTTGAATAATGAAGATTCAAGATACCAAGAATCCTAGATGAAGATGTGACAATGGTAAAACTTGTTTTTCGAATGAGAGTTGGTAATATTTAGGAGTGAAAGGGGTGAGGCTTGACTACAAGGATACAGAATTGAGGGTGATCAGTAAGCAAAACAAATCAGTGGAAGAGTGAAATGGGAGTGCAGGTATTCATTTATCTAGTAGTACTGCAAAAAGAAACAAAAATAAACTCGAGACAATGCTATATCAATGACAATTGAACTGTTTTAATAATCATAGAAACCACACAAGGAATGAACACATGTCATTTGGTTTCAAACAAATCTTAGTCTAATTAATAAAATACATAAAGTCGACAGAGGGTACTTCAGAGCCATTACCATTATTACAACAAACTAGAAGTCTTTTTCCCTGGCTGAGATTGAACTTTGCAAAGCTCACCGCTTTAGGAAGATTGGTCAATAAAGAAAATCGATCAAACTTTGAAGTCTGACCATAAAAGATCAAAATGAGTACGGATTTCCACAAAAATAAAAACAAAGAAAAAAATTTCCTTCAACTACGTACTAACCATTATTGGAAGATGCATATATGATTCAGGACTGGGAAGACAGACAGAGATGGACTCCTGATCACAATTCAGTATGCAATCTACATTGGCAGCGTCTGCAGCTGCACCATACATGGACACTAAACATTCAGCCACATAAACATTTTACAGACCTTTGTTTTCAAAAATTGTGATCACAAACTCAACAGGACCGGTCATCATCAAAAGAAATGCACCAGAGGATTAAAAGTGGACCTTAATTAATTAACTAAAGCATACCAATTCGAGATGTGCCAACTGCCAAATTAGTTGATCCCAACAAAGATAATCCAGGATCTTCGGAAGACTCAGTATCAGTTTTAACAATTGAAGCATCATAAGTCACAAATGGTTCTTCCTGTGCAGGAGAGTCTGACTTAAGGGCTTTAACTGTATTCTGTGGTGCACTTTCTCCTCTATAAGCACGGTTTACTCGGCTCTTTTCAACCATATCTGCAACCTTCTGGTTACACACATCAGGACCTGAGTTTATAAGATCATAAACGTGTTTCCAGAAAAGGCCAGGCGATAAACCCCTGGCCCAGCTTTCTTCATCATCTCCAGCACCGGGTATGTAATTCCAGCTGAACTCGGAGGTAGTACCATGCTGGCTCATACCAACTGATGAAGACGCCGACACAAGAATGATGGGTGTGAAATCCCAAGATTCATGGTGAGGCACTTCATTTAACCAGATGACAGTTTTCTGCGAAATCCAGAGAGGGCGCAAGGGTTTCTTCAAGCAGGCAGCAAGGGAAGCAATATCAGCCCCACTTGCTTTCAGTAACAGAGTCCATTCCTCTAACCGCTTCTCAATGGAAGCTCTTTCTGTTTGGGAAACCCACAGGGGAAGGTGCAAGGAGCAATCCCATTGATGAACACTTTCATGACAACCATTAGAGTCCTATTTTATGAAGACAAAGCAATCAATCACATAACTGGAACATTATCATAAGCAATAATATTCGCTAAAGTACACTACAGTCCCTCGTCCCTTCGGTTTCAGTTTGATCCCTTGAATCAATTGTTTTTGTTGGAATATAATAGATTGGTTCTTCAGTCAGTTTACCACATTAACGTGATCAACTTGGTGATACATGACAAACAACATGTGAACATTTACCACATCAATCAAAACACAGAACTGTTAAAGCAAAAGATTGACGGAGGAAATGATAGGTCCAATAAACACATAGAGGACCGTTTGGTCTATCACACACTCTAAGGCCAAAGGTGAAACATTTTTAACATAAGGACCAAACTGAAACAACCAAAGTGTAATTTTACCAATAATATCTCAGCAATGAATGAAAAGGCAGGCAGAAGATCAAGTTAGTTCCTTTGTCAGTTTACTAAACTAACTAGGTCAGCTTGAATGGACATTTTGCAAAGACAGCCATAAATTTAACACCATTAACTGACGTAAGAACCAATTTAGTCTATCAGAAATACTCAAAGCGAATCGTATTAAACCAAGAACCAAAGTGCAACCCAAAAACAAGATGAATAACCAAAAATGTATTTGAGTGATGAAATGAAAAAATTCTCACACGAAAGTCCCTGATGGCCCGATTGAAAACGCAGGTCCAAATGGGTATAGTTTTGGACATGCTATCAGGGAAGCGCTTTCCTCTTCGAGTGGAATCAACGATAATGCAGCCTCCCTTCTGTCCTACCTACCCAGATGAAAAATGATGAGAATTAAGGCAGAAAGGTTACGTCTTTGACAATTGCGAATGATAAAAAAGAGTACCGGCGAGTTGGGCGACGTGAAGGTTGAGGCGAGCGGTGCTGAAGGAGCAGTTGTTGGTGTGGCCGTCGGTGGATTTGAAATAACAGGTGGAGTGGAAGGCGCGAGAATACCAGAGGCCGCAGCGGAGGTTGGCGAGGAGAGGGAGCTGAGGCCATAGCAGAGAGATTTCAGAGACAAAAATGGAGTCCTGGTAGATGGATCTCAGAGCGTTGTATAAACTGTTGTCTCTTCTCTTGATTCTTCTCGCCGCCTTGTAAATGCTAAGCTTTGCACCTTCTTCTTCTTCTTCCATACCTCTCTTTTTCTTTCTCTTTCTCTTTCTTCTGTTCAAATAAAACAAAAACGTGTTCTTTAATTTCTTAGATGGTAAATGGGCACTTACTTTTGGGATCCCACAAATTTCTTCTCCTCCTATTTGTTTTCGCATCAATCCAAATATATAGAAAGGGTTAACACCATAAATACTAACAAACATATATTTTACAAACTAATAAAATAATTTGCAACAAACATATATTTACAAACCAGCAAAATAATATTTTAATTATTTCAATTTAAAATATTATTATAATATGTTATCAAATATATGTTTTCACTTTATATGGTATCAAATAAATCTTTTTCACAATGGGAAGGAGTAAAGTGTGGTTCAGTTCCGGTTTTTTCTTTTCAATCAAAAAAATGGTTGCTTCTACATCCAAAATTAACTTCTTGATTATGTAATCTGGAATTCTTTTGTGATTAGCTTCTGGATTACATAATCCAGAAGTCTTTTCTATACATAAAATTAACTTCTGAATTATATAATCTGGAAGCCTTTTATGATTAGCTTTCGGATTATATAATCCGAAAGTCTTTTCTATACATATGATTAACTTTTGAATTATGTAATTTGTAAGCCTTTTTTTAGACGTGTGATTACCTTCCGGATTATATAATTCGGAAGTTTTTTCTAAATGAGATTGACTTCCGGATTACATAATTCATAGGCTTATTTCAAGTATGAGGGAGTGGACACAAAAAAAAGATAAAACGGTATTTTCACATTTAGTATGGGGTGACACAAGAAGGTATAAAGGTGTAGGAAGAAAGAGTCCCCAAAAATTGTTTATTTCAAAATGTGAAAAGCCCAATAATTTCCAGAGATCCAGAAAGAAATACAACTTAACCAATAACTTAATTTATTAAGTGAGCTAGTTATTAAATCTCATATTTATGGCAAAAGTTATTTATAAACTTTAAGTTGTTTTATTTATTTTTATTATAATATAAAATTTAAGACCACAGTATAAACGTACATTAATATATATATATATATATATATATATATTCATTAACTAAAATACTAATCAAAAGGTTGATTTTATAATACTCTTTTGTTGAAGTAAAAGTTAAAAGAAAAATCATATAATAACTTTGGTAAAAGAAAATGTTTTTAGATAGAAAATTATTTTTTTATATTATTACGATGAAGAACTCTATTTAAGATATTGTGTCTTCAATTTTATATCTAGCTACTATGGACCAATATTTCTTTTTTTATAAAATTCAAGTATTAAATTTATGATCATGAATATAATTTTTGCAACAGATGTCCTACAATGAAAATATTTTGAAAGATTGAAAATTTAAATTTATAATTTTAAGATCTGTTTGTCAACAACTTAAAGAGCGGGGAAGAGGATGAAAGAAAGTAAATGAAGCTAAATTAGAGAGGATAGAAATCAGAAAAACAAATTTGTAACCTAGGTCAGTCCATATCATTTCTTTTCCTATGCAAAATATCAAAGAATGTAAGAAAGAACTCACATCATAATCATAATCATAAATTAATCAGTGTAAAAGTTAAACTTTTTTAGAAACAGATAATACTGCTATTTACAGTAATTATAACATTTTTTATTTGATTTCTTCTGTTTAGTGGTACTCCTTTTTTGGTGAAATCTTGATACTCCTTCTAAAAGGGGTTACCAATTAAAATGTGAAAACTTGAAGTGATTAAAATAGGTACTAATTGTTCCACCACATGGTGTGTATCCTCATCACACCTTTGAGAAACAAGAAGAAAGCAACTTAATTCGATTTTTTATTTGAAAGTTGGAAACTTAGCAGCATTTTTTAGTACTCCATTGGTTGCTGAAGAAGCTGGAGTAAAAGCTTTTCGTATCTTAAAGACATTCCAAGCAGTGTTGGCAGCATGTCCAGCAGTTGCAAATACATGTTCTGTAGCCTCCCCTGCACTTTCCCCAAACCTGTTGCCCAAATCCCATCTATCAAATTCAACTTCAAACAAAAAGCATATGCATATTACTTACACATCAATAAGTTTTTATTTAAAAAAAGACTAAAATATCAGTAGTTTTATAAATTGAAGGGAGTAATACACAGTGCAAATTAGTAATTAACAACTAAGAATTCCATTGAAAAAAAATATTCTTCTTGACCCTTGTTTTGGCTACATGGGAATGAGATTCAACTATAAATATCTGCTAAACTGTTCACTGTTCTGTGCAATGTCCTTTACCTGTTAGAAACCGCTCTGGATGCAGCTTTGGAAGTGGCAGAAAGAGTTTGTTTTTCAGCAGCTTCAGCTGCATCTAGAACCTTGTCTGCAGCATTAGGAGTGTCATAAATTAAAGAAGTCATGTTGGTGGTGCTTATTTGAAAGAAAAGTAGTGTTATGAAGTGTTTCACATGGTTTTACTCACTCACTGCATCAAGGGAAGCCAACAGAACCTCCCCAGGAAGCATCTTTAGGAATGCCTTTCCTGGTTGGGATTTAAGAACAGGAGCCATCACGGATCCACTGACTATACCAACACCATTAAGCAGAGATTTGCTTAACTTTTCTGTCATCTTGGACAGCTTTCTCACACTATAATTCAAATACAAAAGACAATTAATGTAACTCATTCACATGTGCACTAAACATAGAGATTTATGTGTCCAATGTCATTCCCTGCATACCGTTTGAGGTTTTTATTAATCTTGTTCTTCTTTGAGGCACTGATAGTCTTGTTGTTCATGCTTTCCCTGACCACAACACCATTTTTCTCATCTGCAGAACTATTTAGGATCGTCTCTCCTCCTTTCTGGACCTGGTGATTTTCCACCCAGCAAGTTATAGATATTTAGTGGTACAAATAGCATTTTGATAGTCTTTCCTTTTTTTTTTCTTTAGACAAACCATTCACCTGATGTTTATAATTAATTTCAGTTCCTATAAGAGAAAATTATAAGTTTTAGTCTCAAAAATCACACCTAAATGGTACTTTTTATTCTTTCTGTTCTCAACACTCTTTAATGGTGTTACTGATAAAAACATTCTGATAATATATAACTGCTACAAAAATTTATAACAAGAGGTGTAAAACTTCCAAAGAATGTGTAACATGGAAAACTTTCTGCAGTGGCTTTACACCACCAGGAATTTTTGTAACAATTTAACCTTTCACTGCATTTACAGGGAAAGTTCAAAACTTGATTTTCTGGGCTTAAAACTTACAATGAAGACAAAGTATATGAATAAAGAGAATAGTTTAACATTTTATTCTGTTCAACATTATCAGTCACAGTCACACAATTTTCTAGCCTCAAGAAATTACAAGGGTCAAGCATCATAAAATAAAAAGTTAAAAGCAAAGGGAAAGCATCGAATAACACTCTAGTAAGTCAACAAGAGAACAGAACCTTATTGGTGTAAGCATTGCTACAGATGAAGATTCCCTTCACAATCTGACCAGTCCCTCCTGCAATTACCTTGGCCAGAAAATGATTGTAATTATCAACCTTTGGAGCAAACTCCCTCCAATCTAGATTGTTCTTATTGTTCAAATTCAAGCCAGAAAAGCAAGAGTGGTCCTTCAGAAACGAGTCCAGCAAACTCAAACTTCCCAAAGTAGTTTCTGAAAAGGTCACACCATAGCTAAGAGGCTCACCATCTTTCACCACCAAGGAAAACAAGTAATGGAGAGCATCCAGCTTAACTACTGGCTCATCTTTTGTCAAAGGCCACTGAAGATCATGTCCCACTTTTATGACTGTAGCCAGAGACACATTCCCTTCGAAGTTTTTGACGATCATGAAGTGCCCTTGAGCCAGTTCAAGAGCTTCTCCTTCATCCATCAGATGAACTTTACACGCTGCTACTTGTATGAGAACTTCTTGTTTGAGTCCTGAGTATTCTCCAACACTTGCAGTTGCAGGTATGGAGGTTTCCATGGGTGGTGGTATAGCCATGGAGCCACGGAAGCAACACCCCATCACTGCTTTCTCTCTCTTGGAAGCCATGTTAATGGAGAAAAAGGCAATGGGGAAACTCTTTGTTGCGGTGGATTCCTTTTCTCCTTGCTTTATTCTGTTCTTGATGACTTTTTCAGCAATTCCCTCAATCATCAAATTAACTCAGTTTTATCAATTGATAATGTCTTTATTTTAGACAAATATTTGTGACAGTTTATAATCATTAAACTAGTTTAGATATTGACAAGATTTACACAGTTGCTTATGTTGTATTTTAATTATTGTCTTACTTCGATGAGACCTTATTATGTATATTATTGAAATTGAAATAAACATTCAATTTTAACTGAAGAGCAACACAATCACACTCCCCCAAAATTGTATGTAAATTTTGAAATTTTGAAAAGTGGCACCATGTATTGGTCAAAAAGTCCTAATCCCTGGTGTTAAGGTGAAATGACTTTCGGTGGAATATATTCTATAAAAAGAACTAGTAAGTATTTTATAAAAGATTGAGAAGCACTGATATATCGCTAATTTTATTTTTCTTTCTATGTATCTAACTTTCTTTGTCAGTGAAACTTTTAATATAAATCAACATAAGTAGTAAAATTAAATGCACTTAAATAGTTTTTTTGAATATTCATCCTTTTTTTATTTAAGTCTTTATTGGGTAAAAAAATATTACTTCTTAGTGAAATTTGGATATAATAAATGAATCATAAATAAAACTTAAAATCATACAAATTCTCATTTCCTTAACTTAGCTAATTATTAATCTGATATAGAAACAAAACATTAGACTCCAATATACAAGGCTGAAATCATCTGGACTCTGAGATCACTCCAAGTCTTTTAACCCTTAACTCTCCATTGTTGTCATCCATCACACCATATTCATCAGCTTTTAGCTGTAAAAGAACATGCTCATTTATTGTGGGTGTTTGAAAGAACGTCCAATACACCTACATGTATGAGAACAAAATCACGTCAAATTCAAAATGATTGCACAGAATCTATCACTACAACTTAACAGAGACACACATCAAATTAGTTTGTAAAGATATACACGTCGATGGACACAAATAACTGTTGTTTTTATAAGAACCACTTGTTAATAATCACTTTTTGAAAGCACTTTATTTTTAAGCTTAAAACAAATTCAACTAATATTACACATAACAGGAAAAAAAAAACAGAGCGACATCATTAATCATCACTTGTAGTTATTATTAACAATATTGAGAAGAATTATGTACATTCCTAGTACAGCCACAACCATGCTAAATAAAATTAATACGACGAGTGACAATTTTCAATTCCTTTGGCAGATATTTCGGCGAAGTCACTACTCTGTAATTTTCTATGCATCATAATATACTCCTACAATATTACAAAGGATGAATACCAAAATATTCCCGAAAGCCTTCATTTTGCAACCATAGCAATCCTGACTTTTCAGTAAAAAAATAAATAAATTGGTTGAAGTACAGAGATCATACGAGTTCGAGTTAACAGTCTGACCAGGAAAGCTCCTCAAACTTTCGCCAAACCACGACCATTAATGTTGTATCATCTTTTTTTATTCACCTGAATCACTATTCATGTTAATGTCTTCAGCTTCCATTGCATCCTCTTTCTCTGTTTCATCAACTGCTTCAGGAAAATCTCTATCTTCTATCATATATGGTTCAACCAATTTCCAGAACCAAGTTGAATTGCTTCCTAAAATACCAATCCAAAATACCCTTCCTTTCCTCTTGACTTTACAATCCATGGACATGGCTTTAAACTTTTTGACAATGTTCTCTACACCTTCCCGGCTTCCCTTTATTTTCAGCAAAATATCCCCTGATGAATTTCGATGACCACCAAACATATACCAGTATGCAAGAACACATGGTGACAACCACCTATGGACTAGTTTTGGAATCGTAGGTTCACCTTTTGCCCAAAACTGATCTGCATAAAAGCCAAAATGAGAGCTTGCAATGGTACAAAACTTATCTGGTGCATTCTCACTGTCATCACTTGACTTACAAGTAGGATGCAGCCACTCATAAAACTGACGATATATATGACTCTTGAGGGCATAATGACTGTTTGAATTGCCATCAAAATCAAAGCGAATAATGTGATTCCTCCTTTGATCATCAGAATCAATCTGCAAACCACCTAAAAGCAACCCAATCAAGATTTCTCTCTGCTCTTTGCTCAACTTCAGGTTTATTGGTCTTTTAACAACTTTCCTTTTCAAGCTAAGAATATAGTCAAGCTTTTCCATTAATGGGGATTCAATTTCATACTTTTTTAGACACATAAAGTCGTAGATCTTCTCAGCCTTTAAGTGATTTCCCGATGACAGGTATCCACTTAGGATGGTGTTACATGAACGGGCATTAACACCAATAATCGTATCACTGTTCATTCGGTTAAATATATCCTCAGCCTTGTCAATATTACCTGTTTTCACCAAATAATCCAGATATATACTGTATATAGTACAATTAGAACGACATTTCTCCAGACACTGGGAGAACGCCTCTTCTAATTTATCATATAACTCCAAATTGTAGTACATGTTTAGTAAATAGACGTATGATGCTGTAAGGGGCTTCAGACCACTCTTGACAAAATCTGCCATTATTGATTCTGCCAATTCTGATTCTTGTGCTTTGCATAATATCTCCATTATTTTATTATACGCTGCAACATCTGCTTTACCCAGTTTTGACTGCATTTCCCTAAATATTTCCAATGACTTCATAGGCATGCCAACCTTTGAGTATACTTCCATTTTATACACAAAAGCCAAAGCTGGGGGATCACTTTCAAACATGAGAAGTTTTACCCAAGTTTTCTCTGCTTCCTCCACCTCCCCTTCCCTTGCACAGATCCTCAAGATTGACAGTAGCACCTCTCTATCCTCCTCATATCCAGCACATAGCATTGCTTCCGTCAATTCTGCTATCCTTTCTTTATCTATGGAATCCTGATAGCTATGCAACCAAATTAGGCCCGCATAAATATCTTTCTGCACATCAAGTCTAGTTGTAACCAAATGATGATATATATACTCAGCTTGCTTAAGGTAATGCTTGGACAAGTTTCCTTGATTGCTTACGAGAGCTTTGAAGAGGGAATTATGTAAGCTAAGACGGGGTTGGTAACCACCCAACTGAATCATACGATTATAAATGCCACATGCTTCATCTAAACAGCCTTGAACAGGAGCACTGAGATATGCAACGACCAATATATGGAATGTTGACTCACTAGGAACACGGCCTTGATTGATAATATCATCAAATACTTCACGACACTTTGAAAACTTCCGCTCTTTACCCATATAATCTGCTAGCTTGGTAGCAAGAGCAAAATCAAATCGATACCAATTTCGTTGCATCATCCACTTGTATACCTTTATGAGGGAAAGAAAGTAATCAAACTTGTGAACAAACATAACAGCTTATGATGAGAATTTGTAAATTGTTCTGGGCAAGTAATAAAGCAAATAATATTTATAGCCAAATACCAATTCCAAGAAGTAAAAGAAACAAAGAATAAACAACCAATTCACATGAAGGAAAGACAGATTTAATTTGATAAAACAATATTCCAAGGTTCAAATTTGCAAAGTCAACTCGAACACAATGGCTTCTCATGCTTATGCCTCTGCGAATCAAGCATCAGAAATCTAGGCACACCAACATCTACTGATAATCAACCAATAACCACAAAAGCATTCTCCAAGTATATGATAAATTATGGCCAACACCCAGTTCAAAGCACTTAATGGAATTACATCTAGGCGTCAATTTCATAAATTGCTAAAACAACATTTTCAACACCGAATAATTTACCCTATTCTCTCAATAGGGCCTTCCCTTTCTCCGTCCTCACTAAAACCATTTGATGCAAACGTAAAATAGCAAATCGGTATTTATATGCTCATCGATATAATATAACAACAACGTGAATTCCTATTGGATGTCAATGTACAAATGTTTCACACTCACAGTGCATATAAATTACACTCACCCTTAAGTATCATCCTGTTTAAAAGTCTATGGTTCTCATCAATCCCTACAACTTAATTTACAATTCCATCTCAGAACCGACCACTAATACTACCTTAAAATTCTCACAGGTGAAGCGACATTAGTCTGTACACAAAAACTTTCAAAAAAAGTTGCAAGAGTGGAAATAGATAACAGAAATAAATGAAAATAAAAGGTGATTAGTTGAAGACAGATATTTTTCCAAAACATCCATGGTCATGAGATTACAAATCAACTCAGAAGTCATGGTCATGAGAGAAGAAGAAGAAGAAGAAGACTTACCTTGAAGGCGGTTTCGTTCTCGCGAATGCGCAAGCAGTGGACGATGAGGTAGGTGGCGTCTTCCTGCGTCATCCACTTCTTCTGAGCGTTTAGTATTTTCACCAGCATCCCCGCCTTGTGCGCGGGCAGCTCCTTGCACAGCCACGCCACTCTCGCCCTGCGCCACTCCTCCGGCATGGCGCTCAGCTCCCCCACCTCCACCTCCGGGCCCCGCAGCCGCCTCGACTCCGACTCCGCCGACCGCAGAGCTTCTTGCTCCGGCGCCGTCACGGCGAGTCGCCGGAACTGGCGCGGCCGTGGTGAGAAGAGGAAGGGGCGGGGCAGGTGATGCGACAGAAAGAGCGTGAGAGAGCGGAAGGAAGAGCGCATGGAGGAAGTTGAGGAGTGAAGGATAGGATTAGGAGTGGAAAAGATGGGTAGAGTTAGGGTTTGAGTGAAGGCCATGTTTGGTTACACTGCTTTGTTGCTACAATCTGCCTCACCTTCTTCATCATGTAGTTCATGCTTTTTTTCTCTTCACAAAATATCACTTTTCTTATTCTATCTTTCAAATATTAAAAACTAATAAAATTTTATCTAACTATATGTTTAGGAAAATTTAATGGTACCTCTCATGCTTTACCTTATTGAAAAAATGTGCAATAACATTACAGATTACTCCCAGTGTTGAATCCAAAACTTTTTTCATAGCATGTTCATTCTCTGTCTGACAAGAATAAAGAGTTTAATTTCAAATTGGATGAAATCTCTGAAGGAGTGTAATATATATAAAAAAAATTGATCTCATTTTCTCTAAAACCTAATTATATCTATTCAATTAATTAATTATATCATATAATAATTAGTATACAATTTTATTAATAATTTTAAGTCACATATATTATATCCTATAATAATTTATATATAATTTTTTTAATACTGTCTCTTGAGAATTTTTCTAAAGATTTCAACCCCTGCAATTTTTTTCTTTCTTCTTTTCTTTTGCATGTTACTGATTAAAAAAAAAAAAATCTTCTTTCCGTATCAGTGGAGTAAAATACAACAAATTGAAGTTAGAAGATTCAAATTACAAAATCATATAATTAAATATAATATTTTTCTAGTAATTTTCTGTACAGATAATTACTATTGATTTTTTAAAAATTGAAGAGATGCATTGTCTGTTTTTTAGGAAAATTAGACAGTTTCTAGCTTCTTCTTTTTCTTACATTTCAACTTTGCAAAATGTTTTTGAGATTCTTTTAATTCAGTTTATTTTTTATTCTTTCAAAATTTTAAAAAGTACTTTTTTTAGTTTTAAATATTAGAAAATAAAATATTATTGATAGGCGTTACATTCATTACTAGATAATAATGTATGCAATGACATATAATTAAAGTTACTTTTTAAATTTTGTAACTACTTCATCTGTTTAGTAGTCTCTTAGTTTTAGTCCAACACATTTAAAAGTTATTTTATAGTTCTTTAAAATTTTAAATTAATTTTTTTAGAGTATTTAAAATTTTAAAATTTTTATTTGGGTGATTTTTTAATCGTGTGATTTGAAACTAATTGCTTTTTGTTTTCAAAGTTGGCATGAAAGATTTGTTGACATAAATAGTGTTGTGTTTAGTTTTAAAATATAATTTATATTAATTTATTGATATTTTTTATTTTAATCGTCCGTTCTTTCCTTTTTTAATGATTTTGAATTACTTTACTTTGGAGGTTTAAAATTACAAATCTTATCTTAAAATATTATTCAATAATTTAAGTTTTGAAATATTTCTAAAATTGTCCAAAAATATATTATTAGTCACCTTATAAACTTTTAACAATGAGATCTCAATGAACTAAATTAAATTATTTCTACATTAGAAGAGTAAAAAATCATGTTAAAAAATGTAGTTGTTGAAGACTAAATTCAAATTTATATATGTAAAAAGAGATTTGAATCTTTTAATTTAATTTTCTCCTACTCTTGTCTTGTTGAGTTATTTACTAATTTTGAAACACTTCATGTGATCATTCCACAGTAAAAATAAAATTTAAATTAATGAATCAATAAAAAGAATTACACACTTACATAGGAATTAAAAGTAAGCTGATTTTCTCATCCATTGTCTGGATGTGGATGTGAATACCTATATAAATTGGGCAATTCTTGATCACTGTATTACATAAATCAATCACTGAACAGTTACAATTACAAAATCAACCCTAAGGGGAAAGGCCTGGGCTATAAAAAAATCATATGGATTGAATGGGCAATGAAAAAATGGAACTGGAATTCCTACCATACTAAAACAATCAATCATGAATGCACCAAACAATAATTAAGACCAATGTGATCTACCAACACCTATGCTTCCCGAGTGAGGCAAGGAGAGAGAGAAGAGAAGCTTGTTCCTAGTTATCAAATTTCTTGGGTTGATGCCATTGTGCCAAACTTCTCGACAATGAACTGAGGAATGACCCTCTAGTAGGCATCCCTTTCTTTCCGTATAAATGTTTTCCTCCCAAATCTGTAAATACTGGACCCATATCCTTGCTTCTTTGAGTTCTTTCAATCTGCAGATCATACCAAAAAAATAATATATTCTGATTAAGAAAACAGTGCCATCTTGTCCTACATATAAATTCAAGACACCCCTGCACCTAGTCTTATAAGGAAATCAGAGATCACATAAAACATCAACCAACTTACCTTGCTAATTTTCCCATCTTTCAAATAGTACCGAATGCCAGACCAATTGATAGATTGAGAAAGATGAGAGCGGAAGGCAGATACGGGATATAGAAAGTTATCCACCAGCATTGCGATGAACACCTGTTCAAAAGAAGTCACTTTCTAGCTTTACCAGATCGTAGCAGGCTTGTTTGATATTTCACACCCTTTGTGTATCATAATACTACATTCATAATCATCCCCAAATATAAATTTTTTCAATATATACTCACGAGTCAATGCATTACTTCCTCTATTTTATACTATAGTTCAACGTGTTTATGCCAGTGGCTGACCCACTTCAATTCTTTGTGCTTGCAGTATTTGATTCGACTCAAAATTATGTTTGTTGTTCTATCAAATTTTAGAATATGAGGAGTCATAAAATACTACATTGTTCTCCTCCCCTTGAATTATCATCATTAACTATAAAAGTGGAATACAAGGCTTATAGACAAAGATTTACACAGAAAAACTCAACTTTACAGCAAAAATGTACAAGACATCTATGATAAACAATACCTGTCAAATCTGTCCACATAAAAAACAGGCAAAACGAAAAATACTTACAAGACACCAATTATAGGATGCGAGGGAGAGTTGTGGTGCCTCTGGGGACAACATGTTGCACAGCTGGACTTCTATCCGTGTCAAGTTCCACATTGAAAGAAGTTCAACAAGAGTGCATATGGCTAAGATGGTCACCAATAACAAACCTGGGAAGAAGGTACTTATAAAAATGCAAGAACTGAAAATGTAAAGTTTCATGGGAAAGTTCATCTCACAATAATGCAGTGCACCCATTTTTGTTTTCCTATAAACTTAATCTATTCATGGCAAATACAGAAATGTCACCAGTGGAAATGCAACATATAACAATGGGTATAGAATGTTATGGCTGGATTGAATTTCATATGTCATTCTGTTGCGTTATTAAAAAAGATAATCCAAACCATATTTAACAGTTTATATAATATACCACAGAAGGTAATGACCCATAACATAAATAAAAGTCCAATAACGTTCTTATATAATAACAAGTATTTACAAAGTCCATATAACACAGAAAAATCCCACACAAATGGTCATGAATAGAGTTTCAAAAACTGCAGATAAGTTGAACAATAATCCTGATTCAGCATCAGAATTCTGCCAATTTTTATCCATGAATCCACACACTAACAACATACCTAGAAAGGAAAAGTAGTGTGCTCACCACCAGAATTGTAGGTAATTTCTTCAGGAAAGAACTCTTTATTGTAAAATCTTAAGGCTGCGGCAACATGAATCATCGCCATAACATATGGTGCTACAAATCCCCATGATAAATAACAGTGAGTAGTAAACAATGCACGATTCATTATCCAGTTAACATTTGTTGTATAGGACTCCAAAACGAATGTTTGCTTCCTCAAGTAATTCCAATATCTACACACGTTAAAAAGAAAGTAAATCATCAAAATATGCAAAGAAACTTTATTTAAGATGAGAAATAATCACAAACCTTCCAAAATTAAGATCACTTGCTAGGGGATGAGGAAAGACGGCAACAGGAGGAGAAGTAATGAGCCTTTTGTGAGCACCTGTACGATACATTGTAATAATGGTTAGAATATTAAGATTCTTCTTCTTTTAGAAGACTCCTTGTTCAGTAGACTTATTATGTAGGGTAGCAACAAAATTCACAAAGGTACTATTTTGGCCTATATTATTAGTATAAATATGAGTATTAGTGGTTAGAAACATTAACACCTATAAATGAAATACACACAAACATGTTCTCTTTTCTCATTATTTTCCAACTTACCTATATAAATTCAATAACAATGAACTAACTCAATAAATAGGAATGAAATGATAGGGAAAAAACATTAAGTGTATACTAAAAAAGCTCATCAGTCTATCCTAATTGAATGAGTAGGAGCCTATTGCATTGCCTGAAAAAATGATGTCATATATGTATGTGTGTGGAGCAGTCTCTAGCACAATAATGAGTTTAATGAAAAGAACATTACCCAAAAGAAAACTACTATCACTCAATCTCATTTTTCTGCAAGTTGTGCATAAACAAGTACAAGAAAATGCTCAAAGGATTGTCAAATCTCACTACAAGGAATTAGCTTCTTCATGGATCAATCTTCAAGTAATCATTATTTTCAATGACTGATACAGAAAAAGTAGATGTATACAATCACAAAGTGTACATAAACAAAAAGATAAGAGAACCAAAGATTAACCGGATATGGCTGCAAGAGTCATATCATCAGAATATCCACCATCTTTAAGTCCTGAGACTACACCATAGCGATCTTGCCTAAAGTCATCAGCATGCATCTGGAAAAAAAAACTAAATAATACATACGTTTCTTCAAAGCATGAACTGAGTAAAAAAAGAATGGTAAAAGCTACTTGCCATCATGCACCCTCCCCACAAAAAGAATGTTTTCCCACCAGTGGCAAAGCCCATTGAACAAGGCTGTGAAATAAAATAAAAGAACATTAGGAGCAAAAGAGTGGAATTATTATAACTAAATCTTGTCAAATATTAGGATTTATGAAAAATCCAAATTAAAAGTTATCAAATAAATCCTGAAACTTGAGTAAAATTCAATCCGCTAAGTTTCATCTGTAGGTCTTGTGCATTTTATAACAAATGGAAAATAACAGAAAACACAATCTTATACACCACGGACACGTGCTGCAGAGATTGGAGATATAAATCCAGAGGAAGTTGTGTACCATATGGTATTCATAGATGCAGTAACTCCCCAGGCTTCCAGATGGCAGATCAAGAGGGTATCCCGTTTGAATAAATATCTGCAAAGCATCAAAGCAGTTAAGATCATAATAAATTAATTCAGGGAAGTGAAAACATAATAATTATAATTAATCCCTTAGAAAAGAACAACAATATACAAATTTAAGTAAGACCTCAGGGTTCTTCTCCATCTCACGAGTAAGTGCTCCAATTGATCCAGGATGTAATCTAACATCATCATCCAAAAACAATACATACTTGCTATCTTTATGCATTGTCTCCACGCCAACCTGCCCAGGTGTTAATACCACACAATACTTGTGTAATTGGTAAAATACATCTAGCAAGGACAATCTAGAAAATCAACAAGGATGCAAATGAACCAAATTTCAATGTGGGATCTCTATAAGTTAACACGGGTCTTTCACATATGTATTTGCCTAGTTAGTGTTATATACAGATAAAATGCTTTCTAACATCTAAGCTCATCATTTTCAACATAGATTTAGATTGACTTCCAAAAAATACAAGGAATATAAGATTAAGTTCTGAATATAGCATGGCCCCAAGGCAACACTTTGTATTTGAAAAAACTATCAAAATATATGTCAACAAAACTCCTTACCAATTGATTGTGAATTTTTTGACTACAAGTTGTTGACAAACCAGCGACAACAACCTTAGCTTCAACATGATCCTGCATACATCAAATAGGCATCAAATTTAGCGTTAATGAGACACAGACTACAGTTACGGATACAGCCCAAAACAGAAAACAACTAGCTCCAACAGGGCAAAGAAACTAATTGCAAGGACTAAGGAGTGTACGAACACAAAATTCAAACACAAATAATGACAGACATGAAAGTGGAAATGAAAAGAAAAACATGAGAGAGAAAAACTTGTGAGCTTATTTATACCTCAAATTCTGCTATTAGTCGTGATACAGCATGGTAAGCAGGATCCTCTGTACTTTCTACCACAAAAAGAAATTCTATAGGGCCACCATAAAGACATGTTATCTGTGTTTAAAAAGAACAGAATCATATATTAAAAAGAAGTGGACAACAGTTGTTCACAAACAAACTTCAAGCATTACTGAAAAGATATTCAAAATTACAACCAATTATTATATACTATGCAACAAAAATGAATAAGTAATAGTATGCCGACAATGACAATAGACCATACCATTTAAATTACAAATTTAGGAAAATGCAAGAGAAAGTGTGTGAAATACATAAATCATACAAGATCGAATTATATTTCAACTTTCCTAGTTATAGGGTATTAATTACTATTACTTGTGAAAGAACCAAAAAGGCATTGCACAGAAACCAAAAACTAGGAAACCTCAAATAAATTATAGGGGCATGTGTCATGTAAGTTATCACCTGACTCCTCCAGTTATGGAGATTATGTTCTCCAAACCCTTTTAGCGGCATAATCACGGTTACTCTTGGAAGATTGAGCTGATAGGAGTGCTCAAGTTCGTTAATGTCATGAGAAAGGAAAGCAAAGCTATTGCCATTCTTCATACAATCCTTCATTTGTTTGATCTCTCTGTTCCTGTGAAGGGGGGAAAGCTGTAAATTTCTCATTGAAATGCCAGTAAAGTGTTTCCTACTTGCTTTATATCAATGACTACCTCACATAAGCAGCACAGGCCCACCCAAGAGCAAGTGTTAAGCAAATTAGACACCCCTGCAAGCAAACATAAAATTAAAAAGGAGGAGAAAACTAAGTGACTTTTCTTTTTAAGGAAACATAAAATAATTATCATGCAATATTGAAATGCAAGAGTTATATTGCCATACTTAAGACTGTCACAAATACACATAGCCCGTATTCCGACACTTAAGGTTCCACTACCTCCTTTATTATTTCCATTTCATTCAACAAACATGCAATTTCACAACCTGAGCTTGAAATGCAGTTCAAGGGAAAATCCCATTCAACAATGTATAACTTTCTATCTCAATTCTCTATAATCTTTCTTCTGTTTCTAAATGTTAATTTAAAGTCTATACTAGAGATCCCAACTAAAGGGATTCTGGATGTTAAATCTATAAAAATGACACAAGTTGATACCTCAACTGTCAAAATTTCGGGGCGAGAATAAAATCTGTGAAAAAGATTCCACGGATAAAAAACAAATACCGGAAGTATAGCTGAATTCCATCTAAATCCTACCAGGCTAAACTAGGTTACTTTCTCAAGCCAAAACCAAATCTTCAATCTTCTTCCTGAGGCGGCAATTGGTTTCAACAACAATCCAGAGCAGAAAGAAACTTCAATTTAATTCAAGAACTAGCCAATTCCCCCAATTCGTTAAATCAAAAGCATCATTACCCGCACAAGAGCTTTATCTCAAGTTTCGCCAACTACCATTGGGAAGCACATCATCCAGACATACCCACTTTCCCCTCCCCAAATTGTAACCACAAACAGATAAAACATAAAAAAAGTATAATTCTCTCCTGTAGCCAAAAACAATCATAACCAAGCTGAAAAACCCTGGCATAGAGATACTGAATAAAGAGCAACAAGTTCATATTGGTGCCACACAAAAACCTGCAAGCCAAGAAATGCTAGGAAGGAAACAATATCTAACCAAAAACAAGAGACTAATGCTGAATTAGTTGAACAATAATTGGGACGAAATTGGTTGCCCCCAAAATCAAGAGTTTTAGACAGAGATGGATCAAAAAGTAAAAGAAGTGAAAAAAACCTGGATCTGAAAGAAAACTGCGATGGGACTACAAAAGACCCTACTCAGAGAAAACAGTAACAAATCCAAGGAAGACATTGTTGCGCTCTCTTCTCTTTCTCTCTCTCTGAACACTTTTTGTTCTGTCTGTGTCTGAACGGAAACGTTCACAGTGTCTCTCTCTACCTCAAACGGACATGAACGCACAGAGAAACAGAAGCTGAGAACAGAGTTATGGTAACTCTCTCATAGAAAGCTCCAATTCAATTTAAACACTTATTGCGTAATTAAGGATTTTTTAAATTCAAAATTTCATCATCATCTTTATTCAATACAACCTGGTATTTTTAGCACCATTGTTGCTATATTTTCTTCTTTATCTTTTGTTGGAATATATTTAATATCTTATAAATATCACATTTATTGATTTAATCATTATTTATAAAAAAAAAAAGAAAAAAAATTATATATGTATAAAAATATATTTTTTTAGGATTTAATAAGGAATGGTAGAATGTATAATTAAAAAAAAAACATTACAATTTAATTTAGTTTAAAAAATCGTATTCTACTTTTCTTAAAAATATTCCCTTTTCATCTAATTATGTTGCTTTGTATACCGCTTTTCAACCTTTTTTCAATTCTTTGAATATTTTCGCTTTCTCGATTTCACCCTAAAAAACAAAACTTTTAAATAGGAAGGATTGAATTTTAAAAAAAATGCACTATGTTTTTAGAAATAGAAAAATGATATCTAACTAGTAATTTTTTTTTAATAAAAAGTGTTAAATTATAAAAATAAATAACTTTTTAAAACAAAATACCAAATAGAAAACTTGAAATGCTACGGGTCAGTTCAATTTGAGTTTGGATTTGAAAAAAAAAAAACACCAATTGAAATTAGTTTGTTTTATTTGATTTTGATTTTTAAAAGAAACCACAAACTCTAAATTAAAAACAAGTAAATTAGGTCCAACCTTCAAGTTGGAAATCTATATATACTTTAAAAATTTTAATTTAAAGTCATGTTTTTTTCAGATAAAAAATGATATAATTTTACCATGAAAACACTATGTTAATTTAAGCTATTATCATAATGTATTTTGAGGAGAAAAAACCTCACATCCTAAAAATATATAAGCATCAAATGAAGTTTTTAGAATGAATCCAAGTAGTAAATAGCATAAAAATAAATTTAAATTTAAACTCATAGTTATCTCCACCAAACCCATCTGACAGAGCATTTAATAAGAATATTCTTTGATTAAAAAAACACTATTTTGTTTTATATAGGTTTCTGCTGATCTGTATAAAGAAAATGATTTGTTTTTAATTTGAATTTTTGTTGCTTTGGAGTGTTAAACTGTGAGGGGAAAGAGGAACACACCGTTGGATTGGTGGTTACTGAAAGGTTCAGAGAAGAATGGCAGCTTGCAAAGATTGATGTGCTTTCATTTATAAGCCAAAAAAGAAAGAGAGAATGAAGGAAGGTGCCTTTCTTAGGATCCGAATCTTTTTTCATCTGTCGCTTTTAGTACACACAACACAACCTTTTTTTTCTTTGTCACTTAATCACTTCACAGTACATGCCTTCTCCTATCACTTTTTAGTCATTATTACACTTACATGAAAAGATCAATATTTTATAAGGTATATTTCTGGTAAGCATTAACATGTACTGTGTTCAGATGTTGATGTTCCTCAAGTTTTAAAAAATGGTAGCAGTTTCCTCTTGGTTCCTTCAATAAGACAATTTGATAATGTGGTGAATGAAGTTTAATATCAAATAGAGAAGTAAACAATAGTGTCCCATGTGAGAAATCCGTGAAACATGCATGCTTCTTCTATTCAAGATAGAACAGAGAAGCAAGTAGAAGGTTGCAGTGTAATAATTAAAAGAAAACAACATGTTTGTTCATTAGAATGGAATTGTGACTTGCGTATATAATGTTATATGTAAGAATTTTGTAAAAAAGTGAAGTAAGAAGTGAAGAAGAATAATGAAGAAGAAAGAGATGGGATTTGGTATGCATGTGTAAGTGTCCCCACCTTATTCACATGGCATTGCCAGCTATTGCTTTCGATGTTCTGATGGAATCCCACTCATCAACTGGCCCATTACAATTTTGTTCACAACATTATCTATGGTATGATTTGCAAAGCACAATTACTTCTTTGCTCCTTGATTATTTATATTCAGAAAATAAACATTAATCTCTTCAAGTGATCTATTTGAAGAACTACTTCCAATGAAAAAATAGCAAATAGTGAAACAGGATTAATCTTATCCGAAAATAGTGATGGAAATGTGAAAAAGAAAAGAGGAAAATGAGTATTTGATAATTTATCATTATGTTCATTTGTGGTTCAGTCCTTCAAAAGAAGGATGAGTAAAGCAAACTTTGAATTCTAATGGATGAAGGGAGTTCACATTAAATATACAAGTTGGAAAAATAATTGGCCGTACAACGAGTTTGGGCTAACTCAAAAATCATGTGACCTCCATGTATTTAGTAGAAATGATGTCTCTTTGCTACTTTCTGTTGGGATTGTGACAAGTTAAGAGCACATTCACTTCAACTTCCAAAAATAATATGTATCAAGGAACAAACTGATATTCATTGAACTCTTAAAATTGCAATGCTGATGTACGATAATAAAAACTATGAAAACATAAGGACCAAATGAATTCTAAGGAAAGAAACAAAAACATCTCCTTATCTTAAGGGTCATCTAGGAGAGTGATTTTTCACTGTGTTGTTGCTGTGTCCATATATTTTTGAATGATGAGGCTCTTGCACAGGGAGCTCTGTTCTCTTGTCCCTACTCTATCCTCTTATCCCCATAGTTTTTTGTGGGCCTGCATATATACCAGGAAGAGAGAGAGACAGAAAGATAAAATTTCCTTATGGTTTTGATCAACTCTGATCCTATCTGAACAATATGTTTTTCCTCAATTGAAGTTAACAATTGTTTATTGTGCGGTGATCTATAATTAGATGACAGTACTCTATGGTTGTTGAATTCTTGCTAGTTGCTATTAATTGAGATGTACCACAATGTGTTGATGTATTCATAAAACATGTAATCCTTGTTAATATCAAACTTAATCTGAGCTAATCATAGGAACAGATCATGATAAGATGAAGTGGTATGTGATTAGTTATTGTATATAAAGAAAGAAAAAAATCCTGGAGGATCATCTGTCTAAAGACATTTTCAAGCATTCTAACACTCAATTTAAAGCTCATTATAAAAATTCTCCTCTTTTAATGGAAAACAAACAAGTCCTAAACATAAAAATGTCAGGGAAAGAACAACCTAAACAAAAATTCTGAACAACCACCTAACAACTAGAGGGACACAACAAACTAAACATGTGTGTCAAACAAGAAGAGGGATGAGGTGAATTAAGTGTGCAGCAGTAGGCAAACAAGTACAGGGTCATAGCAAACCAAGTGCAACCTCCAAATAACAAGGGTGTGTGAAGACAAGTGCAGCTACCAAACAATCAAACGAGGACATAGCAATCACAAATTAAGGACAGCCACTTCCTCATGCACCCAATAGAAGCTCAAGCAACACTCCCCTTTCAAACATCTATTTTGGAAAGATCATTTGAAATGTAGTTCTACTTTCCAGATTACCCTTTCTGTAATGAAAGGATGCTGACTAAGCCAGCAAACAAACAACACAAAGCATTCAAAAGAGAGATCCAAATACTAAATAAGATATAAAATATTGGAAGACAAACAAAGTCAGTAAAAAACTAGGGTCAGCCGAAGAAGTAAAGAGTAGGGACACTGACAAAACTCCATGGGACATAGTTAGGGTAAAAATAAAGACAAAAAAAAACATATTATTGAAGGAGACACACTCAAGTCAACATGAGGTCCAAAGCTAGCACATATTTGAACAAAGGCAAGGGAGTACAACAATGGAGACAAAAAAGGAGATCTGAACTTTCAGAAATCAAGGTACATAACAATTGATTACTATTGGGAATTAAGCAAAAAGTCAGAAAGTAAAATATTTTCAGGATAAAGTTGTAGAAAACAAATTAATTTCATTTTTTTTTAAAAAGAATGAAATTGTAAACAGTTGGACAAAGAGGATGACACTGCAGACTGCTCCACATATGTGGAGGAAAGAAAAGACATGAAAGAAAATACTCACTGAATTAATATTCCTAGAAATATATCATAATGTCTGAATACTTTTTATATATTCATAAAATTGAGGAATAGAGAAATTAAACCAAAAAGATAATTTAAAATGTGATAGAATATGATAAGACACTTTTGTATATTCTAACATTTATTAGTGTAAACTAAGGCATGTCTTGTCCTGCTCAAGACATGCAGAAGATGTTTGCATGATAAGGGTCAGGAATGAAAATTGGTAATGCTCCAGTTATATTCTGATATTAGTCCTATATGTTATATAATGTCTTTCCATAGTGTTTCTGGTAATACAAACCTTGCAAGTGAGTGAAGTATGAAATGAATAAATTAATTATTGGTTGCAAAAATACAAATATCTAAAATGAAGCTAAGTTCCATCTTCAGATTATACTTAATATTAAGAATCGGTGATTAATTTATCAAATTTAATAACAAAGAAAATGTTTCCAATCGTACAAGGGAAGATTAAAATACAGTGTGTATAAATACAAAAAAAAAAGTATTTTCTTTAGAGAATTCAGGATAAACCATCACGTGCAGAACCTTATAATGCAAGGCCTAGTGTATATCATAAAGCTCGATCTGCTGGAACTGCAACTGCATGGCAACAGTTATCAATCACCATATTCAGAACCTAGTTCATCAATGAGACTGTTCACAACCTGGAACTGTAAAAATAGAGAAAAGAAAAGATAGATTGATTTCAACAGAACAGAACAAAGGAGAGAGAACACTCTTTCAAAGGTTTCCACTTCACAACTATTACTCTCCTTTTCCAAAGGGGTAGTACTCAATTTACAAATGATAACAAATATGAATCAATTCATTTCCCTCCAATCTTCCTATTTATTTATGTCACTAACTCCCTTTACCTAACAATATTCTAACTATGCAAAATTAACTACCCCTTTCCCACAGTCCTAAAATATGCCAAAACAAGATCTTGATGCCACATGGCTGTCATGCTGGATGGATTGAACTCAGAAACCACTAGAAGCAGTGAAGAATTAAAGGTGGGTGTTAGGGCCCAGTCTGTAACTAAAGCCCAAGGGTCTATTCAAGACAAAGAGCTGCAATAGAAGTTAGTCAGACATCTGTTGAGTTGAACCTTGAGAAGTGGTGTTTGGTGCAGAAGGGGCTATTGAGGACAGTCCTCTACTGATTTTATCACAGAAAAACTATATCTTTCCTACTCTCTATATTTGTTCTTGATAATTTCAGTTTGAAAAGATCTCAGGAGCCTAACAGTGGGTGTTGTTGAGCCTGAAACTTTACTCTGTAAGAATGGGTAAGATACATTTTGCAAACAATATGACAATAACATCGAATGCAGAAAGTAATAACATGTATAAACCAAAAGTCATTCAGATCTTCAACTAGAACCCGAAAGAAAACTGAACAGGTAAAAATAATTAGCACCCGTTAGATGTTGTCGCCTGTTGTGGAGTCATAGGGATTCAGCTAAAGTAAAGACAATAAGCAGGCCACCGACTTCATGTTATATGGAGGCAATGAGCAAAATACAGGAAAAGAAACAGCCTATTTGAGTTATAATGAAAATCACATCTGAAACTTAAAACAACACAATTCAAGTTAAAAATAACTCAACTATAAACTAATACAAGTTCAATGTGGTAAGCAAAAAGAAGCCTCAACTTTTAATTTAATTGATCAATTCTCTTTCATTTGAATAATGATGTAAAATATATTTAGCCTTAAAGTTATATTGTAGTCAAAATTGTGGACCGACTCCACGGCCGGACAGACCAACTTTCTTAGATGATTGTAATATGAATACATAATCAAATTATGAAGAAGGAGAAACTACAATGTATTCAAAGAAATAAAAGCTGTGCTCCATGGGGAAACACTAGGTGAGATAGAACTAAATAAATTGAGGCAATGCAGTCTCACTCGGACACATCAATCTGTTTATTGTCCTCTGGCAATGAATCCACTAAATTTTTCCCAATTAAGTGGTGAACAAGCACACCTGCTGCAACACTAACATTTAAGCTTTCCACGGCCAAAAATGATAGAAACTCTTTACCAGAGCTCTGAGCATTCAAACCATTACTTTCACCATCCAATTCACTAGTATTTGGGTCATGAGGAATGTTCCCAGGAATCCTAACTAAATGAGTGCATGATCTCTCCACCAGTGGTCTCAAACCAGTGCCCTCGCTGCCCAAAACAAGAATAGTTGGCGGACCAGGCACAACCTCATCCAGAGAAATAGCTTTGGAGGACACAGAGCCCCCAAGAACTCGCCAACCATTTTCAGCTGAAGATACCAAGAATTGCATCATATTCTTGCAATATCTAAGTTCCATTAACTCAAGAGAGCCTGCGCTTGCTTTGCTCACAACACCACTCAATGGGGCTGAATTCTTGGCACATAATACTATCCCAGAAGCTCCAAAAAAGTATGAAGACCTAATTATTGCCCCTAAATTCTGTGGATCAGTTACCTCATCCAAGGCTATCCAAAGGGAACCCTTCCCTTCATCTACAGAAACAGGGTCCAATTCCTTTATTTTCACCATCTCTAGTGGTGAAGCATCTAAAACCAAACCCTGATGAGGACGGTTATCAACCACCATATTCAGATCATGTTTTGATGCTTCTTTTACACTCAAATCAAGCTTCTCAGCAATCTTTAGAACTCTCTCAAACCCTTTCTTGTCCTTCTTCTTCCTATTATTGCTACTCAAATCCAATCCTTCTTGAACATATAATGCATAGAATTCCCTTCGATCAGCTGACAATGCAGCCAAAACTGGACCAACCCCATAGATCCCTTCACCAACAATCTTAGGAACAGTGGATTCAGTGGCCTCTTTCCATGTCTTTCTACCCCAGTCCTCCTGCTTATTCCATCTTCGAAACTCGGGTCTCTCCATTCCAACCTTAGCCCCCACCGTCCCTTTGAACCTATTTTTTATGTTATCCCACCTTGGATCATCAATCTCCTCCCCCATTTCATCATCAACTTCTTCCTCGTCATTATCATCATACTTCACATACCTCTTACCATAATCACTCCTGTGCTCTCCAGCCTTCTCAACCAATCCCCTCTTCATTTCCTTACTAGCACCAGCTGATGCACCACCCTTCCTGGAAAATGTTGCAGCTGCTGCTGATCTCGGCTTAATTTCTGGAACTGTTGTTTTATGACTTTTATCCAACCTTTCAATGGATTGTTCCCAAGAGGACTTACTACTCACCTTCTTTGCTGAACCCTCCTGAATAGAGCCTCTAATCCTAGTCATCTTTGCTTTCTCCACCACCTTACCTTCTCCCTGAACCTCATTAGCCACTTCTAACCAAGGAAGTTGTTTTTCGCCACTTCTTGCCCTATAATATCTTCTAGCAATTTGAAGCATCAACCCATATGGATTTGCTAACTTCCCCATTTCCGAGGTTCCAAAGTTATGTGAAGTCGGGATCTTTAAGATGGGGTTTTGATGATAAGCAAGCGGTAAAGATAGGGACATTAAAGCGTGGGGTGAAGTGAAGCATTTGGGTTGCGAAGAGAATTTAGCGGCGAAAGGAAATGCCTGGGCTTTGGAGATGCTAGTGTACATTGAGGTAGCACTAGAATAACTATGAAGTCTTCAAAGTGAAAACCCAGAGAAGAATCTCAAGTGTTGATAGAATGGATTGAGGAAGGAACAACCATGTGAATTAAAGAAAAATTTCAGTGAAGTTTTCAAAATAAAAATGCCTTATCTTTGTTTCCTTTACATTGACGTGCATTAGGAAATTAGGGCAGACAGAGACTACATACAAGCGCCGATTTCTGATGGACAGTTAAACGACATCGTTTTATTCTCTGCTATACGAATTATTTTAGTACCTGATGCATGCAATGGTGTATTCTAATAGTTGGAGGTTGGATTTTTTAATAATATATATATTGTTGTATATTTTTTAATGATTCTTCAAAAATAAAATAGTGATTACAGAACAACTGATAAATAACTTATGGTATCTTATGTTATTAAAATATATGAGTGATTTACAAGATACAAATAATAAGTTTATAAAAAAAATAGCAGTGATGATTATAAAAATAAATAAGACATAGATATATACACTAAGATAATATGTCCTCTTTATATATTTATAAACAAATGTTTGAATTTAAAGTTAATTATGGAAGTTTTATACATGATGGTAGGTAAAAAAAAAATGTTTTTTAATCATAATAACGTGTTATTTAGTATTATTTTTTATTCGTGTGTAAATTATGATCAGTTTAAAATTCTTATTGCTATATAACTAGTAATATATGTTACAATAACATCGAATTATTCTCATAATTGATAAAATTATTTCTTTTAATAATTTATTGTGTATGAACAGAAAATTAACAAAACTTGTTGTATAACTATTGTAATAAAAAAAAATCGAGTTAAATTTTACATAAATTATTTCTATATTTACATTTTATTTTTTTTAAACATCATAAAATCATAGAATTAATATTTATTTATATTTTTAAAATTATATCATATGTTAAATTGAGATGATTTATATTGTGTTGTTTTTAGGTATGTACAATAAGGAGAGAAGAGAATCCAACTATTTCTTGTGTTTGATGTTGTGTTTGGATTGAAAAGGGAGTAGAGGAGTGAATTTGTGAAAAGTAAAAAGGATATGGAAAGTTATTTAAATTGAGAGATTATATAATAGATTTGTGATAATGATTTATTGAAATTTGGGAGCGAAGTGATAGTTATAAGAAAATTTAGAAATTATTTAAAGATGTAAAATATAAGTTTACAAATTTATTTTTATTATTAAAAAATATTTAAATATTATGATTTTTTTTTTAGTTAATTTAATTTTTCTAACATATAATATCCATAATTATTGATATTTTTTAATAAAAAAAATTGTATTAAATTGCAATAAAGTATTACAATTTATTAAAAATTATGAAAATAATATTTATTATTTTCTATATTTTTAATTTTATATAATTATATCTTTTTTATTGTTATAATTTTATTTTATTATTTGTAATTATATGTTGTTATTAATGGTATAATTAAATATTTTTAAAATTGTTAAATAAATTTATGTAATATTTAATTTTGTATATTATAATAACATATACACAAAGGTATTTGATAAAAACAATAATTTTACATACAATTAACACAAATCTCTTTATTTAAGTGAATAATAAAAAAATACTTCCATTTTCACTCCATCCACTCTCATACTCGGTTTGTTTTTAGGCAAGGAGGGAAGACGAGGAAATAAGTTTTTTTTTTATGTTTTGTATTAATTTATCAACTAATATTATCATCATATTTAAATTTTTAACTTTAAAAAAAAAATCTGAAACAAGCGTTTTTATCATATGTTTTGCCAATTAATTGTTATGAGGTAGAAGGAAAATAATCCTAATTTAATATTGTTGTGGCAATAAATAGAGAAAATGATACACGTCTCTTTTTTATCTAAATGTATGGATTGAAATTTCATTATAATGTTCTTCCATTGAAAAATAAAATGTGCACAAATAAAGAGAAGACTGTCACAACAAAATTTAAACTTTTACTTTATGTTTAACGTTTTATCTACTTTAATGATTTATTATAATTTTATTATTTGTCACGTCTTATTCTAAATAAATAAAATATTAAACACTAATGAAATAACACAAAGTATATATGAAAAGAGGAGGTAGGTGTTTTATAATTCACCATCTCCATCACACAAAAGAATTGAACTTATTAACAATAAACTTCAAAGCAAGTAGACAAGTCAATGATAAAGATAGCCAATGAATAATAATGTCATCATTAATAAAAATTATAGCAATTAATTTTAACTTATTGTACTTTTACATATAAAATCACATTTCTAAAGTTATCCACGAACTAACATTTTTTTGTTTTTTCTCTTAGAAGTGAATAATAAATTCAAAGTTAAGGAATTTGTTAAATTATAATTTTAAATATAAATTTATCTATTTGGTTCGATAAAGAAATATAATAAAAAAAAATCCCTTATCAAACAATCACATCTATATCGATTACATATATAAAGCGAAGAAGTTCTATAATCTAATCTGAAATCAAATTTCCACATTGATCTATAATTTAATTAGAAAATTTAATATTAGTTTATTTTACATTACATTCATAACAATAAAAGTATTACTCGTATATATATATATATATATATATATATACATTGGAAACACTGTGTTTCCAAACGGAAATATAACCAACTCACGACGGTTTTAATAATCTTTGATTAGTTGATCTTTATCTTACTTTTTCTTTTTAGTTATTCTTATTTTTCTACTCTTCATTCTCGTTAGTTTTGATCTCAAATGGTATTGACAAAAGACACTCCGATCTTCAAGTTAATTTTGATATTTGGAATTCAATATTTAGTATTAGATTTTTATATACTTAATCTTTTGAGATTCATGTTTATTTATATAATCATTGTGGATTTAATAAAAGTAGATTAATAAACGCTTGATTATTAACTAGTTTCGTTGTTCATCATCTCAATCATTAGACTATCTCAATCATTAAACTGAAGTCGGATAAGTACAATGATAGAGTATTAATCATACAAAACCTACCCATACACATTGAAAATAAAAAATGAAACAAGAATCCTCGACTTTAATTACAAATAATACTTGTGATGAGTCAAACTCAAACTAAAACCAAGTTCTCCTTTAACTGAAAAAAGAAATTAAAAAAATAAAAATTCCTAAGGTTAACAATACAAGTTACTCAACAGGATAATCGGACCCGAAAATATTACCGATATATATGTGGCAAGCAAAAGAAAAGACATGCCACTCCCCTCACTGCAGCTAAATCTCCGCTTCCTCCACCGTCGTATCCACCACCACCACTCTTTCACCGTCCGACACTTCATGGCCGCCGCGCCCGTAAGCCCATCGAACACGCGTGTGGGCTGGATCGGCACGGGCGTCATGGGCCACTCCATGTGCGCCCACCTCATCCGGGCCGGCTACACCCTCACCGTCTTCAACCGCACTGCTTCCAAGGCCCAACCTCTCGTCGACCTCGGGGCCCACTTCGCTTCTTCCCCCCACGCCGTCGCCGCCCGCTCCGACGTCGTATTCTCCATCGTCGGCTACCCCTCCGACGTCCGCTCCGTCCTCCTCCACCCAACCTCCGGCGCGCTCGCCGCCCTCCGCCCAGGCGGTGTCCTCGTTGACATGACCACCTCGGAGCCCTCCCTCGCCGCCGAAATCGCGGCGGCAGCCGCGGCTAAAGGCTGCCACTCCGTGGACGCCCCTGTGTCCGGCGGCGACCGCGGCGCGAAGAACGGAACCCTAGCGATCTTCGCTGGCGGGGAGGAATCAACGGTGAAGAATCTGGAACCCTTGTTTTCAGTGTTGGGGAAAGTGAACTACATGGGAGGGAGTGGGAAGGGGCAATTCGCGAAATTGGCGAATCAGGTGACGATAGCGTCGACGATGGTAGGGCTGGTGGAGGGCATGGTGTACGCGCACAAGGCGGGGTTGGATGTGGGGTTGTACCTGGAGGCGATTTCCAGCGGCGCCGCCGGTTCGAAGTCGCTGGAATTGTACGGAAAGAGGATCTTGAAGAGGGATTTTGAAGCGGGGTTTTTCGTGAACCACTTTGTTAAAGATTTGGGGATTTGTTTGAAGGAGTGTGAGAATATGGGCATTGCTTTGCCTGGTTTGGCTCTGGCTCAACAGCTTTATTTGTCGCTTAAGGCTCATGGTGAAGGTCTTTTGGGTACTCAGGCTCTTATTTTGGTCCTCGAGCGACTCAACAACGCTTCTCTTCCTCCCTCCAATGCCTGAAATCTCAAAACACAACGCTATGGCATAATAAAGTTTGGTGTGAACAATGTTGGGGTTTATGTCTTGAGCTAATGAAAATGTTTCCTACCTGCTGTATCAGTTACTTATGAACAACTTATTCTATTTTCCATTAATGTTTCACATCATGGAAGTGTAAATTGCAGAATGCATAGAAGGAGGCTGATACCAAATTGGGGTGCCAGCAATGGCATTTCGCTTTATTCGAGTTTTCCAAGTGGATGGCATAGAAAATGAGGTTGATGTTAGGTTTTTGCTTTTGCTTTTCCTTATTCCACATTCGTATGCACTCTTCCTGTGGTTCTCATTTTTCTTCTATTTTGATTGTGTTTTCTAAATCCACTGTCTTTGGTTGTGAAATGAGATTCGACAGTAATGATTTTTTAACTTGAGAATTTGTTATTTGGATTTAGTATTTGTCTTTGATTTCACAATAAGGTGGTACAGTTACCGATTTGTGAAATGCATCTCTATGATGAAACTAATGTGTTGTAGCGAGTCATATTTCTTTAAGAAAAAGTTTTTGGTTTGAATGAGTTGAAACACTTATACTCACCTCACTTGTCCGCAAAATGTGTTACATGAGGCGGATTTAAAACTGTAGTAGTTGTATCTATTTCTGTAAAAAAATGAAATAATAGGTGTACTAATAATGGGGGTGCTTACTTATTTCCTGTCAATTAAGCATTTAAGAAACAATTTTCACCAGCCCTGTGTCAATTCATTAATTAAAAAAATAATCACACACCCTTCCAAAATTGAAATTATCCTACCTATACACCTTCATATGTTATACACCTTCATATCTTCATCTCTCACCTCCATATTTTTCAAATTCATAATTAACTTTTGAATTAAAGAAGTATTTTTTCAAAATATGTGTCTAGATTACGTTGGGGTGGCAAAAAAAGATAAAAAAAATATTTTTACATGGAGGCTAATATATTTTCACATTAAAGTCCCTATTGGACCTAATACCATTTACAAAAGTGTACTCTAATATGGAACAAAACCTAGACTGCATTGCAATTAATCAATGACAATGACATTTCAAGGGGAGAGTTTACATTAAACGTATTTCTTCCTGCACCTCCATTCTTTCTTCTCTCACCTCCATAAGTTTTCAAATTTCCAAAAATCTCCTTTATAATATTTCAGATTATATAATCCAAAAGTCTTTTTTAAATTTGTAATTAGCTATCGGATTACATAATCCGGAAGCCATTTTTCAGGTGCATAATTATTCTCCGGATTACATAACTTCCAGATTATGTAATCCAGAAGTCTTTTTTCAAATGAGTTTCCAAATTACATAATCTGAAAACTATATGGAGATGACACAAGAAGGACAAAAATGTATTTTCATGTTCTGTATGAAGGTGCCAGAAGAAAATATGAAGGTGCAGGAAGAAACAGTCTAAACGTGCACATGTTGTTTGTGACAGGCAATACCAGCATAGTTTTTATATAGTTTTCTAATGTATTTAGGTTTTACATTTTAAAATTGAAAAATATATCCTACAAGAAATTCTAATAATCAATACATGATATTCTCACTTTTTATTTATTTATGTGAATATTGTTACTTTTAATGTTTTTGTGTTAAAAGAAATTATATTTGTCTAAAAAATATATTTTTTATTAAGTAACTTACAAAGAATAAAAAAGATTAAAAAATCATAAATGATATATTCCAAATTGTAAAAATCCAAAATATAATCTTCAAAAGGTAAAATTAGAATTTCAATACATATGTGTTGCAGCTTCAAATTACAAGGGTGCAAAACAATTTCCTAAAAATTGATCTAATTTCAGAGACACCAGGAAAATTAATTTATAGATATGATAGACAACCAGCCAGTGTCGTGTCAACCATTGTATATACTAAATTGATATACTTAGCATACTTTGTATAATTTTTCAAAACTAAGTTTGAAGTCTGATATTTATGTATTTTCATAAATGGCCTGATAGAAACATGTTTACTTTTCTCATGAACAAGAAAAAGAGAAAAACAAATCCAAGGAAGGTAAATCACTGATAATAAAATTGTAATACCTCGCGTGTTTCATACAAGATGATGATAAAATAGTATAACAATAGTAACAGCAACAGCAACAACTCCTGAGTCTTCACTGATAACTCAGAATGCTTTGAATAAAAAAGCATTTAGGCTTGTGAATGCATGAAGTCCTGATTTATTCTCGTTGGCTACATTCCGCAAAAGGTGAGACTAGTCACTCAAGATTAAGTATATATCTTTGATATTATTCCTTAACGAAGGAGAAACAAACCCGGAACCAAAATAATGAATGCCCCAGTAAGAAGAGAAAGCCCTCCTATGGATATGATCTCCAAGGCATCATTTCTTCAATGTGTTGATCTATTTTACCTAAGCAAAAAATGAAACTAGTATTACATTCCCTTGGCAATAATTTAAGACTCCTCCACTCCCAAATACTGGGAGTGAGAAGCTGCCAGAAGGGCTGCACCAATGCCTGAGCCATCATTAGCATGCTCAATGACAATGGTCTCAGCAGCCTCCTCTCCCAGCAATTCCTTCAGTGTACTCTCCAGGCATTCTCTGAATTTAGCATAGTGTTCAAACAATCCTCCATCCAATGCAATCACTGACTTTTGCTTCTCCCCAACCTTAACTGTGTCTCTTCCTAGTTTCTTGAGGATGCCCAAAATACCGGCAGCAGCAAGGCGGGCCCCGCGAGTAGCAACAATGTCACATAGTGCCACAACAATCTTCCTCATTTTTAGAGATGTGTTCGAGATCTGACAAAATGAGGGGTATTAGAAGCACCAACTTTTATTGCCCTTAAACATATTCAGAATGCTTTTTATTTTGAAAGACAGGTCACAACGAATAGGTAGTTTAGTTTATCTTATCATCATTCTAAGTTCTGGCCCCTCACATCCAAGAAAAACAATTTATAGAATGATGTGAGACATATAGCAGTATTTCAACGTGGGCAGAAGAGCTTGCATACCTCTAATATATCCTTTAATTTGTTTCCAACCACTTTCAGATCAGAAGTTGTGTCGTGGTGCATGGCTGACATGTCAGGTGTCCTGATTAAAATGATGTCAAAACTCCAAAAGTGAATATATGTTGCAATTCAACAAGGGGAAACAGGTAGTCTAAGCAGTGTACTCAAGGGAATGAAAGCGAATATGAGAAGTGAATACAGTTTATGAAGATTGATTGGTATGAGCGAGCACACAGAGAAACAGTTGAAAATGAACAGGCTATCATTTCCACTCCACTCAGCAAAATCTTTCGTCACACTTTTGGATGAAAAGGGTAATGCCAATAATGCCACAAAAAAATTCTTACTGGTTCTTCTATCTTAAGCTTATACATAGTGAACAATATTATCATTTATCAGTAAAAGATATTTTCATCTACATCCACGCTTTTAACAGAATAAATGAAAGTGTTTTAATATTCTCTTATCCCCATTTACACGGCATAAAGAAACAGTACTAAATCTTTCCCCACCACTTTCACCTTTTCTCTTATCCCCATATCTCCTACCAACTACCAAGCAAACCCCAAAAGAGGCAATGACAACGCAATCTTGTATGGCAGCATTCTTGACTTCATTTACAAGTTCCAAAAAGAATTGATGCACAGGTTAGTTAATGGAGTGACCTTGGCCATAGATTAACAACAGAACAACTATAAAGCAATCTTGAGAAATGAGGTTTAAGTAGAAAAGTGGGGGAACAACACTTTATCAAAAGTGGTCCACACAAAAAGTCTAAACAGAGCATGCATCTTAATTTGCTCAGGTTTCTGTGTAATTCATGCAATTAAACAACTAGGCTAAGCATCAGAATCATTATTGGCATGTAGATATGCAGTAAAAAAAATACTCCAAATAAACATGGACCAATATTGACAGGTATCATCCAAGACAAAAAAAAAAGTGACTGCTTGGTGGCAGTAATCCATTCCAGATAGTGGGGCGAAGCAGCCAGCCAGACCCTATAACCGAAATGGCTGGATAGCACATAATGGAATGACCACAATTTTGAAGGTTATAAATATAAGTTATATAATTTATACTAGTCATATACTTGAACATTAAAAAATATATACCAATAATTAAGTTGTAAAAAATTGTAGTTTTAAGCTAAGCACACAAGTCAAAGAACAAAAAAAAAGAGACAGAACAGTGATGGAGACGAAACTAATTAACAGTAAGGGATAGGTGGTGACCATGGTAAGGAAGATATGATAAAATAAGCAAAGTACATCCTATCTTAATCCATTGTTTTGTGAGACACTTAGATATGATAAGACAACCTTATCACCTTATCCTATCCCATTTTTTTCAACAGTTGAAGTTTATCTTGTGATGAATGCTATGTTGGAAGCTAACAGGATAAGATTAAAATATTTTCCACTTAAGTTCGCTCCGCACACTTGTCCCCTTACTGTGTTTTCTTTGCACTCTCTCACTGCATCACTTGTGCTCCTTTAATCAGTGGCAGTTCACGAATCAAGTTATCATCACATCCATATTCCCCTTGTCATTTTAAAATGGGAATGAAATTTCCAAGGGTATAAAATATTTACATTACGTGTTATACTCTTTTAGTTAAAATTATTTTGCTACTTTACATAATTTATTTATAACTTCAAATTCAATACATGATTTAAAAATAATAGTTTTACAATTCAATGCCTCCTTATTAAAACTATATATGTATAGAGAGAAATAACTTTATTAAAAGTATGTAATTTTTTTGTTGCTCGTATGTTTTTTATAATTTAAATATTACATAAAACTATCAAAGTTAACTTCTAAAAAATGATATGCAATTGTATCACAAGGGTAATTTTGTCATTTATTATGACTTCTATCACATGCCACTATTTGGTGCTAATACTATTTAATTGTTATTCTGTGTCTACCAAAGAGATGATAATACTATTTAATTGTTATTTTGTGTTACCAAAGAGATGATAATACTATTTAATTGTTATTCTGTGTCTACCAAAGACAGGATAGGACAAGAGCTTATTGGATTCAGATCATGGTGTTTTTGAAAAAGCTTATTTACAACTTCTTTCTATTTGTCTTATGACATAAGCACTTATGTAAGTGTTTGGAAGAGCAGATGAAAATGGTTTATGGTCTGTCCATAAGCTATTTTTGGTTTATTTCAATAAGCTCTTCAAAATAACTTACTAATATGAAAACAATTTAACCTTATTTTTTTCCCTTTGGTTATCAAAATAACTTAGACATAAGCAAATCATTCAGTAAGTGCTTAATAAGTAATTCACACACTCTTATCCTATCATTCCATATCCTATCATGTTACACAAACAGCACTAAGAAGACCAGAGGAAAGAAGGGACAGAGAAGTGAAATGAAGGACCTATGTTGGTCTGTTAGACAGAACACAGGGAGCTCCATAGGAGAGTACAGAGCAGAAGGAAAGAACAAGATAAGGGTTCACTGGAAAGTTGGAAACAACACCAGAACTGACCAGTATGGTAGATTTGACAGAAACAAAGGTGCACTTTGCTAGCATTGCTGATTGATCTCATTCTGAACTTCTCGTGACAGCAACATAGTGGGTCTCTCTCTATCTCTCGAAATAAGACTGAAATACACACACACAGACCCAAAAATAGAACCAGTGACCCAAAAATAGAGAGAGACAGCAATCCCTATTCACAGCCATGACTCCCACAACACAAAAATGCTTGAGTCTAAAATAGCAGCCTGTGGCCACTGCTACACCAGTGCACTATTATTAACAACTACGATTGCTGGTATAAATTATCATACCTAAGTATGAAAGGAACTTTCAATTTGGGTGGAACAGTATCTCCAAAAAAGTCAGCTTCTTCGGCCATCTTCAGCAAAGCTCTCCTAACAATCTCCCCCAAATACATGCCCGAAATCAATTTCTCAAAAATCTGTGAATAATAGTGGAATAATGTTAGAGATGCACTAGTTAATTATAAAAATGGACACTGTAGAAGATTATTACCTGTTCTCCAGGGTTTAAACTCTCAGCATCAAGAGCTAGATCATATTCTGTAAGGGAAAGATATGATGATCGGAAATTGCCCCACTCCATGTTTATAACCTATAACATTTAGAAATAATCAGAGCATGCTTTGGCACCAGATAGTAAACAGGTAAAGACAACTCTTTCACAAGAAATTAAATCTCACACATTCATAACCTACTTACCATATCTCCTGATTTTGGTATAAGGCCGTGCCATTTTGGAATAGCATGTGCACGTTCTACATATGCTGCATTTGTCCCAGTACCGAGAATCACAGCAGCAATTACATCCTGATTGTAGAATCTGCCTCCAGCTAATGTTCCAATGGTATCATTAACCTAGATCAAATCAGCAAGTTAAGTTTCATTTCCAGTTTAATATATCAAACCACCAAGAATGACTTGAAATAAATAAAAACTGACATAATAAAATTTTATAACTCAAAAACTCCATCAGACACAAACTGGAAATCGTCATGCTCAAATCCTAGCCATAAAAATAATACTAAAGAGAGAAGAGTGAGACTGACTAGAGCAGCAATTCGCATATCCAGCCCAATTTTTTCCATGGACTTGGTTAGTTCTCCTACCACATCTTCACCAACCTACAAACAAACCATGAAGGAGAGACTGTCAGATTACCATGCTCAGTCAGAGAATATCAGAGAAACAACAAGAAATCTATTAAAAGAGTTCACTCTCTAAAAACTGAAAGTTCCTCTGGCTAGGACGCAGTTTTGAACTATCATGAGGTAAATATTGTATTACTTGAATACAATGAAGGCAACAAGAATTACCGTATCTTCAATATTAAAACCTTTAGTCCACTTAATTAGAGTCCCAGATGAAATTGATGTTTGCCTCACTGGGAATGAGAATGTAAAACCCAGTTCTCTTTGTCTGCCAGGGGGAGGATGAAAACCTTCTGGTTCTGCAGCAACAAACTTGGCAAGAGCTGATGCTATAAAATCAAATAATGCCTGTAACAACATAATGAGCATGTATCAAAGTGTAGCAAGGCTTAATACTCTAATAGATTTTCCCATAACACACTTACCTCTGAAGTACCAGTCATCAATTGTGGAGGAATTGAAACTTCTGCAAACTCCTGGCCAATAACACCTTTGTCTTTCCCACCCAGATGTACACGAAGGACGCGGAAGTTTGTGCCACCAAGGTCCAGTGCATAATAGAGTCCTTCCTCATCCCTGTAAATAATGGATATAGTGGACAATGAATCAACTCAGAAGAAATCTTTAAGAATAACTGGTTCATATTTCTCTCTCAGCATCATGAATGCAGATTCTTCAAACCGGAATATAAACAATCAAATGGTTTAGTAATAAACCATTAACAATTGGATAGTACTTAGTAAGTACTATCCAATTGTTAATGGTTTATCTTACTACCATGAATGATATCTTGGTAAGCTCCTCCAATTTAATCGCGTAAATTCTGAACTGCTAAAAAGCAGTATCATTCTGAACCATTATGACAAATCACGTTCCAGTTTCAAAACCCCGGATTTACAATAAACAAAAAAGCTCTAATATTTTCTCTGAACATTCCAATAATACCAAAATACGATCATAACGGAGATAATGCATATAACACCTACTGAATTACATACAAAAAAAAAAGTTAAAAAAGGGGCAAAAATGTATATAATGAATGAACTAATACACCACTGATCCAAATTTGCCAGTTCACCATATCAGAATTCAGAACGTAAAATAAACAACAAGCAGATAAAAAAAACATAAAAAAAAGGGAAAAGGAAATAGATTGATTAACCAAAAATCCATTTAAAAAGTCAAATAAAACAACAAGATCAACGTTCCAGAGAGCGGGACAAATAGACAGTCAACAAATCCGGGACATCCTGATCCTCAAGTGTCTCAAACTCTTTCTATTAAAAACTTTATTTTGAAAAAAAAAAAAGAGAAAGAGACAAAAATACATATTTTATTAATATCAGTATCAAAGTGCTAACAGATGGGAAAAAGGAAAAGAGAAAGGATAAATCTACGAACCCAGTAGGGAGATTATCGACGAAACTGATCAACATGTTAAGCTTGCTACCACCTTCAGATGCGAGACCTGCGTGCATCTCCACATCCATGGCATCAGCCACTTGTCTAAGCTTTGCAAGTGGGGTCCCACTCTTTTCCTCGAACTCCTTCAATATCGCTATGGCGCGACTCCACTTGCGGGAACTAATCATGCGGTGGCGCACCACCAGCGCCGCCGCGGCGCAAACGGCGGCGGCGCAGACAACTGCAGCTCCAACCGCGACCTTGCCCATGACAGCAGTGGAACAAGCCGAATCCCGCAAAGTCGGAAACTTTGTCCTCTGAAGAATGAAACCCAGATTAGATTTTAGTGGGGAAGTGAGAGATTGTTGTTATTGGTGCACATTGTGGGAAAGTGACACTAGCGTGGCCTTGGGGGGTTAGGAAAGAGAGGTGAAATGAAATCAGACAGACACACACAACAGCTACACATACATATACATCAAATACTATTAAACACAGTAAAAAAAAAAACAACACAAAAATTATTCTAGATCTGTCTCTCAGCTTCAAATACAAGATTAGATTAGATAATATAATGGTTAAATAAACCAACAAATAAATTAATTTCATTAGGGTTGAGTGAAAATACCAAATTTGGCCCCAATCCTACAGATTTGGTGTAAAGCTTTACTTTTTTTATAAACAAACTTTGGAATCTAGTTCATTGATTAATAATATAAGTAGTTTTTAAAAGTTAAATTTTTATAATTTTTAAATAAGGACAAAGAGGAACAAAGAGGGACAAAATCTCCTTAGACACTGTTATTAATCCAAAGATTTTTGTTTTCACTAATTAGAAATCACCCTAAGCTTCAAAGAGTAATATAAGGGTAGGTTTATGTTTACTTTTGGTATGCTTGAAAGTATGGAAAAGGGTGGTTCCAATTTGCATAGAAAAAGGGAGATGAATGGTGGTATCAATAAGTAAATATGCCAAAGAAAGAAGGCAATGAGAGATAAGAGAGACTTTTGTCCATGTGTCCTAACAAATGTGTAAATAATGTATAATTCATTACATAGACCACACAATCCCTTATGTTGTTAAAAAACGTGTTTTTAAGTGTTTTTCTATTCGCAGTTGATTATGTTTTTTAATGATAAATAAAAAAAAAACAATAACAAATAAAATAATCTTTTTAGTTATGTTTAATTAGTTTTAAACTTTTTTTTATCTTGTTCTCTTCTTTATCCGGATTACTAGCATTAAAGCTTCAAACTATAATGCTATTATGTGTTAATTTACATTCATCATTTCTAAATTTTCAATTAAAAATTATCTCATGCAATATATATTTGTTATTTTTTACTTTCTCCTAATGTCCACTTTGCATGTGAACATCATTATTGTGACTTACATTCATATAGCGAACCTTACATGGACCGAAGGAAAGTTGTGTCTCCCAAATTTTTCTTATAGAGATTGACCCTCCAAATATTTTTAATGATTAATTAAAATAATAACAGACAATTAAGAAAAAAAAATACAAGATAAATGAAAATATTAGAATATGAGATAAATTAGGTGGGAAAAAGTTAAAGATGTTAGAATATATAAGATACATATTTTAAGGACTAGTTCTAAAAGATAGAGATCAAAATATAAAATAAATAAAATCCCAATGGATAAAGAGATTTGAATATGAGATATATTAGGTCCACAAGATAAATGTATTAGAATAAACATGTGAGAGAGCATTGAAGGTGTGTTTCTTTTAAGCATCATTTTTCTTTCTTTACATGTGTATATTTAAAGGTTTATTGTTGGTTCTTAAAATTTTTTAACTCGAGCATATGATGCATTTCAATGGAAATGTTATGTAATATTGTAACAACTTATTAATTTTGATTCATCGTTTGCTTTTTAATAATACTAAGGTTGAAGCAATAGTTGATTATGTTACCTAAATAGTTTTGCAATATTTGTAGCTTGATAGTTTCATAAATAAGGGACACATGTATTGGTCTCATCCCTCATGTACTATTATAATTGATTAATTTTAGTAAATTCACAAAAAAACAAGTAAGATACAATAATTACCTTTGATAGAGGGGATGTTCATATTTTATGATTGTGGTATTGTTTGTACATACATTTCAAATAACAAAAAATTTAATGCAATGTGCACATAAATTATGTAAAAGTAAATTTATATATGATAAATTTATAAATCTCATATAAAATTATAATATATATTTAAAGTAATAGAATTTTAGACACTAAATAAAATCGATATCTGTGATGTGTTTATTTTGTCTATTATTCAAATAAAAGTAAAGTTTTATTAATAAATATATTTATTATTAAATTATAACAATAATTCATGTAAGTTTTTTATAAAAATTATAACAATAATTAATTAAGTAAATGTATAGAATACTTTATTCATCAATTTACAAACAATAAACTTAAATTAAAGAATGTAATTTATATAAATAAAAATATTATTATTATCATCATTATACTATAAAGTGAATTAATTTAACCAAAAAACATTCAAGTAATTCAGACATTTCATTCTTATTATGTTATTATTAGTGAAAACACATATGTGACAGTTTATCTATATTTTTCTCTTTTACTCAATCCTTAGGATGATAGAAATGTAATATACAAACATATATATAAAATTTAAAAGAGTTAAAAATGGAATGTAAAGAGTGATTGAAAGTTGATATTATTTTTATTTTATACGTAAAATTTGGTATGGAAATGTTTGAGGCTATGTTATTTTTGTTTTCTTAAAATAAGAAAAAAAAATGAAAGAGTTATATAATATTACTTAAATCTTCACAAAAGTCACCCCTATTGCTTATGTGTCACCCCCTCCTTGTCATGTCACCATACATGTTATCCCCTTAACCATCCAAACAGCACACCTCACTAATTCCTAAATGGCACGTGTTACCACATTTTCCTCCAATCACAATAATTCAGCCTCATTCCTTTTGAGGTGTGGCTAAGACTTTCATCCACATTAATGTAGCATTTCACATTAGAGTTATGGACTTTCTTGGTTCCGAAAGAAGTTTATTTGATTGATTCTAAGTTCTGTTTATAGGGAAATGTTATATTCTTATATTAATATAAATAATATTAATTATTTTTAAAATACCATAAATAATAATAATAATAATAATAATAATAATAATTATTATTATTATTATTATTTATTATTGATGAAACGTGGAGATAAGAGAGGAAAAAATGAATAGTAATTGAAAAGATTGGTGTTGTTTAGTAGTTATCTATGGTTAGGCTTTATTGTAGGCATGTTGGGTGCGATCAGGTTTTGATTGGAAGTGTAACCAAATCATTTGAGTCCACCATGCCAAACCAAATATTCTATCTCTTTCATTTTTTTTTTTCTAAATTCAAACATATATTCTTTTAGACACATTCTTTAAGCATTTATGTCTATTATTCATGGATTTATTACAACTTATGAACACTAATAATAATTTATTATCAAAATTTATTTAAAGAGATATATAATTTTTGTACTTTTTCTTTTAAGTGAAGATATGAATTTATTGTTATTATTTTGATGGCATAACAATGAGACAGGGACGTAGGTGGCAGTTTGGTGGTACGAAAAAGCTAAAATACCTTATATTCTATTCCCATCAGTATTAGTGCTTACTTTCCATCTGTTATCAAATTTATTTTAAATTAAAATACTTTGTCCTATTTTAATGTGATTTACGTCATGTCAATAAAAAATATTAATATAAATTAAGAAAATTCTATTATAAATATTTAATAACAACAAAAAATTAATTAAAATTTACTTATATTTTAGATTATAATATATATTTGTTTACTTGAGTTAAAAAAAAATATTACGATTAAATTTAAATTGATTGTTATAAATGATAACGACTCGTAACCTATGTAACTCAAAATTTAAATTGTGTTGATAAAGAAACATTCATTCATTTACAGGTTAAAATTAATTTATATAGAAACTAATTGGATAAAATATTTTATTTTTCGAAGTAGTTTGTCCACAGCCTATCATCTCTAAATGCAAAAATTACAAATATTAGCATTAAATAAATATATGCGTATTTTTCTATTTTGGAAAAATTAATAAAACCAATCCGTGAAAGAAAATATAAAGCAAAAGAAATATTGTGTTTAAACAAGAAAAGAACAATAAAAAAAAGTAACAGAATAATACCACCAATTTTGTGCCGAAAGTGGAGAGACAAGGCAACACGTTCGTTTGATCTAACTATGTCTGATGATGTTCTATGATAAAATTATTTGTTGTAATAATTTCCTTTAATATTTTATTATATGTGTATTGGAAGACAAATTACAATTATGCTTTTTTTTATATTAATAGTTTTCATTTTTATTAGTTAAAATTTAGAAATTTTGTTTGGTTTTTATTTGTTTCAATTTTAAAACTCTCTTACGTTCTCCATCACCAGTGTTTCATATCTATGTCTACAATTATTTAACTTTATTTAGGATGAGTCTTGTTGTCATATTCCTGTGCAATGTGAAAAAAAAATACTTTAAAATTAGAAATAAATTATTTTATAGTATTCAACCAAACGCCTTTTCAATTTTATTTTATTTTTCTTTGAAATGAAAACAAAAGATCTCAAAATAAATGCCCATGGAATCTCTTTTAACAATGGCTAAAAAATTTCTTCAAGGTCTAAGGTACATATCTAAAGCTTTTGGAATTAATACCAGGTGCATCATAAATCACCTTTTAAGAATTTCTATAAATTAGTTTGTGTGCAAATAAATTTTAGTTTTAATATTATTTATCTCTTTTAGAAATCTTTTGGTAGAAGTTGGGTTTAAACGTGTAGCAATTATGGTTTTTATTTCACGAAAATATTAAAACATGTTGGAGGCTAATTATTGGTGAGTTGGGTTAAGGGGAATATTTTGTGGTGAATTGGAGTATGCTTCTTCCTACACTTCCAGTTTTTCTTCATGTGCACCTCCAGTTTTTATGTCATTTCTATAAATTTTTGTATTTTAAAGACGTTCTTTTGTAAAAAAAATAAAATTAAAGTACAGTTTATATTTCAGAATTCGTGTAATATTAAAGTTTTTTTTTAAAATTCATAATTAACTTATGAATTATATAATTTAAAAGTTTTTTTTTAAATTTGTAATTAGTCTGAAAATATTTTTTGAATATAAGATTAATTTCTAATAATCCAGAATATATTCGGATTACATAATTTATAACCTATTCTCAAATCAAAAATATATTTTTTTTATATTATGTAATCCAGAAAACTATTTTTTTAAAAAACTATTTTTAAATTTAAAATTAATTTTTGAATTATGTAATTAAAAAAAAATAAAAAGAATAAAAAGTAATATATATATATATATATATATATATATATATATATAAATATATTAAATTCTGGATTCTATAAATTCAGCGGACAGTTTTGTATTCAGAAGAATCTTTTGGATTATGAAATCCAAAATATAAAGAACTTGAGATTTTAAAGGTTAATATATTTTTTTAGAGAAGAATAAAAAAGTATTTTAGTATTTAGTATGGAGGTGGCTAAAGAATGTATAAAGGTGTAGGAAGAAGCAGTCTGAATTGGATCCTCATTTTTTAGTACAGTACTGGGCTGGTGGATTGGATTTGGGCCATTTGGCAATGTGTTCAAATTTCATACATATTTTTCTTTATTTCAAAGGTGATTCGATCTTGAATGAGAGATACAAAAATCATTACAAATTTAAGTTTGTTTATTTAAGATTTTAACAGTTAATTTATTTCAAATTTGACATGTTCCCTATCCCTGACGTCATCAATATATGTTTAGCGAATATATCTGTGCCTACAATAATAACAAAATAATAATTTTTTTTTAAATTAATAAATATATTCTGTATTATGTATTCTAGAATATTTTTTCTGAATCTAGACAAATTCTAAAATCACAATCTAGAATATACACACACATATATATATATATATATATGTTTGAATTTCCTAAATATAAAAATAGAGGTTTAAAAAATAAACATGCTAATAAATAAGCTAGAGTTATTAACGTTGGAAATACAAAGCGGGTGCAACACTGAATGATTTGTACTAATGAGTTTTGAATAAATTACACAGATGAATTTAATATTACACTAGACTAACAAAATCTAAAGTACTAAATTTGTAATTTTTTAATTTATACACTGTCCAATTTGTCAAATCTAATAAATATAAACTTCAAATTCACACTTGCTCTTCAACAAGTCACTTGCTAAAAAAAACGAGATCTGAACAACAGAGCGATCTGTGGCAGATTTCAGGGTTTCGGGCTTCTAGCAAATTTAACAGCATTGATGGTTCGAAAAGTTGTTCTATAATAAAAAAATGGTTCAAGTTTAAAGATAGATACAGTTGTATATTATTATATCTTTTGAATATTTATAACAGCAGTTTAATGAGTAAATTAGAAAGAAGAAAATGAAGCACCCAGCTTGAGCATTGTAGACATTTCATGAGTGGAGGTTACATATGAAAGAAAAGTGAGCTTCATGTATTATTATACCATGTATTGTGAATATGTGATACTTGATATTATATATTGCACCATTGGTTTAGCTTGTGTTAAGTGCTAATTTGATTTTCAAATTGAAGTGGATCACGTTATACAATTGTTGATTTCAGGGCATGTTGGCCATACTTGTAGTTAATGCAAGTGGGGACTGCAGATAAACAACTTGGTGAGAGCATCATGCCACCACAATATTACTTTGCAATTCACAACTCTTTTTCAAGCTATAGTCTCAACACTAATTATTAATCATTATGTAGTTTTCATCAATAGAAATATAGAATTCTGCAGCCATCCAAATTTTAATATGTAACATAAATATTGATACGGGAACTGATACGTGATTTACGAGTGTTTTACAAGTATGGTGTTCCGTGTCTAATACAGACAAATTATTTAAGAGGGATGTCTGAATCTCGTAATAACTCAATCTGATATAGCAGATTGATGAATCTGTGTAATTGTGTCACGGTTTAAAACATTTAGATAGCTTTTCTAACCTTATCAGGTATTACTTTGTGAAATGAAAGTGGACGTGAAAATGGACAATATATATTCAGTTCCGGCATTAATAGGATTCTGCAGGAACATGTCAGAGCTTTTAAATGACAAGCAAGAATCACTAACGAAAGTGATTAATTTGTGCATTGGAAGCTGATTTTTGGTCTGTGTCTTTATTTTGGTGGAGGAAGTGATTATGAGTTTTTTATGGTCTCATGGTATTCAGCAATAATGATTTTTTAATGACTCTTACGATTGATTTCCATATTCAAACATGCAATCCATATCAGCTAATGTGTCTAGCACAGAACAATGCAAAAAAAATTAACCCCCAAGAATCCAACCATATCTAGCTATAATCATTTCCCATATTGTATTGCGGTTGAATTTCTATACACCCCTTGTGAAAATGCTCCCTAGTTCCTGCATAAATATATCTAGTTTGACAACACTAAAGGACAACATTAGAGATAATGTTTGCAATGCTCCATTGTTGTAATGGATGCTGATTGCTTCACTCTTTCTATCATTTGACGCCACCACCACTATAAATATTATTTTAAAAGGACCTGCTCAGCTTTGAACAACTATAAACTTTACTGCATATTTCTACATCATGGATAATTTGGTCTCAGAAAAACATTGATTTGCAAGTTGCAAGACCACCAATTAGTTTGTAGGGTGGGGATCAAATTCTCTTAACCACAAAACTTAATTAAGAAATAATTATCTAATAAAGTTTATGGAATATATGCTTAACCCTGTAGCATTGGATTTTGTACAACACCTAAATCTCTTTTAAGCAAAAACCACCATACATTGCTACATGGAATCCACGGTTTTGTTTGCTTCTGACTTTTTCTCCGGGGCAAGGTATAAATCAATCACTAATTAACACCTCTAACTAATCAGGTCACAGTCAAAATTATCAAAATCAGTGATCAAGCTGGGAAATGCTGATAGGATGAAATGGAAAAGGGCACTCACATTAATATACAGTTGGTTTGATCATAAATGGTACTGTATATGAAAAGTACTCTACACTACATACACAGTAGGGGGTCAATTATTAGAAGCCAAAAACATGAAATATAAGGTAAAATCTAAGGTTTTCATGGACAAATTAAATGTATAAGTAAGAAATATTGTCTATTCTATTCATTGATTCCATAGAATTGAAGTCAGATCTAAACATGACCAATATATTATAATTTAATCATATTTTTTTCGTTTGTGTTTGAGATTTCGATCACGAAACGAGCAAAGAACTTATTGAGGAAGAACTTATTGATTTGGGTAGTCAAGAAAGTTGAGAAAAATGATGAATCTTGTGAGTGATGCAAACAATGTCTAATGAGCATGTGCAGCAAAGCGCCCCCACGTGGGTTATGACAAGCGTGTGGGTCTCTAATTCCAAGTGCTACTCTTTTGTTTCATAGTTTTGGCAAGATGCAATCTTCTTGGATAGCAAAACTTCCAAAGTGAGGAATGAAAATCAGCCTTATTCAGAGAGAAAAGATGATGCAAGTAATGTTGAATGAAAAAGTACATAGATCTTATATTAGTTAATTGCAAGGTTTGGTGATGAAACAGTAATTAAGGAAGGTTTATTTCAGGCATAGATTTCCCATGTTGATGAGAATTATGAGATATTCCTTTTCCTGAATCCCAAGATGAGCTGTGAGTATGTAGCAAGCAGCTGGCTCTATAAACCCTGCTGCTTAGACAATCTCTCTAGATCTCTACCCTTCTTTTCATATTTTTTTTTTTTATGTAAAGAGAAAGATGGATACCTATAATATAAAAAGATGTAAGATACATTTTGATCAATTTTGCAATATACACAGAGTATTTACTTGAACGTTGATGTACTTTTTTCACATCTATTTCGATCGATGATAAAAAAAGATTTGAAGAAAAGAATAAAACTAACTAGAACCAGATTTAAAAATTATCAAAACCACTATTTATCCATATAGATAACTACAATTTGTTGGATACAAGTAAAATTTAAAAAAAAAAATTGATTTTTTTTCAAATATATAATAACTGGGAGAAATCAAGCTACGATTGTATATGTAGTCTTTGTTGTGTTGAATTCATATAATGTTTACCTTTTTTGCTAAAGTTTAAACTTGTGTGATGGGAGGAAAAAGGGGAATCTGGTGAGCAAAGCTTCTGTTTTTTGCTATTTACTATTTATGGGGGTGGTGCCAAGTGTACTAGAAATATATATTTAATTCTGTTTTGTTTCGATATATGAAATATAAAAATTGCATTCCACATGCCCCCAACCCCCAAGAAATCGAAGTTGAGAAATTAAAGTTTCAAAACAGATCAAATTTATAGACTCTTTCTTAACAAAAAAAGAAGTTAAAATTCAAAGGTGTATGTAAGGAATTAGTAAAGTTTCCAGCGTGGAAATAATGCGTTGAAAGCGCGTTAAGCTCATATTCAAATTTGTGCTGAAGTATAATCTGAGTTGTGTGCCCTTCTTTAGGCAGAGAACATATTTGTTTTATTTAACTAAAAACTGAATACATATGTGGCGTGGCTTCAACTTCATAACACTAATGGGAAAATAAAATTCAATCAAACTTAGTATCATCGTAATGATTCCTTAAGATTCATGTTTAACAAATTTGTAAATATAATAAGATTTTCTATATTATTTTTTATTTGGTTCAATGTAAAAAAATAGTTTTATATGACTTCTAATCATAAGCATCATAAAAAAGTCTATTTAGGATAATCAAAATGCAAAATCATGAAATGTTATGCTATTAGGGAATTTTTATTTATGACTAAAATTGTGAGAATGAAAGAGACGACGACATAACATTGTTTCTCCACATTTCATCTTTTTATTCTATTTTCGATTTTGTCTTTTTTTAGTCAAATTTACATTATCGTTAGATATTTTTATAATAATTTTATAACAATAAATTTTATTTTAGGTAACATACAAAATGAGATTTTTTTTTTATGTTGATTGGACCTATGTTGATTCCAAAACCAATATAAAAATTTATAATAAACATTAAAAAAAGTTTTTAAGACGACAATTTATTATATAAAAAATATTCTTTATGTCCAATTGTCATCCTATTTTCATAAAATTGAATACGATCTAAGAGTGATTTACAAATGCTATATAAAAATATAGTTTATAGTGAATAACTATCCTTCAATTCTAGGGATTTTGATTATTATGGTTTTTTTTTTTTTTTACCAAAAATGGAATCGTTTTAAAAAAATTATAAATTTGACAAAGTCGTACTAATTTGACACGATTTTGTCCACGTCATATATATATATATATATTTAATTTTTTTGTAAAATTTTCTTATTAAGATATTGAGTAGTAAGTTATGTAATGTTTAAAATTAATTTGATACATAATTTTTTAAGGGTGTTAGTTTTAAGCAATAAAAAAATGAATAATTGTATATGGATAATGTTTGACGGTAATGTAATGTATTAATTTGGTTATTAGATTAATAAAAAATATGAAAAACAAAAGAAATGTTCATATTGCAGAACCGAAGGTCACAATACAAGTAATTGTCCGCACAAACAAACTTGATAATAAAATTCAATCTCAAGTTTGATTATTAATTTCCTCATTTTCTTTACCTAAGTATTTATTCCTTCATAAAATAATTATTTATCAAATTAATTTCAAATATTACATAACTTATCATTTTAATTTTAATTAAATAATTATAATATATATATT
>Ga0123342_1000420_pt1 | contig 66295 bp, 18 predicted proteins | sample Turbeawhitnodule_FD_89960 | JGI IMG/M metagenome (GOLD analysis project Ga0123342, IMG submission 89960) | Root nodule microbial communities of legume samples collected from Mexico - Turtle bean Mexico white nodule | ecosystem: Host-associated > Plants > Roots > Nodule | place: Mexico: Nepantla... | reverse complement strand
TATAATAATTATATTAATTAAAAAAGGAAAGATAAAAATAATGAAAAATAATTTTTTATCAAATATTTAAATAATATTTTAATTAAAAATAATTATAATTTATAAATAAATATATCAAATTAACTTTTAACCATTTTTAAATATAAGGATAAATATGTAAACTTACATTTTTATCAATTAAAAAATATATAATTCCAGTCACATCTATCACATCATTCACAAACTTTCATAAACTTTTCCTACACTTTCCACTCTATTTACCTTAATCCAAACACCCTAACTTTCTTTACACTTTCCCTTCAAATCATCTCAAATCCACTCTCTCTCTTCCACTCCCTAATCCAAACAAAATATAAGAGAAATTGTTTTGATGATGATATTTAATGATGAAGATGCTAAACTTGTTTAGAATGTTTCAAGCTTTCATTGTATGTGGTTGAATATTTCAGATAAGGTATTCATAAGATTTTTTTAATCGACACAACCATTACTAAAATGAATTAGAAGAAAATATGTTTTAAAGGATTTTATCACCTTATTAGTCAGATGAGATTTAAAATAAGTTAGTTGATTATTTCTTTAATAATTGATTAAACTAGAGAATTAAAAAATCATTTCTGAAAATATTAATCGATTAAAATATTTCAGAATCGAATAAATATATGAATGAGCAACCGTTTTGAATTCTTAGAAAATGTATAACTTAATTACGGTATATAAACTTTTACAAATTTTAATAATGAAAAAAGGATAAAGAGTTAAAGTGACACAATAAATATACTTTGGAAAAAGTGTCAAACTAGATAAAGTGTATTTTACACTAAAATTTATCGCAAATATAATATTATTAGCATCAATCATAAAATAATTGAAAAGTTGAATATTTGGTAGGAAGCATTACAATTGTAAAATTATATATAAGACATAAAATAAAATGATAAGTAAGACTACGCAACTATTCCTTCCACCAACTATATGGTTAGATCTATGATTTGATATTATAATAATTTAAATCTAACCTCATATACATGAAGACACATTAATTAAGATACATAAGTGTGCACATGGATAAACCACTAATTACATTAAAATATAGAATAAATAGAATAAAGTTTTTTTTTACACTTTAAACCTTAAAATATATGCTCTTTTTTATATATAACCATGATACTTGCGAGATAACTTTTTTAGATTTTTTTTTTCTCAATCACATTATTTTCTTCTATGCACAAAACTTTGTTTAAGAATCCCAAATCCAATACTCTTCTACCAACTACATGTTTAGTAAAATATATTTTTTGAAGATTAGCATTTCTTTCATAGTGAATAACAGCTTGTATTCATTATAAAATTATAGCAATTTGATGATAGAAACACAGTTTTAAAATTGAAATGCAAAGATCCATCAGAATAATTAATATAAAAACAGCAGCTTTCAACAAATATCTAAAAGTGTTATAAGTGGTCCCAATTCAATCAAAGAAGATGAACTAAAATATGTTAAATGCAAATTAATTTATTGTTCACCAATCAATGAAAGTTGCAGCATGTTATATGAACATCTAAAATATTTATTATCTGTCCTTTCCTTGACCATATAATCTTCATGATGCACATTCCATGACAATTTTCAACTGTACAATCCAGTTACTAATATGACATATATACTGAATTCCAAAAGAAAATACAGAGACGTGGAATCAAATATAAAGAATGCTATAAGGTAAAAGAGTTAAGCCTAATGCCATAATGAAGTGAAACAATGTACAAGAATCATCTCCTATTTTTTCCTGTGGAAAGCAAAAATGAGCAGAAAAAAATTTCATGTTCTGTTAACAAAATGTCATAGAGATGTTGTTTGTTGCATACTTTCTTCACAAGCCATCTTTGGAAGGAAGATCATGGTATGTTTGAGTGAGTGTCAAGTTTCCTTCTCTCTCATTGGACTCAATAAGCATCTTCACAACATCCCTCATTGATGGCCTCTTTGAAGGAGACACACTTGTGCATACTAAAGCAAGCTTCAAAACAGTGAGCATGTGATTCACTGTGGTTTGGTCTTCCAGATCTACACGAGTATCAAGTATCTCCGGTGTCAGAGAATTGTTGTGATCCTTGATATAGTTCCTCACCCATGAGACAAGATCTCCTCCTTGTTCTAGTGGCTGAACTGGTGTTCTTCCAGTGAGCAATTCCAAGAGCACAACACCATAACTGTAGATGTCACACTTTTCTGTGACCTTCATGGTATATGCATATTCTGCCACACAGGATAAAAATGGTTCACAAAACAGTATTTGATAACTAGTCAAATTTAGTCCTAGGTATTCAATAAATGGAAGAACAAAAATAAAAAAAGGAGACATCAAGTGGTGGTAATGTCCCAAATGACATGAACAAAATCCATGTGGTATAAAATTCTTTTTAATAAACACTTAACCATGAAGATAAATTTAGGTTTGTCTCATAAATGAGGATGAAAAAGTTTCAAGGATGAGATTTATTAGTAAGCTGATAAAGTCAGAGCCAGTAAACTGATTGTAACAATATCAGATAGTCTCTATAGAAACATAAAAAATTATAGTCAGAAAAAGTAATTTGAAAACTGATTAATGCACAAAACTCACTTTCTTCAATAAGGAAACTAAAAAGTAAACATTGTTTGAGCATGGAGTTTAATAACAAATCATATAATAAGCTACAAGACCCTACTCGCAATAATATGATCTACCTTGATAAACTAGACTATCTATGTCAAAACAAGATACAAAATGAAGTTTATAATACATTAGCTAACTACAACAGAATAGGACATTACCAGGAGCAATATAGCCATAAGATCCAGCAACAGCAGACATTGATTTTGACTGGGGCATGTCAATCACTTTTGCCAAACCAAAATCACCAACATGAGCCTCAAAATTTTCATCCAGTAGAATGTTGTTAGATTTTATATCGCGGTGGATAATCTTTGGTTTACAGTCATGATGCAAGTAAGCAAGACCCTCAGCAGCTCCAAGAGCAATCATGAACCGAGTTGACCACTCCAAACTAGATGCAGAACCATGCAATAGTTCACCTAAGCTACCTCTTTCCATGTACTCATATAGCAGGAGATTGGAACCCTGGTGGTAGCAAAAGCCATACAGTTTCACTATGTTCCGATGCCTTATTCTTCCCAGAGTTGATATTTCAGCTCTGAAGCTATTCTCAATGTTGTTCCCTTCCCTGTTTGATGCTAACTTCTTAACAGCAATGGTCTCACCAGATTTCATCACTGCCTTATAAACGGTTCCACATGCTCCCTTACCAATAACATAGCTTTCATGAAATCTTTTTGTAGCTTCAACTAGATCATGGAATGTCAAACCTTCCTTTGGAGGGAAATAGATATCTGAATCTGGGGAGGGAGCCTCAGTGCCTCCAAAGGAATCAATTGACTCCCGAGGACGTCTCATAAAATATAAAATAACTAAGATGAAAATGAGTGAAATACCTCCAACAGAAGCTGCAATGATCATGACTATTTTAGCTCGAGGAGCATCAAAACTTTTCCCTGAAGTATCAGAGTGAGAAGCAGAATTGGTGCTGCAGTCACCGAGAGGTGCACCACAGAGGCCATTCTTACCACCAATATAGCTGCTCAAAGCCATACTTCGGAAAATTTTAGTGGAAGGAATAGGCCCAGAGAGGTTATTGAATGAGAAATTGCATCCCAACAAGCTTGATAGCTCTTCAAATGTGCTGGGAATTTCACCATCCAAATGGTTGTTATTGAGATAGAGATATTCAAGCATGTTGAGACTGCCAAGCTGAACTGGTATTTTTCCCGAAAGGTTATTGTAACTGAGATCCATTGCAATTTGCAAGCTTGAAAGATAACCTAACTGAGGAGGTATTTCGCCGAAAAAATAGTTGCCATCCATCAACAACCAGTTCAAATGAGACAGATTGCCTAATGCTGCAGGAATACATCCAGACAGCCTATTGTTTGAAACCTTGAGAATCTCCAAGTGCTGAAGTGTTCCAATCTCATCAGGCAAGGAACCAGAAAAGTTATTCTGGCTGAGGTCAAGCCTTTGTAGCCTTTGACACGAAAAAATTTCAGGTGGGATTGTTCCAGTGAAAAGATTTGACGAAACATTAAAGGTCACCAATTGAGAGAGATTACCTATTTCCTTAGGCAACTCCAATGTGAAGTAATTGTTGGCAATATGAAGCCTTTGCAGTCTGTGGCAGTTCCCAATATCATCAGGGAGTGTACCACTGAACCTGTTTTCATTCAAATCAATGGCAGTCAAGTTCTCCAGCTTACACAATTCTAAAGGGAAGCTTCCAGTAAGCCTGTTTCCAAGTATCAACAACTGTGCCAATGATTTACAGTTTAGTATACCTGTTGGTATATTTCCATAAAGATGATTAGCTGCAAGATTCAACAACATCAAACTGGAATTTCGGCACAGATGAAGAGGTATTCTTCCTGTCAAGTTGTTGTCAGAAAAGTCAACAACCCAAAGGGGACTATGAAGTCCAAGTCCCGGGGGAATAATACCACTCAGGGAGTTGTCAAAAAGTTGCAACTGCTTCATTTTAGTCAAATATTGGAAGCCAAATGGAATTGGCCCTGTGAGATTATTTATTGACAGGTCTAGCTTTGACAGGTTTTTCAAGCTACTTAACTCATTTGGTATAACACCAGTTAGATGGTTCTCAAAGAGAAAAAGCAAACTTAGATCACTTATTTTACCAAACTCTGAAGGGATACTACCTACTAAAGAGTTCTCTGAGAAATCAATGTCTAAACATGAAGTAAGATTTCCAATTTCCCCTGGAATGGTTCCGTTCAACTTGTTTCTGTAAACATACAGCCACCTCAAGGATTTGAGGTTGCCAATTTCCTTAGGTAAAGGTCCAATAAGATAATTCCCATATATAGCAATGTTCTCAAGACTGCTACAATTCCCAATCTCTTTAGGAATAGGTCCTGACAGCTGGTTTCCCCATAAAACCAATTCTTTCAAGCTGGCAAGCATCCCAATCTCCCTTGGTATTTCCCCTCCTATCTGATTTTGTGCAAGACCTAGACGCATTAATCTCTTACATCCACCAATTTCCTTTGGCAAGTTACCAGTAATGTTATTTGCCCCAGCTCTGAAATTTACAAGATTCTTAAGATTTCCAATGGAACGAGGCAGGGGTCCCTCAAGAAAGTTGCTATAGGCTACTAGCTCAACCATTGAAGACAAGTTCCCAAACTCATGTGGAATCAAACCAGTGAGTTTGTTGTTGTAAATATTCAAACTTCTCAAAACAGACAGCTTACCCAATTCAGCCGGAATAGTGCCCTCAAACTGATTATTGTTCAAATAAAGATATTCCAAATTCAAGCAATCACCAATCTCCTTGGGGATATTTCCAGTCAACCCATTGTAGGCAAGATTGAGATAAGTCAGATGGGTCAGACCCCCAATGCCAGAAGCATTTAGAGTTCCAGAAAGATCCATTGAAGTCAAATTAAGAGATGCAACCACTGGATTGTTATACTTATCATAAGTGCAATTTACACCTTTCCATCCACATGGGGTTTCATCAGTACGCTTCCAATTTTCCAAAACATTAGATTTATCATGAAGTCCATTCTTAAGCTCTAGCAAGATTTGCCCCTCAGTGTTCAACCCCTCACTGCTACAAAGAAGTGAAGTCAATAGCAGCAAAAGAAAAGAATACCCTATTGCCAAAGCTCTCCCCTCCTTAATATCGCCGGCCATCTTACTATTCAAGACCTGCACAAGTAAGCCATCAATCAATCACTTTAACAACAGACAAAAAAAAAATCTGTCATAAATGAAATCAATTACTGTCATTTGAAAAAGGCTACTTTGTTCAGAAATGAAATAGTCCAAATGTTTTGGAAAATTCTTGCTTCTATTGGAGCATTTGTACAAACCAGAAAATTTTTGGTAACTCGTATAATTAACAAAATCTCAAAATTCAAACTTGGAGTAGGTCCAATTAACTTAAAGTCGTATACCACAATAACAGATCACCATTGCCAGGTTCAAAGGAAAAAACAAAGACACACATGTATATTACACAGAAAGCCACCTCAAAATGGTTAAAACAATAGCACACGAAGAAAAACACACCTTTCATTCAAAGACCGCCATCACTCATAAAAAAAGAGATGTTAACAAAAGCAGCAGGTCCAGCACTTGGGATCAACAACTCCTTGTGAAGGAAAATTGCGAAGAACCATGAAGAAGTTAATAAAACTTTAGCCAAAAATAGGATAGACCCACGTGGCCTTTGGACATGAAAAGTGGGGATCTTCGATCTGAAAGAGAAAAGGCCAAGATTTCGAGGAGAAAAATCCAAACCCGATTTTGTTTTCAGGGACCGAGGAAGAAGCAAGACTAAAGGTTCAATGAATCAGTGAATGAATATCCATCCTCCTGGGGTGGCACTATTTGTGGCTTTTCTCTGCTGGGTGGGGTTTGGCACAAGGGAATGAAAGAATGAGTGAGAAGGATCAACCTTTTTTTGGGGGTGAAGTTTTAATGGCCGACAAAGCATGCTTTCACCTTTCACTTATTTGGATCATTTTCATTGTCTCTCTCTAACACCAAAAGGGTCTTTCTTTGATGTTCTTCTTGTCTTTGTTGTTGATATTGTTAATGTTTGATGATACCCTTTTCAAGTGTGATACAGGAAGAGGAAAGAGAAGAAAGTTTTATAAAACTTTTCTTGACAGAATTTTGGTAGTTTTGTGTTTGTTTCCTTTGTTTTTTTTTTCCTTGTGATGGTGATGGCTATGGGAAAGTTCCTTTGTGGGTTAGTAGGTGCTGAAATCCTTGTAGCTGTAGTAGTACTATCGACGAATAATGTTTTGCCACGTGGGTTCTCAGTAAATCTTCTGACTCGCCATATCTATTTAAGGCTGTTCTAAGATTTATCTATCAGGTCACTATGAGAAAATGAAATTTTTCATTTTATTAATACAGAAAAGGTAAACAAGATTGGTGAGGGTGAGAGTTATGAATAATTTATAAAATAAAGTGTAACATAGGAAAGTAATCATTTTGATAATTTTTTGAGTTGTATATTTAGAAATAAATATATAAAATAAAGAATAAATTTATAAATAAATGATATGAAAAAATATTAAAATAATAGTATTCAGAGTTGTAATGTAATTGTATATAAAATATGAGTTGTCAATGTATTATTACCCAACAAAATAAGGTCTTGATTTTATTGTTTTATTTTTATCGATTTAGGATTATTGGATAGAATGAAAGAAAAAGAAGAGTTAGTGAGTATGACGAAGTTCTAAAAGCTAATTTAAGAATATAATTGCTTAAACTTTTGGAAAAAATTAATTATTATGGAAAAGTGATGCATAATCAATTACACTTTCTTTTGGATCTATATTCATCTGAATGGGAAAAGGTCATTGAAAATCTTGTTTGGATTATTGGTATGCGATGATTTATGAACATTCATTTGTAAGAAATGTATGAGCATGTTTCCTCTTCTAGTTGTGAAGAAAGTTAAAGAAACAGACACGGCAAATGTGAAAAAATTTAATTTACCCTCATTTTATTTCATTGTGTGTGTTTAATGTGTTCTTTAGGTTGTAGAGATTCTTGCACCATGCATGTCGCATTCCTGAATGTATTCATAGGAATCCTTTGACTGTGTTGTTCAGTATTTGAATTCATGATTAAAAACTCATTAATGCATAAGCGTGTTGCTCTTTAGTTCTTTAGTCGATGCTTTGAGGATTTAGCTTGAGCTATTGTCTTCGATTTGGTTGAGAGTTGGTGTTGTGTTGTGTTGTGTTGGTTGTGTGTGTTTTCGTTGATTGCTTGGTGCGAGTTGAGTTTTGTTGATGTTGGTTTGGGTTTGATTAAGTGTTTTCGTTTAGTGGTTGGTGTGAGTGGAGTTCCTATTGGTAGTGTGTGAAGTACAACGTGGAGATAGTCACGGTGGTTTCGTAGTCCTTTCATGGTGGTTTGATGCTGATTTGGTGGTATTGATGCATTGAGGTAAGATGTGATGGATAAAAAAGAAGCACCAAGGTGAAGGTAATTGATTATGAAGAGGCATAACCAATTATTAACTACAACCTAATCGATTAATACATTCACAAAATCAATTATCACACCTGCATAATCGATTATTCATTAGCCATACTTAGTCATATGACTCTTTTTTTTCATAGGATAATTAGTTATCCTTCCATATAATCAATTATGGCATTTTTTTTCTTTTGTGATTTTCTTCTGCATTGCAGCATATGGTTGTATGTTATGAAATATTTTGAACCAATTTTTTGGTTAATTGCAAGGAGAAGGAAATTTGAGGTTGACAAAGTTATTCATGGCATAAATTTTGGCAACTAGTACTCGTGAGGAATTTGTTAGTGTATTTTGAAAACCAAATTATTCCTCCAATTTCTAATATTAGTAGCATCAGTGGTTTGGGTTGACTGTATGTGTCATTTTAAAAAGATCAAAAGTATATGTATTAAAAATAAAAGTTATGTATTATTGTATGGAATTTTTTATTAATATTTTGATTATTATTTGTTGGTGTAAATTTATATATGAATGGAAGCATTATTATTATTGTTGCATTTTAAATTTTTTCTGTAAACAATTTGATGTAAAAGTTTGTTTTGCTAAAATTTGAAGTATGGTTATGCATTTTTTATGATGTAGGGGTTGAGTTCAAATAAGGTATTGGATTGTATTGTTATTGATGTTCTTCGCTTGATTGTTTTCTTGTTATTGAATGACAATTAAACCTTCGCATAGGTTGGACTAGCTTAGATGAAGGTTGTAGTGTGGACCTTGTATTGTAATCCTAACCATTAATTATTAACCTTAAGACTAATCATAATCCTAAACCATATCACTAACCCTAACCTTTATTCTTAGACCATATACATTAATCCTAACTATAACCTTAACCACAATCCTAAAATTAACCTTAAACTTAACCATAACTTTAACCTTAATTCATAAACCATATACCTTAATCCTAACTCTAACTCTAACCCCAATCATAACTCTAATGTTAACACTAACCTTAACCTCATCTTATTCCAAAACCCTAACTATAACCTTGATTTGTAAACCCTAGCACACAACACTAATCTTATCCCTATCCATATCCCTAACCCCTAAACAATAACCCTAACTCTAACCTTTTTGCATATCCCTAACCTTAATACCTAAACCTTAGACCATAAGTATAACCATAACTCTAATCCTTACCCTAATCATAATACTAACCTTAAATCTGGAAGCCTAACATTAAACCATAAGTGTATATTGTTTTTAAGTATTTATTATAAAATGAGATTAAATAAGTTTTGTAAACAAAATATTGAATTGATGGATGTTTTTACCTTAATTCATATTGTCTTGTTGTATCATTCAAAGACATTTTCTACATGGATAATGGTACTCATTGGTATGTGTATTTCGACGACATAAATACGGATAACATGAATATCATGGATAATGATGTTAGTGGTGTAGACATGAACCTAATTTCACACCTATAACAATAAATAAAATTATAGACAAAGATTATAGCATTGCCGATTCTTTGTATTGTTTCTTATGTATTGAATGTATTGCGTCTGTTAAGTGATACGACTTCCTCTATTACGGAGTTTGTACCCAAAAAAAAAGAGCGAAGTCGACAAAAATTGATGTCATGCTTGGTCAACATTGAACAATATCGGGACATTATTCACATTGGGCCCGAAGCCTTCATTAACTTATGTCAACAACTAAGGGGAATTGGGATTGTTAAAGATGCATTTTGGTCACCTATGGAGGAACAAGTTGCTAAATTTCTCCACTACATAATGTTAAGAATCAAAGTGTTTCATTCTTCTTTCATTGCTTCGAAAAAACAATGTCCTATCACTTTCATAATGTGTTGAATGCAGTTTTGATATTAAAGGGACCTTATATCTTAAACAACAATCGATTTTAGCCATACTTTAAGGTAACAATGTGACAAATTGAGGTTTCACTTGTCATACATGATGTTTGAGTTTGTTGTTATTTTTAATTGTGATTTTTGTAAACCCTTAGGAATGTTTAGGTGTCCTAAATGACACTCATGTACGTGTGAATGTCTCACGATCATAGGTTCCTCGTTTTCGAGGCAGAAAAGATTGGTCAACTCAAAATGTATTTGGAGCTTGTGATTTATACATGAATTCACATATGTTCTAGCTGGGGGGGAAGGAACAAACCTTGATTCAAAAAAATTGAAGGATACTTTTGTATGAGAGGATGCATTGGTCATGCCTGAAGGTTAGTTTAAAATGTTTTAGTGCGCAATTTTCAATTGGGATGTAGTACTTAGAACTAATTAATATCAATTCAATCATTGTAGGAAAATATTACCTTGGGGATGTTGGCTAAACTAAAAATAATAAAATTGTATAGTGGCTCAGATACCATCTCAAAGAATACTTTCGAAGAGGTCCATAAAATGTTCGTGAGTTGTTTAATCTTTGTCATTCATCACTAAAAAGTATAATTGAAAAAACATTTGGTGTGATAAAAAAAAATGATTCCAATTATAGCTAGTGGAACCGAGCTGCATTACTCGTTTGAGAAAAAAAATAGTTTTAGCATGTTGTATTTTTCATAAATTTCTTCGCGGTGTGGACAATGATTAATCATTAGTTGATGAAGTTGATCGTGAGTTGATGGAGCAAGATCTAAATGTCTCGCTATCCCAAGTTTGTGAGGATGATTATAAGCTCGACTCACACGTTAAGGACATTATAACTAATGAAATGTGGATAGATTATGAACACAATCTTATGTAATAATTTGTATTATGAATGAAAATTTATCTTGCTTTCATGTTCAATTTCGTAAACAATATATATATCTTGTTTTATCATCACTAGATGGGTTGTGTTTGCAATAGGTTTCAACATGAATTGAGGAAAAAATGTTGTCCACAAGTCATCAACAAATATTCGTGAGTTCACAAAACAGATCGTGGAGATGGATCTACAACTAATGACAACAATCGTGGACAAGACACAACTGGGCCATGATCGATGGAAGTTGAGCGACCCAAGCTTATAGTAACATTATTGACGCTCTCTGTCAATATGGATTGGTGGATATTTCTAAAAATAATTTTAAAAATAGAAAAACAAATTTGAAGGATAGATGATGCGAGGTCCACGATCTATTTAATGAGTTAAGCAGATTTGCCTAGAACGAAACAACTAAACATTTCGAGGTTGAAGATGAAGTTTGTGATATCTTAATCCGAGTAACGTATGCAACATAACATAAATACTTCTATCATCCAATATTAACAACATACGCACACCTTCATTTTACAAACAAAGTCTTGTATCGTTAAATGATAAGTTAATCACATTAAACACTATGATTTGATGGAGGAACTATGGAGAGCTGATCGAACCACAGAACAAAGGGTCAGAACAACCCGCAAAGTCGAACGCCAAATCTGCACCCAACATTTCACTATGGACCCAAATGATCATAACATAGAATACATACCAATACCAAAACAACATCAATTTGATACTACACCAGAACAAGCTCCTAGGTCATTACCGCAAATGGATTCATACAACTCCAACCCAACTAATTCAGCATCATCTAGTAGTACTTCTTCATCATGAGATTCAAAACAAAAAGTCTCATGATTGATTTCATCGACACCTAATTCAACAAGTTAAATACGAACCTTTTATTCATAACCATATATACCTAAATCGAAATCTTAATCATATATACTTAAATATCTAATTATTTACTAATTGTGATATTTTTTCTTGTAGTTATGTGAAATCTATTGAATTTATTTATAAAGAATAAGTCTAATCTCATTTAAAAATCTAGTTAATCATATTTAATTAGGTTTCTCCTTTCATTAACCTTTTTCATTAAAATAATTGGAGTTCATAATTTTACACAAGAGTTCTAATTTTATAGTATACTTAAGATCTAAAGTATCTCTTACTTTTGTCGTCTTCTATACCACATATATTATGTAAAAATATTAACTGACTTTATAGATAAATAATCATTCTAATCTTCATAAGAAAAATTATGGGAGTAATTTTAATATTTTTTTTTCTAATCACATTTTTTTATCAGCACTCTAATTTAAATACTCTTTTAACATGTTCTAATTTAGTATGATATTGATAAATGTGCCGCCCCTTTATTTGTATAATCATTACCTTTAACACTATGGTGAGTGTAAGCCACAAAATGAATGTATATTATATAACAAAGACTACTACCCCTTTCTATTAAAGGAGAGAAAAATAAAAAAGCACAAGCCATAGCACATAGGGTTTGGAAGGAAAATGGACCCTACCAAATATCTAGCAAAGGCCCTACTAATCTGAAAGACACATACTTATGGTGGTGTGTTGGGTGAGATAGTTGCTTAAGCCAATTTCCATCAAAATTCTTTGTGTCCCAATCAAAGGACCCAATATATTTTGTGGGTGTTTCCTTCTCACTTTCCATCATGCAATCTTGAAAAGGTTGACCCTTTGGTCCCACAAAGAGATGCTCCATAAGCAATTGGAGCACATGTGAGGACATCACTTTCTAATAACTTTATTGTGTGTGCCTGATAGGATGAATGAATTTGTGCACTTCAATTGTGCATGCTTCTCTGGGGTTAGGCTTCATTCCACTTAAAACCCTTCACACCATGGAATACCACTCTGCCTAAATGGATACATCACACTGCATGATGTTTCTCCTTTTGAAATTCTGGGCTCTAAACGCCAAAAATTTCAACACTATTAGCCAAATTTGATATCTTCGTAATCGTACCAAGGTTTAGATAAGGATTCTAGGTGGAAATTGTGATTCCATGAAGTTGGACATTTGGAAGTATAGTGATTCCATGCACATTTTTCAAATTTTTGCAGACATCAAAGCAAATTACAATAAAAGTGTTTAGAATTGTAAAAACATACGTAAATAGTTTAAACAGATTAATTGAAATTATAAATGATTATGTAGAATATGAATTTAAAATTTAAAACGAAGGGAAGTTAATAATTATGTAGAAGAAAAGGTCCAAGATATGATGGAGTGCGAGACATCTATAAATAAGAGTTTTTACTTTGTAAAACTCACCTTGGATTGAATTATATATCACTAAAAAAAATCAACAACTAAATTTAGAAACAAAATTTAAATAGTCACTATATTGATTAAATTAAATATTATTTTAGATACTATAAAATTATTGATATTTAAAATAATTTTTATTATTAATAAAAAATTATAAAATAATTTCTAAATTAGTATTTAAATTAATTACCAAAGTTTTAGTTACTAATATTTTATATTCTAAATTAATCTCTAAAAGACTAATAGAGACTAATTTAGAATATAAAGTAGTTAGTAGTTAAAACCTTGGTAAGTAATGGTTAGGTATCAATTTAGAAACTACTTTATAAATTTTTATTAATAGTAGAGACTACTTTAGAGGACCAATAATTTTTTTAATTTATAAAAAAGTCTCTAATTTAATCAATATAGTGTTAATTACTTTGTTCTCTAAAATTAATTTCTATTTAATGATCTTCTTATAGTATATGAATTGCTTTAGGCTTTGTTTGGATTGAGAAGTGGAAAGTTGAGGGTGTGGGAGAGGTAGAGTGAGGGTGTAAGAAGAAAGTGTGAAAAAAGTAAGTGTGTTTGGATTAGGTTATGTTAGAGTGGATGTGTGAAGAAAGTTTATAGAGATAAGTGAGTGATGTGATGGTTGTAAGAGTATTTTAAATTATTTTAAATAGTGTGTTACAAATTTACCCTTATATATAAAAGAAGAATAAATATTTATTAATTTTGTGCATAGTTAATTAAAATAATTTAAAGTTTCATTTATAAATAAAAGAAAAAATATATAAAATTCAAAGAAATAATTAAATATAATTTTAAATGTAAGTATAATTTTATTATTTTCATTTTATTAATTTAAATTAATTTTGTTACTTAAGTTAATTTTTTTAGATAATTTTAATATTCTTTATGATTCTTTAAATTATGTTATATATATATATATATATATATATATATACACAAAATTATTATTAATAATAATTTCCATTATTGATATTATTGTATGAAGGGTACCATGGTCTTTTCATCTCATTTCACTATATTTTCTCTTCAATTATGAGAAGATCCTAAATACCCTCAACTTTCCATTCACCCTCAACCTCCCCCTCTCATATAAGCACAAAAGGTGACACACATTCACCCTCACCCTCAACCTCCATCACCCCCAAAAGCAAACACACACTTAAAGTTTTCTTTGATTGTCTTAGGTCATACTTGTGAGTAATATTCTCCTATTTCTTTAAAGATCTTTCTTTGAAATAGAAGCAACCTGGTAGCCCTTTTAGACGAAACACTTTGTTGTAAGAAGACGATTTTACCTCATAGTCACCTTCTTACACGAAGTGCTTTATTGTAAAAAGACAACTTTACCTCATAGTCGCCTCTTTAGAGTAATTTAATTTCAAAAATGTCATCGCATTTTGAAAGATAGTGTCTAGTCGTAAAAGCATTGTGAATGTAGTGTTGAAAATAGTCCTTTTTGCACTAGTGTTAGTTACAAATTATTTAAATTCTAAAGTTGATATATAATAGATACCAATTTAGAAATTATTTATCAATAATAGAAACTAATTTAGATATCAATAATATTTTTAGTTTCTAAAATAGTATCTAATTTAGTCAAAATAGCAACTATTTTTTTTTTTTTCTCTAAAATAGATTTATATTTAATGATTTTCTTGTAGTGTTTGGTAAATAATACTTGTTTAGCCAAGAGTGACTTGATAAAGAATACTCGATTAGTTATGAGTGACTTAGTAAAGAATATTCGTTTAACTAAGAATGGCTTGATATAGAATACTTGGTCGAGCCAGGATTGGCTTGGGAAAGAATATTCTTTAACATGTCAGTCAAGAGTGGTTTTGATTCAAAAGAATACTTGTTGATCCAGGAGTAGCTTAAGAAAGAATACCTAGTAAGTCAAGAGTTGCTTGGGAAAAAGAGATTAGCTAGGAGTGAATGTGAACCCAAAGAATACTTAAAGTGTACTTAGTCTAGTGAAACTTATAGTATAATATGAATATATAATAGTGTGTTTACAATTTATTATAAAAAATACTTAGGTCCGACTACTACATTTGATGAGTATTAAAACCTAAACAATCTATGCATTTCAGAAAGACAAAAAAACTTTATTAAATAAAAAAACATAAAGTCTTATCGAAATTTGTGTAAATGTTATGAATTAGGAATTGAGGGGAGTTTCTTCCTGCACCTCTATGTTTTTCTTCCTACACCTCATACTTCAAAAAATACTCAAATTACCTTTTGACATTTTTCATTGAACGTTTTTTATTTAATTATTGATTGTGGAATTTGGAGACTTCCCCGCTATAGAATCAACAATAAATTTTTGTTCTAAAATACATTCCAGAATACAAAAAAATTATTTCAGAATATAGAATCTAAAATGGATAATGTTAGAATTTTTGGGAATATGAAGGTACGTGAATTTTTTTTTCACATTTTGAATATGTGAATTATGTGAGTTAGCCTACTCACTCTATACTTGGCCCATGTGAGTTACAAGTTATGCGGGTAGGCTTAAATAAGTCAATGGATTATTTAAAACTCTAGTTTATATTGTTGCTTGCTTAACTTTAGAGTGGTTCTGTAAAAGGTTTGGGACACCCCTTAAGTGTCTCTAATTATTCTATTAATTTATTGCTGATAAAAAAAAAACCAATGGATTATAAATATCCTGTGTTTTTTATCGAATCACATGTTGACACACACGACTCGTCTACCATAACCCGTCTCGCATTACCATCCCATGAGTCATCTACCGTAAAAAAAAAAAAATACAGAAAAATTTTAAAAGAACAAAAGGCAAGCATGAAATAAGATAGGGACTAAAAGAATTACTAAAAATTTAATTCAGCGTAATAAAAAATGCAAGTTATTGTTTTTATTGTCTGCGTCTACTATATACATATTAATCTATATTCGCAATTATTATTTCGTCTATGAAATAAAAATGATTTAATTAACATATACAGGTTTTATTATTTCGTCTGTAAAAGAAAAAGTTTTATTATTTTGGAGAGGAATAAGCAGTGACATGTGATGCAACTGAATGTTTTTAATTTTAATTTTTTTTTAATTTACAATGTAATTTCAAAAATACATTACAACGTGTTAATATTTCTCTTATTGCCGAAAAAAAAATACTCTCCCGTTACTTTTTGTCCATGCTTTTGGTGGAAACTGAATTAATGTACGTGTCACACAATCATACTTATATTAATATGTAAAAAATTTACAAAAGTGTGTAAATTCATGTTAATGAGACGAAAAAGTATCTAATTAACTTTTTATTACATTAGAATATAAAGATTGTTTGAAATAACTATAACTAGTTTTGAGCCCATATATGATCCATACATGTTTATTTTTCATAATTAAATTTACAATAAAATAAATCGTCTTGAATGTATAAATTATAATCTAATTAAATTTCTTAATAAATAAATAATTTGAAATATGTAAATTATATTTGATATTTATGAAAAAACAAATACATATATATACAAAGTTATTTTGAACCATTCATTGTAAAATTTAAAAGTTTATTTAAAAGTAAAAGAGAAAAGAGGTGATCCACATGGTGAAAACATTTCTGGTGAAGAAAAACTTATGAAAACTGCTTTGATTCAATAATAACTCAAAAAAATACTTTCACTCAAACATATCTACCGTAACTTTTATACATAGAGGATATACCAAAAACTTATTTATTTTTTTGTTACAATATAACAAAAAATTGTATATACTTTCAGGTGCATAAACTATATTATAACTCAAATTAGTAACAACTATTTTTTTACATATAAGTTATAATTTATATTTATGATAAACAGTATTATTTTAGTTGAATTATATTTCTATTATACAATTAAGTTATGATAAACAAAATTATAAACATCTCTCATATGTAGAACCACTTCGATCTTCATTTATGAATAGACTTAAATATGTTGTTTGTAGATAGTGTTAAACAGTTTACAGTTAGACTAAGATTATTAACATACGTACAAGTTAAGAAGTCAATAAACAAACAAAATAGTCTTCAATTTATGAACTTGATATTGCATTTTATTCTAGTTTTCAAATTAAATTTATCGTTAAATATTTACTTAAGAATGAACATTGATGTGAAACAAGTCGTGAACTCGGTTCCAAAATTGGTTTAACTTATTTTTGTCCTTAGTAATAATAAAAAGACTAGTTGAGCTTTTAATTTTGAACTAGATTGATTTTTTATGTTGAGGGGAGATTAAAAAAATCAAAACCTGATGACCAAAGTGATGAAATTCTCAAGAGACAAATAAAATACTGTATTATTTATTAGTGTACACTCCAAAGGAACGTACTAAACTGGCCTGCCAAAAATTACAACACATTCCAACTTGAGCAGTTTTACAGTAAAAGAAAAGGAAAGAAAGAAGAACAAATGGAAAAAGCATTGAAAACACAACAAAAAGTTACAAAAACTAAGAACAACAATAGTGATGATGAATACAAGAAACCTCAAAACAGTAAAATAAGGAAACGATACAAGAACTTGAAACTGACGAATGACATTACATGCAAATAAAATGGCAAGACTTTCCAAAAACATAACATGCAAATACTAGCAGCCGTACATTAACCAGAACTTCCATGCAATTGCAAAGCCCTAGAATGATCTCATGGATTACTGCAATGCTGAAAGACACCAGCACCAATACCACAACCCAAACCAGCCACTCCAGCCCCAGCTCCACCTAATCCTCCACCACCACCACCCAAACCACCAGCACCTCCTGCACCACCTACACCACCTACACCTCCTACACCCCCTAAACCTCCCACACCACCTAAGCCTCCACCTGCACCACCACCTAAGCCTCCACCATTGCCACCACCTAAGCCTCCAACACCACCAGCACCACCTAAGCCTCCAACACCGCCAGCACCACCTAAACCTCCCACACCACCTAAACCTCCACCACCACCTAAACCGCCACCACCACCACCTGCACCTCCAACTCCACCACCAATGCCATGGAAGCCACCAATTCCAGCACCACCACCAACGCCATGGAAGCCACCAATTCCAGCACCACCACCAATGCCACCAAACTTCCCAATCCCTCCACCTATCCCACCAAACTTTCCAATCCCTCCACCAGCCGCACCACCGATTCCACCGAACTTGCCTATCCCTCCACCGACCCCACCACCGACCCCGCCAAACTTGCCTATCCCCCCTCCTGTCCCACCAATAAAACCACCCATCCCAGCAAATCCACCAACCCCACCAACCAAAAAGTTCTTCTTCTCACCCACACTCTCACCCTGGCTCCTTCTTGGAGACTCTGCATGTACTGCACTTGCATGCACACCCAGAGTTTGTTCTCCATTTTCACCACCACCCTTTGGCACATCACGTGCAGCACTTGCATGCAATGTAACTAGTACAAGCAACACAAGCAGGGCACCCCATTTTCCCATCTCTCTCTCACGCTCACACTCTCACTCACACTCACACTCACACACACAGATCTTCTCTGTAAAACTAAAGTGTTGATGTGGAAGCTATGCATGCAAAAGGGAGTATCTTATACCTGAGAAAGGTAGAAGACAGTTGAGAGCAATAAAAGATTGCAAGGGGGAGTAATTATGACTTGTGAGTTTTCGAGAATTGAGAAATCTTTAATTTTGTGTATCAGAAAGGTAGGTAGAATCAAAAGAAGAGAAAATTTAAGATTGTCATGTGCTCCCTTGCACTAATTGCCACCGCACAAATTTTCAGCCAATAACGACTAAACCGGTCTGATGCTCATATTCAAGTATAAGATTTTAGAAATTAAATCAATATTTTTTTATGAAAGATTTGTGTTATGTTTTTATCCCCATTAGTATAAAGTATATTAATGTTATTATTCATTTTAAAATATATAAATATATTTTAGTTTAAATGTTATATTTCGTACCTTCTTTGTATTTAAATATAATATTCAAAGATATATTACATCAATTTACTGAAGAATTGAGTTGTTGTTATTGAATATGTTATCCAGTTTTTGTAAGATGGGTTTAAATTCAAACAAACAACTGTAATAAAAAAAATTAAACGAGTAAATTCAAAGATAAAACCCGACTCATTTTTATAAGGGAAAATTATTTTCAACTCAATTTATCTTACAACTCTTAAACATAAATCCAATTGAACTAATTTTATATACATCATTGTATTATATGGTGAAATATATTAATAGGGTTGTACAGTTTTAATTATTGGTGTTAACATAGTGGTTTGTGGATGTTTTTACGAGGATTGAAGTGATCCTGTAACATTTAATTTTTCTCTTTAATTTAGTAGTTTCAATTGAAAGAGTTATTTCCTTAATACTTTGATAATTCGAGATATTTTCTACTTTTTCTTCTTTTCATTTTAGAGATAAGTGTGTCTCCTCAAGTCAACAAGAAACATAGCAAAGTAATAAATGCTAAAAAAATAGGCATGAATGTTAACATAATAGGCCTGAATCATTAATTAATAGAGGGTGAATTGTTTCTTTGAAATCTTTTTAACTATTAACAAAAAAATATTTAAATATTTCTTCAAACACTTATAAGAGTATGATGGAGGACCATCTACAAAGCAACAAATTTGACTCTTAACAAGGTCCCTGACTAAGAGAATATGGAAGAAAAAAAATAGCTTAAAGAAGAAGACTTTATTAATTGGAAATCAATGATATTTCTTATTTCTTCTTCGTCTTCTATATGTGCATATTTTTTTAGTAGGATTTTGTAGAGGCACATGTGAACTTATTATAGTTTAAGCTTCTATAGGGTTTTATTGGACGATACATGAAGAAGAAACACCCAAGCCACTGAAGAAAACACGAAAAAATGAGTTTGGGTCCTCAAGTCCCACATCACTTGGAACATGCTACTTTTAGTTCATTTAGAATGCTAGCTTCCACCTTTGGGGCAAATTTGTGTCATTTAGTCTCACATTGAAATTGTCAAGCTTGCAAGCTATGTTGGAGTTGTGGTATATTTGATGAATCAAATATCTTACTTCAAGAATTTTAAGATTGGATTTGATCATGAAGACTTAGATGCGTTTCTAGGGTGTGTTGTGGTGATTAGGATCCTTGTAAGTTTCTCTTACATGCTTTGATCTTCTAATTGCATTAAAAAAGCATTTTAAAATGAATTATAGTTTGTCTTGATCATATAATAGTTTTTAATTAATTAAATAATCTATTAAAATGTTCTTACCATGTTTGAACTGATTGTAGAAGACATTTTAATCAATTAGATTATCGTTTTAATCCATTACAATCACTTATAACCATGAGTAATTATGAAGTTTTTATTTTAATATGTTAAAACAAAAAGGGTATTTTTGTTTTAACATAACATCTACAAAAGTGCATTATGCGATGAAGAAGGGAGGTGTTGGTGGAAGTGACAGAGATGACAGCGGCAATGACATAAGCACAGTGCACGAAAAGGGTATTTCTGTATTTTCGTACAGTTAGTGATTATGAGGTTCTGGAAACAAAAATCTTAGTTTTCTCTACTGTTAGTAATTATCAGGTGCTGGAAGCAGAAATCTTAGTCTTTTTTCTACAGTTAGTAATTATGAGGTGCTGGAAGCAAAAATCTTAGTCTTTTTTTTACAGTTAGTACTCATAGGGTGCTGGAAGCAAAAATCTTAACTTTAGAGACATGCTTTAACGGGCCACCTTGTGTTAGTTGGGCCCATTAAGAAGCAGGTGGTGTTTCCGTCTGATTTGTTTTTTTCTTTAGAGAAATGTTTTAAATAATATGATAAAAGCACGTCGCTTCTATGATCATAAATAATATTGTTATAAACTAGTGGAGTGGGAATAGAGACGATATTGTGTTCCTCATTCACTTTTTTATTTTTATCATTTATGTATAATTATATTTAATATTAAGAATTAAATAAAATATTTTAATTAAACTAAAATAATGTATTTATATTTTTTATTTTTATTATTTATATATAATTATGTTTAATATTAAAAATTAAATAAAAAATGTCAACTATACTAGATAATAAAAAAAGATAAAAATTATAATTTTTAGGAGAGATAGAGATGTGAAAAAAAATTATTTTACTTTGTATCAACATTTTCACATCTAATAAACTTTCTCGTTCCACCTTTAATATCAGGTTTCACTTTCTTTTCTTTTGTTCTTTCATTTTTCACAATTCATTTATCTTATGTTTATTTCAATTCATTTACTCTTTATGCAGACGGATTTGAAGAAGAAAAATATGTTTGCATCGAGTGATTTATTTAAGTGGAAGTGTAAGATTGGAAGAGACTCAAAGTCTCTTATGGTTATCCTCTTATCGGAGAGAAAAGAAAGAAAAAACACTTGTTTTTTACTTAAAAAAATGGGTATTCTTTCTAAATAATATAAACAGGTAACAGCTGATGCAAATACAAAACTGTCCTTGTTTTATTTATCCCTACACCATGTGACAATAATTTTTCTAGATGTTATTGATAAACTGTGCTGCTTGTTTTTGTGTTGGTGTTTTTTTTGCTTTGTTTTATTGAATATTTTGTAAAATTACATTAAATAAAAATATGTGTATTTTACTTGCATATAAATATATTTTATATTTTTAATTCAAACTCATATAAAAATATATACTCTGAATGTTGATGTGGTTTTGGATAAAAAGCGAAATATACACTAAAAATAAACAATAAATTATTTATGTTTAACATAAGAATAAATTATTTTAATAGAAATTTATTTTGGCATTAGGAAGGATTAAAACTTTTTGTTAAGTCATTTATTTATACGTGTAGTTTTCCTGCTAAACCATCCCGAAAATGTACTCCATCTAAAAAAAATCAAAACTCGTGTTAAATATCGTGAATTTAAAATTTTCATAAAATACTATAAATTTTAAAATTTCATAAAATATTATGAATTGACCTTTATGGGCCAATGAGAATTTTAAATTTATAAAATACTAATTAATTTCGTTTTCATTCTTAATAAACACACTAGGTAGGCGTTGCTTAACAAACAATTGTTACCTGATAATTTGACATATTATTGTTTATTCAAGTAATGAAGTTTACACGAGCAATGTTATTTTGATTTTTTTTCTAATAAAAAAGATACTTTCTTAATCAAGAATTAGTAGGGTAAGAATGTAAATTAAACACTTACTTAAATAACCTTTAATTAGGCTCTAATTTAGGTTAAACATTCTATTTAGGAACTATGGTATTAAATGTGAAATAATTTATATTACTAGGATTTACAAGATTTTAATAGCGTCCTAAAATTTTCAATGTCAATATAGAAAGAGATATAGAAACATACAATATAACGTCGCATTGAATACTATATACTAGTTCATAGATATAATAATATATAACATATACATGTTAGGTAACTCTATATAAGTATATTTTATATAATATTGGAATACCAACTTTTCAAAAGAATATACACAAAGATAAATATTAGGGAAAATAAAAGAAAATTCCTTAGCTTTGTTTAGCCTAGTATCATTATTCGCATAAAATATTTTCATATAAGATATAAATCAGATATACGTATATCAATTAATCATACACTCAATATAATTTATGTTTAATAAACTATAAATAAATCACTTTCAATTAATAAAATATATAAATTCTTAATTATGTTTCAACGAAAGAGTATAATTTGTTACATTCGATATTTTTTTTTCAAAAGACTTATATCAAACATGTTTTACCAAAGACTAATATATAACTATACATTATTGGTAAAAAAAATAACACCAGTATTTTTATGTCATAATAGTTACTTACATCTAAAAGAGAGATGATACAACCCCAAAACTTTCTCTAACTTCTTTTTAATTGAATTATTATTTATTTTGTTAGGCAAACTTATGATATCTCATTTTCTTAATTAGTTTATTATTTAAACCCTTTAAGTCTAATACCATCGCAAGTATTTATTAGGGATGACAATGTGACAGGTTGGCTCACCTCGCGTAAAAGAGGCGAGTTGGTTTTATTGGCCTATCTCGTATGTGAACTAGGCTGCATAATTTATTTTTCAATTAATAAAAAATAAAATTTAAAATATAAATTTTGAATAAATTTAATTTTTGTTTATTAAGTTTTTTTCTTTCTTATTTAGATGAATTAGATAAATAGTCTCACAATATTATTTTCACGACACATGCTTAATAAAATATAGGTAGAAAACATTATAATGATGTTTTTTTTATTTTCAATAAAATTTGAATTCCACTCGTACTAATGAATTGACTAATAAAATATTTAATTAAATATATAATTTTTTAAGATAATACCTGTAGACACGTGATTATTATTCTAATTTAAAAAATAATATAAAATATTATATATATATATATATATAATTTTATTATATTTAAATTTTATTATAAAAATACTAAGGTCTGACTACCTTTCGTATTTGATGAGTATTGAAATATAAACAATCTATACATTTTAGAAAGACAAAAAAATACTATTAAATATTAAAAAACTATTATTGAATTTCGTGGAGATGTTATGAATCAGAGATTGATGGTAGTTTCTTCCTGCACCTCCATGCCTCTCTTCTTGCACCCCATACTTTAAAGAATAATCAAATTGTCCTTTGATATTTTTCCTGGAATGTTTTTTATTTAAATTTAGAATGTGAAATTTAGAGACTTCACTAGTTATAGAATCTGAAAGTTAAAATTTGTGTTTTGGATTGTACAATATTCCAAACTGCACAATCCATAATACAAATTTATATTCAAGATTGTAGAATTTGAAATGGATAATTTTAGAATTTTTTAGAATATGAGGCTGCAAGAAGAGATATTGGGAGTGCAAAAAAATTTATAAAGTTTTAAAATTTATGAGTTTTGCAGGTCAGCCCGTCCCGTTCCGCACTTAGCCCGCACAAGTTGTGTGTTAAAATAGACAAGTCACTCCACGTTTTTCTCAACAGAACACGGATCAATCCTTATGTCCTGTCCCGCTTTGTCATCCCTAATTTTCACCAAACATACGCATAAAAAACAACACATACAATAAATAATACATCTATAAAGAAAGTAGAGATTTAAATAGATTGAATTTTAATAAATAAAATTTTTATAACTTATAGAATTTTTATATTTTATCTATTAAATCGGATCTTAGAAGCATAATCCGATGAACTTTTATTTAAATGGTAACGAAAAGGTAAGAAGTGAAAAAAAGCACTAAAAGTTGAAAGTGTTTTAAATTAGAAAACAATAAGAAAAAATACGTTTATTATTTATTTATTTTATTATTTATATATTATTATTATATTCATATATGATATATAAAAAACGAAAATAAATCAGCATAATCAAAATTATATGATCTCCACGCGATTAAGTGGCTCATAATCAATTATACTGCCCAATAATTAATTATGGGATTAATTTTATGATTACGTGCATAATTTATAATATATTATATTGTACTATTTTCACTTTTCAAGTATTTCCGTTTACACTTTTATAAAGAACTTCTTACACACACAACTTTCTCTCCATTTCGTAAGATACACATGAAATTTTTATACGGTGATCATCCGAATTTAAAATATAACTCATAAGAATAAACTTTTTTTGTTGGTAGAATAAACAAATTCAGAGTTGAGTTTTATAATAGCTTAAGTGATTATTACTTTTATGCTTAGGATACATTGTTTTAAGTTTTTTTTTTTTCTGGGCAGATACAATGCATTAAGTTTATTAATATAGATGTGAAATAATGTAGTTACCTAATTTCATAAAACTTAGAATAAGCAGTATCTGCAATAATAGTTCTTTGGATTAATTTTCTTTTGTTTTTTTAATACAGTGTGATAGGTTTGTGACCAAACACTAATAAAAGATGATCTGTTGTTAGCTGTATTTTGTCGTAGCAGTTTTAGGCATAGTGCGTACAATTTCAGGTTTCTGTGAAAACTCAGAATCAAATCATTTTGTTTGAGTTCATCAGATGCAATGTCAAATCATGCACCCTCAACACACACACATGTCTAATCTATGAAGTAATTTATCCTATTACATATGATCATTTTGCAAGTGATTCAGTTCCATCTTAACCAACCATGAAAAGAGATGTGATTTAACATGTTATAATTCAATAAGAATCAGTGATAAATATTTTTAAAATTAATATCCTACTTTAATTTATTTAACATGTTATGACAATGTTACAAGATAAAAGCATATTCGAATGGCTATCGAAATAAAAGGGAAGGCAAAAAATAAGAATGAAAAAACAAAAATATTTTTAAAAATGTAAGTTTTACTAATGAAAAATTATATATTAAAAAATATAAATTTCTTTGAAATTTTTTATGTTAAATAAATGCTTCGTTTCGGGTTGATATAATTGATTATATAAAACACAAGATAATTGATTAACCATCTTATTATTCCTCTTACAAATGTATTGTTTCTTTCTAAAAACATCAATAAAAAATAATAAAAGTAATTGAAAATAATAAATAATATTTATTTTTTAAAATAAATTATCTAAAAATTAACTTTACATTATTTTTCTCCTCAACTAAACAATGTATATTTTTAGTTTTTTCTTTCTTTTCTATTTTATCTATTAACTTTTCTTGTTTTTATTTTTTTTTCTGTCGAACACATCCTAAAGTAGATAATGATTTTTCTGATAAACGGCATATGAAAGTATAACTGTTTTTTCTTGAATTGTTAATTTACTTTTAATATTTTTCTCTTATATCGTCTACCATGTAAATATCATAGGGTCCATGATATTGTTAATTTCTTCTTAACTCAGAGGGGTTCATTATACTAATAGATGTCACTAAATTAGCCAATAAATTGTATTACAATAACTAGTGAAAACACAAAAAACACAGATGTTTTATGTTTGTGTGTCCATATTTTTTTTTATACTATCTTATTTTAGTTAAAAAATTGATATTTATATTAATTTTATTTTATATGCTTATTTAGATAAAAAAATATATGTGTCATTAATTTTTATATTTAATATATAATCTATAATTTAATAAAAACAATATAAACAAATGTTGGAGAAAAATATAAATAGAAGATTTTTATGAAAGAAAAAAAAAAGCTTTATGGTATTATAGAGTAGTGGTCATAAAATTAGAACCAACAAAATGTATGCATAACCAAAAGAAATTAGCATTATTAATTGTTATAAATTAATAAAATCCAAAAATTTGAACATGAAAAGATATGACTTGGTCGGTGGTTCTATAGCATGAATTCCATGGGTAGACATCACTTGCATGGTGGTTGTCTTAAACTATAAAAGCAAACATTTGTTGTCCTTGTCTCTTGTTTTGACATAATAACCTAAACAACAAGACTACTTCTTATGCAATAATCTTTTGTATTACTTTTTTTTAACGTGCATGCTTAATTACTTTCTTTATTTTTTATCAAACTTTAAATTTCCAAACAGAAGTTCTTTATGGTAAAAGTAAATTGGAAGGTTAAAATGCAAAAAAATAAAGATTTACTTACATACTATATTGGAAGATCTAAAATGATAATATGTTGATATTCCACTAAAGGAGTTTTTGTTTTTAAAAAAATTAACATGGTCATTTTCTCTTTATTTTCCCTGAACTAAATAGTAAAATGAAAAGTTAGATATATTTTGTTAGTTTTTTTTTTTTTGTTCTTTTAATAACTAAATTAGTGCCTACATATTAAAAATTATTTAGGTATATTCTCAAATTAAAACTTCAATCCTAATTTAATAAACAACGCCAGAAAAAAACATATAATTATAATTCTATATAAGTGTAATCCATACTAAATAAGTATAACATTTTTTTCTTATTTATTTATTTCTGATGTTTCAATTTGGTATGAATCATAAGCATATTTTGTCGCAACCAGTTTTATTGAAATTAAATAATGCTATTATGGTCCACAAGATTTTTTTCACTAATATAATACAATTACATACTTTCTAGACTTAAAACACTACGCCTTTATTTAGTTGAAGTAAAAAAATTTAAGAACTGAAAAAAAACGCGAAAAATATGTGAAAAAAGTAGCAAAATGTAATATTATTTAGTTAAAGTTAAATATAATGAAAATAGAAAAGAAGAATATTTATAGGTGTAGAATCAGTTTTGTGATTAACATTGGAATCTAGGTATTAAAAAAGGTTAACATAAGGGCATAACAGATTTTTTATATATTACCTAACATTTTCCTCAAATTTCACCCTTACAAATGAAAACTCAATGAACTAATTTCTTCCTTTTCCAAACATAACCTCAAATAACTTTGCATGAAGGAATCCACTTGAAACCAATGTGTATTCTTATTTGCATCTTATTTTTTATCCCAACTTAAACCAAACATAGCTTTGTGGTGCAGTGAATAAATGAGGCATACCAACCATGTACTGAAGGTAGAAAAGTCTGAAGGACCACTCTCTCTGTTACCTTTCACTCAACAATTTACAAAAGAAATTATTCATAAGTCCAAAATTGAAATTATATTTTTATATTTTAAATTTTTTCTTCATTTTTATAAAATTGTAAACAAAAGTTAGAATTTGATTTCCGATGAGTCAAATTCTGGCCAGTTTTTTAATATAAAAAATGGCTATTCATAAATAAAAATTAAACTTTTGAGAGTGGAATTCTGAATTTGTACAATAAACATATTTAATTTTGAAAGCAAAGCATGCAGGTCTATTTGGAAATATATTTTTTGGATTTGGTTTGTTTTAGTAAAAAAGTGGTGGAGAGTTAAGTATTTGGATGTATTAGTTGGGTCAGAACTGTGTTCCTATGGTAACCAGCTAAAGACTAAATGGTCCATGGAACTAAAAGTTGATGACAAATTGGACAGAAATTGAATAGGTATTGAAGCCCCTTTTGGCATAGTTACTTTCCAAGTAGAATGTTTTTGTTTGTTTTTGGAGGTGGGAAACATGGAGTTTGTGTACCTTCTTCACCTTCACTTTAAAACTCAACTCCTCAACCATCCCTTTCTCCCCTAAAGTTTTAGGGCATGCCCATGTGGACATTTTTCACCTAATGTTTTTCCCATTCTACAAACTTGCTTCTTATATGCTGTTCTTGGCTTTTCATGACCTTTCTCAATTTAATCCTTCAAACCATAAACTCAGAACTATAAACTTAATATAATACAACCATTTGGCTTTGTAAATTGTATTTATGTGAAAACAACTTCAGACAACAAATGGGAAACATGTTCTTTCTTTTAGGCTTACCCAAATGCCTAGTTTGATAAGATGGAAATATATGTCAATTGTTTGGTTGTTTAAAACTATAATAGAAATAGAATGAGATCAGCTAGTATTTTGTTGTTTTATTTTTCACATATTTTTTGTGTTTTTATATCCATTAATTAACTTGAACTCTTATTCTATTTTCATGTATTTCTTTTCACTCAATTGTATTTTTGTTTTAGTTTATAAAGATTGTTTTATACATAATTTTTAGAGAGTGTGAGTAAGAGAAGAAAACTAAGACAAACGAGTCATATAAAACTGAAAATAAAAAGTCAAAATAGTTTTTAGATGAGTTTTAACTAAATAAAAATAGTTTTCAAAAATAAAAACCTTGTGAAATAATGAATAACAACTAAGTGGGGATGAATTAATTTTAAAATAATTTCTAAAGATATCTTCTTAAATATGTGTTCAAGAGGACAGTTCAGTCCAATAATAAATTATTATAAAAAAATTAAAAAATTCAAGATAATATGTGTAAAACTAAAAAAATACAAAATTTTATGCTTATTTGCTTATAGGAAAATATACATTTAGTTAATCAAAACAACATTAAATAAAATTTTCATTAAAAATCTTCAATTTTCCAATTACAATAAATGTAACTAAAAAAATAAATACAAAATTATTTATTGAAAATTTTTAGTATCAGTTGGGACCGAGAAAGTTATGTCACTCGACATTATTGACTGATTGAGTGATCAACCACATTAAAGAACAAATTGACAATAAATGACAAGTAAGTAAACATCATATAAATTTGGGACACATCCCACCAAATCCGAGTGACATCATGAGAAATCAGCTAACATTGATTTCTTGAAGATATGTGCTAGATATGACCAATGAATTAAATAACCCATTATCAAACACTATAATAAGCCATTTACAAAGGAGTAAGATACATTTTTATCAGTTTTACATCATACACTCTCAATACATTGTACTTACTTAATCGTCGAAAAATCTTTTGCAGGTTTACTCCTGGTCGAACACTAAGGAGCTAGAGAATTGAAGGGTTGAAGTCTGAAGGAGTGGAAGAGTTGAATAACTGAAGTATAAGGGAGCACGACCGAAGACGCAACTATTGGAGGAGCGACTGACACCAACAATAATTGTTATAACCAATTTGAGATACTATCTAGATTCACTTTGTCTATACAAATACTCTTTTTAAGAAAATTTATGGAGGTAATTTAATTATCCATACAATTTATAGAAAAACAACAAATATATTTATAAAACCTCTATATAATGAGACATTTAACAATTTTGTGTTCAAATTTAAAATACTAAGTATACATCTTCCAACTTGAAAAAAAAAAATCTTTGTTTTCTTTTAAAACTTTTTTTCTTCCTGTGAATCAAAACTCATTCTTATGTTTATATTTCTTTTCATATATATTATTTAATATAAGAAACACATAAAAATATATATTTTCTTTTTTTAATTAACTGTCATTTTTCTTAGAATTCAAACATATAATTAGATTGATTTGAATGATATATTCACATTTTCTTTATTTATAACGTGGAGAGACGTTTATATTGTTTGACAAAATTTGGCGACCAAGATGGTACACATCTACATAATAGGGTACGATGCATTTAATACGGTGAAAAAGATTTATCAACGGTGAAGTAGTTTACACAAAAGCTGGGGTCGCTAAACCGTCGCTATTACATTGCATAATGTATATACATGTCTGACACTTTCACGCAATGTTGAAGTGCTTCCCTTTTCAAAATTTCGTTTTCTCTCAAACTTCAACAATTCATTAATTCACTACTGAATAAAAAAAATATATACAAAAAAATCATAGACACCCCAAGGAAGGGACTGTCTTTGTGGGGTACCCTAAGGAACAGTCCTGCAGAGAAAAGGCAGAAGTGGATCAGTGAATTAGCGTTCCCTATTTGATGATGCTCAACGACACCATCCACATTTCGTTTTCATTGTCCTCTGCAATTATTCATCACAGTAAAACTACAATTAAAATAATTTTATTTTTGTAATATATGGTTCCTGCCATCTTCTGTGACTTACAAGGAAGAGAACAAAAATGTGTGACCAGTTATTATATACTTGCTTCAATTGAGGCCATGTTATTTTCACACATTGTTAGGTCAACTTCACACATCATTAGGTGAGAATTAAGATTAGTCACTAATTCCACTCAACTTGACTTCTGATTTAAGTATTGGGGTAGGTCCTGCACTATTATGTCCTTTCATTATTTCCTTTTGCCACCAACCTTTGTGAGGAAAACAGGTTTTTAGTCTTACCTAAAAAGATACCCTTGCTATTTAATTTACTAAATGTGTAACTACCACTTAATTAATTCATTTACACTAAATTAGTCGTTACTTTGCTTATGTGTTCAATTTTTGTTACTTTAATTAAATAATTGTATAAGCTAAATAAAGTAAAAATGTTCTTTAATTAAAGATCACTCAACAGTTATGAAAAAAATATTGTTTTGATATCAAAACTTATAACATGTGTCTTGAAATAAACAAGATAGTGATTACATGCGAAGAAGAGTAAGCAAAGAGGTTATCTTATTCCCAAGGATAAATATTCAAAATATAAAGGTGACTTCGCTTTAGATTTTTTGATTTTTCTGTTTATTAATCATATTTTTTTTAAAATTTGTTTTTATTAACTTGGATATTGCAGACATGTTCATATTTAATTTAAGAATGATAGAGAAAGTGAGATACAATTTTTTAAGTGTGCTTCTATGTGACGAAGATTTCACCTTAATTCTAGATAATGATTTTATAATATATAAGTGAGTGTAAATTTTACTTTATCAGTCTTTTGAATTATACTTAAAGTTTACTTCTTAATATAATATCAGAGTCATTTAAAACATATATAACAAGTGTTTAGGCTCGACCCATTATGTCACTTACTAGCAGACTACCCATAAATATATAGTATAATGTACGAATCGATTAGTTTCAATATAAGAATGTGTGTTAAAGATTCTACATCGACTAGAAATAAAGAACTTTCATAACTAATAAATATTATTGAATTTGTATTGATTTGATAATTCCTTCTTAATTTAATTAAGATGGAAGAACCATCTTATATATATGAATTAATTTTTACTCAATGTAATTTTAGAACTCAAGAGGAAGTTTACCTATTTTATCAAAGCAGTATAATTCTTAATAATATTAATTATTTCTATAAGTTAGGTTAAATCCTATAGCACATGTCACCAGTTAGGATTAGCCTAGAGAAGATATCTAGAACAATTGTTTGTCCCCAACTTAATGTTTGTGGTACCAGGGACATGGTGATGGATGTGTGTGCGAGTCTCTTTACCCAAGGTAGAGAAGAAATAGAGATAGGGCTTCCGTTAGTTGTTTCAATTTTGAATGTAAGTGAAAGCGTGGTTATGGGTTTCCTTTTCTATCCCCATCTCACCTACAAAATTTAAGGTTTCACATATACAAATAAAAAATTTAAGGCTTCACATATACAAATAATATATGAGTAGTATTATTTGTTCAATTAAGAGAAATAAAGTAAAATTATTCTTATATATTCTCATAAGCTTTTTTATATAATATATTTAGTTTTATAAAGTTAGTTTTATTTTGATTAGTAGTTATGTCTAATTTAGTTTTAAATTAATCTTTTTATTTAGATGAAAATTTATGGCAGTTTTATCATTAGAAAGCGTCAAGAAAAAAAAAATTAAACTTGGACCTTAAAATTATATTGAAATATTTATTATTTTGGTTTGATATTAAAAATTATTTATTTCGTTGGTAAAATTATTTTTTTATGAATAATTCAAATGGGTTCTAATTACAGGTTGAGAAAAACGTATAGTATAATGAACATCTTTTTAGAATAAAAGATACTACATCTATTAAAACTTAAAATAACGTAGAAAAGTCTCTTGGTATAATATTGAGTACCTTTTTTTGCAATTTTTGGTTGGTTTAAAAGACATAAAATATCAGCTGTGATACTATTTTTAAAATTGTTAATTTCTAATACTTATTAAATTTATGTTTTATAAATTTTGAATGAGATCAATTTTATTATATTTTAATAATCATACAAATCATCCTAACGAAAGTGGAACATTTATTTAAGTGTATTATTTTCATTTTGAACTTGGTTGAAAATACTACAAGATATTGTATAAAATTAATATAACAAATATAATAATTGAAACCAAACAATATATAAGTGAAATAATTTATCTATAATAAAAATGATAAGATTATGAATTTAATTAAAAATATAATTATCCATACTTCAAAATATATTTTTTATAAATAAAATAAATTTGATATAAAAATATCAATTATTTTAATAGATAATTTTGTTAAAGATTTATAATTCAATCAGTTTAAAAATTTTATGTTAGCAATTATATTTACGCGAAATGAGAAACAAGCACGTCATTTTAATTGAGGACGAGCATAATGAATGAATGAAAGAACTTTGTAGGTTCAGTTCTTTATTTTTCTAGAAGTGGATCAAAATTATGCTCAAACTTGTATCTCTATAATAAGAAAATTTTCTGAATTTTCAATTAATTGAATCATAAATGATACTATAAAGTTTTGCATAATTTTAACATTGATAGATATTAAATGAAATAATAAAAGTGAGAAGACAAAGTATTAGTAAATTTTGCAATGGTGTAAATCTTTATAATTGCATTCTTATTTAAGGGAACTTTAAATTTAACCGCTAATTCGCATCCTTTGATTTAAAATAATAATTAAAAGTTAAATAATTTTCTCAATTTTGATTATATAATTTAATGATACATGTAAGTGTAATTTTCTCTCTCGAATTATTACTTCCTTCAATTACGCAATAAAAATTCCTTTAAAAATGATCAGTAATTATTTTAAAAATAAATTACATTAACACTCTCATTTGTTTTCAAAATACTATACGACATTTTCTTACATTATATATGTATATATATATTTTTTAAAATTAAAAAAATTACCTATTCACTATTGAAAAAATGTAAGAAAGAAATGTTATGGTAATTAAATTTGTTTATGAAATTTAATATGGCGTGTATGTGTATACACTAAAGTTTATTGAAATTTGGTAAGAAATAGTTGGCAATTAATAGAAAGCTGATTGGTTGGTGAACATTTAAGTTGTCTCCGATTTTGGATTCATTGTTTTGATCAATTATCATAGCCATTATAGCAATGGAAAGTGCAGAAAATTAGCTTCATCATGATCACAATCCTTCCCAACTTCAATGGACTTCACCAATGTCTTCGTGATCATTGCCTCTGCCTTGTCTTTTATTCGGTTTTGCTTTTCATCTTAAAAAAATAATTAGGTTCATTTTTAAGTTTTATTCAGTTTTACTTTTCCTCTTAAGAAAAATAAAATTAAGTTATTTTTAAGTTTATTTATTGTTCATTTCATCATGATCTAACTGGACGATTTAAGACTCATAGTTTACATTCAGATAGATTTTATATCACTTTAATATTATATTAAGAAGATAAATTTTCTTCTACTATCATATATTTATCGTATCTTCATATTAACTGTGAAAATTCAGTTTTAACCATTTAATTTTTTAAAAAATCTTGAATAAAACATAATATAATATTTTTAAATAACTTCAGTTACACCCATCGCATTTACATACATCTCTTATAGTCATAACACTTTCATTTCTCTCAAATCGTAACATGTGAACAGTTCCATCATTTAAACATGTGTGAGAGAGTTAATAAAAATATTTATTATATTTAACACTTCTCTAAGATAATTATTTATTTTAATATTATTTGTACAGTTTGCTATTTTTTATTTTATTTTGTGACTTTGAAAAAATAAATAAAAATAAACAAATGAAACAACATATTTATATGAATTTTATAGTGCTCCAAACAGTTAATTATTTGTTTGGTTAATCGATTTAGTTTTTTATTATTTTCTCTGAACATATGTTTGTTGAGATAATATAATACTTACAATCACAAACCTCTTCCTTGTACCCATCGCATCATCACCTTGTTACACTTAAACCAAAAAAGAAAAAAAGAAAGAGCATCGGATACTATATAAAGTATTTAAACATTTAAAATCACGCTGTTATTTAATAATAATACACGAAGCCAAATCTGAGATCTTCAATTTTTCAAACAGGGCGAGTGAAACACGACAAATAACATTGAAGTCATTTTGAATAATATTTATTTTCTAATGATTCTCAAAAAAAGTATTTCTTTTCATATATATTTAAAATAATCAATATGTATTGTTAATAACTCCTTTGATATTTAATATAATTACATATGCGCCGTAATTAATATAGTTATAAATTTTAAATTTCAACTTGATATTTCAGATTAAATCTCATTGTACTCATTCTATGTCTTGGGTACATATTTACTTTTATCTGTGAAAACATTTAAATTTAAATTATTGGAAAATTCTATAATTAATAAATAAATCTTCTTCTACTATTGAAAAATAATTACTAATTCATAATAAATATTAAAAAGTTATTTTTTTTCAGTTTCGGAATATTTTGTCTGTGAGAATGGGTCCGGTTTGTACGAAATAATCAGTGGCAGTGCTGAAAGTGGAACAGAAGAAAATAAACATTGTGCATCTTCTTCTTCTTCATCTTCTTCTTCTTCTCCTTTCTCTTTTTCTTTCTCTCTCCACCTTTCAGTTTCTTAGATCACTTCCATGCTGGCCTAGGGTTTCTCTCTCTATTCCTAATCTGGATTGATTTTTCTGTGCTGTGGACTCCATTTGCCCAAGCACCAGTGACGTCAATGTGCTCGGTCTCTTCGTCTTCTCTTGCTTGCAGGTGCGGCTTCTGTGTTTCCGATTGCGCTTCGTGTCTGAACAGTTTGATTTCTGATATCTCGTTCCGTTAGTCTCTGATGAACGATGTTCTCTGTTTGTTGTGTACACTGTGTTGCTTTGGCTTAGTCTGTTCAATGAGATTTCACCTTCTATTCTTGTTGTTTCGGAACTTCATGCTGAAGAATAAGAAGAAAAATAAGAAGAGGAAGAAGAAGAAGCTGCCGCTCTTGGATTCTACATTCTGGACGAAACAAACACAAACTACATTTTTAAATTTTTGTATTTATTACGCATGTTAGGAAAATTTAAATCACTTTGGGATGAAGTTATTGGATTATTTTTATTTATTTTTAGATAGCTGAATGATTTGGTTTAAATTTTTTTATTTAACTTATCTTTTTAAATCACCCTCCTTTTTGTGTGTGTGTTTTGAAGTTATTTTTCGGAAGGTTTATCGATCCTTCAGTTGATTCGCGTTACTGTCCCTACTTTTTGTTAATTTGACAATGTCGCAGTAAATAGGGACAAGGATTGGCTTACGCCTATGGTTTCGTTTTCATTTGATCTGTTGAAGTCAACGATTGGTGAAGTCTTTGAATTGATAAGAAATTTCGTTCGCTTCACTTCAAAGTATGTAGTTTTTACTTGATGTTGGTTTTCTACGCAGCACAATCAGCAAGGGGGTTGTTTTGCTGATATAAATTGGATCCTGGGCTTAAATGCAAGTCAGTTAGGTTCTGCGCGAACTATCCAGATTGGACGCTTGAATCATTTTTTAAAACCCTGTTATTTAGTCCTTGATTTGTCTCTAATTAATCATCTTTTGTTTTTATAAAAGGACTGAATATTTAAAATGTATTTTTGAGATGGATTGGCTTGTACTCATCCTCACATTAATTACAGGGAGTGCCAAACTATTAGAATGTTGGGTAGGAAAATAAATTAGATTTTTTTGCAGTTTCTTTCTGTTCCATGTGCAATTTGATTTGTGTTCCCTGCAGTTGACACTTGTCCTACAAGTAATGGGATATGAGATTGCTGATTTTGTAGCTTCTGTTATCATTTTGAATTTTTTGTGTGTCAATCTTTGTTTTCATTTAATTTTGTTCTTTCATTTTTTGGGGTGATTTGTGTCCTTCTTTTTTTTTGCTCAATTTACTATTTTATTTTTCCGCTTCGTTTGCTGATGCATTCAAATGTTGGCCTTTGCATCAGGGTTTCAATCTCACGTAGCTCGTAAAGAGGTGGATATGTCGTTTGGACTTACAAATTTGATTTGATCGTAGCAATGATTTTGATTCTGAAAGTTGAACTGCAGGTTCACTGTCCTTGAGTTGTGAGTTTATGGTGTTTTATTCACTACATGTGAAATAAAGTAGAAATAGACTTTTGCACCGAGAGACAAACTGTTTCTGATACCTCTACCACACCGAAGTTAGTGGTACAATTTGTCTCAATGGGTTCATTCTCTGGCACTTGTGAAATTGTGGAAGCAAGGGATGACCTAAATACAGAGAAAGCTGCCGGGATATATCAGTCCAATTCTGGATATAGCTTGGATGAGAAAAATCGGAAGCATCCAGTGCTGAAACTGGGATATAAGGATAATCCAGATGATGATATTAATAAGCTGTTTGAATCAATTACGCTTAAATCTTCACCAAGGGTTTCTGGCCTTTTACAGGATGGTACAAGCCCTAAGATGAAAAGTTCATTGAAAAAACCAATTACAGTGGGTGCTTCTCGGTCCCCACGAGTTGGATATTCTGAGCCTTTGACTTTGAAGCAGGCATTAAGAGACCTATGTATATCTAAGGCATCAGAAATGGCTGCCATGAAAAGATTATCAAAGTCAACTGCTTCTCCAAGAATATCTGAGGTGGGGAAGATACAGACATTGTACAATTCAGTTGTAGTTGAAGGTAGGCAATCTGGGCCTTCTAATGTTGATAGTACAGGGAGTACAAGTGAAATATCTCTAGTGCCAGAAGAGAGCAGCGCACATGCCTTGGATAAAGCTTCCCAGTCTCATCCAACTGTTAAAAACACATCACTAAGCCAAAATGTTCAATCTTCCAAAATTGCTGTTGCAACTACAGAAAATGAAACCGGGGCTTCGTTGATGTCAGGTAACTTGGCTAGTTCATCAAATAATGTTGGGGTGCTATCACAGTCTTCGAAACATGCTCAAATAGAAAAACAAACATCTGCATCTTCTCCATCTAGTTGTGACACCAATGGAAGTAAGTTAGAGCTGTCTGAAAATGCTTCTTCCTCTAATAAATTAGGAAATAAAACATCTGTATCAAAGAATGGGCAGAAAGGTAGGTTACAAACAGTCTGTTCCTCGTCTACTTCAGTAAATGGCAGTAGAGTGTGCAAACTGTCTCGCCATACCCCTCGTACGGTCAAATCAATTATCAAGAACAAAAATTTGGGTAAGAAAAAACTAAAGCAGGATTCCGTTTCTGCTTTATTTGATCCTACATCCAATGAAGTAAATAACAAGTCATTTACTGGTACAACTCAACTTGTTTGTGAGAGATGCTGGTGTGCTATAGAAAACAACAAAGGTATTATATCATTGGACTCTACGAGTTCTGGAGATGGAATAAACTCCGATAATGTGCACTCAGGTTCAGCATCAGCTGGCTGTGATAGCATCAGTGAAGTTACAAAAGTGAAAAAGAATACCGTATTGAAAGAGCAACTTGAATTTTCACAAAGTTCAAAGAGTAGCCAAGGTGACTACAGTAGTAGTACAAGTACAAGTGATGAGAGTAATCTCAGTGGGTCTAGTTGTGGCAATAGGCCTCACATGTCAAAGGATGTTAGATGGGAAGCCATACGACATGCTCAAATGCAGCATGGAGTCTTGGGCTTGAGACACTTCAATCTTTTGAAGAAGTTAGGTTGTGGAGACATTGGAACTGTATATCTTGCTGAGCTAATTGGCAAAAGTTGTTTGTTTGCTATCAAGGTGATGGACAATGAATTTTTGGCAAGAAGGAAGAAGATGCCTAGAGCTCAAACTGAAAGAGAAATATTAAGGATGCTGGATCATCCTTTTCTTCCGACACTTTATGGGCAGTTTACATCAGATAATTTATCATGTCTCGTCATGGAGTATTGTCCAGGTGGTGATCTTCATGTTCTACGGCAGAAACAGCTTGGTAGAAGTTTTTCAGAGCCGGCAGCAAGGTATATGCTAAGAAAATCTGTCTAGTAATATATTATGATTTTCTTTTGTCTGGTTAGAATTATATTATGAGCTACCTTCCAGGTACTGCATTTTTAGATATTCAACAAATGCCATATTTGTGGAGTATTTTCTTTCTAGTACAATTTAATTTGTTCAATTCTCCTTGTTTCTGAAGTCTGCTTGAGCTCATTCTTCATAAATTATCAGTTGTCTTGCATTTATGGTGTATCTAGGCAGGTTTTAAACTATGTTTATTTCATATATTATGTTTAGTTTCTGTGTTGTGATATGATTTCATGAATTTTAAAATGGTGCATTAACAATATAAATATGAATGCAGCTTATATAAATGGAAAAATGAAATCTGTTTTTCACCTTTTAAATTCTGAAGTTATGAAATAGTGCGTAATTGTGCTTCAGGATACGTGGTTAAGTAGAAAAGTGACAGAACATCAATTGAAAAGCTAATATGATACTGAACACAAAAATCACACATAATACTGCAATGCACTTGCTATCCCAGAAACTAAGTATTCTATTAGAAGTGCAAATAACAGCACATTTGCCTAATTACACTCCTTACCATCAGATATATACTACTAATGCATAACTGCCATAAATTATTTTCTATGAATAATTGCCATTATGCAGTTTCTAATACAGTACTGCTAATATTGGATACTTTATATTCTATTGCTCATGTTCTTCATAGTAACTACCTCAATTTCATTGATGGATCCTTTTCTTACTCACTTGGATCTCTGTTACCGTCAAATATAGGTTATGAAATCCTGCTAGTGACTTAGGTTACCGATTGGTGGGGCTTTTTAAGGAATATATCATGTTACTACTGCTGTCCCGGTGTCTCCTTGATCCACTTTCATGCAACTCACTTGTGTGATGCATGTTTCTCCTACTAAACAATCAGTATCTCAATGCTGCTGTCCAATGAATATTTTAATCCTTGCAGCGGTCACTGCTAGCTAGTGCGGTCTCTGTTCTTGAAGACCACTTTGTTTAACGTTGAAAAAGTGGCTTTTCAGTTATTGAATAAATTTGGTAGTAATAACTTCCTCCTGCACTTACTAATAGGCTTCTGCTTTCTTGTGTCAGTTTTTTATGTCAGCTTGTAAATGTTTGAATATGTGGAATTGGGCAATGCCCATGAAAGCATAGCATCTGCGATGACATTGTTCTTGCAAAGAGTGCATAGCTTGCCAGTCGAAACAGTGAAGTTTCTTTTTTTAACCCCAGTGACTGGTTGAATACAATTAGACAAGATGGCATTATTTAGAAATATCTTATGTGTAACAAGAACTGCATGAATTAAGCTTAGTAAATAAATTTCCGTTATTAAGGAAAAGTCAAGATTGATATACACACTCACATGCGAAATTAAAAGTGCTTGCATATTTAAACCGTCCTTATAAAGTCTTATGAAATCTAACCTGTGTCAACTTTCAATATCTTGTTATTATTGTTATTATAATAATAATTTTTATTTTAAGGTTTCTAGTTTCTACAAAGAATTGTTGTTTTTCTTCTCACCATTTTGTCTAATTTAAATATGTTAGACATTCTACATAAACTAGAGATATGACTAAATTATAATATATAAGGATGCAAACCTCACTTTACAAGTCAGTTTTGTAAGGTTGAGTTAAACATAAACTCACTTCTTAATATGGTAGCAGAACCTTTCAGAACCTATCGAGTCAAGTTTATTGAGATTGTTGTGTCATCGGCTTTCAAATTCCTATTGAACCACTCATAAATATCTAAGTCCACATTCGAGATGTCATTCCTTGGCGTGAGGGGGTGTGTTGGTGATTTACATCGACTAGAAATATGACCAAATCATAATATAAGTGGAGTGCAAATATCATTTTATAAATCAATTTGTGAGGTTGAGTTAGATATAAACTCACTTCTTAATAATCTATATATTTAATTTTCCTGCATATATAAACTGTCAGTATTATCTCTGTTTTTCATGAACAAGATTAAGCTAATTAAAAAGAATTGAATCTAACAATATGGTTTTATCAAGTAAAATCTATCGAGATAATTTGATTGAAATTGGGTTGCATTGGTGTGCTGTTAGTCTTCTTGATTAATAATTGCTACCATACATGCATTCAACTTTTAAACAAATATATATATATATATATATATATATATATATATATATTTGTTTAAAAATTGAATGCATGTATACATGAACTGTCTATTCAAGAGCAAATTTCTTTGATAGCTACCATAATTGAAAGGGATTTCTGTTCAGCAATTTTGTTAGTTTAGTCCAACCTTGTTGGCAACATGGAACGAATATTGGAGCTTGTTTTTGTATTCACAAGAACCTTTGTACGTGCAGGTTTTATGTAGCTGAAGTCCTTCTTGCTTTGGAGTACTTGCACATGCTTGGAGTGGTTTACCGTGATTTGAAGCCAGAAAACATTCTTGTTCGAGAAGACGGTCACATTATGCTTACAGATTTTGATCTGTCACTTAAATGTGATGTTAGCCCAACACTTCTGAAGTCATCTTCTGATGTGGATCCTGCTAAGAATTCTGGTCCTTGTGCACAATCTAATTGCATTGAGCCATTTTGTATTGAACCATCCTGTCAAGTTCCATGCTTCAGCCCTAGACTCCTACCTCCTGCCGCAAAAACAAGGAAATTAAAAACAGATCTCGCTGCCCAGCTCAGATCATTGCCACAGCTCGTGGCTGAACCCACTGATGCAAGATCAAATTCATTTGTTGGTACACATGAATATTTGGCGCCTGAGATAATCAAAGGAGAGGGACACGGAGCAGCAGTTGACTGGTGGACATTTGGTGTTTTTCTGTATGAGCTCTTATATGGCAGAACACCCTTTAAAGGCTGTAATAATGAAGAAACATTAGCCAACGTGGTGTTGCAAGGTCTCAGATTCCCTGATACCCCATTTGTTAGTTTCCAAGCGAGGGATCTCATTAGAGGGTTGTTGGTTAAAGAGCCTGAAAACCGTTTGGGTACAGAGAAAGGGGCTGCTGAGATAAAAAAGCACCCCTTCTTTGAAGGCCTTAATTGGGCCTTAATTCGTTGTGCTATCCCACCAGAACTTCCAGACTTATGTGAATTTGGAGTTTCAGAGATGACTCCACAGTCACAGTGCAAGGGTGTTCAGTTTGTAGAGTGTAATGGAGCAGGAGAGCAAGTGGAATTTGAGTTGTTTTAGACAGACTCTTCTTTGGCAAGAGTGGCATTCTTGTTATGGATTCCCTTGTTTTGGCTCTATGCTTTTCACGTGTCGAGCTGCAATAATTATGTAAGCCTCTGTTGTATAGTAGTTTTGATTATATCAGGGTAAAGTGTGTCTTTTGAGGTATAGGAAGTTCACCTTATACAGCAACTTGATACTCGCATTCTGAAGGTATAAATTCCTCAGAACAAAAACATGTCATACTCGTCCAGTTACCATGCTGGAGGGGGAGTGGATTAAAGAATTTTGTTACCTGTAAGCGTATGTCCAAGCAAGATCCTTCTGTAGCAACAACAAATAAGACTAAATCCTAGAAGTAGTTTTATAGACTATTTAAAGTATTGCGTGGACTCTCAAAAGGTCAGTGCAGAATGTGTTAAACATGCACTTGAAAGATAATTTTGGCACTAAATTAGTCACGAAATTACTTTGTAATCAAATCAGTTGGAGGATGAAGTCAACAAAATATGAAATTGTATATTTTAGAAGTTTGCGGACTCTAGTGCACAAACTTTTCTCTAGATATTGGGATAATATAATACACAGCCTTTAAGTCAGAGGCTGTTCCTTATAAAGGCTGTGCATGTGGGACAGATTGGCCATCCATTCTACCGTGAATTGCCGGGAGGGATTTCTCATGATTGATTCCTTTCTGTCTTCTGTTTTGTGTTGTTTCTGTCTGTCTTTCCATATCGGTGATGATTATATTGTGATAAAAGGTGATAATTAATTAACAGCTGAGTGAAAATTTTAATTACCTTCTCTTTTAATACTTGATCATAACCGCTTGTTCGTGTTGCTTCCGACTTTATGCGTTGCATAGTTGAGATTGTGATTGTTTAATTAGTTTAGAATTATCGTTTGTTAAGGGTGTGTGTATTTTTGCAGTCACAAACTCGAAGAAATTTGAGCCATTAAAACTGAATGATATATAGTAAACATAGTTTTATTCATTCTTAATAACTTTAATCCTACATGTTTTGGACTATAGTTATGTATAAATTCACTATTTTATATAAGACTCATCTAAGAGTGTATTTTGACTTTAAGTATTATCTATATTTTATATTTTTAACTAGAGTAGACAACCTACTAATGATCTAGTGTATAGATGGTTTAAATAAGTGTTTTTTCGGTGTAAATGAGCTTAATCATGTCAAAGTTTAAATTATTTATCTGAATCCAAACGGAAACGAAATTTAAGTAGAAAAATAAGATAATAAAATTTACCATATATAAAAAATAAAATTGAAAATAAATCATGTATGAAAATAGAAAAAACAAAGTTTGCCATAAAACTAGAAATAAAATCAACTAATTCTCTAAAATTGGAAACTCCCCAACTGTTAAAAATATTTGAACTAACATATATTTTTGCCTTAGAGCTTGACATAGTGCATTCGAATAATAGAGCATAATAAATATTCTAAGTTTTCTTTATTTTTTTCCTTGTGATTATTTTATTTTTACTCTATATTGAATTGATTCTAGTATAATTTTGCAATAAATTAAGAGATTTTATGTAATTAAAGTTTTGTTCTTTAATATCTTATCGTGTTAAATGTCTAATTAAACTTTTCGTTTAGTTTCCTAAACAATCTTTTAGGTACATGATGGAAGAGTTTAAAGAGTAAAATACTTGTGAATAAAGTTACATAAAGACAAATAATATATTGATTAAATTAGTTGACACATGTTTCACATAACACCTGAAAGAATGATATATTCATTTGATGAAAGTCAAATTCTTTATTATCTACTTTATTTTATACTAAACAAACTCAATCTCCTTCTACTTTATTGTTAGTTCTAATTGTTTTGATTATTTTGAATACGGTCTTGACTGGATTTATTATTGGATAGACTGGGAGACAACTTGAGATCTGAGCACACTAATGCTATCATCTTTATGACATCATTTAGATAATTTACGATGAATTTTTTTAATTTGATGGTTAAACTAAAACTACTAATATATATTAAATATAAACTAATGCTATCATCTTTATGACATCATTTAGATAATTTACGATGAATTTTTTTAATTTGATGGTTAAACTAGAACTATTAATATATATTAAATATAAAATCAAACAAAAAAAATTCTGGACTCTTGGATGATAACCATCGGATTAAGGAGTTTATTTGTAAATGGAGGGAATCCTAATCCTTGGTTAAGTGGTTTGTTATCATAAAAATAAAAAATGTGTACTTCATAATTAATTAAAGTACAAATTCGAATTGCAAATTAAATCAATTTTATTAAACTTTAAATTAACCCGCCACTGTCTAGTGATATCCGATTCAAATGTAATGTATTTGTTTAACAAAATTGTGTAGAGAAACCATAAGAAGCACCTTATTTCTCAAGCTTTTCAAAAATAGAATGCAACCAATCCACAAGAACCATAAAACAACCGTAGAATGTGTGATGTGTATTAAGAATCCGAATCCCCTCTAGTTTAAGACACGTACATCAATCAAACTCTTCAAAACCGAAGTGACCAAGTACAACACTTGGAACCAAACCGAAACCCAGAAAATCGTATCAATGTCAGAGCTCCCAAACCCAAAACCCAGGGTCGTAATCTGCGTAGGCGACATCCACGGCTTCGTAACGAAGCTGAAAAACCTATGGTCGAACCTCGAACGCAGCATCGACCGATCCGAATTCGAAACCGCCACCGTAATCTTCCTCGGCGACTACTGCGATCGCGGTCCCGACACCCGCCACGTCATCGATTTCCTCGTGGCGTTGCCCTCCCGTTACCCGCGGCAGAAGCACGTCTTCCTTTCCGGCAACCACGACCTGGCCTTCGCGGCCTTCCTCCACCTCCTGCCGCCGCCTCCGGACGGGTCGCCGTTCTCGGATGGGTGGAAGGAGTACGCGGCGAGCGAGGAACGTGAAGGGTGGTTCAATGGTGAGGGGTTCGAGAATATGTACCTGCAAGGTCGAAGGTGGAGTGGTAAGATAAAGGACAAGATTAACACTGTTAAGAAAACGGAGTATCAAGGATCGATTTACGACGCTGGGCCAACATTTGAATCCTATGGAGTTCCCCATGGTTCCGCTGGTTCGCCTCTCTTGTTCTTTGCTTTGCCTACCACCAACATTTACTTATAACTCACATTGAAACAATAAGATTTTAAGTTTTAATGACCACACACTATATACACTATGAACTTAAATCACACATAATTTCTATGATACTGTAAAACTAATTTATATTTTCTCAAAGTTTTTCTTTAAAGTGATATTCAATTAAAGATTATCATACCCTTGCTCTGAGAATAACCAGCTCAAAAAACTGAAGTTTTGAATGTCTCGAGCTCTTTAAGTTTGTTAATTATAGTTTTAAAACTTGGAATTTAATTTAACTGCATATTAGATAACTTGTTATTCAATCATAAATAATCATGCATGGTAAGTCTACTTACTTCTAAAACTAAAGGTGTATGACAGATAGGATTTATTATCACAGTGTAAACATATATTTAGAATGATTTTGATTAATTTGGAAAGAGAGATTTTAATCGTACCTAAGATATTTCATAGCCATTGCCGTAGGGTGTTACCAAGATCCATTGACAAATTTTAAGGCCATGGTGTTTGGATTTTGTAAGGATGTGTTTAAGAATTGGGTTTTGTAGAAGGAAAGGAGGATATATTTTAATTCCTAATAATGCTTTTTGATTGGATAGATTTTTAAAATGAGAAAAATAAAGCGATAGATTGATATAAATTTGATGCCTTGAGCATTTATTTACTTTATACAAAAACTGAGAATAGTATGACAAATGTCCATAAAGGACAACATATAGAATAATATATACAAGAAAGAAAGAAGGTCATAATAGATGGTAATTAGAAGAGTAAATTGCTTGAGTTTTAGTTATGTGAAAAGGAGGTGGAAACCAAAAAGGACATAGGAGGAAATTGTCAAGCAAAATATGAGGTTAAATAATATTTATGAAGCTTTAGTTTTTAACAATGTGGAATGGCGTCATGTGATCTGTATAGTTGATCTCCCCTAGTGGGATTGTTGTTGTATAGTTATTACATAACTCTATTAATTTATATAAAAAAAGGGTGGAGTCTGTACGACAATAATCACCAAGACTGGCTTTGACTTTCTTCATGTTGCTTCTTGAGCAAGTCTACTACATTTTCTCTGTGTTTCAGTTTTTCCCTCTTCATGGAAATATCAACTTCTTTCTCCATCATAGCTTCTTTAATCCTTGTTTCTCATAGTAATTTTCTTTCACCATTTTTGGTTTCTTCTCCACACAACAAAGGGAGTAGTTCTTGATTACTACTAAACCTTCAAAAGTCGGTAGTTCAACTTTCTTTGCCCAAGAACATGGAAGAAAGTCATGTTCTTCCTCAAACGCACTGCTCTTCCCTTCTTCCATTGATTTCTCACCTATGTTAATTTTCCTCCTCAACAGATGATGGTTTCTTGTTTTTCATCTGCAATAGCAAATATTTGATATAAACCATATCAGTTTTTAATTCTGCTAGTTGCAGACCTTGTTCTGCAAGGTGCAGGCCTTTCTCAATGACAACTTTCTCCAATGGTCCAACCCACAGGCAGGTCGGATTAATTTGTAAAGAACCAAGGATTGAAAAGAAAAAGAAAGATTTGTGTTGAATAGGATGAAAAGAACAAGAGATAGAAGAGAATCTTTCCTCCAAGGTTCTCTCTTCACAAAGGATTTCACCTTTCTCAAAGAGCCAATTTCCAATTTACAACAACAAATCTGCATCTCTCTTCCCTATTTATATCTAACCCATCAATATTCTAACTTTTAATAAACTTCTTATATCCTAACACACAACTTGTGTTGCATTGGTTCCTACATGTGCATGACTATGTTCGAGTATCAATTTGCTAAAAAGTTGTAGATGATTTTTTATCAGGAATTGTCAGTATAGAAGGCATAATTTTGTTCATATGGAAATCAATGTATTCATAGAACATGAGTAAAACAAAAAAACTATTAGGTAATAAATTGACTAAAAGATAGTGTCAAAAAAATAGGATGAAAGCATTTGAGTTTTGTTTGCTGGACTGAAGGTCATTCATTTCATTGCATGCAGATTTGGTTAAGGCTGTTCCTGATGAGCATAAGAAATTTCTGGCTGATTTGGTTTGGGTCCATGAGGAGGTGGGGCTTACTTTGTTTGCTTCTTTGTGTTTGTGGTCATAGCATATGACAGATTTTTAAGTTATCTGGTTGCCACTTGATTCGGCAATCCTTGTTTCATTTGCTTAATGATTTGAATTAAATGAAAAATTGCTGAAAATTCTCTGGATCAAATTTTGCTAGGACGATGTCTTCATTAACACTGAAGATGGAGGTAAATGCTGCAAGTTGATTGCTGTTCATGCTGGTTTGGAGAAAGGAGACGTGAACGAGCAGTTAAAACTTTTGAAAGCTCGAAATACTCGGGTGCCTAAGGTGGAGGCTCTAAGTGGGAGACGGAGTGTGTGGGATATTCCAGAGGTGATAGCTTGCTGCATATTATAATACTACTGCCACTTCATATGGTTTTAAATAGGGAAACTTTATTTTTAAGGACTAAAAGGATACTTATGCCTTTACTTTTTCTTTTGTAGAATCTTTAAATAAATTAGCTTATTTTTTCTTTTAGGAGCTAACTGCAAGTCCAACCATCATTGTTAGTGGTCACCATGGGAAACTCCATACAGAAGGCTTAAGGCTGATCATTGATGAAGGTGGCGGATTTAAAGATAGACCAGTGGCTGCAATTGTTCTTCCTTCACAGAAGGTTATTCGTGATACAGATGTATTAGCAAAATAGTTTCATACTTGTGATATTTTTGCTTGTATATGGCGTAGTCAAGTTGTTAAGCTTTAGATCTCATGAGCATTTAGAGATGAGACATTTTGTGTTGATCTGAAATTTAGGTGGTTTAACCTCTTGCTGTGATTGTCAATAAAACAAGGAATTATTCCTTTCCTCAATGCCGTGAATCTTAATCTTTCACCTTTTCTATGGCAAGTGCTGTGAATTATTTAAGTTTGGCATGTTAGTATCAACTTTATTATGCTAAATGAATAAGCTTTAGTTAGAATTGAGGGTCAATTATATAAATAATCAAGCTCAAATTTATAGATTTGATAAAGCTCAGGTAGTAAATGTATATTAAGACATTTGGATTCCTTTTACAAGGTGTATTCCTGCTGCTCGTCATTGGACATTTTATATTAAATTCATTTTGCTGCTTAATGACATATATGACTTCATGGCTTAAGACAGACTATCTACTCCTCTTATACATCATGCATGGCATTACATAAAATGATTAGGCTCATTACCATTAAATTTGGTGATGAACGGTATTTTAATTTTCTGGGGAATGAATTTAGCCATCCGGTAAGCATGTGACTTTCTTCTTGTCATACTTTTATGCAGCAACAATGATTTGAGTTGTTAATGTTTAGGTTTTCATTCACTGTCCTTCTGTTCAGAGAGGGTTCATTTTCCTAGGGAAGCTCAATATCATCCTAATGGCATCATAATTCCTGGGAACAATAACAGTTTTGATAAATGCAGGCAAGATTTGACTTGGTGGTTTGTGGGTTACTTGATACTAGTTTATATTCCCTGTGTTTATGTTCTTGGTTCTGTCTGACTTCTTAAAAGAGTTATAAAACTTAATGAAGATATCAATTTAGTACAGCAATTAGTGTGTCCAATTTATTCACTTTAATAACAAGAAAAGTAGGCAAACATTTTTCTGTTCTCCGTGTTTTCCAGTATGGTTTTCTTGTTGATTGAATGGTATCATTTTTCAACTTTATATGTTCATAAAGATCCTTTATTCAATAATGATTCTTCTTTGTCTTTCTGAGCGAACTGATTAGATTGATGAGATTTCTCTGTTTGGGATTCTATCTCTGGATCGTATGGAAGCTAAATCTTTTTTATACAAGGGAACGAATACTTCTATAGGAGTTATTGAATTACAATATAGACCTCACGAGAGAATCCTCCTTCAAAGAATTTCCCCAGTTATGATCAGATCTTCAACAATTAAAAAAAATCCAAACAACTGAATATAAGAATAAATTAAATAAAAAATATCTATATTACTGTTATTATAGACATAGTTTGAACAGTTAGCAACCGTAGTTGCAGCTGCAATATTGCAGAGGTTTCCACCACAATATTGTACTTGCAATTCTAGGCGCACATGTCTTCAGCTACCCACAATTTTGCCAATAAATATGCAAAGACAATTTAAAACCATTAATCATCCAAATTGACAAAGAAATCATTCAAATGTTGTAACTTTTGTTGTAGTCAAAAGTTTCTACACAATTAAAGATAGAGGATTCAATGCCTGTTTGTCATTTTCTAGGAATCTATTTATAAGTTTTCAAGAGTCTTTCTTTTATAATAAATATTGTAAGTTAAGGAATATGAGATGATAGGATTTGAACTCCAAGTTACTTAGTGTACCATCTTGTTTCTATAATTTATACATGTATTCAGGTTACATGATATTTGTGAAGTATTTATATGTCTTTAAAAATCGAACTTATAAGTAAATTATATTGACTAAACAAGAGTCTCGTCCTAATACTTAATGTCATAAGGGGATAGGGTGATACCCATGATATGACAGAACAACTCTGTTTAACCAGGGGAGCAAGAATTTGATCAGGCACCTGGTAGAAAGATTTGGAGTAAGTCCTACTTTTTTGCTTGACTCTAATATTGTCCCTTGGTATTACGTTATCCTACCAAGATTTGATGATGATTAATTGTTGAACCTTGTATATTCTTCTACCCAGAGTTAGAAACTGATATCTTGAAATATTAAGTTTCATTTAAGAAATTAGTTTTTCTGTACGTGTGTTGTTTAATATACAAAATTGAAAGATCAAACCTCTTGCTACATTCATACTTAAATGATGTAGTTATCTACCAACCATATCATATTATAGGGCAGTACCACTTCTTAAAAGGAAAAAATAGAAAATAAAAAAAATTATTCATAAACTAAAATTAACTTAACTAACTACATGAATTAAAATACAGATTTACAAAGTCACTTGTAAAAAAGTTTATTTTGCTTTTCTTTTTTAAAAAACAATACGTATAACTTTTTTCTTCAAGTAGGTCGAATCAACTGCTGAACACAGCCTCTGCTTGTGTTTTTCATAGAACTCATCCGAAAATGTGTGCATGTGCATGTTTACTAGTTTTTTCATTTTTTCGGCTATGAATCACCTAAGTAAGCATACAAGGAGCATTTGTAGTCTTATTCTTTAATCACAAGATAAGTCCTATTGTTAACATTTACTAGAAACTGTTATTACTCAAATTATCAGAACTTTAAAATTCATGAAACTGCTTGGAAGTTGTGACCTTAAAAAATTGGTAACAATTGAAGAACTTTATGGTACGATACTGAAGTTGGTATTTAGTTAAAGAAACAAAGACCATGCTAACATATGCTAAACTAGCTACAAAATGATAGTTCTCTTGACTAAAGTTGGAAGCACTAATTTATTACCAGGCGAATGGTAAATTTGGTTATTCACTCAGTTGGGAGGACTCAAACAATTCTCCTTAGTCAGACATCATCATGCGAAAGTTACATACATGTCCAAGAATTCACCAAAGTAACCCAAAAATTCTCACAAACCCCACCAACTCTTACATGCTAATGAAGTTTGTCTCACAAGCAGAACTAGTTGGCAACTGTAGCAGAACACTGGTTGGTGAAGAAGAGGAGGTGGATGATCTCAGTGCCTCTGCAAGTGGTCCTTCCATTGAAGCATGACCAGTGGACAGTTTCAATGACACATCCGAGGAAGTGATTCCTGGTGTTGACATAGAAAGATATGTTCCATTGTTGTTGCTCTGGATACCATTGTTTTCACCATGGTCAGGCTCTGGCAGTGTCCTTGGCAAATCATCAAAGAAATGCCTCAGGACATGGCCACCAGATCTGCCATCCCCATCCACAGGATCATGGTTTTCAGACAAACTCTTGCTGTCACTCTTGGCCCCAGAGGAACTACAAGGAAACCAGTAAAAACAAAACAGTATAGTTTTCAGGAAAGGGCATTGCAGGAAGGAGGAACAAAATTATGTGGCTATGGAACACAAGGTGCCCAGGTAACATTGTTCCTAAATTTGGTCTAACAACAAAGCTTTTTTTCTTTCTGAAGAATGCATACACATAACAGCTCTCTTCAGGGTCCCTGCCATTTATGCATATCACATAAAACGGTTCATTATTTACTCAATAAGAAGTCATTTTCAACCTCAAATTTTGAACGTAAATTAATGCTATGTCTGGGTTCACGTCCAAAACAGGTAAAAAATGGAAACAACATATATCCAAACTCCCATCAAGTAATCTAAGAAACAACACAAGATTAACAAAAAAGAAAAGAGAAAGTTCGTCCTCCTACTCGTTTCATCATACTGTTTTAAGATAATGTACAATCATTGATCATACCATTTCCTATTTTGTATATATATTATATATATTATACAGCTATATAGCTATTTGAATACTTATTTCTTAAGTTATTATTTTAAAAAAGAATTAATATTTTCTTTTGTACAAGTGACAAAATGCTTCAGATTCACTAGAAGAAACGAAATCAATTAAATGAAATGCAGAAGTCAAGCTTTACATTTCCAATCCAAAAAATGTATTCAGAAAACTACAGCTTCATTTTATAAGGTTTGAAATAAGTAGTGTTTTATCTAGTCAAACAATGAATTAGGTACTTTGAAAAATATACATTTAGTAATTTCTAACTTTAAAAGTATGATCAAGTCTTTCAAATTCAAGAATCAAATTCATAAATATGAAAATATACATTCTTTCTCTTTTTTTGTATATTCTTAAATCACAAATTAAATGAGTGCCACCAAATGAAGCTCATTCATTGTACTATGATGAAGCAGCAACTCTTTTTCTAAGCTATGCTGGTTGACCAATTGACATATCATTCCACAAAGTTCAAAATGAAACTCAGAAGGAAAAGTAACAAAGTTCACAATGTGAAGACATACCTCTGATTGAGGTGAAGGAGATGATGATGTTTGAAGAAAGGAGAGGGTGAAGAAGATGGAGCATTAGATTGTTCCACAGGCTTTCTTGAACGGTTACGGCCACGATGCATGTGCCGCTGGCAGTACTTCTGATCATCCATCGCCTCCCTCGAGCACCGCCACTTCTTCCCGTCCGTCCTCCGGCACCGCCCTGGCTCCGGATCCTCTGCTTCTCTTCTCCAATAGTACCCTGATTCCAACACTGATGCCAAAAAATCACATCTTTCATCACAATTTTTCCACCCAAATGGACTAACTTTAATGGGCATAAGGTATTATGGCCTAAAAATGAACCTTTCATATTCTACTACCCTTGTAAAGCCAACACCTCAAGCTAAAACTTGATTCCTATGAATAATAAAATTCTTCTTATTTTAATATTTAAAACATTTTGCATATTCAAAATCCGAACTTTACATCATTAACTAAACTGAAACAACCTCACATCACCTTATCTTATATAACTATAAGAAGGATTAAACCTAAATACAGGTTTTTGTCAGAATATCAAAAGAACTCAACACACTACTTTTAACCATTTTTTAAATTCATTTTAATCAATTTCACTTTAATAATTCTCCTAATAAAGACTACTGAAATATAATTCTAACCCTAGTTGAAGAAATCAGAATCAGTCAAAAAAATTGAGAAACAGAAAACTACTATTAAGCTGAATTTAAGATCTATTCCTGGTACACAGAAAACAAAATAAATAATAAATGTGGTATAACAAAAACGGTTCATTTTCTATTGACTACCATTAGTAAAAGAGAAATTTGAAAATATAAGAAAAATGGGGTTAGAAGTTTACATGCAGGGTGATAAAGATGAAGGAAAAGGGGAGGGTAATGAAGGAAGCTTTTCTTGATTGGTTGAAGCAGCTGAGGAGGAACAGGTGCATCGGCCTGCATGTACCTGAATATCAGAGACTGCAACTCAAGCTCTTGCCGCTGTGCAAAGCTGAAACAACTCTCCTTCCCTGATGAGACATTACAGACCCACTAAATGAGACAACAAAAAGAGACAGCCTTTGAAAACTAAGCATATAAACACTATGACCCAATCAATCAAAGTTTGTTTCTTTAGCAACGAGAAAAAAAGAGGATGTGGTAAATCTTACTGGGAAATCTGGGAGGTGCAGAAGGTAGGGTGGAATCAGAAAAAGATGGCAGAATGATGACTTTGGTGCTGGGTTGAGGTAGAAAGAGAGGGAGTGCTGCACAGGCAGGTGGTGGATGGTGTTGAGGGAGAAACTTTGGCATGTTTGGGGAATGTTGTTGTTCTGACTCATGGTGGTTTCTCCATTGCTTCAACTGCAAGTCCATGAAGAGAGAGAGAGAGAGAGAGAGAGAGAGAGAGAGAGAGAGAGAGAGAGAGAGAGAGAGGAGAGGTGTGTGTGTTTTTCTTTTGGTGTTGGGGGGGAAAGTGTGGCGTGTGTGGGGAGGGTTGTGGTTCTGTCTCATGGTGTTTTTTCTATAGCTGTAGGTGCAAATGCATGAAGAGAGAGAGAGAGAGAGAGAGAGAGAGAGAGAGAGAGAGAGAGAGAGAGAGAGAGAGCTGAGGTTTGTTTGTATTGCTTTTGGTTTGGTCGGCTAATAAGACTTTGGATATGAGCAGATCAGGTTTGTAAGACTTTTTGCAGAGTGCTTTGCCGTTTACTTTCTCCCTTAAAATATTTCCTTCAGAATCCTTTCTGTATAAGTAAAGTGGAACTTTTTTAAGGAAAAAAAAAACTTTATCTTTTAGGACATTTTAAACTGTGGCAGTGGTTGTGATTTTTTTATGTTGCAGTCAAAATTGTGTGGTTTCAGATTATTTTTTAAAACCTTGATGTGTGTTAGGATTTTCTCAAAATTATATTCACATTTTTTTCTCAATTGTAAGCAAACATTCCCCTTCTATAATCTCCAATTAAGTGGCATAAAGCTCTTTATTTTGTTTAATTGAGATAATAATATACATTGATGTGTTAATAAAAAACATCACTTGATTTTAATCTACATCTCTACACTCCACAAGAAAACAAAAATAGTTGTATGTTTTAGAATCGAAGTTATGCTTAGTACCCTATTATCAACAATTTTATCATACATTACTGTGTGAAGTGTTTCATCCTTATTGATATCTATTTCCATTTTTTTTTCTCATTATGATCACATTTAAGGGGAGATTTGTATTCAAACCATATAAATTAAAGGGAAATACTAAAACTTTAAAGGAGGGTGTTTCTGTATTATCTAATAAGAAGGGGACATTTTATAAATTAAAAAAATATGTGAGTGTCATTTAAGAAAATCCTAACAAATTTAATGTAATTTCCCTTTAAATTTATTGTATTTTGGTTTTTGAATTTTTTTAATAATTTAATTAAAATACATTCACTTCTTTTACTATCAGTTATATTATATATATATATATATATATATAATAGAATTATTAATTTTAGAACAATTATTTTAAAGACATATTACATGAGTTTGCTTTTTAAAAAATAAAAAATAAAAAGTTAAAGTGTCTGTTTAAATATAGATATAAAAAAACATGGGAAATAGGTAAAAGATAAGAGAGCTCAGGTTGTGACAAGATTGTCTGCAGGGTTTGTTTGGAAGAGAGAGTGGGGAAGGATTACAGCACTTGGGAAAAGGACAAGACAAGACAGGTGAGATAAAAAAATAACATCTCAAAAGTAACAAAATAAAAAACACTATATTCATAACATTTTAGAATGTGGGAAAAATAAGCCTGTTTTTTTTTTTTGTAAAAAATTATTAATGCATGTGATAAAAATATTGATTATAATTATTATAGTAAAAAATACTAATATTATTTTAAACTAAAACGTTTTAATTGAAATGTTGTATATAATTTTAAGATATTAACATTTAGGTCAATATCAATTATAAAGATATTTATTATAACCCAATTTTTTAAAATTAAACATTATAAAATATATGGAAACAAATTTAATATAATTTAAAATTAAGATAATAATGCTAGTTCTTTCCATAAAACTTAAGTTAAAATATTAATAATAATAATAATTAATGATATAAAATTTTAACAAATAAGAAAAATATAGAACTTTTTTTATTATATTATAGTGTATTAAAAATATAAAAGTATTTCGTTTGAGAGATGATAAAAATACTCTCTAGACCATCCACTTCGTATGATAAATGATTAATGAAGATCAAACAATAAGTACAATCAAAGCTTATAAGTTGACATGAGCTCAAATCCTGAAACTTAAGCCTATGAAGCAGATCATGTTTTTAGCATTTGTTGTCAAGAAGAATCGCACTAAAACAAAGCTTTATTCAAATATCTCTTGGGATTCGAGTTAAAGTTGAAATCTTCTGTCAACTCTCTTGACAGATACAACATTCAACTTTGACTCAACTATTTCTCATGTACGATACTTTTAACATTGTTTGGTGTTAAAGGATATGCTATTGAGGATGATAAGTATTGCTATAGCAGAGGTTGCATGAAGAAGTTGTATGGAGTGCATTTAATGTTTTCCCATATTTAAGCTCGATAAACCATAGAGGAAGAATAAGAAGACCTTGAAATGAGTTTAAAGCTACTTAATGCCCATATTGGAGAATGCAACAACTACTTTCTCCGAGCCTATAAGTAGTCATGCTTCAAAGATAAGAAAAAAAAGAAGAATAGTCAATATTTTTGCAAGTGTTGAAACTTTGTCATTTTTGTTTGTGCCCTAAAAGCTTCGAAAGAACATTATTTTTGTTCATCCCAAAAAATTAGTGGAAAGAGAGTTTAAACCTTGTATACGTCGAAAGACGCTACTCTCTCTAATGAGCGAAAACTATGATCTCTGATTAGAAAGACATTATTTTTGTCTTAAGCTAGAATTGACTTTTTATCCAAAGAAAACTCAGGTTAAGCTAGGAATGGCTTGTTAAAAAAATACTTGGTTTAAGTCAAAAGTGGCTTGTGAAATAATAATTGGTTAAGCCATAAGTGGTTTGCGGAAAGAATACTTGATTAGGTTGACCAAAAGTGGTTGTGAGTTGAAAGAATACTTGATTGTACTTCACAACGGTATTTTGTTTAGTGGAACTTGACAAGTTGGTCAGGAACTAGATATAGTCTGTGTGATCAGATGAACCAATATAAAATTATCGTTTAAACTCTTTCTTTCATCTCTTTGTATGTTGCATATTATTTTCATGTAACTAATTTAAGACGGTGAAAATTTTAAATTAAGTTTATGAAAAGCTTTTTTGTTAAATGATATCTTCTGAATCAAACTTATCATCTAATAACACAATATTAGATGATACTTGGGAAAAACTTAAAAACACAATTCAACCATTTCTTATGTTTTTCCTAAATTTCACATGTTTTCACAATATTTAAGATAACACAATTATTCTCCTTTACTAAAACTTTGGTAGCTAATTAGATACCAACTTAAAAACTATTTATCAATAATAAAAACTAATTTGGATACCAATAATTTTTCTAGTCTCTAAAATAGTATTTAATTTAATCAAAATAACAACTAATTATATTTTATCTTTAAAATTGATTTCTATTTAATGTTTTCTAGTAGTATGATTTTTGGTGGTTCTTGTCAAGGCTAGGTGGTGGAAGAGGTAAGACTTTAAAAGCTTAGCAAGAACACAAAATAATATGAAAGAATTGGAATTGAACAAAATAATATAAGGTAGTGAATATGGAAAAAGTAAAAAGAGTACAAGTTAGATAGGGTGATGATTACTTTATCAAGTGTATTTGCCGATAAAAAAAAACTTTACCAAGTGTACACTTCAAAGATGGATGACTAAGATCCTTGAAGGATCACTTTGAACTCTTCTTGGTGCTCCAAGAAGTCAAGAGAATGAAACAACACTCTCACAAGTGAAACATAAAAGGTTTTCAAAGCTCAAATTTATTTATATTTCAAAGGTGTGATTTTATATGAAGAGAACAAATTTTCATATAGCCTTTAGGTGCCAAACATTCCCACCTTAAAAAGAAATGTGAGACTTCTCTTAACACATAAATACGTTTAGGGTTTCTTATTCTAACCTATAATAGTCTTATTGTAGAAATCAAACATATAAAAATATGAAGGAAAATTCTAAATAAGGCCACTTTAACCTATATCCCTTCTCAACATTTTTTTGTTATTTGAGAGGTTTCCTTTTACATTCATTACATGTTTGTATTCTTTAATTTATCTTCTAGAAATGTCTTCTCCAATTTCTTCTCAGATTGAATACTTTATTTTTATGGTTTTCATCAAATAATCTCACAATAAATGCTAGGCAAGTCAACCCACAATCAAATCATGACGCGAAAATATTATACTATTAAATAGAAAGAGAGTTGTATCTTGACTATTAGTTATATTTTTTGACTTATGACATCGTTTAATTTAATCAATCTTGGAAATGTCTTACTTTTATCCTCTTTATATTATTCTTAACATTAGTAAATACTTTTGCATATTTTTTTTTTTCTAAATTTTATTTTTTGTTTTTAAATTTGATTTTACAAAGTTTTTTAGTTTTTAATAAAATTATAATCTTGAGTGATTGCATGTCACTGAAATGTAATTGAAATATGAATTAAATATAAGAACAATACCGTTAAGATTGAGTTCATTAAATTCTTTTGTGTTTAATTCCTTGTATTCTTTTAAAGTGTAAACAACATTAGTATTTTAAAAACACAAATTCAACCTTCTTCTAATAATGTATGATCTATTTTTTATTTAGAACAAATAAAAAAGTGGTTAAGAGAAAATAAAATCATTAAAAGTTGTTAACTAGATTTTCGGACTTCATCAACAAAATCAATACTAGGATATTTTCTCTTCAATGTTACAAAGAAAAAAAAAATAACAGTAAATAATAAGTAATAAAGGCTCGTATAAAAAATTATTACGAAATTGCTCCAAGTAATAATCCATAACAGTTCAACTACCAAAATCAATTATATACGTACTCCCATAACTCAGCATTTTAATTTGTGTACCCCGCTAGGACCATTTTATTGTTCTCATCTATTTGAAAAAAAATAGAACCTTATTATTTTCATCGTAGTTTCTAGAATCTAACCATAGTAAAAACATAAAAGAAGATGCTAATTAAATATGTTAAAAGTAAATGAGAGTGACGTATAATCTTCGAACCATTTTTTCATAAATAAAACTCTCTTATCAGAGTTTGATGAAAACCAATTTAGGAAATAGATTTCAAAATCACATAAAATTGAGAAGAATCCAAACAGATAATAAGAAAAAATAGAACATCTACAATCTAAAGATGTTTTAAAAAAACTTTCAAAGAATCTCTTTTAACACATCATTTTCAACAATTTTATAAGATTTTCTCAAATAGAAAAGTCTCATAACAACCCGTAATTTTTTAATTTTTTATTTACATTTCAATCTTTTATCACTTAAAAAAGTAATTTGATAATTATAATCAAATATTAAATTTAATATGAAGATTATTGTTGATTTTAAAATATTATATTTCATTAGTAACACCTATGTTTTTTATAATTTATCAAGCTTAAATTTAATACCCTTTTTAAAAGCTTTGAATTGGAATGTTATAAGAGTGTTAAAGAGAGATAAATGGTATATCTGATGGTTTCTTAGAGCAAAGTTAGCTTGATGAATATGACAAAGAAACTAGCAATGATGAGAACTTTTTATGGGCAAATGTGAGTAGTAACAAAAAGAAAAAAGAAGGCTGCAAACGATCCTCCATGGTCTTTTATGGGCTACTACACTATGGATGGGCTGAGGAATGGAGCCTTTACGTTTTGCACCTCCATAATTTAAAAAGGCACCTTCATATAATTGGAAAATCCAATTTTACTCTTTGGTACAACACCAACTATACATATATGACATCCGGTGACATACCGGGATACTCAAGGGAGAAAATCCTAATATATGGGATTGACATTGCTCAATCTCATATTTAGGAAGGGTTCATATATACACTTTTTATGTATCATGAACATAACATTATTCATATATTTAATTATGTAAGTTGTTTAAATTATGTATATTATTTACATGTAACATGTAACATTGTGACACAACCTTCTAATTATTCGTCTTTACAAATCAAGCATCCCCTAGATAGTCTTATATGTGGGTGAGTGCGCCAACTTCCCATGCATATCTACCACACATCCTTAAGTTGCTTAATAGTGACAAGTACGAAATGTTAGCACTATAAGAAAATTATTAAATAGAAACCAATTTTAGAGAAATTAAATAATTAATTACTATATTAATTAAGTTAGATATTATCTTAAAGACTAACAAATTATTAGTATCTAAAGTAGTTTTTATTATTAATAAAATTTATAAAGTAGTTTCTAAATTGATATCTAATTAATTATCAAGGTTTTAACTTCCAAACTCGTAATAAAACTAATGAAAAAAAGATGTAGTTATAGAAGTTCGATGTTAAGGTTGGAATGAGATAATATAAGAGAAGAGGAAAAAGTTTTTAAGGACTAAGTTTAAAAGGAGGAGAATTAAATTAAGAATAATTATGATAAATATTAAAAATGATGATCTTATTAAATCTTTTGATTGTAGAGTCTATTTCAATATGAAAAACATCCAATAAAAATGTAGAAATGTCAAGAAATCAAAAGATATAGAGAGATATGACACAACAAAATTTATATTAATTTATTTTATATTTAGAGTTACATCATGTTACACAGTCACAACAACCAAGCTCATACTTTATTATTAAAGTTTTTTACAACCACACAATCTCAACACCGAAGGAAAACTACATAACAAACCAAATTGGAACCCAACAATACTTGATTTCACACTTAGGACCACCCTCTTACATAACAACCATGAAAAACTCTATCCACAAATAATAAAGGCACTAAAAATTGAATTTAGAAACAAGAACAATATCATCCAAATGGATTAAGCACAACAAAATAAACCCAAGTGAGAAACCATGCTTTCTCTTCAAATCAAGATATTTATCACACAATTGCTCAAAGAAAGCTTCTAGAGAAGTTTCATTGAGTGTATTGAAAAAAAATTGTCAATAATTTTGATCGATTAACTCGATAGATGAGCTTTCGCAGATCAAACTTTTTTTTTCTTCCATTCATATACGTAAAATATACATAAAATATACAAAAAAAAATATACAAAAACTATGAGTATTAATGATTAACAAAGAATCAATTTTGTATAAAAGTGAGAACAAATATGTTATGAGATTCGAATTAATAGACCTAATTAATGTCAAACAATGCCTAAAATTTGATTCTTAATATAAAAAATTACTTTTATTTTAGATTTTTATACTACTCTTAAGTCTTATATAGTATGAACAAATCTATATAATATTACTATTATTTTTATCTAAAAAAAATTACGAATCTTCTTTCATATATCGATGAACTTTCTTATTATTTTTTATTGATGATATTCAAACTTATGCTTAGTTTTTTAAGATATACAGTATATAAGATGAACACAAGAAATCATCTTGTGACTCTTTGAACGTATATATATATTAGTTGTATTTATATGCATGTTAAATAGTAGTGAATGAAATGGAAGAGGAGTGGAGATATTTGGTGAGAAACTACATACCCCATTTGCATATCTTGTAGACGATCTTTGAAAAGGAAATATCCAGAAGAATGTGATGGGCACATAAAGAGAAGGAGAAAGGAGAAATTGGAGAGAGTGTCGTTTTGCCAATATTAAAAGGTTGTGATGGTTTTGTTTTCCCACGACACCATTTATAAATACGTTCAAAGATTTCAATGTCTGCTGTGCTGTCTTCAATACTATTTTATCATACCAACTGTCCTATTCGTACTTTGTACCATTCCAACTCTCCAACTCTACTTCAATCAAATGTTTGACCATAACCTAAATATATTTACTATTTTTTCTTAAATATTTTAATTATATATATGTAAACTTTATTTTATAAATATTTTTTAAAATTAATATGCTGCTAAAATTCGTATTAAATCTATTGTGTTACTTATTATCAAAACTTCTCTATTTTCATAATCCATTTATAATGAGAAAACACATTTTTTTATTTATTTTGGAGGGAAATATAAATATTGGAAAAGGACAGAAAAGTTTGATGAGGGCAGTGTGATCATGCATTGCACCTGAGGGGGGAGAGGGGAATCCTATGTAGGAAGAAGTGACACGTCAGCATCTTGGGAGGGGGAATGTTGGGACACGTGTAAGTGGTCCATGCGTTGATGCACACGTGGGAAATGTACTCTCAGCATTGGCTGCATTGTGTGGGGGTACATCGAATGACGGTGCATTCATTACACACTGTCCTCTCTGCGTTGTCGTTTTGCCAAGCTTTTATGTGGGTCCCACCTTCATTCATTTTACAGATAAAACTTGCTTTCCCATCTCTTTCCCTCTTTGTTTTTTTTTTTTCGGGATGAGAAAAAAAACATGCAAATTAATGTTCTTAAGTTCTAGGACAAACTTAGACTAATATAATAAAAGTTAAATATCTTTTGTATGTTCCTCTTATTATTAGCCTAACTTTTACTTCCACTGGTTCCTACTTATTATATTAATTATTCTTCATTTAGTTATTTAAATTATTACTCATTTAATCCCATTATTAATAAAATGTTTAATTAAATATCTCAATTTCTAAAATATAATATATATTTACATTTCATTCAGTTGGCAACAAAATTATTAACTATGCATTGGAAGTTTTAGTTTATTGATAAGAAGGTCAGATTAAATAACATAAATAAATAAAAACAAAAGATAATTAAGTCCTTATTATTCTATGTGGGGCGAGTTTGATGCATTCGGTGACATATTTAATGTAACTTGCTCATGACTCGTATTTATTATAATTTTGGCTATCTTAAGAAGTTCAAATTAACTAATAGTATCCTCTTTGAATTTTTATTTTTTTTAAATTGTCTTGAAATTAGTTACTATTTCTTTCTCGGTCAAATAATAAAGTTTATTGGTTAAACTACTTGCAAGAGATAGGTTTATATTCTTATTTTTTTACGAAAGACAAATAGTCATTTCAGTATAACATTTGGGTATATTTTATTTACAGTATAATGAAAAAATATTATTCTTAATAGAAAAGTTTTCGTTTTGTTAGTCTTTAGTCAATTTCTTTATTCATTGATGTAATTAAACACATGTTTGGTGTTTAATATTTGTCATATGTGTTATTTTATAAGATAATTAATATTAACTTGGTTCTTTGGTTTATGTTTTTATTTGTTGATGGATATAATTCTATTCATATTTAATAATTTTAATTATAAGTTTTTGAATTATAATAATAAATAAATTTAATATTTTAATTAACATTCATTTAAATGATTTATTTGAGCTTTAATTTTTATTTTTTTTGTTAATTCTGTATTTTTGAGGTTGACAGTCTAATATTTTTCAAGATAGATGGTCTGAAGAAAGTGAATGAATTGAATATGTAAAAGTCCAATTTGTTTTTTTGAATCAAAACAAAAAACAAAATATGAGAAGAATAATGAGAAAACAAAATCTACACTATCTAAGAAACAAGATTAGAAGCAAATCTTCTATAAAATATGAAGAAACAGAATCGTGATAAAATTGGAAACGAAATTTGAAAATTTTGGAAAGTTAGAAATTGAAAAACTATTAACAAAATCTGAATTAGAATAATTTACCAAGATTCCGAGAGTAGAAAAACCTATAAAAAAATACAAGTTTCAAGGAGAAATCATCAAGCTTAAGAGCTTGACAATGACGTTCGAAAAAAACATTAAAGTTTTCTTAGTTATATTTTCTTCTTCTTTGTAATATCTTCATTTGCCTTCAAATGGAAGGCTAAACTCCTTTGGGTTGATTTTATTGTAATTTCACAGTGAATTATGAGGTTCTATGTAATTAAAATTTTGTTCTTCAACATCTTATTGTATTAAATATATGGTCTTATGAGTTTAATTGTTTTGAGAAATAGTTTTGAATGCATGTTGATGATTCAACTTTGTTTTTAATTAGACTTTTGTTTAGTTTTTTGAACAATTTCTTGGACGCAGATTCAAGAGGTAAAATATTAAAAATCTTATGAGTAGATGCATGAAGATGAGTAAATTACAAAATAAATTAGTGAACACATGTTTCATTAGTGAGATTCAATTGTTCTTTATTGACACGTGTTTGGTAAATTTAATTCTATTTAAATAATTGAATGAATGATATATTCATGAATAATTCTTTGTTGGAAAATCTTAAGAATCAACTTACTTCTTTTACTGTTTTAATCTTTACTTTATTTTTTTTCTGCACAACAATCTCAACACCCCTTTTAATTTTCGTTGTTATTTCTAACTCTTTTTTATTGCAGATAAGTTTTGAATACTGTCTTAACTGGATTTACTATTAGATTCCTTGGGAGATGACTTGAGGTCATCTGACCTTATCTATATTGTCATCTCTTTGATGTTAGATTGTTTAGCACTGCGTTAGACGGTCTCCATGAAATTATTTTAATTTGACTACTAAACGACAACTATCAGCCGTCAATGACTTTTCCCACTGTGGTTTGGTGTGAATTTGTTCATGACAAACACAAGGATGAATATTTATTGCACAAAGAAGGGTAACAATGATGAAGGGGAGAAATTTGTCTTGAAACTATAAGGAATCTACTAAGGGGGAAGTTCACAATTTTGTATTATGTTGAAATACCTTTTGTAGAGAATGTCGTTTTGTGTGTGTCCCATTTCAAGGAAAATGTTGCCTTTAGGGTGTAGTTGATTTGATCTAGTAGAGTGATCAATGAAAAGGGAGATTATGTTGTTTAGTAAAATGACAAGCATCATAATTATTTATACAATTAAAGTTAATCTAAGAAAAGTGTTTACACTTATGTTTGAAGGATATTTGAGCCTACAATGTCATATATCAATTTGTGATTCTTTACAGTTTTGAACATTGTTTATACATGACTAATTAAAAGAAAATTATTGTAAGTATTATAACCCTTTAGTTATTTCAACAAGAATAATCGTCTTGAATTAAGCTTTGTCCTGAATTTAACAATTCTTACAAAAAAAAATTAGTTGACAATTCATATTTTCAACCAAACGTTGTACAAAAATAAAATTAAATGTAAATTCAGGTATATAGAAAACATTGAGAATGATAAATCTTTTTGTAAATTTAATAGTCCTTGCATAATTGGTTGTAACTATAGTATTATTTGGAAAATTTATGCATATAAGTTTGATTTTGTAAAAGGTGATTTTTTTTTAACATAACATGACCAGTAACACCTATATTAAGGACCCAAAAAATTTGTTTGTGATACATGTTTCATGGACTCACCATTATAGCTCTGTATTTGAATGACATTACGATGGTCATATCTTGTAGAAGACTTAATAACTTATGTACTTGTTCGTGAATAAAAGAATTTTGTCTTGAGTTTAGGCTATTGTCTATATCAACATCTTCTTTGCTATTTTGCATTTTAAGATTACACTTGTTCATTTCTTTTGTTAGAATCTTTTGCAGAAAAATCTTGGTTCTTGACCAAGGGTGATACCCTTGTTTTGCATAACTTTCTTCAACGCGTGGAGAACCGTCCTTTTCCCCTACCATGATTCCTCCATCCACCTCCTTTTCCTTGAGATTTCCAATAACTCTGTTTTTTAGTATTTTAATTGTTTTACTTTTTCACTACATTCACAATGAACTCCATGTCTTGCAGCATACTCATATTACTACTTAGTCGTTCTTGTTGCACAACCAAAGAAAACACACAATTAATACCTAAAAGAGGTTCCACAAGAAGAACCTAAGTCTTTATAGTGTTGTAAACATCATTTAATCATTTTAAGAAACACATATAACATATTCAACATCTGCATACTTCACGATAATTTTGGATAAAGCACAACTGGAAGGTATATCACAAACAAATTATAAAATGTGTCTCAAAAACGCTAAAGAAACATAGTTAGGGGATATCCACTAGACAATTTAGATTATAAAACCTCTAAAACGTTTAGATTATACTATCTAAACCATAAAATCTCTAGTTGAATACGAGTTGCATTTGTTTCCATTATCAATCTATTAAAAAAAACATGTATAACATTAGAGATACCCATTAATACATAATCAACAAATAAAAAAATTGAGATAAATTATATATGATATTATTGAAATGAAGTGTTAATTATTTATAAGCAATTACTCTTAATAGAAAATAAATTATTATTAACATAGGTTGGTTAAATCAATATGCCTTTGCATTTGATTTATTTCTAAGATAAGTAGACATGTGAGTTTCATTAAAAAATATTATTGATGAAGGTTTTCTTGGCTTTAATAAAATAAAAAGGACATTATGTTACTTTATAGAGAAATATATATCATTTAGAAAGATATTATTGTAAATTTTTTTATAAATTTGATAACTTTTGTATTATTAAAATAATTTAATAGTATGGTATTTTAAACCGCCCTAAAAAAAAAAGGTACAAACTTTTCACACTAAATCAATTATTAAAGAATCATTGTAAATTTTTATAAAATTATTAATAAAAAATAATTTTAAAATAAAAATAATTAATTATTATATTGACTAAATTATATATTATTTTAGAGATTAATTTTTTTGTCTAAATTAATTTTTATTATTGATAAATAGTTTATAATTAAATATTTAGTTTTGATTAATAATAATAAGTTTTTGATAGATTTTTAAAATGTATTCACCCACTAAAATAAAATAATAAAAAAAATGTAAATGTAAACTGAAACATGATTGGATGGTACATATTTTGTTTTCCAAATAGGTGTATGTCATACTAACACCACCAGGATTCTTCAGGATGCTTCCTTATTAATTAATTACCTTTTATATATATAAGATCAAACAAACACCAAACACAAAGGATGAGATAGAAACTTTTCAAAGGATGAGATAGAAACTTTTCAAAGTTAAGTCACCATCATGACTTGTTATAAATTCAACATCTTGTTCCACCACTTTCCAGCACTAAAGCTGTAAATGAAGGCATGCAAAGTGATTCCTCCCTCTTCACATATTAACTTAACAAAGAAACAGAAATTTTTTTTTACTTCCAAGTCATATAGACTTTGAGTTAAGTTATATCATGCACTTTTACATGCATCTACAAGTACTTTACTCATTATTACACAAAGAAAGAGATATATATATGTACCTGTATGGATATTGGGGACTGAGTAATGTTGATCCACGTCGATACAAGGTGTCTTCTTCCCTCTGGGTTGTCCTGTTCTTTAAGTCTTCTTTCTCTTCGCGTGCTTCGGTCGGCCGGC
>Ga0123342_1000419_pt1 | contig 66423 bp, 21 predicted proteins | sample Turbeawhitnodule_FD_89960 | JGI IMG/M metagenome (GOLD analysis project Ga0123342, IMG submission 89960) | Root nodule microbial communities of legume samples collected from Mexico - Turtle bean Mexico white nodule | ecosystem: Host-associated > Plants > Roots > Nodule | place: Mexico: Nepantla... | reverse complement strand
TGATTTTATAATTATTTTTAGATGATAATATCATGTGTAATTAATTTTATAGTTATTTAGGTCCACATTAGAAAAGAAATCGTTTACACCAAAGGACCATGAATTATGTAGTGTTTGTGATGACTAATTCAAGATTGATGAAGAAGAAAGATGTTAGGAAAACAAATGACTATAATATTAATGATTTTGCTTCTGGCGATGAATGGACGATGGAGGAGAATGAAACAAATTCAAGTTTAGATAGTTTAGATGAAAACATCTTAGTTGAAGTTGGAGAAGATGATGCTAGTAGAGGTGGTGTTGTTGCATCCATGAATGATTTGAAGGTTCCTCCAATTGTTGATAATGATGAAGGAGATGATATTAATGAAAATAAAGATCATTTGGAGGAGGACGATGATTTATCCTATGATTAATATAAATGATTTTCTTGGATAGTTTCTTTGTATTAAATGTTTATGAATTTATTGGTTGTTTTATGCATGAACATTTTATGAATTATGAAACTATTTTTTATTGTGTTATGTATGAAATCTAATTTTTTTATATAATAATAACTCTTCCGAGTTGAGTTATTCAAGTTACGAGTTTTAATTGCCTTACTGATCCTCTTCCGATCCTGAGTTTCACAACATTGATTTACAGTCAATTAGATAACATATAAGTAGTTATAAACTGATTGTAATATTTATAAGAGATGTCAAAGTATGACCAATGTTATAATATAGAGTAGGGTATTTAGCTTCACAAAGCACAAGCCAAGAGGTAGAATCATTCAGCAGATGAGATATCCATTTTAACATGATGATGCCCTATTATTCTCTCCAGAGCCATTAATTTATCTTTTTAATCTAGGTTAATGGTGGTAATGGTATAGATTCTAGTAGTCACACTGTTTGGGAACTCTGGTTAGTACTTTCTCAAGAGCATGTTGATTTTTGAAACACCTTCCCCCGTTAGACAAGGTTTGTTTTAGGTGTTTGGGGGTGGAGTTGTTCATCTACACAAACATATTTAATTTGATGGCCATGTATCAAGATGAGCCAAGACATCAGAGCAGTAATGATAGAGTTATAAACAACATTAAAATATTGATTCAGTAAAATAACCTGAGCACTAGATTTGGTAAAGAATGATCATTTCCAGCTTCAATACAAGAAATCGGCAACGACGACAGTGATCCATTTTGTGTAAGCTCCTCAAAAACAACAGTAATGGTATCTATAAATATCACAATATCTGGAGCATGTGTAGGAGCAACATTCTGGAGAACAGGTAAAGAACTATTAATAAAAGCAGAACTGGAAAAAAACAGTTGAAATGGCTAAAAGACAAGCATGAAAACATAAGATATAATATGTTAGAAATATAATATAAATAATGAAACCATTCATGTTTTCACCTAACCGCTTAGCTTTTAGTACAGTTGATTTTTGAACACATGGTATCAAAGTCTCAAGTATCAAGTAGTCTACAGTTCAATCCTTCCCCATTCTTTTGATAAAATTAAGTATAATTTCATCACAGGGTATTTTTTTCATGCGTCAAGCTCTAAGAGCTCTTGCGTGATAGTGTGCTAGAAATATAATACAAAACCACTCATGTATCTTCATGTGACAAATTGAGAAACTAAGATAGTACATTCGCACACACAAAAATTGTTAAAGAATTTGATGGCTAACATCGTAGTTCAAACCTTTATCTGAACACAAAGAAGATCATCTGAATTGACATCAGCAGCAAAAGAATGAATGTCTAATGGCTGTATTATTTCAAGTTTCCTTCTCCACCTTCTTCCTGGTGTATATAGGCCTTCTAATCCACAACAAACATAAAATCTATCTCGCTCCAATGAAACACCTCGAAAAGATAGAAGTCCTTCAACCCCCATTTTTTTCCATAAATATTTCTGAGATGAGATTTGATCCCAATCCTCAAGGTCAAAACTTGGCTTGGAACTAGCTGCTTTAACAGGAGCAGCTGGAGCATTCACTGGTTGGGGTAATGATGACATGGAGTAACTTCTAAAATTGCTAAAGGAGAATATTTGAGAGCTAGATGATCCAGGAAGATTGGATCCCTGAGAGGAGTTACCAATTCCTGAACTTGAGGTTAAAGGAGGAGATGGTGGAAGAGTAGAAGGCTTTCCGTTATCCAATGGAAGTATCCAATTTAACAGCTCAGCACATGAATCCTGATTTGTATAAACTGCATCCACCTTGCTGTCGGGAGATGACATTCTCTCCTGAAGTTTTTCAAATTGAAGAATTTCTATACAAGGATCTCTAAGAAAATTAACGCCAACATTCACCTGTAAAAGAACCTGCATCCTTCCACATAAGAAAACTGAATAAGATCAATAATCTGAGTTATTAAAATAATTAACTTTTCCAAAAATAGGTTTGCGCATATTAAAGGATAACACCCCAGAAGCCAAGAAGCCAATAAATTATATGGAAAGTATTTCATGGTTAACTGAGATTTCCCAGCAAAAGTTCACAAATGTCATCAAAGGCATTAAAGAGGAAAGATAAACAATGCTAAAAGATATTTAAAATTTAATAAAAGGAAAGAATATGTTATAGATAGACCAGTGATGATGTGATTACACATGTAAATATACTCTCCACAATAGTAGGTCCAAGTATCGTATGCATATTGAAATTTGTTACTCTCTAAATACTCCAGAGAAAATATAAAATTGCAGATGTTGTCTGTTAAACAGTGAACCAAAGCAGAGCATACAATAAACCATTCTACGACCTCATCTAAATACACTCGAGCATTACCATATAACTAAAAGATTCTCTATATTTCACTAACAATAACAAGATGAACAACTGAATTGAACTACAGTGTTGCTTGTCTTAGTTGTAAAAGCTTTTTCTAGTCTTATAGAAGCATGGATGTATCGGAATGGATTATTTTATTGAAGAAAGAAATTTCATTACAGAGAAGAGGAAAATACAACTAGAGTAAGAGCAAGATATCATCCAAGAAAAAACCTAGATACAAGAAAAACGTGTAAAAGCATAACCCCTGGCTTAACACCAAAGAGGGGCCATAAACGTTTATATCTATAATAAACTGAGTGGCAACAAGGATAAAGCATCCAACCCAAACTAAAGTTTAGGATCCTCCTCTAGTTTGCATGTTATTCATTACTAATAATTGATTTCAAAACCATATCTTTACGGTTTCCTCCATAGTATGGATTAAAACAATATCATAAAGAAATTATATGGCACGCAAAATAGTAATTTATCCCAAAAGAAAAAGAAACTAACAGACGTAAGCTAGGAAAATAAATAAAAATAGAGGTACACAACGACCAACAACAATGAAATCTCTTTCCCACTAGGTGGGATTGGCTACATGAATAAAACAACAGCATGATTTATTATCATAAATCGTGTCTGTATACAAACTATTAACCTCTAACTCCTTCAAAACGGTTTCACCAACAATTTTTTTTGGTATGGCGATTGGGTTATGCCCTTTATGTACTCTCCTAACTAGGGCTTCTCCACGTATGCCCAAACTTCTTAGGGCAGGAATCTAGAGATTAGGCTACCTTGTTATCTAATGCATTCATTCCTAATCCTATTTTGTGTGGTTTATCCACTCATCTAACATGACATTCTCAACTCTCTCGGATTGTAGTTTGTTCACTCGTAACCTTATTGCCTTTTTACTGCCCAACATTCAATCCATACAACTTTACAAGTAATAGTTGTGTACACAATTCTTCATTTAAGATGAAGGACTTTTTGCTATGGATAACAAGAAGGTACTGTCTATCAATTTACCTTATTGATAGGGACTTGGTATTACGGGATGCTTAAGTCCTGTATAGAATAATGAGATGCTCAGGGGAGTATTTAAATACTTGGTTATACTCTCCATTAATATGTAGATGATTGGTTCTCCCCCTTAATTGCTAACATTTAAAGATGGGTTCCCCATGTGCTTCGGTGCTTTCTAATTGACTACAAGTAAAAGATCACCCACAATAATTGACTTTGCCTTGAATTTTATATTTACTTACGAACAAAATAGCATGAGTGACAACTATAGGTGGTGTCTCAACTACATTTGAACTAACTCGGCCAAAATAGATAGAAAAGCATATGTAATTGTTGAAATTATAACTGCTAAAATACTACTTTTGGGTTATTATTTAAGTTATTCTCAACAATACGAATTAACTAAGATTCAGTAATCATAGCACCCTCCCCACCACAGGAGATAAACTCAACTACCATTAATCGAATTTCTCTGCTATTTTCGTATGGAGTATCACAAATTCACCATTGATTTTCCAATCATATTTTGTAAAGAATAAAACATAGGCCAAAGTGCTTGCAAGCACGTGTTGAAATAATGGAGAAATCTAGACAATAAAAAGGAAAGAAGAAGAGAACTTACATACTGATTGATCCCAAATTTAATGAATGTAGAGTAATTGATCTGACAGTAAATATTAACAAACAAAAAACACCTCTGTCTCTCCTTAACAATATTAGATCAATTAAATGCACAATCATAGTTTCCAACTTTTATGACACATACCACTATGTCTCCATTAGGTAAAGCACAGCACTTCACAGAATTTCTCGCCACTCCACCAGAAACATTTGAATCAAAATTTCCCCTATCAATAACAGCACAAATAGAAGACAGTGTGGACCCTTCACATGTGTTTGTTGATCCGTTTTCGTTATTTGCATTAGAAGTGTCTGGAAAATTTTCTGTAGAGCTTCTTTTAGACCAAAGTGGGTCATCTGACTCGGAAATCCTCACAAAGAAGTGAGAATTTTCAAACTTTTGCAACAACAATGAGGTTTGTTTTTTGAGAACCTCTTCTTGAAGAAGGGAGTCACCATCAGAAACATCATCCAGCTGCTCTTTACCACTGGTACTCAGTTCCCCTTCTCCAGACACTGTATTATTTCTGTTTTCAGTGTTTCCATTTTCTTTCTTGGGGTTGTGACCTGTGCCGGTCTCACTTATCGCTGCATCAATTTTGAACGATGATGTTTCCTGCTTACATGCAGACAAGCATGCCAATATATGAACTTGTTCACCTGAATTACAGGTATAAATTAGGTCTGCTAAACTTTTTTGTGAAAGCCAGCTGACCAAATTACACATGCCAAAACTGTGATTAATATTTAAAGAATGAAACAGTCTATTACCAGGGAAAAGAAAGGAACGATCAAGAGAGCATAGAGACAGTATATCTGGTGCACAATTCCAGTTTTCAGGAAGTTCCTCTACAAAATGAAATCGAGAATTGGGTGTATCGTATCATACATGCAGAGTAGTCTGGTCCATAAAATCACATACAAGAGGAAGGACATCAAAGAAAATACTCTGTTTAATTCTACAGTTGAACTGAATGCTAACAAAAACCTTGATATGATTTTGATTTTAGTCATGTGCTAAGCATATAATAAACAAAATTTACAAATTGATTCTAGACCTAGAAGAGAAGAGACAGTTGACCTACTCCTACTTCCCTAATGGTTTAAAGATACATTCAACAGCTGCCCTTTGGCCCCATCTAGGTATCAATTCAGTACCCCCATTAACCAAGTACTGGCAGCTCACAGGCTTATATTTAAAATGATGGGATTCCTCCCACATAAATATTTACAAAGGGTATGTTGGGGAGTTGTGTTTTGAAGGAGAGGGTAAATATTTTAATTTTATATCGAACTATTTATATAAGGTTAATAAACATTAAGTTTACATTGATTTATCTTTTTATTTTCATTTTAAAAATTATCAAATTAGAGAACTAATCAGAGATAAACAAATTTGTCCTCTTTCCCTTCTCCTCCAAAACTCTCAACTTCCGAACATACCCTAAAATTGAAAGTGAAAGCTGGCGGAATCATTTTTAAAAGTGCTTGCAAAAGAACAACCCGTTCCTCCCATTTTTCTCCAACAATCACGAGGGGAGTTTCTTCCTTCACACTCGATAATTAAGTGTGATAGATAATATGTTGCTTACATTTCTCAGATGAAATAAAAAAAAATTGTCATCTTGAGCAAACATTAAAATGTAAATAAATGACTCAGGACAAATATGAATGAACCATATTGCCATCAAATTCTGTATCCATGTCCAAGATTCAGTAACCAAATGAAAGCATTAACAGTATAGAAAACAAACAGGAAAATGATAGGTGAAGCGAAGATATACTGCATGGGATGGAAATCCATCCTTCTTCGTTGTCAACATCGGAGTGCTTATTAAAGACGCCATAATCCAACTTGGCATCATAGCGTGCATAAGGATCATTAGGCACACGAGTCTCCATAGAAGATCCAGCAGATGCAGACCTTTGATGAGTATCAGCACGAGGCTCCGGAACAGGAATAGGAATAGGTGGATTACGCTCTCCATACACGCCAGTAGTAGACCGCATCAAAAAATTCATTGCGCCACTAATAAAATAAAATAAAAAACACTATCCTGCAAATTCACACGATTCAATTTCAGCGAATAGCGATGAAATCTACTATCATTACCGAACCGCAAACCGCGAAAAGGATTTTACTGGAACTGAGTGAGCGAAATGAGAGTGAAATGCGAAAGCGGAATCGGAACAAACGAGTATGCGAACATGAAATGGAGAATTGATTCGATTTGGATGGTTACCTGACGAAGGATGAAGCGTTGGTGCGAAGAGAATGGGAGAGGGAAGTGGCGGAAGATCCGAAGCTGTAGTCGCGATCAGTGAGAACGTTCGTATGCATGCACGCCAAATTTTGGCAAATTATTCTCTTAGCTATTTTCATGTGGCATCAACTTTTTCTTCTTCAGGTGCCTTCAACTTCCATTCAATATTTCTCTCATTTTTTATTTATTTTGTAAATGATATAATTCCCTCCCTCTTTGATGAATTTAAAATATTATAAAATAAAGTATATATTATTCTATTCTTTGCTCCATTCACGAAACAAATTTCAAATTCATTAATAGATATAAATTAAGTTTATATTATCTTAAATTTAACGAAATTTCAACAAAATTTCACTTATATTTCCAAAGTATACAAAATGAAAATGAAAGTAACGACCTACAATGCACCAAAAGAAATATGCTATAACCAAAATTTCATTAAATTTAAGGTTATATTTCATCTCTATGTATTAACTAAACATTAAAAATATTTTTCTAAGTTATCCAACAACTAAAGATTTAGTATAAATTATTAATATTTAATTAACTTTATTTCGTTTAATCTATACATCAATATAAATATAAATTACCAGAATAAATGTACTGCATGAATTAAACATACATATTTATTCTGAAGCATCAATTAAGTTGAATAAGTTCAACTAAAATAATTTAAACAATTTAAAAAAATTATGTTTTGGGTCAAAACTATGATTTAAAAAAAAATTATCTTATAAGTTAGTTTTAGGGATTAATATGTAATTTATATTCTATATTTTTCCTACAATTTGTAAATTTCTTATAATTAGTCCTTATAATTTTTAAACATTTAAAGGACTAAAATTATTTAGTCCATAAAATTTAAAATAATTTAAAATATTTATGGACTAAAATAATTCAATTTTTATTTTTTAAACAATTTAAAATATTTATTCGCACATATTAAAATAACTTAAAATCATATCATTTTAAATAATTTTAAATTTGAAAAATAAACAAAATAATTTACTCTTAATTATAACAAAATTTCCAAAATCTTAATGTTAATAAACAACGTTCAACATCAATTCAATATAAACTTTCATGCATTTTTTGTGACTGAATTTTCCAAAATCAACCATGAATTCATTGTTAAAAGAAAAAAGGAGATATAGAATATCTACCTTAGTAACGTATGATTCAACACTTGTAAAGAGAGACACTCTAATGTGCTCTAAATCACAAAAATAGAAGGAATGATAGTTGAAGCATTAGAGGACCACCAACACAAGCCTTTATCACTAGAGAAAAGAGAAATAATATGACAACTTTGTTTGCACCACAACTACAACAAAGAAGATGAATCAAGGTTATCTTAAAAGACATTTTATGACAGTTTCCCTAAGCCTAACATAGAGAGTCTTCTTCCTTTTATGATGGTTAGAAAGAGACTTTCTACTTCAAGCCTAAGACAACCTATGTATAAAAGTTCATCTTATTTTATTAAAAATGTCACCACATATTTATGTTAGTTTTCTGGTCAATCAACATATATAATGAATGACATAAATTGTTTTTTTCTTTTAGATATAATGTCCTAAAATATGTATTCTAATTTGTTAGACCGTCTATAACATTCATAATTTGATTTACAAATACCAATGAATATTTTGACATAACATATTAAACCTTTATGAGAATGTGTGCTACAAGTTAAGTGCAGTATAAAAAAAAAACAACTTAAAGGCTACCACAAAGTCCTGATCAACTCTGACACTACAATAAAGTAATAAGATACAACCAACAACAATCATTTTCTTAATATCTATAAATAAAAACGCATTTATCAAACAAACTAACAAATGAGCCTATGTAAAATACTCACATCAAAATTCTTGCACGTTGTGTGATCGTCTTTAAGTATTGAAATATCATTAAACCATCTTATAGATGAAATAATCGGTATGCACCATATTTGCAAATCCTTCTCTTTTTTGAAGTTATCTCACCCATTGAGAATTTAGAATTCATATCCTTCGGTAGATAATTTTCTTTGTATTTAAACATCTTTCTCTTCTCGTTGTAGGAAAAAGTGGTTCTTTGACAGTACTCATGAAAACTAGAGGTGACTTAATGAAAAATAATACTAATTCACCTTATTTCAATTGGAAATAAAGAAAATAACTAGGAGTGATTTTATGTATTCGTGGAAGCTCAAAATGAAATTAAAAATATTTATTTAATCTTCTTATTATAGTGGAACTCTTTAAGATTTTCATAAATTATAAATAAACATATCTATATTTGAGTGAACTAGTATAAAATACATCTTTATTACTAAAATGTTGTGTTTCAACATATAAATGATCTCTTTAGAACATCTATTTATAGTTATCTTTCAAAAGAATATGCAACAAAGTTTTAAAGTTCTATTTCATCATCGTTTAAGAAATAACTTATGATTTCACTTTATTTAGGTGTAGAACAATATAACAATATCAAGAAAGGTTATTTCAAAAGATGTTTCTAACCCAAGTTTGAGTTGACGTAATATAAATAATTTACATTTCTAACTATGTTTTTACCTTTACTTTATTATCATATAAGAGTCCAATTTTAACTAGATAAGATAAAGGTATTTTATCCTCTTTTTTTCAACCACCATTGGTGATTTCTTGATAACAATTTTAAGGTGAATAGTATTCATGAAATTGTTTGTTAAGACGAACAAACTTATTTCATGATTTATTTTCTTGTGTGGGTTGAGAGAACTAATAAGTTTGAGTGATTGTGTTCATTTTTTCCCTATCCACACATTATATTATGTTCTTTTATTTCTTTTGAATTTTTTTATCTCGTACTTAACCATTTTGTAATAAGGTATAATGTAATGGTTTCACTATCTTTACTATAAATAATATAAACAACATATTAAAAACACACACACGCATATATGTGTGTAAAAATGTCATCACAGGTTGGATTACAAAATATTGAGAATTATGTTTTTTACAATATATATATATATATATATATATATAGCATTCATATTACAAAAAATTCTCAAAATGTGCTCCTACAAATCATCACAAATGGTCAATACCTAAACTATTAGGTTCTCTGATATCAAACATTATCATAACAAGGTAAGCCGACATCTATTAGGAAAAAAACCTAAAATAGAATAATTGTAAAGAAACACACTTGAATTTAATAAATTCTCATACACATTCATTACCTACCAAAGACACCAAATAATTTAACAACAAGTATAAAACTCAATGACTTATAAAAAACCATATTAAATACTAACATATTTCATGTTCTATATGTAATATTATAAGCTTAAATCACCCATATGAAAATCAATAAATTATCATATCACAAGTCAATTCATATGATAACAAAACTAAGAAAAGGTAGTTTGTTACACATCCATCAAATTTATGACCAATGTTAGATTTCTCCTCTAATAACTACCAACATAATAATATCATCTCACTCTCAAATGCCAAACAAACATTAATCACATTTTATAAAAATAAACTAACATAATTTATCAATATTCTACAAAGTTACATTTGTAACATAAGATCAAGGTTAAACAATAAGTTTGAAGTTATATAAAACAATTTTTTTTAAAAATAAAATTAATTTAAATAAAGAGAGAGAAAACTCTCTTTTTAAGACTAAGTTGAATAATGAGAATAATTTAAAATTAAAGAAATTTCACTAAGTGAAAATATTTCATTGAGTAAAAATAATCATTTTTGGTTACTAAAATTCACCAAAATTAATCAATTCTTTTAGGTGGATTTTTTCTTTGCAAAAGTAATTCGTGTTGAACGAATTATGCAAATATGAGCAATCCAAAACTTGGAATTTGAAAAAGATTAATAAGTTTCCATTACTCCACTCCATTTCATATTCTAATACATTCAAATCATGCATGTGACATTGCCTTATATTTGACTAAAACAAAATAAAACTTGCACCTAAAATCACATTCTTTGTCCACGTACGAAATCTATCATATTAGAATGTAGAACTGAAGTGTTGATTTAACTAAGTTTAGGCTAATCAAGATCCACTCTAAGGTGAAGGTTTGAATATACACTTAAATAAAAATATAAGAATGTGAAAATCAAAAAAGTACTCCAACCATTATTGTTTCTAATATATTATATCATTCTCGATTTTTAGGTAGTAATTGTTGCAGATCTCACATCGACTAGAGATTAGAGTCTTTCATTGTATATAAGTGGGTGCAAACCTCAACCTTATGAGCCGATTTTATGGGGTTGAGTTAGGCTTGAAGTCCACTTTGTAATATGGTATCAGAGCCATTTTGAACCTATCCTAGCGAGTATTTGTTGGGCCTATCGTGCCACCCGCTATCGGGCCACTATCGGACCACCCATAATATATAGTCCCACGCACGAGTGAGGGGGGTGTGTTGGAGATTCCACATCGACTAGAGATTAGAGCCTTTCATTGTATAAAGTGGGTGCAAACCTCAATCCTATGAGTTGGTTTTATGGGGTTGAGTTAGGCTTAAAGTCCACTTTGTAATAATAATCGTCAATAAAAGTAAAAATACATTCAAGGACTAAAATTAAGCTCTAGCTCATAGATATTAACACAACTTTCTCTAGATCTCACCATTTATAAGATCAATCATTACACTAAAATACACAATTTCTACTCAAGAATCCATATTTAGCTTTAACACTTCAATTTGCTAATAGAAGTTATCAAGACTTTTCACTTTATTACTATAACTGAAACTTGAATGTAGAACAAAGTTATCTTACTTTCCTTGAACTTTCCTTATGTTTTAAGGAAAGCAAGATTTCAAGAAAAAGATGGGCTAAAACACTAAAAGGTTTTCATGATCACTTCAAAAATCCATACCCCTAGTGACAAAATTTCCAAAATAAGTTCAAGCTCATAAAACCTTATTTCACAAAGAAAAACCCTAGCATGCAAGATTTCGAAGAGGGGAGAATAGAAATTTAAGAGAAGTGTTAGGAGAAGAAACTCATCCAAAGTCATAATAAAAAAAATAACATTGTTCTCGCTAGTTGACCTCGGTTGGACTAGATGGAGAGTTCAGTTTCTGGTCTGTCTTCTCTTGGTGCATTAGAACAATGCTTTGTTGGGATAGAGGGGACTCTACCAGTTGATCACACTCTGACGATCAAGTCAGTGAGAGCATACAAAATAAGTATTCAGTTTTAGTCTAAGTATTCAGAAACAACGTACCTTTCGGGGGTCTCAAGCCCCTTTTATAGATATCTCTTTAACATCTTCTACTAGTGAGAATATAATCTCAACAGAGAGCATATATCATAACAAAAAAATCACCTATTCACGCACGCTCACCTCTTATCTTCGGATGCTAACTACAGGAAAATATTTTGTTTACATGTGCACAATTATTCTTAGGTGCTAACAACATTATTCTCAGCATCTTTTATTTATACTTAACTAACATATGTATTATAACCAAAATAAAATATTTCTTTTATTTTTAATTATTTTTCCCGAGCTGACCATTAGTATCTGTGCCAAGCTCATGACCCTTCTTTTGGGCGCAAAGCCGAGCTGACCACACCTAAATGTTTGGATCGAGATCCCGAGCACTCCTGTCCAGTACAAATACTTTACAATATCCCTTAGCTAGCTTAATTTCACAAACAAAGAAAAAAGAGAAAAAAAGAATCGAGATAAATTTAAGAATGAAGGTAGAAAAAGAATGTATGTTATGCTTTTGAAAAAGAAAAAGGTCTTCTTAATTCTTTTGGACACACCCTAAGCTCGTCCTCTCTCCATCTTTTTTTTTTAAATTTTATAACACTACAAAAAAATCATTAAATAAAAATTATTTTTAAAGACCAAAATAATTAGTTATTATATTAACTAAATCAGAGACAATTTTATAAACTAAAAAATTATTGTTATCTAAAGTAGTTTCTATTATTAATAAAAAATTATATAGTAGTTTCTAAATTGATATCTAATCAATAAGTACCAAGATTTTTGCTACTAACTACTTTATATTCTAAATTAGTCTTTGTGAGTATTTTAAAGACTAATTTAGAATCTAAAATATTAGTAGCTAAAACCTTGGTAACTAATTTAAATACCAATTTAAAAATAATTTTATAAATTTTATTAATAATATAAATCACTTTAAATATCAATATTTTTTTTAGTCTCTAAAATAGTATCTAATTTAGTCAATATAGTAATTAATTATTTTTTATTTCAAAATTTGATAAATATTTAATGATTTTAATTAGATTCGGTGAAATAACTCACCATGTAAGTCCATTTACTTTATACACCACTCATATAAAACATATACACTACATTAAGCATACAATTAATTAAATATATATATATAATATCTTTAATTATATTTTTTAAATTTATCACAAAAACTTATATTTAAACATAACAAAAATATGGTCTGATATGATAAAAGTTATGCAGTTAGAATGTTAATTATAAATCATATATATATATATATATATATATATAAATTAAAAGCACGATTTCTTTTGGAATTTTTATGTATTGTCCTTAATTTGTTATGATTAAATCTTTCAAATCTAAGGAGAAACGTGTGTACACTTTATTTAATTATGTGTTTAGTTTTTGAAATCATATTTGAGAGCTTCAAATAAATTTTGAAACTGATTTTAGTCCTTAAATTATAAAATTAAGAGACTAAAATAATATATATTTTTTCAATTCTGAGAACTTAAAATATTTTCTTAAAATTTAAAATACCAAACAATATCCAAATTTGAGTAGAAAAAAATATAATTAAATATAAAAATAATAAGAAATACAAACAAAACTCACCTAATAATGGGGTGTTACAAAAGTACATGCAAGATTATTACGCCAAGAAAGAAAAGGAATATTGCACTCACAAAAAATCATTCGGTGTATTCTTAGACTATAAAATAAAAGTAAGACATAAAAAGTTATTGGCACAACTTATAAAATTAATGAAATAACAAGTGTACTATTTCAAAACACAGTAATTACATTTAGGGTAGAGAGTGATCTAAAAGGCACGTGGCGATGGACAATTCGCTGTGCTTCGAAGCTCGAAATTTCCTTCCCATTTTGGCAAGAGCCACTGCTAGTAATTTCAGACATAACCTTTCACTGTTTTTATCTTTATAACATAAAGGACAAAACTTACCTCTCATTCTATATATTTATTTTTTTCATAATGTATAGCTATACTAAAAAGATTTTCTATTTTAACTGTTTTTTTTCACAAATTTCTTTCTATTTTATTTTTATTTAATATATTTCATTTTATTAGTACAATGAAATATATTTTTTATTTTATTGTTTAAAAAATAATTTTTTTTAATTTAATATTAATGTACAGTTTTATAGACAAACTAATCCCTATTTTTTCCTTAATTATTTATTTTAAGGCAACAACAAGAAAAAATACACGTTTCTACATCAAATCTCACATATCAAATAAAATAACTTTCATTTTCAATCAATCATTTCACTCCATTTCAAGCATGAACATCATCACACTTTCCGATCTCAAAACTACCAATGGAATAAGAGAAAAATCTTGAAGAAGAATAGAGACTAAAATCGGAGAAGAAGAAAAAAGAGGTTGTTTAATCAATTCATCATTTTTTTACATGTTATTTTTTGTTTTTCATTTTCGACTCATCCAAAATTATTTTTATATATATATTAAATTTTTATTAACGTAAAAATGAGTAAAAAAAAGAAAATGTGGATACACTTGTTTCTGCTAGTAATAATAATAATAATAATTACTTATACTATCAATACTGATATTTAATAAAATTATTTATTACTATTATAAATTACTAGCGGGAACACAGGCACTGACGTGCCAGTGTATCCGCATTTTTTTATTTTTGTTTCTTTAGTATTTTTTTATTTTTTAAAAATAATTTAAAATGAGAAGTTAAAGAGTATACAATTAAATAGTAGTGTGTATCCGCATTTTTTATTTATCTTTCTTTAGTATTTTTTTATTCTTCAAAAACAATTTCTCTTAATAACATTAAAATGAGAAGTTAAAGAGTAGGTTAATAAAATAGTAGAGAGCGGTAATTAAAAGTTGCATATGGCAAAGAGAATGAATGAATTTATTTATTTACATGAAAGTGAAAAGGAAAGATAAAAGAAAGTGAGAAGTATGGTAAAAAAAAAAGAATGTGTTAGGTGTAGTAGAGAGAGAAAGTGGGGAGTAGGTACCTATATATGAGAGAGGAAGTGGAAAGGAGGATACGTGAGTTATGTGTAGTGGAAAATCATAAAATCCGTTTCTTAAATCAATTTTAAAATTCTACAATTTTAATAAAAGAGAATATCAGTTTAAATAAAAAAAAAGTAACATAACAAATAAGGTGGTCCACAAAATATTACAAATATCTTTAATTTTTTTATTTAATAGAGAAGAAGATCTTTAAAACAGAAAACCAACCAATCAATCTCTCCACTCTCTAGTTAAATAATAACAAATAAAATAAATTTTAAAATTATTTTATTAATTTTTGAAATTATAAAATGTCCAAATAACCAAAATAAATTAATACAATAAATTATTAAGTAAGGAAAAAATAGAAAAAAAAATTAAGAGCAGTTAAGAGAGGAATAAGAAATGACATAATGACCATAATACAATAATAAAATTAAATATTAATATAAAGATAAAATAGGAAAAAAAATTAAGAGCAGTTAAGAGGGGAATCTATAGATTTTAAATAAATGTTAATACTGATATATTTTTTTTTCATTTATAAATCAAATAAGTGAAAAAATATTATTCTATATTCACTGATGTATTTCAAGTTATATAAATAAATAAGGTACGAGGGCATCTTAATATCTTTATTTTCTAGTATTTTAATTATTTATACAAAATAATTAAGTATATTTTAGTAAAAAAAAACTCCTTCCTTATTTACTATTTTTCTTGATATTAGTAATTAAACTTTAAATTACTGATAAAATAAACTAGAGAAAGTACTAAAAACTAATAACTTTTGTACTATAAAAATATTATATAGTGACAATATTGTTATATAATACTCCCTACAAACACAAAGTTGAGGTGGAAAATTTGAGAAAGTACTTTTATACTATTTAATAATATTATCTTTAAATACTCTTCGCTTTTTTATATGTTATTTCATAGCACTCATTCTCGGTAATAAGTATTAATAAAAGACACTTTAGGAAAATAAATTATTTTTTAGAATGTGATTAGTGGATTGTATTAATTAAATTTTAATTCAGAATTTTAATTATTCTTTTATATCTGGGGTGGGATGAATAGTAAACAAAATTATTATCAACAATTTATCTTATTGTATTAAATATAAATACATTAGAGCATTAAAATAAAAATATTAGATGTATATCCAAATTTATAAATCAAGTTGAAATTATGATTGATTTATAATATTTTTAAAATTTAATTTATCTAAAAAATAAACACTCTTAATTTGTATAATGTATCAATAATATCGTCTTTTAAGTTTATATTAACATATAATAAGAATGAAAAGATATAGAGCATCATCGTCGTAAGTTAATTTGTATATATATAATAAAAAAAATAATACTAACCCTTTCATTTTATAACTAAAATAACGAAAAAAATAACAAGAAAATATCTTTATCATAATCAATATACATAATCAATTATATATATATATTAAATAATTATTGTAACATAATTGATTATGATACATAATATTATTATTATTATATGTTATATAATATAATTACTATATTATAATTATTTTATATTATATAATGTAATATATTTTTAATATTTCTTTTATCCTCTCATTTGTATGTAATTTTTTTTCTTTTTAATTTTTTTTTTCTATTCTTTCTTTATCTTCATCTTTTCAAACTTTTTTTTTTAAATGTGATTACACCCTACAACAATAAGGAGATTTTGGATATCATTTGATTGAACAAGATCAGCATTAGAGTTTATAGATGTTTCACATTTTTTCACTTGGCCAAGTTGTACTTGAGAATGTAAACTCTATGTAAAGAAAACTATTTAGTTAAGTTTTAATTAGTAATATCAAAACAAAGTATTTTTTTTGTTAAGATTTTTACATGATGACCTTTCTTTGAGTTGCATGTTGGGTCTAAATGTTTGGGGGTTGCATGTAAGAGTAAAGTTCTTTAGTGGGAAATTGAATAACACTAGTTGTGTTTGCATATGATGTTTTCCGGTAATATGAGGAATCTGAACAACACTAGTTACACTTGTGTATAGTATTTTGTAGTTGCATGTAGAACTAAAGAACGTCCTTTGCATGTGCCCCTAAATTTCTTAATAGGTATGTAGAATTTTGAGCAACATTAAACTATTCATATGACATGTCAAGTCCAAAACCCTTGTTTTATTAGTAAAACTAGGATCTTTTCTTATCTCTCTAAATTTGAATCACCACTGAGTCTTAAAACATAGTACAATTAACTCTCATCTTTAGTGATTTTGAGATGTGAGTATGTTTTGAAAATGTAAGGAAATAGTTACATTTAAGTGTTAAGGTGTTAATACTAAAGACTTCATCTAAATTGCTTAAGTGAGAATATAATATGATATCTCATTTCATCGAATATGGATGTACTCAAAAGAAGGTATTATTCGTGTCTCTCTATTTAGTGCTTCATTTGATACCTTCATTTAGTGAAACTATTTTCTTTCAAGTGAAAATAATGTTTGATGTCTTTATCTAAGTGATATTTACTTGGCTTGTCTGAATGTATTTGTTTTATATAAGTGTCTTTTATGTAGAAGTGTTTGATTGTGTGTATAAATGATTATTGCTTTAATTCAAGGAATGGTGATGTGTATGTATGCATGTGTATGAAATAACATATTTATGTATGAGGTGTGATTTTGAGGTCACAAATTTGGATGATATGTGAGTCATGACTTTTGTGGGTATTAAGCAAATATCTATGTTATAACTGAGATTTCCTAGTTTTTTTGATGGTCTAAGTCACGTAGACTAAGATATAATGATAAGAAACTGAATGAGGAATTATTGTATCGTCAAGTGTTGAAGTCTGAGGGAGTGAATAAAAATGCATGTTAAGGTTTAGATAAGGATATACTTTAAACTTACCTTGATCAATGTAATCAAGGTTACATACTTAAGGTGTTAAAATGGATCAAATGTTAAATCTCTGGTGGAAAATACTTAATATGGGTATTTGAAAGACATTTGTAGATATACATTGATGAATATCCCGGTTATGTGGATCCATGTATGTATGTGTATATATGTATGATAAAAAGACTAAATGATTGTGTGTGATTATGTAGTTCATTGTTAAATTGTATAAACTTAGAATGATGAGTTTCTTATAATTCATTTCAATAGCTCACCCTTATGTGTCATTCTTTATGTAGTAATCTGATATAAATATATTAGGTACATGAATAGACTCAGGTACAAATTCTAGAGTGGTGTCCAAAATAATGTAGTACTAGAATTCCTATGTTGTTCTCATATTCTTCTTTTAGAAACAAACTTTGTGTATGATTATTAATTTTAATATTGTATTAATAATAATGACTACATAAGTTTTATGTTAATATAAATTTATGATTTTTTTATATTACAATATTCTATTTTTTATTATAACAATTATATCTTCATAAATTTATAATTATTTTTATTTTTCATTTTTATTTTTAATTCAAATTACTGTACTCTTCACTTTTTTTTTTTATTTCAAATAAAGTATTAGTTGCGAAGAAGTTAAATATTTTACATAAGTTTCAAGTTTAAACTTTTTCTTATTGTAAAAAAATAGTGCACAAGTTGTAAAATTTACAACAAATTGAAGTTGAAATTAAATTTTAATATTTATAAATAATAAAATTACAAATAAAATATTAAAACAATGAAAAAAAAGTAGTTAACATTAAAGAAATAATAAATAAAAAGGTTACAATAAATATTAAATGTAGACATTTTCTATAAAATATAATATTTTGTTTTGTTAGAAACTTTTCTCTATTAATACTAATTAAAATATTAAATTTAATCTAAAATAAAAAATCCCTTTTTTCCAATATTAATATCATATTTTATCAAACTCGTCAAATTTTATTATTATTTTAAATTAATGGTTAAAATTTTAAATTATTTTCTCACCCAAATTTGTTGTAATTTGTAACTATTTAAATAGAAAGAGTATTTTAAATATTGAAATTTTTTAACAAAAGATAGGTATTTTATCCCGAATACCGTTTTAATTTATACAATACGAGGATATTTTCGGTTATTGTTGGCATACAATTTTGGTTTGCATACCTATTATTTTCTTATTTTGTGCATAGTTTAGTGATTTTTAATTTAATTATGAAATAAGAAGCTCAACATTTATAGATTTATCGGGTTTTTAATTTTTATTTATTTTATTTTTATATTATTATTTGATTTTATTATTATAGATTTTGTGTTATTTTTTATTTTTTTCTAAAATATATTAAAATACTTATTGGAAGCCGTTAGATTGAAGATCATTTTTTTTAATTTATCTTTTAAAATATATCTTAACTTTTTAAATTTTTTTGCGGTTTTTCAATTTAATTTTGAGATTTTATAATAGTTTTTACTGTCTTTGTTCTTTCTCACTTTGAAAAAATCCAATAAGATAACTCTCATATACTCTGTATATCTTTTATACATACATAAATCTATATATCTTTCATACGTACATATAGACATAAATCTATATTTAATTTAAATAAATATAAATATAAATATACATATTATAATAATAAAAATAAAAAATAAAAAATAGAAATGGATATTGGTAATAATGGCTGTAGTATTTAAGAAAAAAAGACATAAGATAAGAAACCAAAATGTACAAGAGAAATGACGCGGATTGGATAAGAATCAAGGCTCTCTCTTTATCAAAATTGAAACTTCCTATCTCCCTTTTTTAATTGCTTAAAACCATATCCATATCTTGAAAAGCTTACAAATAAAAAATCAAGTTTCTTACGCTAACGTGCTTTTTGAACATCCCAAGTGCCAAACGTATGGTTGCAGCTTTACTCCTTCGCTTCTCTGTCTTCTACATCTTCCTTCACTGCTCAATTTATTTATTGAGTTAGAAAAGTAAAAGAATATTTGAATTAATTATTATAAAAAAATAGAATTACGTGTGACTGCGGTTGCCGTTGCTCCCTGAGGTGCTTGGTGTTGTGGTAGGAGTGAGAGTCTGCGTTTGTCTTGTCCACCGATTTGTTAACACATAATTTCCCTCTCCTTTTCCATCCAATAATTTTTCCTCAAACAAACACCAGTTAATGGCTACCACAACTCTTTTCAGATATTATTATTCTTATTCTTCTTTTGCTTTCCTCACTGTTAAGTTAAGCTAATAATATCTTCACCCTTCTCTCAACCAAACGCTGTCGTTTTCATGTCTTCACAATCGGCACGCTGCTAGCACTAGCCGAAGAAGAAGCTCCAGCAGTGGTAGTTCACATGGGATTGGGAAAAACTGTAAGAAGAAGAGGAGTCATCGAAGGTTCTAGAACCACCGCCGATGTCGATGGACCTTTGTGCCGAAATCCACCGATCCTTCGACGACCGTTACACGCGCTACGCGCGCGACTCGCTCGACGAATTGCCTGACAGCTTCACCATCACCGACCCCCACATCCCGGGCCATCCTATCGTCTTCGCAAGCCCGGGCTTCCTCAAGCTCACGGGCTACGACCGTTGCGAGGTCCTGGGCCAGACCGCCGCCATCTTCCAGGGCCCGCGCACTTCCCGGAGGTCGGTCATGGAAATTCGCGAGGCCGTCCGAGAGGAGCGCAACGCGCAGGTATCTTTGCTCAACTACCGCAGGGACGGCACGCCGTTTTGGATGCTCTTCAGCGTCTGTCCCGTGTTCAGCGGCGACGGCGGCGCCGTCTTCCACTTCGTCGCTGTTCAGGTCCCGCTTCACAAAAAGGAGGGCTCCAGCGTCAGGGATTTCGGCTTCGGGTGCTGTCGGAAGGAAGTGTGCGCTGATTCGTTATCTGAGCTTGGTCGCGCGTGTTCCGTGGAGCAAGTGTTGGAACGTGATGTCATTGGTTGGTTTGTTTATTTGATTTTGCATTTTGCCATTTTCCTTTTCAGTTGGGAGTATGCATGTGTGAGTGCTTCCTGTTAAATATTGCTTCACCAGCCATAAGAAATGTTGGTTGCACATTTAAAAATGATTTCAGGACAAAACATAGATATGTGTGCTTTCTGTTTGTGTTTTCTTAATTAGAAGTTTAGTTTGATCTTCTTAATCTATCTACAATTTTAAAGTATACTTTTATTATATCAATCGCTGATATGGAATGAAACTCTTGATTAGAAAGCAACACCCAAAGTACCCAAAGTACTCAAGCGATAACCTTTATTCTGAAAATCATGAATAATTTTTTGATGTTGTGCTTTTAGGCAAAATTCGAGTTTCAGCCCATTAATCGATATAATTTTTTTTACATAAAAAGTCATCGTAAATTGATTAAGTAAAACATTGAAGAACAAGATCAAAATCACACAGAGAACTGGATTTAAGTTTTGTGCTAATTTTAAATCTTTTTGCATCCTTTTCCTGTTAATCCTTGTACTTGCTGAATAAAAGAAGTTAAATGCATTTTATATTTGATTCAGAATTAATGCAGTGGCCTCATGTGGTCTCGCAGTAACTGTGCTAGTGGTTTGGGTTATACTGATTTATTAGCTTTTTGAGATGCAGAATTGGAGAGGGAAGAGCCGTGTCAGGCGAGTGATGAGGAGAAGCGAAGTGCTGTCACAGCCATGGACAGGATCTTCTCTGTGCTAACCCATTTCAGTGAGGCGACTGGCAGATTAGTGTGTAGGAAGAGGTGCAGCATTCCTGACGTGGGTCTTTTAAGCACATCCTTGATTATTTCTCTTGGTAGAATCAAACAAAGCTTTGTATTGTGAGTTATTGGAAATGTCTAATTTTGTTATTACTTTACCAAGAGCTTTATCCTTTTTACAGACCCTTAATTTGTTGTTTATATGGTTTTGAGTTTCCTTGCAGAACTAATCCGCATTTACCGGACATGCCTATTGTTTATGTTAGTGATGCCTTCTTGAAATTGACAGGTTCTAAAACTATTTCCTTGTATAAATTGAGTTTTGTTTTGATAAACTTTTCAATAAGTACTTAAGAAAAAAAAAAAAAAAGGCAAATGAATTGCACATTTTTTACAAGTTAAAATCATCTTATGGATTCCAACATTTTATAGAAGTTCTCTCATCCAACTATTTCCAACAACTGATGTGCATAAGTTGATTAAAGAAGCTTGATTCATTTATCTTTTATTTTCTTTTCCTATGGTGCTTTTTGAAAAATTTATCCACAATAATGAAAGCCTCATGCTCATTTACAGCCTAACGCTGGGATCTGATGTAAGAATATAAAACCAGTAGCTCAAATTTACTTATGTTTTCAATTATCCCATTACCTGAATAGGTTATGGAAGAAATGAAGTTTTGGGTCGCAACTGTAGGTTTTTAGGTGGAACAGATACTGATACCTCTACTTTATATCTGGTAGTATGATTTTCTTGCCATAGTTTTTCAATGTTGTCTTCCTAATTTGGCAACTTGGAGGCATAGACTAATGGAATTGAACTTCGGGATTATGCCTTTTTCTTGTTATTTACAGATAAAGGAAAGCATTAAAGCTGAACAACCATGCACAGTACGTATTTTGAATTACAGGTTAATACTTCACTTTTTGCTTCTGCTGCCAAAGCTGTGAAGTTTATTTATTGAATATACTGAATTAAATTCTTTTCAAAATGAACAGGAAGGACAAAAGTTCATTTTGGAATTCTCTTCACATCTCACCCGTTCGTGATGCTTCTGGCAAGGTAATCTTGACAAACTATTTATTAGCTGAGCTATAAATCTTAAACGTCTGTTTTTCAATTTCTGTCAGTCATTTGTTTTTCTAAGTCTGATGGGAAACCTGAGAGAATTTTAACACAACCAAACATGAATATGGTCTTTATATTGGTAAATAGATGACAGCTACTGCTTTGTTGCTTTGACAGTACCATTCTTTTAAATGTTATAAGCAGTCAGGTCCTAGTGTGTAACTATATTTAAAGTTATGAATATTTTGTTGTTGTTTGTCAACCTATCTCGTGCATGATTATAAACTCTGAAATTTGTCATTCCTTGTGCATAAAAAGTGGTTTGTTGCTCTGGAAAAGTCATTTTCTGGTAGTTGGGCTGGGGAACCAGAGAGTTCATAGTTGATGTTGTGTGCTTGGGGTCATCTTACTAGTAACTAGTATTTCTGGTTAGGTTGTTAAGGAGGTAATGGTTCATATTGTGATAAAACTGGTCCTATTTTGTTTGCTTTTACCAGTTGTTACTCATCTAGCCCGCTCCGGAAAATTAAAAAAGAAATTCGAGAAATGAAGTCAGTAAACTGATTTGCAAAAAGTTACAATGTATTCAAAATTGCTTCATTGGAAATTGCAGGACTGTAATTACTGTGTAAATTTCGGTGATGTATCATCAGATAACTTGATAGATCTATCATTTATGGCTAAAGTGCTGTGGTGAAGAGTAGTAGCTGAAATTATAGATGATGGCTTAAAAAATATTCACAATTCTGACGTGGTTATTTAGGATAACTTTGATAGTCCATTGTAGTGTCTGGTTACAATTTTACTTGCAAACACTTAGTCTTTTGCTTACCTGTTTGATTGGTACCTGGATTTTTCCACATTCTCATTTTCTTTCTGTGGTTAAAATAATGAAAAATCCGGATTCTAGCCTTCTCTTGCCCAATCTACTTTACTTCCTCAGAAGATACTGACTAATCCAAGCTTTTGTAGTTTGAGTTACCAATTATCGTAAGTCAGTTGGGTGAATTTGTTTTCATGTGGATGCAAATAAGAATTCTATTCCTTATAGGTTTTTGCGGAGTTAAGTTAGTCACGGATCCACATCCATTAACTGCACTTTGGGAAGGACGTCATCCTTCACATATGGTGTATACATCATGTGATAGTCTTTCACATCTATGTGTCTTGAATTTGATTATTTTTTACCCAGTTTATTATACTTCCATACAAGCTTACTGAAGCTACTAATTACACTGATCGTTGCTGAATCATGTGCTTGTTCAGGTTGCATACTTTGTGGGAGTTCAAATAGAAGACATTAATAAAAATGACGATCGCCAGTGTTTGAGTCCAGAGAAGAGGCAGCTTAGTGTGGTTGGTGTAGTCAAGGTTGCAGTGAGGAGTTTATCAATGACTGCGGGATCTTCGAAGTCGTAGCACAAGGATCATGTGAGTTCGTTCCATATAATATTAATCCATTGGGGATCAGTGATCGTTGAGGTGATAGAAAGCTAAAAATATTAATTGTGAAGAGAAAAAGAAAATCCATATTGTAAAGTCTATAAATAAAATGTATTATATTTTCGCGTACTGCGTTGAAAAGAACTTTATTTTCCGTATTTTAGCAATAAAATTTACTTGTATTAATTCCACCTTGTCCTTATATATAGTACTTTGTAGTCACTTTGATATGTATGCAGTGACCTTTTCATAAAAGTGTGCGTGTGTATATATTCATACTTTGAGTAATTAAAAGAATCATACTTTGAGTAATTAAAAGAATGAATGCCTTCACATTCATACTAGGCATTTATTGCAATCAGTAGATTAAGACCTAATGCAGATAGTTTTTATAAACAGACTGTAAGATGAATTGCAATCCTTATATCAAAGTATTAGAACTTTAATAAGATGAAATTATGACGGTTTCTTATCTGTAATACACAATATGAAAATACTGCCACCTCCATAAAGTAGCCACCTCTATAAAGTAGCTTTCAGATTACGTAATTTAAACAGATTATGTAATTTAAACACGTATTTAAAAAAAAACTTCCAAATTATGTAATTTAGAAACTAAAAAAAATTTGAATTATATGTAATCTGGAAGTTAATTATAAATTTAAAAAAATTATGTAATTTAGAAGCTAAAAAAAATTCGAATTATATATAATCTGGAAGTTAATTATAAATTTAAAAAAAAAAATTAGATTACGTAATTTAAAATATTGTCTTCTTAAAGTTAATTATGAATTTGAAAAAAGAAATGAAATCTCAAAGTTAATTACGAATTTAAAAAAAAAAATTGAATTACGTTATTCAAAATATTGTCTTTTGGATTATGAAAACTGAAAGTTAATTACGAATTTAAAAAAAAAATTGAATTACGTAATTTAAAATATTACAGAATTAAAGAATATGAATATGAAAATTTATGAAGTTGAGAGAAAAATATACGTAGCTGCAGGAATATATTTAACAATTAAGCATGTGTGATGTTTAATCTTAAAAATATGTGGTGGCACATTTTTCTTTTGTACCTTCAAGAAACTATTATATTATTTCCTGGAAAAATTACCAAAGGAAATTAATCACAATACGTTTTTTTGAAAAACTATTATTATTATTATTATTATTATTATTATTATTATTATTATTATTATTATTATTATTATTATTATTATTGCTAGTTACTATTATTATTTGTCAATATTAAAAACTTTGGTCAGAAGAAACCATTGAATCTTACTTCGAGTTTTTTAAATTAAGTTGTTTTTGTCCTTCAATTCAGCAAATACATTGATGTCGCTACTTGAAATTAAACTATTTTTTTTTCTGTCTTTTCTTAATGTATTTTTAATAAAATACTGTAATTATTAAATGAATAACTTAGGTTGTTACTGCTTTACATAGTTAGAAAGTTTACAGGAAGAGATTATTAAGTTATTAAGTAGGTAGCACATTAATCTGGTGGACCGTTATTATCTTACACTCGTCTGTCTAGTTGTGTGACGAGAAAAATAAAATAAATGAAGACTTTTGTTCATAAGAAAGAGAGAGTAAATTATTGTTGTTGAATAAAGTTTGTTTAGTCTTAGGATTGGATATCCTCTGTTTGAGTAACATAACTTGGTTTAATTGGAGGCATAAGAATATTAATCCTAAGCGATGAATTATATATGATGAAAAAAAGGAATAAACAAAAACTGAGTGTTGAAATAAGATTAACCAAAAATTAAATAGAATAGAAATATGGTCCAAGTGAAAACCTGAAAATGCTCCCTCTACATAACCACACGCATGAAGTAAGTATTTGAACAACCACTTTCCATCTAAACCATAATTTTGATTTGAAATTCCAAACCTCACTTCACCTGAACCCAAACCGCGGTGCTGGGAACTCCCGCGTGAACCACAAAAAGCATGTAGAAACCAGGCGGCGCAACAGCTTGTGAGGGGGGCCCACGCGCCACCACCCTGTACCCGGACGTCGCCACCTGCTGAACCGCCAACACCTGAAGCAGCAGCAACCTCTGGTTCATCGCGAACGAGTGCGTCGTAAACGACGGAGCCACCAGCGTCACGCCCAGCCCTCCCACACGGTAGTCCCAGAGCGAAATATTCACCGCAAACACCCTGCCATAGGATGCCGTATTGTTCACAGCTTCAACAGCAACTATCGAGGGCCGCAACGAGTCAAACTGGATCCCCAAATACTCAGGGTAATACGCATCCAAACTCAACTCCGTCGGGTACGGGTTGGCCCGAAAATCATATACCCTATGCGGGTTGCTCCCGCCCACTAAAACCCTTCCATCTGGCAGCAGCACAGCAGACGAGTGATACATCCTCGGAGTACTCGCCGGCGCCAGTAACTGAAACTTCGGAAACGGTCCAACCAAACCGGGTCTATACAAAACCGGATACAATACCGGGTTGGCTGCGTTCTCCCACCCCGCGGTCCCATTCATTGCACCGTTCACGATAATGACGTTCCCAGTGGGAAGCAAAATCATGTCAGGCATAACCCTCGGCGTGGGCATGGTTTCCATGACCCACACAGGGTTCGAATCCGTCACCCTCAACCTCCCGCACGTTCTGGAAGCTTCTAGAAAGATCTTCAATGTGTTGGCCAAGCTGAACGTGCCGGGGTAGGCGCCGCCGCATATCATAATTTCCGCGTCGGGCAAACGCGTTCCATTGAGACCCGTTAGGTTTAACGGGAGGAGGACGGAGGAGGCTGTGCTGGGGTAGTTTCTTTTTTCTTGGCCGGGGATGATGGGGAAGTTGCGGAGGACCTTGTTGGTGGTGTAGTCGAAGAGAATGGAGTTGCGGTTGGCGAAGATGAAGAGGTTTCCGTCTGGTAAGAGGTGCAAGAAGGGGTAAAGATTGTTCTCCTCTCCACGGTTGGAGTCGCGTGTGAGTTTCAAGAAGGGGAGGTAGTGGAACGACGAGGAGGGGACGTCGTTTTTGGGGACGAATTCGTAGGTGAAGGAGTTGCGGCCACCCACGATGATGATTTTCCCCGAGGGAAGGATTTGGTTGGAAGAGTACCAGCGGCTGTTCGAGAGGTTATGGTTGCGGATTTCGCGCCAGTCGCAGGTGTTGTGTTGGGGGCAGGGGGTGAAGGAGCGGAGGGTGGTGTAGCCGTCGTTGAAGCCGCCAGTCTGGAGGAGGGAGCCGTCGGGGACGAGGGCCCCGGAGGAGCACCAGGCATCGGTGCGGAGGGTGAGGGGGCGGAGGGTGTTGTGGGAGAGGTCGTAAAGGACGGAGTGGGCGGTGCAGTCGAGCTTGAGGGCGAGGTCCCGGGGGTTGAAGCGGCAGCGGTGGTGGGAGAGGGAGATGTTGGAGGGGCCGAAGTCGGTGCGGTCGAAGATTAGGACCTTGTTGTCGTACATGACTTGCATGTGCATGGCGGAGATGCCTATGCTGCGCTGCAGCTCCACCCAGTGCCCTCCCGTGGTGCTTCTACTCTCTTCAATGCTCATTACCACCTCAAACAACATGCTTTGAAGAAGAAAGAAAGATAGAAGCTTCTTGATCTTGAACGCCATGGTGCGTGCGTGAATGATACCGAAGAATTTATATACTCTGTGTAGTGTACTTACTACTTTTGTTCTCACTTCTTCCTCTTCTCATGATAAAGACTACCGAAACACATTCAGCAAGGCCACACTCAGTTCTTTATCGTTTTGCTTTTTAACACAGTTTCTTACTAGTTATATTCATTAAATAAGTAATAAGTCTCATAATAAATTTTACTTCACATTAGAATGTTTACAAAATACATTATTACCATTTTTCTTGATGGTAACCTTTTGGCAAGTGTTAATCAAGTGATCACATTACTTTCGTGTTTTGAATATTAAAAAAATAACATCAGTTCCATCTCTCTTTTTATACACACGTGTGAAAGGACAATTTAAGTTTTAAGCGACATTCTTGTGTTGTCAATTTTGAGAGTTAACATACCAAGTATCTTGAGATAAGAACACTTAATTATATCTAACAGGTTTTGATATGGGGCGTGTGTAGGTTGGTCAGTCTTTGCAGTGAGTGTTAGTGAATGGGGCCATAATCCCTTTTGTGTTTTGCAGCATTTCAAACACTTTAATTGGAAAGATGGACGGTGGAGGCTGTGACCTGTGATGATATCAGACTAACTACATTCACTAGCATGGACCAGTTTTGTCTATTTTCAATACAAACTCACCTTACACAACAGGGAATGGCTCAATAATTATGAAGCACGATGTAAATTCATTTAAATTGGATCATACAAGTGGAAAATCACCATCCGCATTAATACAAGACGTGATGATTCAATGACTGTACACATTTTCTGTGCATGCAAGCAGTGACCTGCAAGGTGATATATGCTTCTCCAAATTTGTATTTCTCAGGAACCATGGCTAGCTGCTTCTACCATTAGCTTGGTTCATGAAAAGAGGAGATAATAATAACAATTTCTTTTGACATTGTTAAGTATATATATGATTTTTTGTTAAGACGTAGAGGAAACTGAATTAAGTTGATTTGGTCAATGTTACCTTACAGCAAATGAATTCAACTATTTCGATATATACAGTTTATAAGTTTATACTACAAACTAACTCCAATTATCTCCTAATTTCTGATTTACAAGGGGAGAAATTATTAAGTAGTTCTAAACCACCATAAACTCCACTAATCATTATATAACACTAGTTAAATGTCATTAACTGTTTTATTTTAATCTTAAAATCAATTAAAGATTAAGGAGAATTACATATTGAGTATTAGTTAAGAGTGTGCGTAAGACTGATAAACTATAATTAATAAGTTAGTTTGATAAATACAGAACATTTAGTAAAATATATCAAAATAGTTTATTTCAGGAGTTTTTAACTTCTAGTCTATAATTTATTTAATTTTTTCATTACTATTTTTAATATTTTTTTATTAATTTTAATTTATTTTTAATTATTATATATTTTAATTTTATAGAAATAATTAGTTATTGTATTATTTTTAGTATTTGTTTAATTATTTTTTTATGTAGTTTAAATTAAAAGAACTATATAACATTACAAATTGAAGTAATAAATAATTACATGAAATATGAAAATTATACACAATCAATTTTTTAAAAAAAAATAAAAGAATTTATTTTTTTAAAAGTAAATAAAAGTTAAATATGCTTTAGCTAAAAATCACGTATCCATCACTTATTTAAATGAGATTATATATATTATGTGTTTTGGTTGCACATCTTCTCTCGGCTCTTAAGAAGCTTTGTTTTCAAACATAAGTGGATGTTTAAATTTGAGTTGAGAAAATTCAAAGTACTTTTGCTGATATGATAAAAACAATAAATTTGATATAAGAACCATTTTTGCTCTAACTGTTGACAAACGAAAGAGTTAGAATGATTACACATGAAGAAGCTATACCATTATTTTTGTTTCTTTTTCTGTGTTGTTTCTATTCTATATTAGCTAGCATATGTATATATATAGACAGATAGATATAGGATATCCCAATGTTATCTGAATTGGGGTAAATGCTCTGTGCACCTTGTTGAACACAGCTCCAGCATAAGACTGGCTTGTACAAAATTTGATCGATGAACTCTTGAACTCAAATGCTCATATGGACCTTATGGAAATTCCCATATGCTTCATTAATTAGCAGTACCTGTCCCTCTATATTTGTATCTAGTGGCCCAGTACAGGTAATGTAGGAAGTTCAAACCACTTAGCACACACATGAGCCAATAGAACTTATGTAGGTGATAGTGGTTCAAGTTGGCACCAGATAGCCATGGTTTCTGGGTGCCATTTCCAGTGACGCTGTTTACTATAGATACAATCACTGAACTTAGGTAATACCCCATTGCCAAAGAGGCCCATGAAAGAGATGTGGCCAATGATCTCATTCTTATTGGTGCTTCTGAGAAGAAATATTCCAACAACCCAGCCAAGGTGAAAAGATCAGCAGATCCAAGGAATAAGTACTGAAAAGCAATCCACAAGAATGTGATAGGTAGTGGTTTGGTTGGATCATCAAGTAGGCCTGAGTGAGTGGCTACCTTTTTCCTTTTCATTTCAACAAGAGCAGCCACTGCCATGGCAACTATAGAGAGTACTAATCCAAATCCTATCCTTTGGAGGTGAGTGATCCCCATTTCTGATTTGGTGGCTTTCCTGGTGTAGGGGATGATAATGTGGTCATAAATTGGTGCAAGGATCATGATGAACACAACTGGGAAAACTGGTAATGAAGATGGTGGCACCTTTAGGGAACCAAGCTTTGTGTTCATAGAAGCAGCTTGTTCAACAGAGAATGTTGACAACTGAGCTAGGCAACAGTTAAGAATGATGGTGCAAGCAAATATGGGTAGTACTTTCAACACTACCTTTACATCTTCTACTTGTTCTACAGTGCATTCTAGTGATGAATACCTTGGCTTGTTTGTAACTGCTTTGTTGAGAAATTTGAGGTGCCCTGTTGGGGTTTCAGTTGTTGTGTTTGCCTTTACAGTTTCTTGTTCTGATTCCATTCTATTTGAGTGTTGATTAGAAGGGCTAGAAGACATATTAACAACAGCACTGCTAGAGTTTTTGTATGTGCAGCTATTCAGTAAAGCAGCAAGAAAAACCTGCTCAAATCAAGCCAAAAAAACATACCATAATAAATTAGTCAGAGAGGACTATAGGACAATAATGGAAGGAAGTTATCTTAACAAGACTAAATCATGAGTACACTGTCAATGCAAAGAAATTTTACATATCATCTGATAAAAAACTGATAAGTTTGTCGAGTTTTTTTAATAATAACCTTAGAAGTTATATTCAGTTAACAGTGTACACACTTTTACATTGATAGTGTAAAGAAATTAAAATCATATAGTAAACTAAATAGTCAACTTAATTAGAGATTGGTGCAACGTTAGTTACCTTTAAAATTGTTGTAAGTGGACTTCCTGAAGGTATCTTGTTCTTGTAAGTAGCAGAACCGGAAAGGAAAACTGGGATAGATAGAAAAATGCTAATAGTAGAAATTGCAAAACCCCATTGCCACCCTTTGTTGTCTTCAATCCACACAACAAAAGTAACTGCAATAAGGGCACCACATGATAGGCAGAAGACAAAGTAGTTGAAGAAAGTTGATCTCTGCTTCCTCCCAGATGGGGTGGTTTCATCAAATTGTTCACCACCATGTGCTGGCAGTGACCCTTTGATCCCTCCAACCCCCAAAGCCACCAGATAGAGGCCAGCAAACAGCATTGCTGCTTTCCCACCATTAACTTCTTCACACCGACTGTCTCTGTCACACTTTGGTGGCTTTAATGAAGGATCACGAGCTTGGATGGTCAGAACAATCAGACCCTGCACAAATTCTACGCATTCTTTACCCATGCATGTTTTTGAAATATAAAAACCAGAACAAATATTAGCTCTAATTACACACTAAGCACTCATTTTCTTCAAATAATGCTAAAATGAATTTTGTTAGAATTAATTTTACACCATTAAAAAAGATTGAAAACTACGCCAAAATTAACTTAAATTATAAATTGCACCTTGCTGACTATTGATATGTATGTATATGCATAAATATCACATTGAAAGAAAATGATTCTTGACGTAGAAATAGGATTGGCTACATGACATTTCTGGGCTAGACAGGGGTTTTTATAGAGGCCCAAACTGGGTACAGAGCCTGCCAAGTCCAAGGTGTGTTCCAGCAGATGGGCTGAATGTGATTATGAACACAACCAAAAGCTGTAGCAAAATATCAAGCAATGGAGCCCACTACCAAATGTTAGACATGAATGCACATGGGAATTGTGGTGATGGAATTAGTGACACCTGCCCCTCTTTAATTTTTTTTCCTCTTTTCTTGCTGAGTGGAAGAAGGCAAACCAATAAAAAAATCAGAATTTCTCCAAATGCTTTTGGACTACACATCATCAAAAGTGTGCCTAGTGCCTACCATTCGTCGAATATTTGACCAACCAAAGAATGGTCTAATACTATGCAAAAAAGTGTCTCATGTGTCACATAAAACAAGGTCCATGCGTCCTTCCTGACCTCGGTTTTGGGACCGTGCACGGACAAGGACAAGGACGTGTTATGATCCACTACTATCATTTTCTTATCAAATATCACTGTGTTGTGTTGGCGTTTTGAGTAAGTTATGTGTGCACAATGGATCATCAAAACCACAGCCACACACGTGTGCTTCTCAAACTTGGTCTGCTACAACTATGATCCGCGAACTTGCCTTATATGTGCCTTTTAAACTTCTGGAACGTGGAGACTTTACAAAAGAAAAACATTCTAATAAAAACAAAGGCATTAGGACAAGATGCTCATCATGAAAATCTTTTGCACAAAGATTACAACTCACATCATAAACCAACGAAAAATTAACTTTATCTCTCATGTCATCAATTCTGCCTCTAGACCAAGACATATTTTAGGTAAAAACACTTTTGATTTAGGCTCAGAGTTCATGTTTCTGTGTGTGTGAGTGCATACTATATATATATATATATATATATATATATATATATATATTTTATTTATTTTTCTAGGGAATTTTTTGACCAATTCGTGCCTGAGCTGGTGGGGCTTTTCACACGCCACAATATCTTAATAGCATTCATTATTCACTTGGTTATGAAGCAGTTTAGAAACAACAGCGTGAAGTGAAAATGATGTCTTAATTAATTTGAACTCACTGCTGTTATTGTCCATTGTTCATGTATTTAAATGGCTAATTGTTCCTTATGCGTAGCAGAAAACATTATTATTAAAAAACTTAAAAAAATAAGTAAGAGACGAGGATGAGGTGTAGAGATGATGATGAGACATAATAGTTGGGGGCGAGATTTGAGGAGGCAAAACGACAAAAGTTGATGCACTAAACAAAGGGGTCCTAGGCATTTGAGCAAATTAAATACGTTGCATGAAAAATAATACGTGGGTCCTCTTATTTAATAAACATACTTTTCCAAAGAATCAAAATAGTATAAAAATTATTTATTTAATAGTTTTTAAAATAAAACACTCTTTAACCTTTATAATAAACTCTCTCTATATCATAAGTAACACCAAAATATCATATTTATAGAAAGACAAAATCTTCCCCACCAACATTATTTTATCTCCTCCACTCCAAAATCACACAGTCGTCGAACACTATCAGCCATATTATGTGCCCTTCCCATTTAAATGTTGTTGTTAGATGCTGACCACAAGATCAATTAATATATATATATATATATATATATATATATATATATCATGCTCATAAGTTACTTTTTTTTTCCCTCCCCACCACTAAGATTGCAAGTTCAAGGTAATAAACATACATATATTTACAATATTTGTAGTGAATCTTTTAAACTAATAATTATTCTTGACTTGCTCTGTGTCTGAGTGGGCATTAATGAAATTCATATCATAAGGTTTTGATAGACCAAGTGGAAGAGGGAATGCAGGAAAAAAGAAAGAGAATCCAGGGTTGGATAAGTGTTTTTAACACCATTCATAGTTTTCAATTCTTCCATCTCAATTTAGTTTTACACCATTTGATTCAACCCTACTTTACAAGTTGCAAACCTTTGCAACAACTCAATCTTATTCCTGCAGACACGTCACATTCTTAAATTAATATTCCCTTTTCTTTCAGCGACATAACATGGAAAAGGGAAAACAATAAGTGCAAAAGCAAGGATGAGTTTATGCAATAGGTTTGAGTTGTGTGAGTAGTGAGAGAGATAAACAGAAACAGAAAGACTTATATACAGAAAGCAAAAAGTGATATATCTGATGAGATAGAAGAAAAGTTGAGGAAAAGAGTGTAATAATGTGGCGGCTTACCAGGAACTCAATAACTGCACTTATCAGGTAGACACGATAAGTAGTGAACAAGGCATCGGATAAGAAACCACCAAGGAGAGCAAGAAGGAAAGCAGTTCCCATGAAATTGGTGACATTGTTAGCAGATTTTGAAGGTGACATGTGCATATACTGCTTCAGGTACAAAACCAAGTTGCTAGCATTCGCCAAAAACGCCAGATTCTCCAATATCTCAGCCACTGTCCAAACACACAACAACCTCGGAATCAGTAACATACCACTATCAACTGTCTCCTATATTAAACTTTTCTTATATAAATTATTAATATTTTTATGTTTATCTTATAAACTCCCTTTTTCTTTTTGTCTCTAACACAAGAAGAGGTTTGAGGCTGAAACCATGCCCCCAAGAAATAAACGTTCATGCATTCTGACAATACCAGACTACATCTCTTTCAAATTCTGAGTCAAGTAATCTTTTCATGATGAAAAAAGATGAAGCTGATATTGTTGGTTGTAGGAAAAAAATGCCTATAAATGTATGTGTGTTAAAATGAAAAGTTTTTTTTTGAGTGAAAAAAGAAGATTTTGAGACAGACCCAGAACAAAGGAGGCTGCAAGCATGCCTCCATGGCGTGCTCTGAGGGCAGGTTTGTTGTTCCAGTCCACATAGCCTTGCCATGTGGTAACTTGGGAAGCTTCTAGTTCCTGCAAAATGAATGATTGAGTGTGTTATATTAATGTAACAGAAATTGAGAGAGTGAAAAATGAGAGAAAGAGAGAGAAGTGAATATGGAAGTGACCATGGTGGTTTGTTAAATTTGGATCTGAGAGAGGGTTGGGGAAGAAGAGTGATGAGTGTGGGGGAGATTTATAGGGAAGGAGGGAAGAGTCCAAGTTGGGCATAATGGTCATCACACACCACACCTTTAACATTCAAATTCACTTTAATCCTGCTTTCACATTCATTTTTTTTATTCCTTGCTAAATCTACTTTATATTTTCTTATAATAATAATAATAATAATAATAATAATAATAATAATAATAATAATATAATAATGAGTCGTGAACACGTTAATGCCTTATGTATTATATTTAAATGCGTATTTTACACTTAATTTATATATGAATTAACTTCTAAATAAATTAAAGTTACTAACGTGTTTATCAAAGTACATTTCAGCAATATTGTATTTACGTAAATGATTATTAATTATGTACATAACTTGGATTTATAATATAAGAATAAATTAGTACAATAATTTAATTTTTTAATTATACAATTTAAAAATATTTTTAAAAAGAAAAAATCAGGCATTACTAAATTAAAAATATAATTTTAATTTTATAATTTCTTCATTTTGAATTACATTTTTATCACTTTAAGTTCTAAATAAATTATTATTATTATTATTATTACTGTTTATCTATGACTGCTAATAAGTATTTGTAATAAGATACCATTATAAATTTTATATAAATTTTACAATTTCAGAGTTTTTGAATTATAATTTTACTATTTTAAAAAAGTAATAAGTAAATTATTATTAATATTATTATTAGTTAACTCATTTTTTATGAATATTTGTAATGTGATAAAGTTAGTTTACATCATGATCATGATCAATGCATCTTATTAAATACTTTAAATTAGTTTATACGTAAATGGAGAGGGTGATTAAAAAAATAAAAAAATTTAAAACATTTTTATTAAAAATATTATGTAACATTAATTCAATGTTAAAGCACTTGATTTTTAATAAAATATATTTATTCTACCAATTTATTATAAATCACTTCGATTCCTAAATAAAATAAAATTTCATCCTAATTTTATAATTACCACATTCAACCTAATTGAAGAAGTAAAACTCTTGCATTTCAAAATCCTAACCAACACCATGTTTGTATGAATATAGGTGCCAAAGTAATAATATTACATTTTACATCAATTTAAATCTCTAAATTTTAAAGAGCATAAATATATAATAAGTTAATTAATTTAAGTTGTGTAGACCAATAGTTCACATATAATATATTAAATCGGTAAGAATTGATACTAAACCATCCACAGATTTTGAGTACAATTACATATTATGTGGATCAATATCTATATATCAAATTTTAAGTTCATAAAAAAAAGATATTATACTTTAAACTTAGTGAAAGTGGTTGAAATATAAATTACTTGATAAATTAATAATCATTTCAAATTTTCAATTTGCAGATTCAAAGCCTTCCAATTATAGCATATATGATAGAGCACAGATTATATCATGAAACTCAACCATTAAAATTAATTCATGTTATCAACATTTACTTTTTTTAGGTTTGATAATACTTTAATAGAGTGTTTGGAAGGGAAATTTTAAGACGATAATTAGTTTTTTTTAGAGAATTTTAAATATTTTATAATAAAATATGTTCTTTAGGCAAGGAATTTAAAAAAATAAAAATGTTATAATTTATTAGAATAATTGATTTTTTTTTAAATTATAAAATTTTAAATTCTATCTAAATTGTAAGAATTTAAAATTCTTGATATTTAAAGAAAATGTTTTCATGTTTTTGGTTTTCTGTTCAATTGTAGCTGAAATGTCATCAACTTCACTAGATCGAGATATTGTTGAAATGATTAATTTTTTAAATTAAATTTTTTATTAGTATTAATATGAGTTATTTTATGATTTAAGCTGTTGGAACTTTTATTATTTTTGTAGATATTATTATTTTTTGGCCTATTAGTTAGAGTTTATTAGAATAATTAGATTTTTTTTAACAAATGTCTATTTTCTAGTATTTTTTTTAATGTTGACTAGAAACATTCAGCCAACATAAATTAAAATTGCTTTTTTTTTACAAATATCAATTAGGGAAATTTGTAAGTTGACATCGATAAAAAAAAGTCAACAAAAACTCAAATAGTCAATATGGTAAAAATAATATTGATCAATGTGAACTTAAACAGTTGTAGTCAAATTGAAAACAATTTCAGTTAATTAACGTGAATTGAGAAGAAGTTTTATTAAATGCAAATTTGTCTATAAACTTTGGCTTAAAAATAACATCAATCAAAATTAAATACAAAATATTATCAAAAATGATATTTTTATTTTTTAACAATTATTTAATATTTAAATAATTTTTTGAATTTAGTGGTAATAAAAATACTTTAATAAAAAAAGACCTTTGAAAAAAGAAATAATTTAGAATAAGATCAATTCAAATTCATTTATTTGAATTTTTTACTATTTGTGAAATTCTCTATTCTCTTACTATTTCTGAAATTTTGTATTCAAACACAAACTTAAGGTTTTGTTTGGATTGAAAGATAAAATTGAGAGAATAAGAAAAGAAAGAAAGAAGGAAAAAAATTATTTGAATTGAAAGAAAAAAAGTAAAAGTGATAAATATCGGACGAAAAGTTTGTAAGTAATTTGATTAATATAATAAGATCATTAAAATTTATAAATATAAAAAATTACGAGAGTGTCTTTATATTAAAAATAAATTATGAATAAATGTTAAGAAATATTTAAATATGTATAACTCGCTTCATGTTAAAGATTTATTCCATTACAAACCATGTATCTACCTTTTCGATTATGTAAATGCAGGTTAATATTCGTAATTTTATAAAATAATTTCATATAAAATATTTTTTAGAAATATAAATGAGAGTTAAAAGAAATTTTAAATTAAAACAAAAGAATCATTATAAAATCTTAATTAACAATTATATTTTAAAATAAAAGTTAAAATATTTTCAAATAATATCTAAATTCAATTTATTTGATTTTATTTATTTATTTATTTTATTATAATTATATATATATATATATTAATAAAATATAAACCATTAATGAAAAAATATAAACTATATTCAATTATATTAGAAAGTGATTTATATGCATAATGTGTTACTATATTACATAATCAATTATCTACATAACGTAGTTGATTTTGTTAAACTTTCTTTCAATGTTTGGCATTAAAAAAACTTTTACATTTATACAATTCATTATGTGTAAATTTTCTTCATAATTATTTTAATAGTTTTTATTTAACGCGTACAATGCCTTTTTTTTTTTTATATATTAAAGAAGACGTTAAATTTAGCTACATGTAAATCATTAATTAAGAAATCTCTTCTATATCAAACTTACTAAACACATGTGGAATGAAAAAGAAAAATACATAACTTGTATTTATGTACTCATAAATATCTTTTAGTTAAACTTCAGCATACCAAGTCAAATTCATTCTTAATTTTTTTCCTAATAGCCTAATTAAATTACGAAGGATGTATTGTCCATCTCGATCACTATATAGTCAAAGAAAATGCAAGACATTCATCTATGCAAAGGAGATATTTTGGGATGTTTAGAAATTTCCTAAGTTTGAAATTTTTGAGTGGAAGATAAAAGCAAAGAAAGAAAGAATGAAATAAAGGACATCCATACTTTTTTAGATACTCAAAACGTGTGAAATTTGAAAAGTCACAATTTTCACATTATTTTGTTCTTAAAAATGGTTTTTTTTACATAAATTAAATTTTAAAACGGAATCTATATAAAAAAAACTAAAAATCAAATAAAAAAAATACAAAAACCAATTAAAACTTTTTTTTAATTTACCTTTCTTTAAATCAAACAATTTAATTTAAATTTTAGATTAAAGACATATAACTTTACATTATTGGCACTAATTGTCCACCTTTACCTTTCATGAAGATTTTTCTATTAAAGCTTTATTAGAAGTCCTAAGAAAATCCATTCTTATAATCTTTACCCTGTTCACACACCCTCAAACTTTAAAGAAATTTCCTTTTCCCTTCTAAAAAAAGTCTAAAAGGAGATTAAATAAACAAATTACGCCTAGTGAGTTTTTCTTAGAAGTAAATATAAATGAGTTAAGTGGGTTAATTTATTTAAACATATTTTGTTTTTTAATTTATTTAATATATTTATTGAAATATTTTAACTGATTTGATTTGATTTTATTTATAACACTACAATGAGAGTGTTAATCTATTTTCCTAAACATTAATCACAAAAAATATATTATAAAAATAATAAATAAAAATATATTAAATAAACATTCACTACAAGAAAATTATTAAATTTAAATTAAATTTAGAGATAAAAAATAATTAGTCACTATATTGACTAAATTAAATACTATTTTAGAGACAAAAAAGTTATTGGTATAGTAATTTATATTATTAATAATTAGTTACAAAAGTTTTACTTACCAATTTAGATACAAATTTATTGGTAGTTAATTAGATATCAATTTAGAAACTATTTATTAATAATAAAAACTACTTTAAATATCAATAATTGTTTAGTCTTTAAAATAATATAGTTAATTTAGTGACTCATTATTATTTTTTTCTCTAAAATTGGTTTCTATTTAATGGTTTTCTTATAACGATCAAAATATTAACTTATTTAATTGAGTTAACAAATAAATTAAGTATCCAAATTATTCAAACACTATATATTTGAACAACCTTTTAATTTAAAAAAAAAAACTAAAATGTCAACCTACATAATTAAAAATAATAAATAGTTATGATAATTTTTTTATAAAGAATTTTTTATATTAAGGTATGAGTCAATCCATCATCAACTTAGCTAGAACTCATTCAACTCATGAATTAAGTAAATTGAGTTTAATTTGACCAACATTTAAAAAACTTTTATTTTTTCAACATAGCCTAACTTAACCCATATTTAACTTAGTTTGAGTTTGAATCCATTTTCACATTCCATGTTTAGCCTATTTTTTAAAAAATAAAAAATTAATAATCTTAAGGTTAGATTCCTTCGTTAATTAGGAACTTAATTTATACGACGTAATCTTTGAATATTTAATTTTCTTTTAAAATAATCATGTTTGAAATAGATTGTTCTTTATACCAAAATCAAAAGTAGGAGTATCATATCCACATTGAAAATCTAAAGGATTTAAGGTTTAGGGTTTAGACTGCACATAATTTACTGCATTTTTTTTATCAGCAAGAAAAAATAAATAAATATGAAGCAGGGTAACCGGTTCCGATTCCCAAGCAAAAAGACCACTTCTCCAAGACAAATCCCACACCCAATCATTATTAACTCAAGTCTCGCAAAAAGAAATCTTAACATCTTTCGATACTGATAGTGAAAACAACCTTGGGAAAAGATTTTTCAAACTGTCAGAACCCACCCAATTATCTTTTCAGAAAAGTAACTCCTACTTATTACCCAACTTTTACCTGAAACGATCTTCAAAGGATGATCCCCAAATTTCTTGTTTCTAGACCTCCTTCAGATCTCTCCACCAGAGTGAATTTGAGTTGAGTAATCGTTGATCTTTAAGAATCCTCCACCCACCATATTTAGATTCTAGAATATCCTTCCAGAGCCCTCCCTTATTCTGACTTAGACGCGACTGTATTGTTTGACAAAAAAAAAACTAAGATACGTAGAAAATAATGAATATGTGAAGTTAAAATGACTAAATAGTATCTTTTAACTTTAATTAAGAAAAAAGTTTAGCATGCTTTAAATTGAATTAATTACAAATATTAATAATTAGGGTGTTCAACACTCATACTATACTTTATGGAGGAGACCATGGATGTAATGAAAATTTTGAATTTATTTATTTATGTTTAAAATCTTGTTGAATAAGCAACAATCATATATGAGATTAATTACCAATATACTAAAGCAATAATAAAAAGTATTTAACAAATATTTAACGACATAAAAGAGATATTTTTAGTCTGTTTGATAATAAACTTCACAATTGCACATTGAAAAGACATTAAAATGTAATTTTAAAATTACTCCATTTCACTAAAATATCATTTATTTTTTTAATTGTAATCTAATACAGATTTTTTGAACGTTTTTATTCCTAAATTCGGCTTGTTATATATTATTATGATGTTTGAAAGAAAAACGATCCACCCTATTTCCACTAACATGTGTGGCAACATCACATAGGTAAACTATGGTTGTCCTACCCTAAAGGAAATTTATAGGTTGTTCATTCACCATGAAGCTGTGCAACACATGTTTACGCATGCATCACATTCACACACATTGAGTCCCTATTGGTCCATAAGAAGATTTGGTGCATAGTTTTAATTGGTACGTAATATTTGTTTTTAGGCATGCAACTTAAGACAGAAACACGAAATGTAAGAACTTAGGTTGGAGAAGTTAGTGGAGTTTCCATTTATGGTTAAGGAATTCCATTTTTTTTTTGTTTTTTTGGAAGAGTTCATGCATAGATGAGTGAGTCAAATTTTCACCTTTTCAGGACATACCTAACCATCGCACACTCCTTAATGTACAGCTAGTGACAATAACTGGATCCCACAAAAGTCATTATTTTAATAAAAGGAAATTAACAATGTTTTTTTTTAACAGTTGATGAGGTTCAAAATTCCTTTGACCCTATCCCTAAATGTCAAATGTTTTGACTAATGAAGATATTACCCTCACTCAAACCAATCCATGACCTTTATTTTGTTTTTGGGGTAGAAAACATGCGATTCTCACTTTCATATGTTTCGTGTATTGGTACGTCATGAAAGCAGTTTGAATCTGTCATGGGAATTGATAAATTTAACAAAGGGTTGTTTTCCATACCAATATTTAATCAATTTTGTTAGAATTTTTTTCTACTTTATTTACTACTTTTGGGAGATAATATTATTATTAGAAGATTATTAAATAAAAACTAATTTTAAAAATAAAAAAGTAATAAATTATTATATTGAATAAATTAGATAATATCTTAAAGATTAAGAATTTTTTATTATTATTAATAAATAGTTTCTAAATTGAGATACCGTTAATTGGGATACAATTTGTTCTCCTCTTGAGAATGGAGGTTTGAAGATTATTAACCTTCATGATGAAAATAATGTGTATCTTCTTAAGCTTGCTTGAAACTTTGCTTATAACAACAAACCTTGGTCTTTTCTCCTGAAAGCTAGGATTCTTAAATCAAAATACGAGTTTAGAATGATTTATAGATCCTCAACTATTTGGTCTGGAATTAAACAGTTTTATTCTATTATACTTGATTATAGTTCTTAGACTGTTGGTACAAACACTTTTATTAATTTTTGGAATGATAAATGGTGTTCTACTACTTCTTTAGCAAATATTGCAGGGTTATTTGATGGTGCTAGCATTCCGGATACAGTCTATCACCTTTGGACTGGTTGTGATTGGAATATTCCCTTATCTTTACAGCACATGCCCCATTTTTTTTAATCATATCATGGTTAGGGAGGAACAAGCTATTCCGAATTGGATTCTAGATGAGTCTGGTCGTTTCACTCTTAAATCGGCTAGGACTTTTTTCTTGGAACTAGGAGTTCCCTGTGGTTAGGTAAATTCATTTGGTCTTCATCTATTCCGCTTTCTAAAACTCTAGTACTCTGGAAAGTTTTTTCATGGGCGACTTCCTACATATCAACATATTCAAAATAAAGGTTTGCATATATGTTCTATGTGTACGCTTTGTGAAAAGCACGAAGAGTCTATTCAACATTTATTTTTTGAATGTTCTAATGTTTTGCATATTTGGAGTTTGGTTATGCATATTTTTCTTACTTCTCATTTCTCTAATAAGGATGATCTTCTTTCTTTTATTAAGAATGATGGTAGTCCTTTGGTTAAATTGATTAAGTTTGTTGTGATAACTTTTTCTATTTGGATGATATGGCGTATGAGGAATTATTCTATATTTTAGGATAAGATTGATGTTTCTAGGGCTATTTCGGTAATTAAAGCATCAATGAAGAATGATATGTTGGATTTCAATGTGATTAAGTTTTTTTGATATTAATACTCGTACTAGTAAAGTTCTTCATCCTCTTCCTATTAGATGAGAGTTCCCTTCACCAAGCTGGGTTGAAATTAACACTGATGGGGTTTTTAGGGGATATCTTGGTCTTACTACTTGTGGAGGTATTTTCCGTGGGACTATGGGGGAGTTTATTAGTGCTTTCTCTGCTATGGTTGCTGAGTTTTATGGAGTTATACATGCTATGGAGGAAGCTCAAAAGATGGGGCTTACTAATGTATGACTTGAATGTGATTTTGCCTTGGTTTATGTCGCGTTTACTGCTAGGACTAATGTTTCGTGGATGCTTCACAATAGATGGAATACTTGTCTTAATTACTGTGGGAAAATCAGGTTTAGGGCTACTCATACTTTTTGTGAAGGGAATGCGTGTGATGATAAGTTGACTAATTTAAGATTTATTCATAGAGAATCATTTCATTGGTATAATAAGCTTCCATCTACTCTGTTCCATCTAGATACTATATTAAAATAAAAGAAAATAATAGTAGGATAAATCCCTTATGTATATTGAACACACAAGGTTATATTTATATAGAAAAAGAAACATATAGAAAATATGGGCTAAGCCCTTTACATAAATATAAATATTTATAATATCTAATAATATCTAACAATCTTCATGAGCAATTTTGGATTTATTGCTACAAAGTGTTATGTAATATCAATATATCAACTTAGTTTATGCATGATTGTGGCTAGAGATGAAGTGAATCACTAGTGCAAAAATCCATACTTTACAAAAACAAATTACATTAGTTTAACTGTAACTATTGTTAACAAAAAAATTATGTCAATTTCATAAAGGACTGTATTACGTTTATTGCCTCTAGAACTGATGTAATAGAGTCATTTTTACATTGGTTCTCACTTCCATCGGTGTAATATATGTTGTTTTATATGTTCGTGCACCTTCATTTTGTACCTTCATATATGTTCTCCAAAGCTTTTCTCCTTCGAGTAATGTGAACCTCTGCGCGTCCAACACTGTCGTGCAGTGTCGTCCACCAAGCACTATCCAATATCAGCCACCAAGCACCATCAAGCAATACAAAATGGAGGTTCGATTAGTGGGAGAGAAGTTTGGAACCTTCATTACATACACACCTAATTAAGACAATTTCAAAAAATAATCAGCTATATTTGTCTTATTTAGATTGATATACAATATTTTTTACGATGTATATATATTTATTTTATTTATATTGATATACAATATTTGTTATTGTGTTTTACAGAACCCTAAAAGGAGACAAAAGGCCCCAATTGCATCTGATTTTAGCCTTGAGTCCTAAATGTTAATACAATTAAGGAGTTTGTTAGGGAACATGATTTATTTCATGTGTCTTGTGTCATTCCTTGGATAGAACAATCTTTGGCGTCGAAAATGGTAATCTGCTCTTGTACATAAGCATGCTTGATATGTTTACAATTATCCAAGGTAATTAGATGTTGAACATTGCAATCATTCAACTATGTTTAGAATCTAAAGTAGTTAGTAGCTAAAACATTCGTAGCTACTCTTTGATACCAATTTAGAAAATATTTTATAAATTTTTATTAGTAATATAAACTACTTTAGATATAAATAATATTTTAGTTTATAAAATAATATCTAACTTAGTCACTATAGTGACTAATTATTTCTTGTCTCTAAAATTAGTTGCTATGAAATGATTTTCTTGTAGTGAATGTTGATGTTTAAGTAAAATTTTGGATAATTTTATTCATTTGTTATGTTAGAATGGGTGGCTTCAAACAAGAGGGGGAGGGGTGAATTGTTTTTACAAGATTTTCACAAATACTGGAGTTAGATTGAAAACTCAATAAAATCAACTAATTGATTTATCCGTTGAACTAATTATAAAAAACACAACAGACATTTTATCAAAATATAAACCAATTGTTTTTTAGAATTCAACCAATTGAATTAAACACAGAACAATGTAAAACAGTTTATATGATAGATATCAAAGTGTGAGAGAGATAATGTACATGAAATTTATATTGGTTCACTCTTAACCAAGAGCTACATCCAATCCTTAGCACACTACTAAGAATTCACTAAAAACAATTACACAAGAACAACCAAGAGTGTTGATCTTGAACCCTACAAGAACACACAACACTCTTAACCACACACAAAATTTAGAAACCTTATCTAAATCTATTTACAACACAAAACAATGAAAAGAATAAAGTTTGAATACACTTGGATTTAATACCAATGAAGCACAATAGAATTGCAAACCCATAAACTTTCTTCACATCACAACAATAATCTAAGATCCAAATTTAATCTCCAAGAATGATTTAAAACTTTAGCATCTCTCTATTTTAAAAGTATTGTGTTAAGTAATCAGGAAACATCTTTATATAAGGCAAGTAAGATTGTTAAACCAATTTGATCATTTAATGTAACTAGTTGTATCAATTAAAAATAGTTTGATTAACATAATAAAATTTTCTTAAAACATTTAATTGATTTATGAAAATAATTGACTATTTTCTTTAACAAAAGAAATCACTAGATTAAAAACCGGTACATTTATCAAAATATCTGGTCGATTTCACTTAACATAAAAGATAAAAAAGAAAACAAATTATTTTTAAATCCTTTAAAAACCTTAAGTGTTTTCAATCGGTTGATCAATAAATCAATTTGTTAAAATACTTACTATAGTCAACAAACTTGAATAAAAGTAGTTTCAACTAATTAATATATGAATAAACTAATTAAAAAATAAACACAAATTTGGAAAACAAAACATTTAAATGATATTTCTAATAAAGTTACTTGGATCAAAATGACATGCAAATTTACATAGAAAAATCTACCTAACAAAACACACACACACATCAACAGGTCTTCAAGACAATTTTGGATTCATCAAAGCTTCTTGTTCAACATATTAGTCCAAAAAAAAAAATTATTTTATTTTTTCAAAATTTGGTATAACTGGTTGAATTTATTTATAGTTACAAGTGGACAAACACATAAAATTTTTCAATAAAAAAAGTACTAGATATTAAAATAGTTATGACTAAAATCGATACAATGTTTTCTTACAATCTAATTTTGAGATGATTAGTGTTGAAAAAGAGCTTTGATAACTCCAAATCTCCATGGATTGCTTGAAGGCTAATGGTAGCTTAGTTGGATGTGTTATTGGGTAGTTTGAATTTGTTAATTCACTCTTAGTTTGAATCCAAAGTTGGTTTAATTCAAATCTTTTTGAAAAGAGTGTTTTATGAAGAAGCAGAAAAACAACTAGTTGTTTTATCGTTTCAATTGATTGTTTCATATTTGAGGTTTTTTGAAACTGGTTTTGGAAGATTTGAATTTGGTTGACTATGCTGTCAAACCAATTCAATCGGTTGTTTCGACAAAACAACCGACTATTTTTTAACTACCTTAACAGAATTCTGTTAAGTGTGTTAAATCTGCTTTAAATGTTTTCAAAATGATTTGGCTTTCATAATAAATGTTTTCAATTGCTTATTGGAGTATAAATGTTCTGTTATACACTCCTAGCAATCAAGTTACAAGATCAGTTTTTGAAATAAAGTTTTCTCCAAGATTGCTTAAAGCTTTGAATATTTCTCTAAGAGTGAAGTAAGACTTGATGTGTACTTTGATTTGATTTGTACCAGGTGTGATCAATCCTATTTCCTTCTTCAATTGTATTTTTGTAAGGACTTGTATTCACATAGTCAAGGGTGTTCTGATCTGTGGTGTGATTGTGGTGTGTCAAAGGAAGCGTGTGTTCTTGAGGGGATCAAGATCACTTATTTGGTGGTTGTGTGTTTGTAATATGTGATTAATTGTATTAGTGGATACCCAGTGGTTTCTGGAAACTGGATGTAGCTCTTGGGATGAGAGTGAACCAATATAAATCTTTTTGTGTGCTTATCTCTTTCCCTGATCTCTTTGATATTTGTTTTAAGTTGTTTATATTCACTGCTGATAAAAACAACCGGTTGAATCGCAAAAACAACCGATTGATTTTCTGGAAATCAACTTAATCAGTTTTGTTCTTTGGCTTCCTTGATTTCTTTCTCTGTGATTCATCATTGGATTTCATTATACCTTCAAAGTTTGCGAAAATCCTTTATAAACAATTCAACCCCCTCTTGTTTAAGGCCATAAATTCTAACAATTAGATGACATATTACATTGGTCCTATAAGGTAATAACACGTGACATATATTACAACAATTATACTAAAGAATCAATGTAATATCTCCCATGATAATCTCAAAATTAACTTGCACGAACACATTTTGTATCAATCTTAATCATAATGTTTATAACTTTTTTTTATCAATTTACGAATCAACGTAAATATTATCGCATTTATTACATTGATCACATTTATATTAAATTACACTTTTAAATAAACATTATACTTAATTGAAAAAATTGGATGTAGGGAGAGGTGCCTAAAATATTATTTATTAAGGATGAAATTTTAATTTATTTATATTATTTTGTATATGGATTGCTAAGTTGTGCAAGGGAAGGGGCACAATATGGTATGGTCAAATGAAGTTTTTTGTGTTAACATATAACACACAAAAGATGTAATATCAAAGAAAATCAATATTCTTTAGATGTCATGAGATTGTTGTTGGGCTTCTGAACCAGAATATAGGTATTTATGCCATTGTATTGGGGTGTTTGTATAAAGGACATTGATACATTGACACAGTTCCATCCACTTGACACATAAAAAAAAATTTATAATATAATATTTAATCCAAAAAACAGTTGTAAAATGATTGTTTTTTAATGTTAAAGTGTAAAAAAAACTTTATTCTTGTATAAAACATTTGGAACATTGAAGGTTGTGTTTACTATAAAGGTAAAATATTATTCTACCAATGATGCCCAACTTACTTAATTGCCACACATTTGTTGACAAGAAACTATGTTTCATATTTATGTAACACTATTGGTCGAATTTCTTATCATTATTAGGATTTTAGGATAATTATTTATTATTTATATTTTAATGGATAAATACACTATAACTATTGGAGATCCCACATCAACTAGAGATAAGAACATTTCATTGTATATAAGTGGGGTGCAAACCTCAACTTATAAACTGATTTTATAAGGTTGAATTAGACTTAAAAAATCTATTTCTTAATATGGTATCAGAGCCATTTAAACCTATCATAAAGATGACTTGTTGGCCTTATTAGGACACCCACTATCGGACCACCCATAATTTATAGTCTCATGCCCGAGTTAGTAGTCTCAGAGTGAGAATGATGTGTTGGAGATCTTACATCGACTAAACATAAGGATATTTCATAGTATATAAGTAGGGTGAACAATATAATAATAACTTCTTACATTGATATAATTGATTAAAATTCATTATTAATAATAACTATTGACATAAATTTGTTTTTCATGTAAAAGGGTGAACACTTCTTCTCCATGTTAAGGACATATACAGACGTTTCTTTGCTAAAAATATTCACGAGCATGATAAGTGTCTTGTTAAGGATTGAGTCAAATATCATGTATCATTGCTTGGATTTATGTGTAAATTCTTCCAACTCAAGTTTTGGCTTTAATTGCTCGTGTATAGTATATATGCACATAGAGGTTGGATAGTGTTATGCCATTCTTCTTCGGTTAATTTTTGTTTTTATTATAAAGTATTCATGTTCAGGTTATCTACACTATCACGTGCATTTGATTAATTGATTTCCATCATTGCCATGACTGAGTTTTTTATAAAAATTAAAAAAGAAACTAAGAATTGGAAGAAAATTTCCTCATGAATGCTAAAAATACTATTTAATTTCAAATCAATATTATTTTGAATTACTCTAATCACTCTTAAATTATTGTTGATAAAATCATGCAATCTTTGTCTAAATGTCGATATTAAAAAAAATACTAAAAGTTTTATACGCACGTCTCACTATTAAAAGTAATTACGTTCCAAAAAGAAATTATGTATCGTATTTCAAATAATATACGTAATTCATTTTGAAGTTACTAATAAAATGGTATTTATATAAAATATGCTGAGGAAATTCAATACACATATATATTGTATGTTGAAGTTGTTTGGACTGAAAATGCATCAAATGAACTAGTTGGTTTTTCAAAAATAACCTAGTATCGGCTCCTGACTAGAAAATAATAATTCAACTTTTTAACATGTTTTAATTAGTGATAATAGTTTTAGATTATGTACTGGTATCGGACGAGTTAGTAACTTGGTTTTGGTGACCAACCGATCGTGTCAAGGGATACTTCAAGACATTAAATAAATGACAACAATGACAGTTACAAGAGTTTTTCGTGAGTTATAATCATATCCCGAATTATGCGGGAGAAATAAGCTAAATACTGATTAATTGAAAGATATTAAAGATATTCTTCATATATACCAACATATCTATATACCACTAAGATGAAGCCTTGAGAAATAGAACATTCCCTAAACTAGCTCAATTCTTCATCATCTTATGCTTCTTTTCATGTCTTTTCGCACCTTCATCATCATAATCACCATACTTGTGTTTTATCTTTGCCTTCTAGAAGTGCATCTTCAAACTTACTTAACCACTCGGTTAGGTTTGTGTCCAGTGAAATCTTTTTTGGGTTTCTCACCATAATTTATAATCTCAAACTCATAAACAAAGGAGTAACCCATAAAATGTGCAATTCTAAAATCAAGTCACATCATGTGATATTGGAGCATGATTTTAAATTGTGCTTATCTTTCTGAGTTGATTTCTGCCTTTAAATTTCATCACATTTGAATTCTTGCTTTTATCTTTAAGCACCTTTCAATTCCGTCTTTAAATTTTTTTCATTTACAATTTTTCCCTTTTATTCATTAAGCAATTTAAATTCTACTTTTGAATTATTTTGAGTCAATTTTTTTTACCTTACCTATTTTACTTGAGTCCTATGTTCTTAGTGTTCTAGGAGTCTTTAAATTCATTCTGCTTATTTTGCTTTTAATTGTGAAGAACTAAAAGTAACTAGAAATGGTTTAAGTGGTAGCTGATTTAGTTCCAAACAAAGAATTCAAGTGAGCATATGAATTGAATCCCTTTCTCTTTGTGAAAATTCGAAAGTGAAGTAAAAATATGCATGTCAAGAATGTGGACATTTTAAATCCATAAAAAAAAATACAAAAACTATTTGAATGCAATTCACTTTTCAAGATTAAAATAGTAAGAGGATTCTTTTTATGTGACAAATTGTTTTCATATTTGTGAAATTTTATACTTCTTGCTTTTACAATTTCTAAGAAAATCAAAACTTTATAGTTAAAAGTTTAAGTAAGTTTCTTTGAGTTTTCATTCGTACTTTTCTTATTTGTCTTGTTAAAAGTTTTGTCATCCTCTAAATTCTAATTTGGTTTAGGTTTCTTTCTTTTATATTTTATTGATTTTCTTCAAATCTCGGTCGAGTAATCACACTCATAACTAGGAGAAGACGGCAACGGCTCAGACGCAAACTCATCAAGGTTCCCGACGAACTGAGAAGTCCCACACGGTTGATGATGATGAAGACTTAAAAGAACATACTTTCATCGACGATATCATGGAGGCACAACCCCCTTCCAAATGGAAGGGACTGAGCATCAAACTCTATGATGGTTCCACAGATCCAGACGAGCACCTGAACATTTACCAGATGCAGATGAATCTCTACACAACAAACAAGGCAGTGCGGGAAAAGGTTTTCCCCACTTCTTTGCAAGAAGGGGCACTCAATTGGTTTACCCAACTTCCACCAAATTTGGTGGACAGTTTTAAAACCCTGATGACAAAATTTAGCACTCAATACACAACGAGCCGACTGCATCATATGTCGTCGTTAGCTCTCTTCAACATCAGGCAAGAAAAGGGGGGAACCCTTGCATACGTTCATGGAGAGATTTAGTAGAGTCTCTCAAAGTATCATAAACCTCATGCCAAAGATAACCATGCATCACTTGGTCTCGGCACACCGACCCGGCTAGTTCACCGACAGTCTGATAAAGAGACTAGACAAAAATGTTGACAAATTGTAGAATCGGGCCATTAAGTTCATGCAAATTGAGGAATTGCGTGAGTGTTTGAGCTGAAAACGGAGGAGATAAAGGAAATGAGAAAGATAGAGGAACTCAATCCACATCTGGTCGGTCTGACAGGTTCAGGGAAATCGAGGTCCTCAATTCCATACCTACACGCCATTGAATGCGGTAAGGGCTAAAATCATGGATGAAGCCATATAGACCGAACTACTCCGACCTTAAAACAATTATAAAGTTCGAGAAACGCATATATGTCTAAATAGTATCGGTACCATCGCAACTTTGGACACACGACAGAGGGTTGTCAAACATTGAAGGAGAAGATAAAAGAGCTTATTCATGCTGGCCATTTGCGCAGGTTTGTCTAAACAAACAACAGCTCGTATCGGTCCCCACAAAGGGAGAGGTACCCTCTTGGGAACGAAAAACGTAGTACATACAACATGGACGAGAAGGATCACATTGTTTTGAAGATAACCAATGTCGTACCAAGCATCAGAGAAGCAACGAAAGTCCTTTGCATCGGGCTCAAACTCAGAGCGAGATTTCTCGTAGGAACGATCGTTCGATATGTAACGTCTGGGAGGTCATAAACACCATAGCTGGTAAGATCCCAATTGGAAGCATCGGTTGAAGGGCGGGACGATCACGTCAAAGTTTTTCTGTGGAAAGTAGAAGTCCCAAACATAGTGTGGGGCAAATAAAAATTATCGCTTCGTAGGAGGAGGATGTTCTAGTTCCTCCCTTAAGAAGCACCTTCGGCCCATTCAATCGATCCAATTAATAACGACCAGGGACCGACCGAGGACTCCTCCAATAACTTTTACAGATGACGACTTTACCACCATCGATCCAGCTCAAGATAACCATATGGTCATCACCGTGGAGATTGACAAATTTTCCATCACCAAGGTCTTGGTGGATCAAGGCAACTCAGTTGAGTGACATTCTGTACTAGAAGACTTTCAAGAAAATGAGGATTCTAGAATCAGAAATCCAGCCCTACGAAGACCAAATTGTTGGATTTTCTAGAGAATGAGTGGACATGCGAGGATTCATTGATTTGTATACCATGTTCGGGGAAGGAAGATATCTGTGCAAAAGTATAAAAATTACACACCTTCTGGTAAATGCAAACACTTCTTACAATATATTGCTCGGTCGGTTGTCCATTAACCGTCTGAAAGCAATAATGTCCACTCTGCAGCTTGCAATGAAGTTTCCATCGGCAACAGGTGACATAATTACCGTTCACGTCGATCAAAAGATGGCTTGTGAATGCTATGTCGCAAGCTTAAAAGTCGAACCAACGAGTCGTCTTTAAAAGGCATAACCATGCGGACAGTCAACGGGAAGAAGATGACGTTCATCAAGATCTAGGGAACCAACCAGGGATCGATCTTGAGAGAGAGATTCCCCAAAAAGAAAACATATGGTTGCCTTCGTCGACCTCGACCCTTGGTTGGACGAAGCTCGCATTGAATCGGGTGAGGATCTTCACTCGCTACCCCTACGAGATGAAGAACTTGCAATACACATGGGGATTTCCTTGAAACTGGATGACAACAAACTGATAAGCCAAACATTAATTGATAATGCTGACTTGTTTGCTTCGACAACTTCAGATATGCTCAGAGTGAGTCCGGACATCATCACACATCATCTCTCTGTCTATAAATAAGTCAAACCTATCGCCCAGAAAAAACGAAAGATGCGCGAAGAGAAGCATGTTGCCGCACAACAAGAGGGCGATAAATTAGTAAAAGCTAGCTTATCAAGAAAGCACACTACACCACCTGGTTGGCCGATATGGTCATGGTAAAAAAGTCAAATGGCAAGTGGAGAATGTGTACTGACTACATCGACCTCAACAAAGCTTGTCTGAAGGATTCTTACCCTCTACTGAGCATCGACCGCCTCGTTGATGGAGCGACCAACCACAACATTTTAAGTTTTTTGGATGCATACTCAAATATAATCAAATCCGGATGTACCCAAGAGATAAGGAAAAGACGGCGTTCATGACCGATTGTGACAATTTATACTATGAAATCATGTTGTTCAACCTAAAAAATACAGGTGTCACCTATCAAAGGCTGGTGAACTACATCTTCAAAGGGATGCTTGGTCGAAATGTCGAGGTTTATGTGGACGAAATTGTAGTCAAATCCGACTCATGCAAACAACACATCCAAGACCTGAAGGATGTTTTTCAAGCCCTTCGAGACCACGACATGGGGCTTAACCCCGACAAGTGCGCGTTCGGGGTAGAAGGAGGGAAGTTTTTCGGTTTTAAGCTCACTCACTGAGACATAGAAGCAAACCCAGAAAAGTGTAGGGCAATTGGTGAGATGCCTAGCCTTGAGAATGTCAAAGAAATACAAAGACTGATCGGGCGGCTAACAACCCTCTTCAGATCGTGCCGAGACTGGCATAGAAAATCAAGCCCATTGTACAATTGTTACATAAGGCGGCTAAGTTCCAGTGGATGGACGAATGCGAGGGGATTTTTCTTCAACTAAAAGCTTTCATGGCATCCCCCTTGGTTATTCAAAAGTCGAACACTACAGAGGCCATAATCATTTTTCTCGTCGTCTCAGAAGACGCATTTAGTGTAGCACTGGTACAAGAGGTGGAAAAGGAAAATCGACAATTTTACTTCATTAGCCAGGTACTTCATGACGCTGAGGTACGTTTCCAGATGATCGAAAAGGTAGCATTGGCCTTAGTGATAACAACATAGAGGATGTGCATGTATTTTCAGAATTACCGCATAATATTCAATATCGAATATCCAATAATGAAGATACCAGTGAAGTCGGATTTGGCCGGCCGGATTATTGGATGGATCATTGAACTATCCAAATTTCAGATTCAGTATCAGCCTAGGGGGCAATTAAATCTCAGGCCTTGGCCGATTTTGCAGTCGAGGTCAACCCTCATCCTTTGGATGAGGACTCCTAGTGGATCTTGCATGCTGATGGGTCTTCTAATAGTAGATCATGCGATGCAGGGTAGTGCTCGAAGGACCAAGTGATATCCTCATCGAGCAAGCCTTAAAATTTGATTTTAAAACATCAAATAATCAGCCCGAATATGAAGCTATTGTAGTTGGTCTCGATCTAGCACTGGGTATGGAGGCTAAAAAACTTGTTTGCAGAAGGCGACTCTCAGCTCCTTGTCGGGCAACTAAGAAGAGAATTTGAAGTGAAAGAATCTTTGCTCCAAAGGTAGTACCATTTCGTTTAGAATTTGGTAGCCAAATTCACTGATGTAAGGATTGAGCACATCCGTCGGGAACATAATACCAAGACCGATATGCTTTCACGGTTAGCAACCGTTAAAAAGAAAGGGCTACATAGGTCGATCATCTATATCAACCTCAAGAATCCCAGCGTTGGCTCAGATGAATGCATGACAACTGAAGTCCAACCAAACTGAATGACACCTATGAAACATGTTTTAGACAATGGGAACTGCGGAACACAGTCAAGGAAGACAATGAGATAGCAAGCCGCTCGATTTCTCCTCATTGACCAAGATCTCTATCATCGAGGATACACTAGGCCATTGCTAAAGTGCATCTCTCTCGAACAAGCTGACTATGTCATGCGAGAGATACACGAGGGAGTATGTGGCGCTCACTCGGGGGCAAGAACGATGACCGCTAAGGTACTAAGGGAAGGTTATTACTGGCTGACCGTGCAGGGCGACTGCACAAAGTTTGTTAGAAAATGTGTAAAATGCCAGGAATACGACACCCTGTCTCACCAAAAGTCTGAGAATCCTCACTATATTCTTTATCCATGACCATTTGTGAAATGGGGAATGAACATCATCAGATCCTTCACCCCAAGTAAGGGACAATGTAAATTCCTACTGGTTGGAAAAGATTACTTCACCAAGTGGATAGAGGCTGAACCTTTGACAACAATCACAACATAGAATGTTCAAAGTTTCATGTGGAAAAATATTGAGTGTCGCTTCAGGATACCCCACGTCATCATCACTGACAACGACCAACAATTCACCAACCGAGTACTTGCTGAATTTTATGAGAAGCTCGATATCAAACATATACGAGTACCTTTTCCACACAGAGTACTTACTTGATCGTTGGAGTACCTTTTTCAAGTCAACTCTGATTGAGTACCATCATTTGAGAAATGAGACTTAAAGGAAGGAGTTAGAAGATCACCGACATGTCAACAATTGTACAATTTGTTCCAAGTACTATCTAGACCCTCTTTTCCTATAATATATAGGAATGAAATTAAAGTATATAGGAATGAAATTAAAGTGAGAGTTGAGTATAAATTACTTTTTAGGTATGGATAAAAACGCATGTGTTTTGTATGTGAAAATAAGATCATTATTAATGCTAAAACTTTGGGAAAATGTTTTGTTCACACTCTTCCAAAAAAAAAATAACATTCACTTTGACAAACCACTTCAATATAATATAATATACAAACTACTTTAATATAACATTTACTTGTCACTTCTAACTATTGAAGCATTCTTCTATTTAATTTATTTTTTAATAATATAATAATATATATTAAAATTTAAATTAAAAAAAAATAAAAATTATTAAAATATTATTTTTTAGGAATGTGATGTGTGTGTTTTTTATTTGATGGGTGTGAATGTACCATCATCCAAAACTTCTTATCACCAAAACTTTTTTATATATATATGCACCTCTAAAATTTGAATTCGATATCAATATTAAATTAGAACAATTCTTTATTAGTTGATGTACATGTTTAATGATAAGAAATAAAAATGTATTAAAAATTGAATAAATAGAAACTAAAGTTTGAACAAAATGCTACACTGTTGAGTTCAGTGTATATAAACAGTTATTTTTTTTCCTTTGTAGAGTTTATACACGCAAACCCTATTGACCATTTGTGAGAGTGAAACAATGACCTGGTTTTGTTCCATGCTAGATGCTTTACCAAATTTTAACCAATAGATGCTTAGTTTTTGTTGGTTCATTTTCACATGACAATACGGAAACAAAAATGAGATATGAATTAATGTTCAGTATTTATGAGTTTTTTTATTTGTTATCCGTCTTTGTCATTTCTACTTGATTTATAATACTTTCAAGCTATACTTAATTTTTTAACTCTTATTGAAGTGTGAGTTAAATTTTACTACATACTCTTATCACAACGGGATATATTTATTTTTCATTTATCTCAACATACTATTCTTAATTCTAATTACTATTGATTTATTACTATAATAAAAGATACTTCGTATTTTTTAATAAGTTATCAAGATAAATCAAACTCAGATACCATTATTATAATATAATTTCACTTTTAAGATTTTTTTTAATGAGATAAGATTGATTGGCCTATAAAAAATATATAAGAATAATTATTACCAATAAACACTACAAAAAATTATTAAATAAAAAATTAATTTTAAAAATCAAAATAATTAATCACTATATTATCTAATTTAGATAATATTTTAGAAATTAAAAAAATATTTGTATTTAAGTGATTTTTATGATTAATAAAAATTTATAAAATGACTTCTAAATTGGTATCTAAATTACTAATATTTTAGATTATAAATTAATCTCTAAAAGACTAATAGAGACTAATTTATAATATAAAATAGTAATTAGCTAAAACCTTAGTACTAATGGTTAGATATCAATTTAGAAACTATTTTATAAATTTTTATTAATTATAAAAACTATTTTAGGTACTAATAATTGTTTTAGTTTATAAAAAGGTTTTTATTTAAATTAATTAATAATTAATTATTTTAGTTTTTAAAATTAATTTTTGTTTAATAATTTTCTTATAGTGGAGGTAGTAGGTATATTTCAATGAACTAGTAGGTATATATATGATTACATGCATTCTCAACTTTGTGGTGCAATTTTTAGTTAATTCAAAGATTTGTTTTAAGTATGTGGGTGAACCAATGAGAAATTCCACATATATTGACGAAATATGCATATTAAAGTGTTTACTATTGATATAATATACTTAATAGTGGAGAACAAAATCTTACCTAGCTAGAATGTTACATGTACCAGAATTGAAAAAAATGTTATTTTATAGAGAAGTGCGATATTCTAAGCCTACCTTACATCTTTTGACAAAACCAGGTAAGCAAATCAAAGCATGCCACATTGTGGACAAATTCAAATACAAGCAAATAAAGTCATTAATAATAATCTCCACCATAATAGAGACAAGATAGAGAACTTGGAAGAAAAAGCTTTTTTTTTTTCTAAACATACAAAAGATGAAGAAGATATGTAGGTATTACATTTGTTAAGACTTGTTTGTGGCTAATAACTGGTTACCAATTGCATATGCCGTCACGTCATGAGTTGTGGAAGGTATAAATATTAAACAACCCTTACTTTGTTTGTTTCAATAAGTTGGAAAACAAGAAAAAAAAAATATAATATGAAATATTGAGGAATAAAAATTAATAAACATTAAAAGTAAGAAATTTTACACGTCTTAAATATATAAAGAGATTTATGCTAAAAGTTTATGCCTATAATATTCTTTAAATTATATGATAAATATTTTCTTAATATTTATATTAGATAATCCATATTAATAATATAATTGGTTATATTATTAGTATTTATGTTTTATATTATAATGTAGGAGATCCCACATCGACTAGAGATAAGGACATTTCATAATATATAAATGGGTGCAGACCTCAACCTCATGAGCCGGTTTTATGGGGTTGAGTTAGGCTTAAAGTCCACTTCGTAATATGATATCAGAGCCATTTTCGAGCCTATCCTAGCGAGTGTTTGTGTTGGGCCTATCGTGCCACCCGCTATCGGGCCGCTATCAGACCACCCAAAATATATAGTCCCACGCACAATATCTACCCGCTTTCGTAATATATAATGAAATAAATAGTTAAAAATATGAAAAAGATAAATAATAAATAAATTTTATTATCTACTAAGTTTGTTTTTTTTAATTAAAATTTTTTTAGCTATCATTTATCTACTTTAAAAAAAACGTTAATTTAGTTTTCATACTGATTTTCAATAAACTTTATCAAAACATTATAGGAGATATTTTAACTCATATTCACCAAATAAGAAAGCAAACATTAGTTTAATAACTTTTGAATATGAGAATACCTTATTTTTTTTAAAAAAAGCATACCCACAACTATAAAGCAAAACTAAGATTAAAATTTCACTATAATAAGATCCAAAAATATGAATAATATTATGATTTTTTTATTATGCATTCTCTATGAAAGATAGCATTGGTGTCTTTCAACTAGTTTTTTTTCTCTGATTGGTGTCTCGACCCTTTGGTATGTCTTTACTCGCTTTAGTTTGGTGATGGAGTTCATTTTTGTCAGGATTAATATTTTTAATATTTATTTGGAAGGTGTAAGGTGGTCAAGTCATTTACGCTTTTTTGTATAAGAGTTGAATCATCATTGAAGTGTTTCATACGTATATAATCTTTATTGCTGATAAAAAAAATGAAAGATAACATTGGTTGAAATTTAAACCAAACATAAACAACAGACAAACACTACTATGAAATAACCAATTCTAGAGATAAAAAATAATTAGTTTCTATATTGACTAAATTAGTTTCTATTAATGATAAATATTTTTTAAATTGGTATCTAATTAGTTATTAAAATTATAACTACCAATTACTTAAATTATAAAGCTGGTAGGTAAAAACTTGATAGCTAATTATATATCAATTTAGATTGAATGAAAACTAATTTAGATACCAATAATTTATTTAGTCACTAAAATAATATATAATTTAATTAATAGAATAACTAATTATTTTTTTTATTTATAAAATTAATTTTTATTTGATGATTTTCTTGTGGTAAAATTTACGGTAAATGTCCATTTATATTTATTTTTAGTAAAAGTTATAGAAAAAAAATCAAAGCTTTTAGTTTTATGTTAAAAAATTAATAGAGATGTTAGGTTTAATGTAAGTTTTAGTCTATTAAGTATCATAATCATCTAAATTCTTTTTTCGTCAAATGTACAAATTGGATTTCTCATATATATGAATTACGTAACACTAAATGATATTATTTATTAAGTCAAAGGAATCAAAAGTGTTAAGTCTATGTATATGGATGAGTAAGGAAAGTTGACTAAAGCTATGGAATGTACACTATCTATTAATTAATTATTTTTTTTATTGAGAAAGCCTAGCACAGGTATACGTGCCTATATTGTAATCAATGGTATGGTATCTTTGACAAAAGATGGTCTAGGTAAATGCATATGTTCCTCTAGATCTAAAGTTTAACAAGAATAAACCTATTCGTCTAAAACAAACAAGAATAAACAAGAACTTTTTGCTTAAACATTGAGTTCACATTATTTTTCTTACCACACTTTATAAGTACAAAGCATCCACCAACTTTATGTATATTTATGTTGGAAAATGGTTAATAGACTATATTGTAGAAAAATAGGTACACAACATATAGTAAAGGGATAGTAAGAAAGAGAAGTAGGAAGAGACATGAGGTAGAGTACTCGTGGTGGTAGGAGTGACTTCAAAACAACTATGTAGGGAGGCTACAGAACATAAAAAGTATATAAACAATACAGGAAAGCTTCATTATGAATCATTTGAACTTTTTTGCAGTTAAGGAATAAGAGGGAAAATGCGATGTTAATAACGAGTGAAGGTGAGGAGAATATAGAACACAAATAATCACTATCATCTATTTCTAAATTAATTTTACTATAAGAAAATTATTAAATAAAAAATAATTTTAAAAATAAAAAATAATTAATTATTATATTAACTAAATTAAATACTATTTTAAAGACTAAAAAAATTATTGGTATCTAAATTAGTTTCTATTATTAATAAATATTTTCTAAATTGATATCTAATTAGATTTTAAAGTTGGTGGCTAAAACTTTGATGGCTAATTAAATACCAATTTAGAAACTATTTATTAATAATAGAAACTACTTTAGATACCAATAATATGTTTAGTCTCTAAAATAGTATCTAATTTAGTAATATAATAATTACTTTTTATCTCTAAAATTAGTTTTGATTTAATGATTTTCTTATAGTGTTTCAAAATGTGATAAACAACTATCGTTGAGAAATAGAATGACATGGGTCAGGTGTTGGGGTATTCTACTATTGCTATAGGGGAGGGAATGTGATGTAATCAAAGCTTGAGGTCAGATGAAGGCATAGAGTGGCAGTGGAATTGATTTGGAAATGTGCACCGAAGATGAGAGAAGAAGGTAAGTTTTTCAGATGAAATTTGAGGTGCAATGAAGGGAAAAAGGTGTGGCCAACTTTCCTTGGGTTTACTAGGTCAATTAGGCTATCTAGCAAGGGAGATTTGGGAGAGAACGAGGTTTCAAATCTGAATACTTAAGGAGGCCATGTATGTCCTCTTTGAGAAGCTCTAGAGACCCTTACTTATGTGACAAGTTAGGGTTTCTAGAGTGTCTTTGTTTCATCTACAAAGTACTCTCGAAAAGAAAACAAAATACAATTCCTATACATGTTTATTCTAGTATTTATACAGACATTTCTTCTGTCTTTTATTCTTGTGTATGGTGGCTTGGATGGTCCGCCATTAGGCTCCCCCTTTCAAAATGATCTATCCTCAGATCCAGTGAAAATGCTACCTTATTTTGTAATGAATGAAGTTAAGATCCACTTGTTCGTGGATCCACTTGAAAAAGAAAAGAAACAAAGTAGGAATATATCATAAGAAACTATATATGATTATTGTCCAAAATTTATCTTGTAGTAGTTGTTTTTGTTTTTCTTTAAACTTTGGAAGAAAGAGGAAAAGTGGAATTGAGATGTACCTTCCAGCGAAGATGGAGTAAGGAGACAAATTTTTGGAAGGTTTGGAATGTGGCTCTTCTATTTTGGATGGAGGTGTGATAGAGGACCATTCAAAGCCACCTTACACACTAATAAAGAACAAAAGCACTATCTGTATAAATAAAGTAGAATACGATTGTATAGAAGTTGTATTTGTAGATATACTTTTGAAAAGGCATGTTTTAGAGATATTAAAAGACACTCTAGAAGATCCTTAATTGTCACACAAGCAAGGATCTCTAGAGCATCTTAAAAGGATACAAGCCACTCCTTAAGTCATCAACCCTACCATGGTTAAGCAAGCTTACCTAGGGTTAAAGTAGCTTAAGGAGCAAGCTACCTCCTTCCTTATAAATACCTTGCCTAAACAATTTGTATGCAAATTTGACATAATTGTGAATGAAGCTTTTTGAATTCAGAAATCATTCTCTCTCAAATCTCCTATTGTTTGCAAGCCTAAAAGGCCTAATAAACTCTTGGAAGGTTGGCTTCACCAACTTCCTCTTCACGCATACACCATTGCCTTCACAAACCAAACTACTCAGTTTCCTTCTCATTCCATTCAAGTCTTCCACTGCATCTCATTCATCAATTCCACAAATATGAACTTTGATTCACATCACGTGGATCAGAGTACCTAAGATCCTTCGACTAAGCTAAGTAAAATTCTCTCAATTTTTTTTCCTGTCAAGTGTTGTTCTTCACGATTCATACTTGTTTTTGTTTGTTTGTCTGTAATTCTTGTGTTTCCACCAATTAAATCTTGTTTCCATAATTTATTTCTTGTTTTCCACTGATTAAATTAAGTTTTCATCATTTATTTTTTGTTCACACATTCATCAAACAATTTTCTTTGTATTTCGGTGCACAACATCTGTTTTCTTTATTGTTTTACCTATTTCTTACTGTTTTCTTCATTTTAATCGGTGAATTATGTGTTTTCTTGGATATTTCATCGTTTAATTTCGGGATTCTAGGGAAAAATTGTAGATGAAAGGGCTAAAGGAGAATGGACAAGAGGAAAAGTGATACAAACCACATTGACAAGCAGATAACTAAGGACACAACAGGCACTTCAAAATTAGGTAAGTCATCTCAGTATACAAGGCCAAGTCCCTCCAAATCTTAGAAGAGCCTCAATAGAGGGAGAACCGAACATGAACAAGAATATAAGTTGTTATTCCTTCTAGTCTTCTTACAAGACAAGTTAAGTAAATAAATTGGGCTAACTTTGAGCTTCAATTAGAAAAATAAGCTATAAAAGGGTGTATTTAGTAAATTAGGCTTGTGCCCAAGCTCACCTTAGACTAGCTTCTAGAAATTCATCCACGTGCTCACCTTTGACCTAGATTCTAGAAGAATCCCATGTACTCACATTTGACCTAGTTTCTAGAAGCGTGTAGTCATTTACACCTCTACCCTTCCTCTCTTCCTCTCCAAGGCACTCATATCTATAAATAGGGTGCCTCCCCTATAGTAAATCACACTTGGATTTGAATTAAGAAGAGAAACTATGCTTGAGTGATTAGTGAGCTTTGTCTCCTAAATTGTTTTTGGGTCTTATCTTGAGAGTAGTGCACCTCAAGTGGCGTCTCCTCACCACTCATCTTGGAAGCTCCCATCCTTCCAAGTGGCGTGACTCCTTACTCCATTTCTCCATAAGCTTCCTTCCTTTTCTCTGCACCACTTCTCTTCAACTCTAATGTTATTGTGTTCTCTTTTCCTTATATGCTTTTCATTTCCACCATCATCATACAATTGTTTTTTTCTCTTTTCCCTCTAGAACTGAACCTTCACACTTACTTAACCACTTGGTCAAGTCTATGTCCAGTGGGAATCTTCTTTGGGTTTCTCACCTTAGTTTTCTTAAAACAAAAACTCATATACAAAGTGAAACCCATAAAATGTGAAATCTTAAAATCAATTCACATCAAAAAGGGAAAGTTGAAACATTGGAAACTCATTCAAAACTCGCCCAAACTCGCCTAAGGCTCGTTTAAGCGAGTTTAGTAGTACATGAAACTCGCTAGAGAAAATAATATCTCGCTTGAGCGAGTTTAACAATAATTTTTTTTTATTCTCTATCGTCGAAGTTTCGCTTAAGCGAGTTCACTCCAGTGAAGTTGGGAAAATCGCCTAAGAAAGTAATAACTCGCCTAGGTGAAAAGTTATGTAGCCTAAGCCCAACTAGGTTAAATATGAGACGTGATGCATAACCCTAGACACCATTGGGAGAATAAAAGGAGATAGAAAATCCTAAAGAAGGCAACCTGAGAAACATCCTGGATCTTCTTCTCTTGCTTTCCATGTTTGTAATGGCGAACATGAATGGCTAATTCTACCCTTTGGGATTGGGAGTAATTTGTTCAAACTCTTATGCATTGAGGTGATATTTAAACATAATGTTTTGTTCTTGACTTATGATTGGTATTGTCATTTTATTCTTAATGCTTGACTTATCATGATTTTGATAATTATATTTGACTGGAAAATACTTCTAAGCATATGAGCTAAATGATAATACTTAACATATTTGAATGCTAAGAATAAATTTGAAATGTTAATTGCTATAAACATCTGTTCGTAGCGATAAAGAGTTTTATAGATATGTGAGGAATCGATATTTAGGTGACTATCTTAATAACTTTATATGCAAGAAATAAATATAAATGAATTTTATATGGGCATCAATATCAATCAAAGATAGAATATTATATGCTTTTCAAAATACATAAGAGTGAGAGGGATGAACCCCAATCCTAATTTTCCTAATTGAATCAAACAACTCTTTACTTTGCTTTATTTAAATTCTTGCAATCTCATACACAACAAACATGCAACAAACTTTTATATAATTTTGTCTATTTAATGAATACTATACTTGAGAATTAAATTATTCCTTGTGGGTTCGATATTTGTCCTTAGGGAAAAATTTATTACTTTTGACATGATACACTTGTCATAAAATAGTCGTCCATAATTCATGAGGTGGAAAGATATGATTGATATGGATGGCAGTGGTTTAAGCTTCACCCCAAAATTTGACGGGTAAAGATGTGGAAGCAAGAAGACTTAATTGACGACTCTTTTTTACCAAAAATGTACAAAGTCAGAACTAATATTTTGTCTCCAAGGAAGAATATTGAACCCACAAGGAACATTTATTTAAAATCCTAATAGTACCATTTGTTGAACATTGGCTTTGATGTCTCCAAATTTATGTGGATTGCTTGAAGACTTTGATGATGGGTTTCTGGGTGTATTTTGGGTAGTTTGAATTTGTAATCCACTCATAGAATTGATCCAAGGTTATTTGATTTTAATCATTTTGAAAAAGATGTGTTTTCAAAGAGAAGCAGAAAAACAACCTCTTGATTTCTCGTTTTAATCAGTTGTTTTTCTCTCAACATGTTTGAAGGGTTTTTAAATTGTTTGACTTTGGTTGACTTTGCTGTGAAACCAATTCAATCGGCTGTTTCAAAAAATCAGCCGACTGTTTTTTGAAAATCTTAACAAAATTCAGTTTAACTGATTTAATCTGTTTTGTTTGTTTTAAAACTCATTTAGCTTTTGCAATAAATGTTTTTAACAACTGATTGGAGTATAAATAAGTGGTTATACGCTCTTGGTTGTCATGGACTCAAATTAACACTTTCAAAATAAGTTTTTCCAAGATTGCTTAAGGCTTTGGATTTTTTTGCTAAGAGTGGAATATAATTGTTGTGTATTCTTTCAATCCAAACTGTGATTGTATCAGGTGTATTCTATTCATTTCTCTCTTTGATTTGTATTTATGTAAATAACTGGTGTTGCACAGAGTCAGAGGGTGTTCTGATCTATCTTGTGTTGTAGCCAAAGGAAGTGAGTGTTCTTGAGGGGTTCAAGATCACTTCTTTGGTGTGTGTGTAATTTGTAATCTGTTGTTGGTTACATAGTGGAATACCCAATGGTTTTTAGGGCTGGATGTAGTTCTTGGTGAAGAGTGAACCAGTATAAACATTATGTGTGAATCTCTCTATCCTTACACTCTTTAAACTGCTTTAACTTTGTTTTTTATAAAGTGCTGATAAAAATAACCGACTGTTTCGTAAAAACAACCGGTTGATTTTCTGCATCAAGCTTAAAAACAGTTTTATATTTGGCCGGACAGATTTTCCATTGATTAATTCTTCATAGCCTTTCACTCTACCTTCAATACTTGCGAAAATATCTAAAAAAAAATTCACCCCCTTTAGTTTTAGTCCTATAATTCTAACAATTGATATCAAGAGCAAGGTTCTTGAAAGTCATTCAAGTTTCGATCCTAAAACTTTTTTAAATGGCTGAAAAATTACCATTTGGGGAGGGTGCTTCAATAAAAAGGTCACCTTTGTTTTGTGGACTGCATTATCAATTATGGAAGGTTAGAATGAAAATCTTTGTTGAATCAATTGATAGAGGAATCTGGGATGCTATTGTAAATGACCCTTTTGTTCCTAACATTGAAAATGATGATGTTTTCATTAAGAAACCTTGGTCCCAATGGACTGAGAGTGAAACTAAAAATGCTCAATATGATTGCATTGTTAAAAATATAATCTATTCTGCCTTAAATTCCAATGAGTTTTTCAGGGTCTCAAAATTTGCTTTTGCAAAGGAGATGTGGGACATCCTTGAGGTTATCCATGAAGGCACAATTGATGTGAAGAACAACAAGGACAAGAACCAGCCATCAAATAGGTACAATACCAAGAATGTTAATGAATTTAATTCTACAAACTACACTTGTTTTGGATGTGGTAAACAGGGACACATCAAGGCTGAATATCCAAGCAATGTGAGCAAAGAGAAAGGGGGTTACAAGAAGTATAAGAAGAAAGGCAAATCAAGAAGAGCATACAATGATGATTCATCTTCAAGTTCTTCATCAAAGGATGATGAGGAAGCCAATCTTTATTTCATGACAAAGGAAGAATCCAAATCAAATAGTGTAAGTTCAAGCTCTTCCATTAATGTTGAAAATTATAGCCAACATCTTGAGGCCTTCGAAGAGACTCATGAAGAAGCTAATAGGTTCGCTCTTTTGAACAACCGGTTGAAAGGTTTAAACAACTGGTTGGAAAACAAAGTCAAAACATTGGAAGAAGAGTTGAACAATTCAAAAATAGATTTTGAAAGTTTGGAAATGATTTACAAAAACTCTTATTGCAAGTGTGATTTTAGCTTTTGTGAAAATTGTGAATCACTTGAAAAGAAAGTCCACTACCTTTTAAAAACTGTGGACAAGTTTTCCAAAGGCCAATCCAATCTTGAATTTGTTCTTGCTTCTCAAAAATGGGGTTTAATCCAAACAGCAAGAACATATTGTTGAACCAAGTGGTGTTCAAGCTTTGAAGAATCCAAACCCTTTGAAGGATGTTGAAGGCTAGGCTGTGCTTGCTGTTGTTGTGCTGTCTTAGATAGGATCTGGGTTAGATTGTTTATGTAATCCACTCTTGATTGAATCCAATGCATAGACATTCTCAATCTTTTTAAAAGAAAAGTGTTTTTCAAACTAAGTGAAAAACAACCGATTGTTTTGTCGAAACAACCGATTGTTTTATACTTAGGTGTTTTTAGAAAAGATTGAAAAC
>Ga0123342_1000418_pt1 | contig 66468 bp, 27 predicted proteins | sample Turbeawhitnodule_FD_89960 | JGI IMG/M metagenome (GOLD analysis project Ga0123342, IMG submission 89960) | Root nodule microbial communities of legume samples collected from Mexico - Turtle bean Mexico white nodule | ecosystem: Host-associated > Plants > Roots > Nodule | place: Mexico: Nepantla... | reverse complement strand
CCCAACTCCTCTCTCCTCATAGGAGCAAACATCTCAACCCTTGAGACACTCAGAAGCTGCACAGTGCACACTTTTCTCATGTTGCGCCAGTATGCACTGTACTCAGAAAAAGCCAAACCCTTGCTGCCATGTGAAAGGAATTCAGAGGCTTGGATCCTGGGTCTGCTGGCAAAAACAGTGTCATGGGTTTTGAGGAACAGTTCTGCAGTTTCTGGGGAAGAGACCACTATGGCTGGGACCTGCCCTAGCTTTAAGGACATTATGGGACCATATTTTGTGGCAAGGGATTGAAGGTTTCGATGTGGGAGTTTTCCTAACATGTGAAGGTTACCTATAATTGGCAAGGGTTTGGGACCTGGTGCAGTTTTTCTATCATGTTTCTTTTGGAAAAAAAAAACAATGAATGAGAATATGGTCACAAGAAATATTATAGGGATAGCTACTTCTTGAAGCAACATTGTTTACTTGTTTCTTTGCTTGATGAGAATTAAGAGATGAGGTTAGGGTATTTATACACAACAAGATGTGAAAATAAAATAATATATATATATATATATATATAGAGAGAGAGAGGAGTTTTACTAAAAGGTAATAATAACTGGAGGAAAATTTTTTTTTTATATAAATAAAGTGTAATAAATAATTTTTTATATATAAAATGTTATAGTTAAAATTCCAGATAGATTAATACCTTTAAAAGTATAAATTGTATTTTAAATTTATAATGAATAATTTAAATTATGATATTAAAATATTTCATTTTTTATTCTGATTTAACAAAAAAAAACAAACAGGAGAAATTTAAAAAAAAAATTGTCGTTTTCAAATTTCTTAATACAGTAAAGTGGCCAGCTACTTTCCTGAAATTGTATACAGTATTTAATAAAAGTTACTTTAATTGTATATTTATTTATTTTTCCTTCTATTTTTGTGGCTCTGAGATAGTTGCCATTATGATTGGTCTGCAAAGAGTGGGGAACTACATCTGAGGTGGGTCCAATGCTTTGCATTGATTGGCCTCAAATTTATCTAAAACCAAACAATAATTTGAATATTCTTAATTCTTATTGTTAAATTCAAACTAAACTAAATTTCCCCTGTTATTTGGATTATTCTTAGGTTTTAACTTAGTTATGATAATTTTATATGCATTCACTATCTCTGTTATTAGCAAATAAATAAATTTAAATTATTATCCAAACAACTACGATTTATTATGCCAAAAAAATCATTTAGTTTTAAAATAAAAAATTATTATTATTGATTAAATTAAATATTATTTTATAAATAAAAAATTATTAATATCTAAAATAATTTAGATTATTAATAAAAATTTATAAATTAATATTTAATTAATTAAAATATTGGCACTACTCATTTTAAAAATTAGTTTATTATTTATATTAATATTAAAAAATATTTTAAATATTAATATAGTTTTTTAATTTATAAAGTAATATATAATTTATTTATATGCTAATTAATTGTTTTTATTTTCAAAATTAATTTTTATTTAGTGATTTTTTTAGCGTGAGATTTGAATTTTAAGATTTTGTTGTTAATCTTTATCGCCGATTGATACAGTATCGAAAGAATTTCTGGGTAAAGTTATATGAAAGTTTAAAAAATAGGAAAAAATCGAAAAAAAAATTAAAAGTTTCTGGTAAAATTAATTTATTTCAAAATAATAAATAAAAGCATAGTAAAATATAAATTTCAATATAAATAGTTTTTTAAAATAAATAAAAAGTTATCTTACCAAAGAGATGAAATAACTTTATTAGAATTTTTTTTCATCACAATGTGGATGAGATGTGACTCACATTGAATGAAAAATGTCAGAGGAAAATCAAAATAGTATTTTACAAGGATATTAATTTTAAATAGAAAAATGAAACTAATAATTTACTGTATAAAGAATTTTTGAGAGGACATGAATGAATGGTACCAAATTTTACTGTTTGTGATGTGAATTTGAGTACCACGTGTCCTTCACATCCACCTTTAATATAACATTATCAACAAACTCGTGTATAATGTTCTTTTTATTTTTCAATGACTAGTACAGAAAGGAAAATGATTTATCAAATGATTCCTATTAAAGTTTATTATAAAATTTAATTATTTTTAATTTATTTTTTTAAAAAAATATTTATTTTAAATTTTTATTTGAGTAGGACATAAAATAATTTAAGATTTATGTTTATTTATAATTTTAAATAATTTAAATTTTTTATTTATCTCACACTTTCATTTAAAAAGACCTTAAATAATTTAAAAATTTATTTATTAAAATTTTGAATAATTTAGAAATTTATTTACTTCCAATTTTTATTTAAGTAAGACATTAAGTAATTTGAAATTTTTATTGATTTGAAATTTTGAATAATTTAAAAAATTTATTTATTTTAGATTTTTATTTGAGTAAGACATTAAATAATTTAGGATAAATTATTCAGTAATTTCATATTTTTATTTTTAAGTAATAAACTTGGAACCTTTCAGTAATCTCTTTTGTTAAGTTTTGTAATTAAGAACAATTAAGGATTAAGAAACTCTCGCAAGCAACTATTTACTCTCTATTGATTGTTGAGTATTAAATGGGTTTACATATTTTTTAAATTAAAATATTGAAACATATTTAACTGATTTAAAGAGAATAATTGATATTACACTTTGATAATTCAACTAATTATTATTTAATATTTAAAAGAAAATCAATTTTATAATAAAACTATACGCACAATAATAATTAACAAAAACATGATAAATAAAATAATTAAATATTATAAAGAGATAATTGATGTAAAAATCTTTAAAAATAAAGTTTATTATAATATTGGAACAAACCTTGATAATTGAAAAAAAGATAAGAACAAATAAAAAACATGTTTTGGTGACTCAACAATTATTATTTAGTAATTTAATAAACTTTTTAATTTCACATTAAAGCTTTTATTTAAAAAAAAACTTTTTAATTTCTAATAAAATTAAACCTAAAATAATAATTAAAAAAACATGTTACAATAAAATAATTAAATATTATAAAAGAATAATTGATGCAGAATATTCAGAAAAAAGTTATTATTTTTAATTCAAATATTGAAATAAATCTAAAAAAGTGAATAAATTTTAATTTTTGTAACTCAATAAATTATTATTTAATATTATAGGATTTTTTTTTATTTGTAATAAAACCAAGCAAATATTTCGTAAATGAATAATGAAATACTAATAATAATAATTAAAAATCACGATAAAGTAAAACAATTAAATATTATAAAAACATAATGAATTCAAAATATTATGTTTTTTAAATTTAAATATTATAAAATATCTCAACTCTTAAAAAAAAGTGAAGAGATTTATTATTTTAATAATTAGACAAATTATCATTTAACACTATACACAGCTTTTAATAAGTTTTCAGTAAAATAAAAAATATAATTAGTAAATGAGTAAAAACAATTATTAAAAAAACATTATAGAACAAAAACAATTTAATACTGTGAGAAGTAGATAATTGATGTAAAATATTTTAAAACAAATATATTATTTTTTAAATTCAAATATTGAATCAAATCACAATTATAAAAAATAAAAAAATTAAACTACCTTACGTTAACTTAGTAAATGAACATTGCACAAACACACAAATTCTCAGTTTCAAAAAAAGCTAAACATATAAGTAATAATAATTAAAAAAATACAATATAATAAAACAACTAAAAATATTTCATCATTAATTGTCAATAGATACTTGAAAATAAGTTACATTTGTATTATTTATAGATTTATATATGTAACTCTATTATGTTTAAATAATTGATAAAGTAGTTTTCTTATAAATATATAATGTCATGATAGTATGATAAAATAACTTATAAAATATTTGATGGATTTTTTTTTACTTCTTCTCATTTGTAGCTTTTTTCCTTGGTGTGGTTGAATATACTGTGGAACCATTAATGCAATAAAACAACTAAGAAAAATTCATCATTAATTGTCATTGTATATAGATATTATGAAAATAAGTTCCATTTATATTATTTATAGATTTATAAATATGATTTTATTATGTTTAAATAATTAATAAAACAGTTTTCTTATAAATATATAATGTCATCTTATGATAAAGTAAGTATATTATAAAATATTGAGAGAGAAAAAATCATTTTTACTTCTTCTCATTTGTAGCTTTCTTTTTAGAAAAATGTTTAGCACGTGGGATAGGTTAAAACCTAAAACGAAGATTGGGTTTGGGAAAGGAAATCAAATTAAATTATTATGCCACTCCAATTAACAATAAAAACTTAAATTAAAAAATATAAAATTTTGCTGATTAATAATAAAAAAAATAATTAAAAATATTAAACTTACAAGTAACTTCAAATTTAATTAAAATATTTTTTTATAAATGTTTATGTAAACAAAGATAATTAAAAAATACAAAAATATAAGAATCACATGCAATGATAATTGTTTTTTTTCTAAGAAAAACAAATGTTTATATGAATAATAATTTTTGTTAGTGTCAGACATCATAATAGTTTCGTACTATTGTTAATATTTCACATGTTTTGTGTTGGTTCAGTTTCATAGACTAGATACATAGTTTCACATAGATAAGGTAAAATGGTTATTTTGTTTTCTGACATAAGTTTCTGTTTGTTTGGTAAGATACAATAACTTCGGTATACCTTTATTATAGATTGGAATAGGGATAACAGCTGGCAACCACTAGGTAAGCTTTTTTTTGACTATCTTATCTTTGTCTTTGAGGTTTGTGAGGATGAGAATGAGAACACGAAGGCAAGAAAAAATAGAGAAAAATAATAATTTTTTAAACTGTTTAACAAGTATGAAAAGTGAGTGTTTTTTATTGATGTGATAAAATAAAATAAAATAATTTAATATAAAAAAATATAAATTAGAATTAAAATAATTTATTGTTGGAGATCCCACATCTATTAGAGATTAGAGTTTTTCATTGTATATAAGTGGGTGCAAACCTCAATCTCATGAGCCGATTTTATGGGGTTGAGTTAGGCTTAAAGTCCACTTTGTAATATGGTATTAGAGCAATTTTGAGTCTATCCTAGCGAGTGTACGAGTTGGCAGTTAAAACCTTGGTTTCTAATTAGATACCAATTTAAAAACCATTTTTTTAGTTTCTAAAATGGTCTCTAATTTAGTTATTATAACTACTAATTTTTTTAATTTATAAAAAAATATCTAATTTAGTTAATATAAAAATTAATATTTTTTTTTAAATTAGTTTTTAATTAATGATTTTTTATTATATAATCCATTTGGTCGTGGTAATGAATTATGGGTGAATTTATTTACAAATATTTCCTTGTGGAGAAAGTTTAAACAATTAAAACGTCTAGTTTTTTTTTTCTTCATGTTTTTAATATTTGATTGCTTTGATTCACTTGACAATTATTTTAATAATATAACAAAAAATAGTATTTTAAATTAAAAAATAAAATATTAACATTTCGAATTGCGTAGTAGATTTAGTTTACTTTATGGTGAAAATATCACTCCTCCTGAAAAAGGTCAAATCATACCCACTTCAATTTCTTTTCTTATTGGCCTTCCTTCCTTCCAGTTTTATTTTTTCAATTTTCAAATCCTAAAATTTCAATCCACGCCTGCAAACCAATGTCACTGTGTACTACATCATCAATCATTAATTTCAATCCACGCCTGCAAACCAATGTCACTGTGTACTACATCATCAATCATTAATGTTGTTGGTGGAAACTTAACAATTTTTTTAAAAAACTTTGGGACCAAAATGATTTTTTTAAAAACTATATTAAATTGGATATTGACCCAAAATGTAGGGACTAAAAAGATAATTATATCTTATTTCTAATGTTTATATTTTTTTTACACTTTAATAGATTACATAACAAAATAGAAAATATAAGGGATAAAAGATAAACACTATAACAAACATGGAGACTAAATACTACAAATAAAAAACGAATAATGATCATTAAACAAAAAATAAATGAACTAGAAGAATAAAAACTTATAAAATTTACCATCTATAACTATTATTACTATGTTAGCTATCTTTTGATCAATATAAGTTTTATAACAAACATAAAGTTTATAATAATATTTAAAAAAAAATAAAAAATACAATACATAAGTTTATAATTAATTAGAATATTATATTATAAGTTTATAATAATATATTAAAAAAATAAAAATACATAAATTTTTAGTAAATTAAAATATTATAATATAAATTTATAATAATATTTAAAAATATAAATATACATAAGTTTATAATAAAAATATAAAATATAAAACACAGATACACTACACATATGCGAGAAACGCTTGTTTTTCTGTTAGTAAACATGAAATTATTATTCATTAAAAATTGATCTTAAATAAAATTTAGGTCTTGTAATATTCCATTCAATTCGGATTAGTTATAAAATTATGAAACATTTTTTTACCAAAAATATTGTTAAATAAAAATATATGTTGCGATATTTTTTCTCAATATTATATATTCATAATTTTAATTTGATCAATTGATAAACAAATGACATAATTTTATTGTTATAAATTATACAAAAAAATACTATTATATTTTGATAAATATATTGTGAGTAAAATATAATAAACTGTAAAATAACTTTTAAAACATTTATTAGTTGTTAATTAACTTTAAATATATATATGCATTATGTTGAAATTGAATTAAGAGTTTGATTTAATTATTGATTTTTAAACCAAAATCCGTATCAAATTAATGAAAAAGAAAAGTGTATTAAAAAAATCTAAAAGATCAATTTTAATCAATTTTCAAATTAATTAAATTATCTTGTAGATCTGTTTTATTTTATTTTATTTTATTTTATAGTTTGAGTGATTCAGTTGCTTCTTAATGCAACTTATAAAATGTGGACTTCAACCGATTCACTTTAAAATTTCCAAAGTTGTCTTTTATCTGAGGATTGAAAATCTAAAATTAAAAAATATATATTTGAAAAATAAATCTAGAATAGATTTTTATATTATGAAAATGAAATTTTAGAATCAAATTAAAAAATCAAAATCTCATTAAAAAAACCCAATAGAAAAATAAATTTTGAAAAACAAATTCAAAAATATATTATGAAAAAAAAATTCTGAAAAATCAGAAAAGTGTTATAAGAATCGTATTCAAGAAAAAAAGAAATTTGAAATGCATGAGCACTAACACCCTCTCTTATTTAAGGGTACTTTTATCATTTCACATTAGCGCAGGGCATTTTTAGCATAGGGTGAGGTTCAACATTTTTGGGGTGCATGAAGTAATTTCCTTAATATTGACCTAATAATAAGAGGGTTGTTTCTCCCATATTTTTTGGATTTTTTTTCCTGCACCCCTGCATTTTTCTTCCTACACCCCACAATGTTATGCAAAGACCAAAATGTTCCTCTTATTTTTTTAAAACCCTAAAATACACTTGAACTGTTTTACCTCTTTTAAAAATGACTTATGTATTGTTCTTTCCAAAATATTTTCAGAACATATTTTATTAATTTATCAATTTAGAAATAAAAAAAAATTATGTTCGATAAAAGATATTCCAAAATAATTTTTTGTTTTTCATATTTCTTATTCCAAAAATACCCCTTATTTATAGAATCCCTGTTTAAAAACACTTCTTTCTTATAAAACTTCTATTTCGAAATCACCAAAATTGTGAAAATTGTGAAAGGGTAATGTAGTGGTGGAGGAAAAAACTCCCTAATAAAAGGAAGTAGTTGGTCCATGTGAATAGAGAGAAACACCAATACCTTAAACTCTAAATATTTATAAAAATATTGTTAATTAAAATATCTATTCACCATAATTAATTAATTAATTAAAAAAACAGAAACAACGAAGGTAACATGAATGAATGATTCTGTCATACATTAACCAATCAAATAGCAAATCTCCTTTCACACTCTCTCTCTCCAACTCATCAGTCAACAGTGGGCACTCTCTATAGCCATTGCGGACGCCGAAAAGAAGAAGAAGAAGACGACGACGATGGCTCCATCCCAAGTCTCGCAGGGTCACCCTTATGTCCCACTGGATTTGCACCTACCCGATTACTCTCCCTGCTCACTTTCCATGTCCAACATTCTCTTTGTCTTCGCCTTCTTCTCATTGCTCATAGTCTCACTCATCTGGCTTTTCTCAGGTTCCAGCACTTTCTTCCCAACCTTAATTCAAACCCTTCTCATTTCAATTGTTTTCCGTAACAGATTATAAAGCTGCGTATTGGGTGTGTGTTTGGGGAGGTTTTTTGTGACCATGATTGGTCACAATTAAAAACCCTTTGTTTGAAACGTTTCATTTTTCAGCTAAAGCTGGAGTATTGAGTGATGGGTTACTTTCAAAATTTGATTTTTAATGTTACTGAGAGAGCATTTTCAGGTGCGACCATTTGGGTGATTGAAATGAAAAGAAGGCTTTTTTATCCTCTTTTTGCTTTGCATCTGTCAAACATTTGAATAGATCTGTTTTCTTTTTTTGCCATCTTTTTGTCATCCAGTCTTGATTTGCATTTGCTATGCATGTGATTTACTGTTTAACAATATGATTTAGTCCTGCACAGTGACTGTCAAACCCACCTGCATAGTGACTAATTGTGTAATAGAACAGAATTATATACAATATGTGCTTTCAATGAAGATTTGCTGTAGAAGTTTTATCTTGGTAATCTAAATAATAAAGATTTGTCCTATAATTGGAGAACAGTACCAAATGCACTTTTGCATCTAAGTTTTGTCCACATTTCATCAGTTGACCAACGTATAATGTATTGGAGAGTGGAATTGCAATGAGTGGTATCCTGTATCATTTACACTATATGCTAATATGCTATATCATTTGTTGTGAAGTTCGAGGTTTAGGTTATCCGTTATGGCTTTTCACTATGATTGTTATTTGAATTTCTGTCAGCAGATTAGTGGGAATGATGGTAGGTTTTCTTTTCTGATTGTGTTTAGATGATTTTGTATTTTCTCAGGAGGTCTTAAGAAAAGCAAAGTTGACAGACTGCTGATGTGCTGGTGGGCCTTCACAGGCCTTACACACATGATTCTTGAGGGCTATTTTGTTTTCTCACCTGAGTTTTTCAAGGATAAGAGTGGCTTCTACCTGGCTGAAGTTTGTAAGTTTCTTTAGCAATTAGCAGAAATGTATAGAAATTGAAATTTGGATTTCCCTTTAAGGTATTTGCATTGTTTTAGTTGATGGAAGTTTTTAATGAACAGGGAAGGAATATAGCAAAGGGGACTCAAGGTATGCAGGAAGGGATGCAGGGGTGGTCACTGTTGAAGGAATAACAGCTGTTTTGGAGGGTCCAGCTAGCCTTTTAGCAGTGTAAGTTGAACTTAAAGAACAAAAGACATGACTAAGATAACTATAGTGTGACACTGCTTTAGTAATGTGACTGATTTATGTTTTCCAATCTCATAAGACAAGACTCTTGTTGTTGCAGTAATTTTACATAGGATTCTATGGTTTATGTTGTCTTGTTTTTCATTACTCCTTACTGTTTGTGTTGCCCTTGTGGATGACAGATATGCAATTGCTACTGGAAAGTCATATAGCCACATACTTCAGTTTTCCATTTCTTTGGGTCAACTATATGGAACTGCTGTTTATTTTATCACAGCAATTTTGGAAGGTGATAATTTTTCTAGTAACACATTTTACTATTATTCATACTTCATTGGAGCCAATGCCTCTTGGATTGTAATACCCTCTATCATTGCCATCCGCTCTTGGAAGAAGATCTGTACAGCATTTCGGCTTCAAGGAGGCCAGACAAAAAGGCCTAAAGTTCATTGAGACAGACATTTGACTCTTAGGGGTGTTTGGGATAGGATTGTTGTAAGATTTATGTGAATTGATTCTCTTGAACTACACTTGTCAAGGAGAAAAGAAAAAGAAAAAGCCACTGTAATTTGAGGAGGTGATTTTTATGTTTTGAACAAGTATTTCTGAAACATTGATGTGGAATGTTATGTGCTACATGGCAGCATATATACATTGGTGTAATTTTTATTTAGAAAACAGAAAGTTTGATTGTTTAAAGCTGGGTATTGTGTTTATCTATTTATTGGCACATCTAGATATTTAGATTAAATAATAGTGAAACTTTTTTTTTCTTAACATTAAAAAGTACAGTGTTCTTACACAAAATGTAGGGAAGAGTATCTTTGATTATTGGATCTCCTCCTAGTAACTTGTTCTTCAGTTTAGTAACTTTCTTTAGTTCTGATCTACCTTCTCTGCAACACTGAATAGATTGTCCACTTTTCGATATAAGAGGGTTGAGGTATCTGTAGAAATTCTCGGAACCTTAAATCAGTTTTGGTTTTTAAGGTTGTTCTAAAAGTCATTCGACCTTTCGGTCTACTGTTCATATAGAAAACATTTAATAAGATTGCACATCCAACAGAAACCTAGAAGCTATATTCTTTGAGAAATCACATATATGCATCCGAGCTTTGAGATACCCTTTTAAGTTTCTGATAGGTAGATGAAAACCTTGTTTTTTTCACTTCAGTCCATTTTTGTTCCAACAATGTTTTATCTCTTGACATGCACTACTACAAAGAAAAGAAAATGAATTGAAAAGTCAAAAGTGGTTACTTTTCATGTAAAAGTACTTTTAAGTGTTTTGGACTTCAATCTAAATATGTACTTTTTGTGGTTTCAATTTCTATTAGTGTAAAAATCTGTTAGTTTGTTTAAAATGTATATAATTAAGAAATTAATAAAATTAACAGTATTATTAAAATGTTTTTTTGTATTTATTTAAATAGGTTTATAACATATAATTAAATTATCAATTAAATATTAATATAATTTTGTGTAAAATTCTCTTGGAAATTCTTTTTTTTTTATTTCCCAATACAATCAATAAAAGTAATAATAGTTTTACTCTTCAAAACTACAAATATATTTTAGCTTGGTTCCCAAATTTTCAAATTTAAAAAAAAAAAAAATATCTCAAATGCATTTTTAAAAAATGGAAACAATTTTGAAAAATTTATTCTAATCTCAAATATTGTACTTGTAACTAAAATGCATTTTAATTTTTTTTTAAGTTCACCTCAATATTAGGAATTAAAAATTTAATTCTTAAATTATAAAAGTTTGTTCTAAGATAAATAAAAGGACAAATTAACAAATACCCATGACTTTCAAGGTGTCAAGATGCTTTTGCTTTCTCCATCCTATAATTACTAAGTGCACTTCTACTGAAAATTTTGTTTTTGGAAAATATCTCATATATTTTGGAAAGTTTATCATGAAAATCTTGTTTTGAAAAGCTCATTTTAGATTGCATTTCATATGTGTCTAAAATTTTATTGAGAAAATCATATTTCAAATTTTTTGGAAAAACTTGTTTTATATAAGACTTCTAGAAGAGAATGAAAGGTAAAATTGTCATTATGGAAGTTAAAAGTTTTGGCGATTCAGTTAGAAATTAGGGAATTCACCTAATCAATTTTGACTCGCACCCAACGAAAATTTTAAAACTCCATTCTGCCCTTTTCACATATTTGCTTACGGATTTCAATATCCAGAAGTCACTTTTATACATTCTGGATTTCAAAATTCAGAAGGTTATTTTCATATTTCATTTATGCTTTTGGATGGTCACATCCGAAAATGAGTTATGAGTTCCGGATTTTCATATCTGGAATGGTGTGTTGTAAATGGAACTGAGGATTAAGATCCAAAACTCATTTATGTTTGCTTACGGATCTTGACATCCAGAAGGTTATTTATGCTATCCAAATAAGCTTCGGGATGGTGAAATCCAGAAGTGACAACATATTAGTTCCTGACTTGTATATCCGGAACTTTGTAATTTAACTTACGGATATGAATATCCGAAAGACAAAAATTTAAAATCATTAAAGATAAAATTGACATTTCACGTGAGTGCGTTGGGTGGAGATCTGAATTGATATGGTGCAGGGAGAATCAGCCTAGAAATTATGGGGTGCAGTGAAAAAGCCCGATAAGATTGAAGGTAATGGGCCAACATTGCTCAAAGTGCGTGGGCCCAAAGCCCAAAGCCCAGAGGACCAACTCTGCCCAATTATTACAAGCAAGAACCTGTCTCCTTCAAAACTTCACCTGTAAATGTAAAAATTACTCATGGATAATGAAAAAAATTGATAATGAGATAGATAAGTTATCAACCCAGCTAAACCAATACAATTTAATTTAATTAACTCTGCAACACATTCAGATCCGTTTTTCTGATCCCACATTGAAGAGTTTTCCAGTTAGGTGAATACAAAACCCGAAACCGAGACAAAAAAAAAAAGAGAAGAACAAAATACAATACAATTTCTTCAACCAATTCAGACACTGCACAACAAAATGGAGGCTCCGTTAGGTGGATCCGGATCCGGACCCGAGAGGGACAAATCCACCGCTCCTCCATCCTCTTCTCCGATCTCCGTCGTCTCCGCCTTCTGGAAAGGTATCATCGAAACTTCACTTCCACGTCTCGCTAATTCTTCCATTTCGCCCTTTCCAATTTTCCATTAATATTACTCGCAGCTTTCTTCTTAGTTTGTGTTTCTGTGTGCGGCAATTGACTTTGTTATCTCTAATCCATGATGCGTTGCCGCATTGCTTCAATTACGATTGTTTCGGGACTTTATTTTTTTTCTTTTGTATTTTCAGATTTTGAGTTGGAGAAGGAGAAATCTGTATTGGATGAGCAAGGGCTTCGAATTGCGGAGAATCAGGAGAACAGTCAGAAAAATCGACGGAAGCTTGCAGAGAACACTAGAGGTATGCGCAGTTAGTGTTTTCGTTACTGTTTACGAATTATGCTAGAAACGTATTTAATAGAATTATTTTATTATTGACCTTTGTTACGAATTCAGCATTTGATTTAAGCTTCAAAGTTCACAGTTCACCTTGGATAGCGTATACTATCTGAGAAATTACACATTATGCTTCTTACAGATTTCAGAAAGGCTTCCCCGGAGGATAAGTTAAGTTTGTTCAGTTCCTTGCTTAAGGGCTACCAGGAAGAGGTTGATAATCTTACTAAGAGAGCCAAGTTTGGAGAAAATGCTTTTCTCAACATCTATCAAAAGCTCTACGAAGCTCCCGATCCTTATCCAGCTCTTGCATCGATTGCTGTGAGTTCTAGGATGTAGCTTACGTTCCCTGTTCTTTTTATTTTCAGTTTTTTGTTCGTATGTGAAAGAACTCATGCAATTTTTTTGGATGAATTACATATACATGCACGAGTTGGTTATGTATAATGAATGCATGATTCTCTGATCTAGATATACCGATGTAATAATGCTTTTTTTAGTAATGAGCACTGGGCAGTCCTTCCATCTTGAAATACATGCAACTTTAATGTGTTTCCGTGCCATCAAATCTATGTTGAGACAATATTCTGTTTCTATTATCTCTTTTGTGTTCTGCCCATTATTGCTTTGACGCATTTTCATCTTGACTTTCAGAGAGTTTGACAACCATACTTTCTTAGTTTGTATATTTAAAGATTATCAACTTAGGCCTCCATCATTAATTTATTATGCAACTAAACAGTTCCATTTTTGTTGCTTGCTAATTTGTACGTACAATGCTCTTGTGCATTGGCACGTATGTTTTATGTACGATGGGAAAACCATGTGCATGTTTACAGATGCTTGTTCATATTTCTGATATGTTTTCGTTGTACAGGAGCAAGATCTCAAGTTATCTGAGCTTGAATCTGAAAACCGGAAAATGAAAGTTGAGCTTGAGGAGTTCAGAACAGAGGCTACTCACTTGAAAAATCAGCAGGCTACAATACGAAGGCTTGAGGAAAGAAATAGGCAATTAGAGCAACAGGTTATTAATGCTTCTGATATTGTTGTATATGGTTACATAATGTCACGATTTCTTTCATTTCTTGAGGAAAATACCCGTTGATGTCTTTATATGTTGCTTCCTGTTTTCAATCTTATATGCACTGGTCTATTGTCGGGATCGGGATCCTATTTTGACCACCTGTTTTTCATTTCTGTTATGAAACCACTTTCCCAAAAGCTTAAGCTTTTAGGTGAAAGCACAACAATGGTTTTTAATATATTAAATCTCTAAATCCTAATCCTTTATCATGTTTCTTCTCTAATTTAATTTCTTAATAATTTAAGGATGAATAAACTTAGGAGTACTGTAACTACAAGTATAGTATTATTGACTAAAGGTTGCTTTACATGTGTTTTATCTAATACTGTATCCTACAACTTTCCCAAATCTATTCAAAAAGGGGCAAAGTAGGACTTACCAAGTTGCTGATTTTGTACCCTATTTTTAAGTAAACAAATTTCTCATGAATTGCTAATTTGTCAATTTGAGTTGCATTTCCTTGTTTCATGCCTGTTTTATGCATATATGGTGCAAACGGGTGAATATGGGATGCATTTCCATGTTTTATGCCGGTTTATTATCTTAGCATAACTGAATTCAACTCCCTACTGTCAAATTGATAAAGTTCCTTGCAATCTGTATGTTGATATTTTGTTATTTTATGACATTTGCAGTTATTCGAGTGCTCTAGATCCCCAATATCTTTAAATTCAATTACAAATTAGACCTAGTTTTCTTTCATGATTTTTAATTTTTCACTTGAATTTATGTGAATTAGATGGAAGAGAAAGTGAAAGAAATTGTGGAGATTAAACAACGCAGTCTGGCAGAAGAGAACCAGAAAACATTGGAAGTTCTGAAAGAAAGGTATCCTGCAATGTTGTCTGCTATGGAGAATTGTTTGTTTATTCAGTTTAGTACATGCAAAAGCTGCGTTAGGTATATGTTTGTAGTATTCTTACTGTTGCCAATGTGAACTGAACCATTGAAAGAAGGGAGGGGAAGTATGGCATCGGCATCCTGTGTGAGCCAAATAAACACTGGCTCCAAGTATTACCTGCACACATGGCAAGGTGGTGGGAGGAAGAAACAAAATTTGTTTATGATGTGAAGTATAAGAAGGTCTGACAGGGAAAGGAGGGGCAAACAAGGACCTAGTGTGAGATTGGATGGATGTTAAGGTCTCTTGAATGACCTTGACTTTCTTTTTTTATTCCTTTGTGTGTAAGTTTTTCCGTTTGCTTTCTGTTTGCTGTGAGTGACGGAGAGTCCATGTTTGTGAGTTCTGTTTATGCTATTTGGAATTATCCCTCTTTTTCTACATTCAAATATGAAATACCCAGGTTCCCATTAGTTTGTCCCTCTTGTTCTGTACATACAGACTGACTATTACTGCATCAGAACTGTCCTCTGCTTTGGCATTGCTTACCTAGTATGATGATCTCTTTATGTATGCAGGGAACAAGCACTGCAAGACCAGTTGCAGCATGCCAAGGGCAGTGTTTCTAATATGCAGAAATTGCACGAAATTGCACAAAACCAGTTGTTTGAACTCCGTGCCCAATCTGGTAATCTAATAGTTTTGATTGCAATTATAGTTGTACACTTCACTTGAATCTGTAACATTGGTTCTTTCATTACTTTATAATCTGCATATTAAGAGTTAAGACCGTGATTCTCCTGATTTTATCTAGAATTAAGACCATGATTCTCCTGTGTTCTTGAAAACTTCAGAGGAAGAGAGGGCATCTAAGCAATCGGAGGTTACACTTCTGATGGATGAAGTGGAACGGGCACAAACAATGCTTCTTAGTTTAGAAAGAGAGAAGGTGCAATTTACAAACTTTTCTGAATAGTTTGATTGTGAAGTGTGATTGTTTGTATTTGTGTTTACCAGTTTGATCAAATTCTTCAATTTTTTTCGGTTTTCTCTCTATTTGTTTTAGAAGTTATGAAATAGTATAGTGCACTGTCTTTAGATCTATTTAAGTGTAGTGAAGATGATTGATGTTGAGGTGGTTGAATGAACATACAAGATCAGAAATATGTTGAGGTTTGGTGATATGAGTTGATTAACAGTTTCTAAAATTGAATCAGATAGAATTCAAACTGATTTAAAAGAGTAAGGACGGTTAACCCAATAGGAAACTTCTGGAGAAACTATTAAGACAAACTTTGCTCTAATTGCTCTTTTGAAAAAATAGATTTTATAGAGCCTAGTGGCAGAGTTGGATCCATGGTGCGAACATTTTCTAGTGAGATAAGGCTTGAGTTTTTTTGTATTCTATTTTGTTCTATATTAGGTGCTCTGTTGTGTTGTAACTGTTTGTTGTTTTTATCATTTAAAAAAATTGTCACTGCTGCAATAAATTCATGTTCCATATGCATCTTAATTACATAGCTGGGAGTCTTTTACAAACCTACAAACTAGAATTTAAGAATAGAATGAAAGATAGAAATCTCCTTCTAAGGGTTTCCCATTGACGAAGGGGTTCCCTTTTTTTGCTTTCACATCTGAGCTATTTCTCTGTTTTCCAATACCAACACTTCTCAATGCTTTCTCCTTTCATTCCCATCCTACTATTAACAACTCTAACTAATTCGATGACTGCTGTGACTACTTTGCTCTGAATCCCGTTCCCATCAGATTCCTTCTATACTCAAAAGTGGGAAAAGAAAAAATATGTTGGTAACCAAGGGAGAAGGCTTTTTAACATTAAATCCTTCTTTAACTATTCCATGGGTTTGAGTATTCAACTATTAATTGATTCTTGTAGTGAACTTGATGGGAATAAGGTCTCTGAATTTGAAGGAATTCTCAGATTACATTCAGCATATCTCATAATATTAGAGTACATGGTTATATACAGGGATGGCAAGAGGGCGGGTACGGTACCCGCTAGCTACCCACCCGTCTAAAAAAAATTGCCCCATTACCTGTTCCGCTACCCGTTTGGTATCCATGAGAAAATACCCATGGATATTTTTTATACCCACAGATATTTTCTATTTTTATTTTTTTAGTTCTAAATAAAATTATTTAAAAACAAGTCACTCAGATAAAAAAATTTAAAAGTACAATTCCAATAAAATAATACCGTACCCACCCCATTAACAAGCAAGTAATTAAAATATTTAAATATCCGTATCCGCCACCCAGAGTATCCATTACAGATTTTACCTGCGAATGTCCCGGGTCCGAATCTTTTAGTAGTCCATGCCTCATTCTAACAGAATTTGTCCTAACAAATTGTCAGCTAGCTGCGTAATATCAGAACTATATTCTAGAACCACTATTGCTCTTTTATCTATTATAAACTCATTCAGAGCCACGTTTCTGCTAGACGATCCTTTTAGGCCTGTTGGATTGGGCTTCTTCATTCACGGCAGATCCAACTCTTATAAGGTTTGGTAGTTATTAAATTGTTGGGAGTTCAAAAGAAAATTCTTTTCTTTTAAATTTCATTTAATAATCAACTTTGAAGTTCTATTTACAATCTACCCCTCAATATTCTTTACTGTTCTGGTCTCACTAACAGTGTTCTCCCCACCAGGCATAAAGAATTGAATTACTAGATTATATTATATGCTATTATATGCTATTATATGCAAAGGTTATCATTGACTGTAAGCTAAATATATTTTATAATTGTTATGCTGAAGGAACTGTTTGGACTTTCTTGGGTCTTTAATGTAGGGATAGTTATTACTAGCTCATGATCAAATCTTAAAACAACTAAGGCCCTGTTTAGTATGCAAACTTTGGGTTAGAGGGGAAGGAACAGGGGAACAAAAGGATTGGTTGTTTAGTATCAATTAAGGGTAGAGAGGAAGAGAATTTTATGAGTCTCATTGTCTCAAGCTGCTGAGTGCTGATGCTTTTCCATATTCAATCAGACTTACTGTTTATGCTTGTGATACTTCTGTGTCTATGCAGGGGGTTCTCCGATCGCAGTTACAAACAGCAAATGAAGATACTGAAACAAAGAATAGGTATGTCAGTCCTCTTTGTTTTCTATTATTGTTATTGTTATTATTCTTATTCTGTTACCGAGACATACAAAGCATTAGTCAACTTCTTTTTTCTAAAATCAATATTATCTGCATTTCAAGTTTCTAACTTCCAAATTCCACAAAAACATTTTTTATTGGTAGTTGAACTAAGCAGTACTTACTTACGCTTCTATGGATGTGATTTGTACTGTTCTCTAATTAGAATTAGAGTTTCACCTTGGTAATATGTATAATTCTTTAATGTAAAGCTTTCTCCACATATTAACGAGGTGAAACTCCTATTCTAATTGAAGAACAGCAGTTATTGAACCGTATGTAAGTTTTACCTTAAACCAGAGCAATTTGTTGTAAGTACACTATCCATCTTTAGCATCCCTTTTAAGTTGAGTAGTATTTCTGCTCTGCATTTCCTTTAAAGATCTTTTGGTCTTCTTTCTTCCAAACATGATAATTAAAGACGATCCCAGTTCAAATCCATGTTTTCATCAAGAAATCCAGTTTTATTCTTATGATCAATTTGCTATTACTTGGAAGAAAGTGAAAGTTGCAGCTTCTTGTTCCAAAATGAGTAAGGTGCTTATTGAAGAAATTATAACAATTCTCTGAATATGCTAAGCAACACACCAGAAGTTGTTGGATATATAGCATTGTTTCTGCTAGTCTTATCATTCTAATTTGGTAATTTTAGCTTTATGTGTTACTATTTTAATTATTTTATTCAGCTTTAAAAGCTTGTAAAACAAACTCTCTTGATAAAATTCAGAGCATGGTTTGTGAAGCAAAATCCATTTCACCTTTGGTTTTATCTCTTTATGTTAACAGAAGTGATTTTTTGGACCTCTCACCCTATTAGTCTTCCAAAAAGTTTTTCAGTGGGAAGAGCAACTTGACTTGTTTGTGCTTTCTGTCTATCTGATCCTATAGGATATGCATACTTACTCATTGATACTGCTCAAATCCTTCTAATTTCCTATCTTTTACTCTGGATCACAGTCTTCGGATTATTGTTTGTTTTTATTTTTGCAGTGATAGTTTAGACTCAACTAGTGCACTTGAGAATTCTTTAAATGCCAAAGAAAAGCAAATCTCTGAATTGAACTTGGAACTACACAATATTGAAACAACCTTATCAAATGAAAGAGATGAACACATTAATGATGTCAAGAAACTTACTGCAATGCTCAATGAAAAGGTAATATTTTGGTTTGCCAAAGTCTACAGCAGACCTCCTTAATGATACTTTAATGCATTATAAGTTTTTGTGATTTATGAATATGCACATATTTTGATCCAATATATTTGGTTTCAAACTGGACAGGCCCCACAGTAAATGATGCGTTTCAGTTGATATTCCATCTGCATCATTACATGGCACATAATTTTGTTCTTTCATGTTCATGAAACTTTGAAACTAATTTTTAACTATTTCCCGTCATAAAATTCTCAATTCAAATTGTGGTTTGGCATGTGGGTCTGTGAACTTTTACTTTAATGATGAAAATTTATTTTCCATTACTTGAGATATAAAAATGCAACTTGATAGTGCTTTTCCTTTGTGAAACTTTGTGCATGATGCCCTGATTTACAAGCATTTGTTCTGTCTATCAAAAGCTAATAGTATGAACATGTCTGCTGATTTGAGTCTCTAAATTATTTTGGGAGCTAACACACATCTTATTGCCTTCTCTTGATGTAGGAAGCTGCCCTTGAGGAGATGAAGAAAGAACTTCAAGCAAGACCTACAGAAAAAACAGTAGATGATTTGCGAAAGAAAGTGAAAATTTTGCAGGTGTTGTTATTGTTCTTTGCGTTCTCTTATTTATTATTTTGGCTACCTCTTGTAATTTCACTATTTATGTAACTCCTTGTGAGCTATACATACAGGCAGTGGGTTATAATTCAATTGAGGCTGAAGACTGGGAAGTGGCTACAAGTGGGGAAGAGATGAGCAAGATGGAGTTTCTTCTTCTTGATAAGAACCGTAAAATGGAACATGAACTAACACAGTTGAAGGTATGAATGTGATTTATTAAGCAATGGGACATCCAGTCCTCCTGCCCCTATAAATAAAGAAAAAATAGGGTGAAATAAATTATCAACAAACATAGCACCGGTCTTCTTTTGAAGAAAACAAGACCAATTTCAAAAGCATCCTCTGTACTTCCTTCATTTGAGCATTGTTCATGTTGTGAATTCAATGACAATATCATGTAGAAGGATGCTCTTTAAGATGATAACAAGTGTTGTTGCTGTGCATTTCAAAAGACCTTTACTTTTATTATTCAGATGAAGTTCTACATTTTCAGGTCACACTTTCTGAGAAAACATCTTTACTGGAAACAGCTGAAGAAAAGATAGCAGAACTTACGACAAAGGTTAATGAACAACAAAAATTGATACAGAAGTTGGAAGATGACATATTGAAGGTTTTGAATAATTGTCTCTGCCATCACTTTTACATTCATTTTCCCCACTTTGAGTAGAATATGAATTGCTCTCTTTTGCTAATCTCTGTTAGTCTGTTTATGTATTTGTGAATTATGATGAAATTTTGTGCTTATTATTATTTTAATGCACTTAAATCCTTTTGATACAGGGATATAGTTCCAATTCAAAAGATCGTAAAGGGAACTTCCTTGATGATTGGGATCTTTCAGAAGCAGGAGGGGGTGAAGCTTCTGAGGTAGATTCCTCTCTCGTGCTTCCATTCTTTCTGGATTTTATTTCTTTCAAAGAATAATCTTGAAAGAAACTAATGTCATGCATTCAGAAATTGGAAATAGATGCTGCCTCAAGTGTTGTCTTCTTTTAGGTTAACAAAAGAACTTAATCAGTGATTTGTTGGGTGGAGTTGAATTGAGTGTGCATAACAATGGAGAAATATAATTCTAATTTCAGATGCATCTCTTAGAGATATAAGCAAAATTCATCACAAGCCTGTTCCAACTTATGCTTTTGGGATAGCTAGTTCATGGGGTGGTTGAAAGCTTCTTTGACCAAACAATTGATAGATTGGTTCTTATGATTCGCATTCTCACATTCAAACTGAGATGAACATTAGACGTGCTTCAAGTTAACATGCTTTGAAGAGATGTACACCATTATTCAACTTTTTCTTTACAGCTTGAGATTTGAGTCAGATCAGATGGTTTAATGATACAATCTACTTTCTTTGATTTTTTTAATGATGCCTTTAGGTACAAATGTTGATTTTTGCAATTAGAAGATTAAGATTTTGGGAAAAATGAAAAAATTATTTTACTGGTGTATGTAGCTGTTCTTTAAAATTAGATTTGAAGAACTCTTAAATTGGCTCCTTTTCTTCAGAATACAGACCAAAGGCAAGTATCCTTGGACCAAGATCAGAGCTCAATGCTTAAAGTGATTTGTAATCAAAGAGATCGATTTAGGAACCGCTTGCGAGAGACAGAAGAGGTATATGTATAATCAACATTACCTCATTTATTTTATTTCTTTCTATCTAATATTATTTAAACCAAATTTTAGATTATGGATATGGCAGTTTAACAAGTGTTGACCTGGGTGAAATTTTTGCTTTTAATAGGAAATAAGGCAGTTGAAGGAGAAGATCGGGGTATTAACAGTGGAAGTGGAAAAGAGTAAAGCTGATAATGTCAAACTATATGGGAAAATTCGTTATGTACAAGATTATAATATTGAGAAAGTGGTTTCAAGGGGTTCCAAAAAGGTTTTTTAAATTGTGCTTGCATCATTATGTTTCTTTCTTCAACAAGATCATTTTTTACCTTTTACCCTGAACTTGAGATTTGTTTGTGATTTTTGTTTAGTATGCTGAAGATATTGAAAGTGGTTTCTCGTCGGATGTTGAATCTAAATACAAGAAGATATATGAGGATGATATAAATCCTTTTGCTGCATTCTCTAAAAAGGTGATCCAGCTTGCTAATGTAATGAAACCAGGCATTTTAAAAGATGGCTCATACATTATAATTTGTATTGGTGTCACTGCCTTGATGAAATACACATTTTTATGCTGTGATGTTTTTCTGTCCAAGATAACTAAAAGCCTAAAACCATACAATACAATCTTTGAATGAATTTTCTATCTAAGGTTGATGCTGCCGTCAAAATTGACTTCTTATAAATGTTTGTATTTGTGAAATAACTTGAGTTTTCAGGTGTATTATTACTGGTATTAAAAAATTGTACGTGACTGACTAGTCTTTGGTACAGGGAAGATACCTGTTATGTCCTTAATTGAGAATCTAAACTTTGTTGGTTAAACATGCATTTAAATAGTTGTTGTTGCTTATTGGAGCTATTAAACACTGGATTCTCTTTATGCATAGATCTCCGTCTCCTATTTAGCACCTCACCTAGAAAAGGGAGGGCAGATTGGGACTGGATGAAAGAAGTGATTTAGTTGGAAATATGTAAAAGTTATCTTTATTGTGTTCTCTTATCAATGTTATTTAATTTTAATTAAGAACGTTTCATCTATTTTCATTTAATTAGGAAAGGGATCAAAGATACAAGGAGTTGGGATTCAGGGACAGAATTACACTCAGCAGTGGGCGTTTTCTCCTTGGTAACAAGTATGTTTGAATGCTTCTACAATATTTTTGACATTCTCCAATGCTCCTGTTCTTTTACTTAAATTATTTGTTAACCCGTTTGATATCAAATTAATGGGAAAAAAAATTCTCAATTCTTCTAATGCATTGACTTGCAAGCTCATAACTCATCATTAATTGTTGGCTTAAATATGTCTCAGCTCTTCAATATATAAAGGATTTTTGTTGAGTATATCCAATACAATTTTCTTTCAAATTGAATACTTAATCAAATTTTTTGGTTCAGTCCCTTTCGTTTCTTTCATCAGTTCTATGGTCCACGTGACCGTTAAGTTGTCAAACATGTCACAAGATATGTTGTGTTGAGTAATGATTTGTATACTAAGTTTCTTTTGTTACTTGTATTAACATTTTCCGTCATCATATAATGAAAAATATATCAATTGTTATGATAAATAAAATACCGAGGAATTAAAAAAATAGAAATATTTCAAGGAATTGAACCAAAATAAATATTTCATCTAAGAGACTTAAACATTCTTAATTTATTAAGAATCCAATTTAAAGGAAAAATTTATCGGGTACCCAAAATAAAAATCGGTCATATACGGGGACTTGAAGCATATTTAAGTCTTAATTTTTTCGCCAACCATTAATTTTGAAAAAGGTTAGCTTTCATGCTTTCGAACCTCCAATTTCTTGCTGCTTCTGTCTGCCGAAAACAATGTCTCTTTCTACTGCCCTAAACGGGTGAAGCTATGAGTGGATAGAGAGGAGCCATGGCTCCCCCAAGCTTTTCAGAACCACGTATATACCTATACTTTTTATATTAAAATATTAATGAAAAATTGTAATGATTTAATGTTGTTTATTTTACCAGTCTTTGGCTTGGTTGTCCTTTAAGTTAATTGATAAAGAATGCACTTGCAGGTATGCCCGAACTTTCGCATTCTTTTATACAATTGGATTGCATATCTTGGTCTTCACCTGTCTCTACCGAATGTCTGCTCTCAGTTATCTTAGGTAAAAATATCTTATGACTAATTTCACTGTTATAACTATCATAGATGGATTTCAGCCACTCTTACCCTTCCCTTTTCCTGCAGCAATGGCCCAGAGGAATTCCTTGTTGGAGATAAAAACGTGGATCTTCCACGTGGACTGTAGTGGATCTGCATCTCAGTTTCCTTTTCCAGTGATCGATTTCTCAAATTGAATGGTGCATGTGGTCGGAATGCAACCTCTTTTCAGTGGTCTTTTTGTTGCAGACAAAACGATTACATATTGTCAATATTCAAATATCAAATGTATTGTACATATGGCTGTTGTTTTACTCTATACACTGTTGCAATGAAATATAGAGGATTTTTTTTTCTTGTACACGACAATAGCAAACCACTATAAAGTCCTTGTTCACGGGCCCATGAAAGAAGTGTGGACTGAAAATTAACAAATTTTAACTCACAGTCTTGTTACTTGAACATGCATTTGAATTAGTTCCTTATCTTAAATTTGTGTCTTAAATTGGTATATAGATTTAAGAAATTTCTATAAAAGCTCGCTTTAATTATGTTTGCTTAAGTCCTTAAATTTTGTATGTGAAAAATAGTATTTTGTTATTCATAGAAACAATTAACTCATGCTGAAAACATTGTTATACAACCTTGTTTAATTCTAAATACCTCTGGAGTACTCTAATTATAGACTATTCTTATGGGATATGATTAATTGGATCAGTTAATAAATTTGATAAAATTTTGTTTTTATTGACTTATACAAACAAATTTTAGCAACTAAATTGTTAAAAAATCATTAAATAAATTAAATTTTAAAACTAATTCATGTTTATTGTATGATGCTATTAAAACATTTATATTATTAGTATCATAAAATTATCTGTTGGAGAATATCTAAATTGCTTAAAATTCTAATACATTTTTATTGCAATAATGTTACTTAATGGTTGAATTGATAATGCATATTTTGCAGTGTTTCTCATCTTAAGGCATGTCATGATTCTTGTGTTGATCTTATACTATTATAATACAATTTTATTGACTAGTCTTCATGCTAAGTGAAGAACTGAAGCATTATTATCTTTGTTCTTCCTGTGGTTCAAATATCTGATTTGACAAAAGGACCAAAACACATGGATTTTGATTCTAAATGAATTAAAATAGGTTGTGTTCTTACAGGGATTTGACAAATACAAGTATTTTTCTGCAGGGATTTGACAAATACAAGTATTGTTATGATTGCCAAAAAGATATAGCATGAGTGGAGAGTTGTTGAATCAGAAACAAACAAGGTTGTCTTATAAAATTACAACTAAACTCCATTTCCTCTTTTTATGGTAAGATCAAATAACTTCTTTGTTATTGTTTTGAATAAAATAAACCATCTTTGATTGTTAGCTCTGGAAGCCACCACACTTCAAAGAAAGTTTGTTGTGTTATTTGATGAAAAAGTAACTGTTCTATTGATTTTTTGGACAGTTCTACTCTTCAATTGAGATTATACAATTCCTTTTTTGACCATATCAGAGAAAATAAAGAAATATTTGCAAGGTTTGTTGTCATGTTCATAATGTGCACACCCCACCTTCAGTCTGAAAATGGAAATTGTCAACTTCCTTCAGAAGCACGTTTGATACATTAGGTTAATTTCTTTTGCAAAAAATTGCCAAATGCATTCTTAAACTTGTTGATGGGTAAAAGGGTTCAATCTTTTTTCTTTATCTAGACTTGAATCAGTTGCCATATCAAGTCACCTCCAAAATAGTTTGGGGAACAGAACAGAACAACCATGTTCACAGAAAGTAATATACTATTCAACAATAGTCTCATAGTAGTTGGAAATTAATCAAATTATCTTTATAAAGTGCTTGATTTTGAAATCAAGTTTTAATCAACCCCACTTTTTCCTCTTTGACTTACTCTCCTTTTTCACACTCTTTTCATCATACCTCTTTGGATGATCCCAATGTGTAACAAGTGGTCAACATACAAAAGTTTTCCTGCCTTAAACACTTTATAGATTTTTGCATCATAAAACCGTAAAGTGAACTATAAATCACTAATTGAGAAATGGTATCAAATAGTAAAGGTCTTGAATGGTTTTGTGGGTGAAAAATATAATTAAAAAAAAAAAAGATTCCATTAAAAATAGTCATTTAAAGTTGTGTTTGTTATCAACGAAATGTGTAAAAGCTTTATATTAATAATACAATTTTAAACAAATAGCAATTATTCTTGCAGGTTAAATTTTTCCTTAGTTTGATCAAAATTCGAGATATGAGATCTTTGATTTTTTTGGTCTTTGGTCTTTTTCGAGTCTTTAGTTTTCTTGAGTTTATGATTTTTTTGGTCTTTATTCTGTTCGAATTTCTAATCTTGTTATAGAAATACATTCAATTATACTCTAAGTCAATTTGATTCATGTAAAATAGTTCATAATCAAAATTAAATTATCTAATAATAATTTTAGAGTGTTCTCTATTCATAGTAATGATTAAATTAAATTCAATTGAACTCAAACATTTTACAGTTTCAATTTATGAAATGTTTACCATTGTTCTGGTATGCATTATTAATGACATCTTATAAACTCGTTTCTCCTTCTATTCATAAAAATACTTTTTAATAACAAAATCGTGACAAAAACACTACTTTTTAAAACAAAACTTTACACAATTTTTTCTTAGTTTTGTTTGATATTTTGTCTCCAACCATAATCCTTAAAGCAGGAGGCATGGTAGAGGAAAGAATGGATGAGGAAAAAGGTGCATGATTTGAGGGTTATCTATTAATTAATTAGTGGCACAACACGTGCAAGATATTTTTACCTGTGAAGCAAGAGATTTTGGAACTTGCATTGCACTTACTTTATGCAGCATTTGTAGTTGACCAACCTGCATTCAACCATTTTTTTCAATGCATGATTTCATAAACTCCTTCTTTTCTTCCACTCAGCTTCAACATCCCAACCACCACTTTCAATTTTTACAAATAATGTCCAATTTTTATAAATTAAAATCAACTTAATGTATCATCTTTAAAATATAGTTAAATATGAATAACGATCACGTTATTATTATATAATTTTAAAATATTTAATACAAATAATTATAATGATATGAAATTATAATTTAAAATTTGAATTAATATTATTTTAATATAAAATTATTAATGATATAATACTTTTTAAAAGTTAACTCATGCATTGTATTTTTCGTGAAATAGGTTTTCTTATATAAAAATAATATTTTGATTCTATGTTAGACATGTTAATTTCTTATTTTTTTTAACTTAAGTTAACATTATAAAACTTGAATGAATACAAAAAGAATAACATATCAAAAGTTCATCTAATGAAACAGTGGATGTTCTTTATATATAGTTTAATGCCATAATTTTCTACTGAAAATTTAAAATAATATCATCATTCCTGATTTTTTTAATTAACAATCTTGAATTTTATTAATATGTAAAATACTATGATTTTTTAATTTATACAGTTACTTAATAATGGTTAACTGGGACCCTTTAATGATACTCGAGGTTTTATTTTATAGGCCTTAATTTATTTCATCTACTTTTAGGAGGAACACTATATCAATAAATACTTATAAAGATTTCGTACATAATACATTTATCATATTTTTAATTAAATTCAACATATATAAACATACATTAAAATAAGTAAAATATTAGTTTAATTGGTACTTTAATTTGTTAAAAGTAAAACTTAGTTAAAATAAACAATACTTTAAACTTAAAAACACGTAAGAAAAAGTATAGTTAAAAAAACTTATATTACTTTAATCAAATTTAAGATTAAAAAAAATACTAATTTAAAGAAAATGCATAATGTATCTGCATTTTAAAAATAAATTTAAATTTAATACAAAAGACAACAACCTTATATCATACGTAAATAACCTATAACTTAAAAAAAAATCTTAAAAGTACTTTCAGCTTTGTCTCATTATCCTATAAAATAAAAGAAGGATCAAATAAATTTGTGTGATTGCAAGAGATTGTTTTAAATAAAAATAGTGACATCTTTTAACTAATAATAATGAGAAGAGAGATTTTATTTTAAAAAAAACAATGAATTAAACTTAACGTATCAGAAAATTATAATTGAAAATAAAAAATTCTTATAAATTTAATTATAATCTAAAAGGAATTTATTTTTTTTATAAATATTTTGTCATCTGTATCTGTATTTACGTCATAAGTAAAACTGTCATAAAAAAATCTGTTAAACCATCATAAAAAATTGTTTGTATAAGTGTAAAATGTTATAAAATTGAAAAGAAAAATATTTTTTTTTTCTGAAATAGATCAATTTTAAAAGGAATCTGAGAAGTTTACAGCAGAATATATTAGAAAATAAATAATTTTTTAGTGAGATAGAATAATTATGAAATTAAATGAATTGTATTTATAAGCCATTATAAACTCGTGATTTTAACTATAAAGTAGTGAATGTAATATTTTTGTGAAATTTATTAATAAAAAATAGGAAAGAGTAAAATTGGTAAAAAGTTTGATAGAAAAAGAAAATAGAGAAATTGAAAGTGGATTACAGCTATTGAAAACATGACAACATTAAAGGAAGCAAAGTAGACAGAACCAAACCAAACCTATTTACTGCTACCATCCACGAATCCATGCATTATTTGCCCTACAATCACGGACACTCTACCCCACTCTTTAATGTTCACCATTTGCAAATTCATATGCTACCCTTCATTGTAGGGACCCTTGTCCTTATTTCTACTCCTCATTCAGAAATTACTCAAATCACAACTCAAAGAATAAAAAATGGATCAAGAGACAAACATCCTCAAATCTCCTTCATTATCCAAATAAAAGAAATTCATAAATTCTCACACTGTGTGCCATGTGCCCTACATGCAAGGGCATTGACCTTAATCAAATTTCACAACCCATGCCAAGGAATGGAGTATTCATTTTTTTCATTAAATTAAAAAGAGCTCATTTTGGATCACAATCCAAGGCAACATTAATTAATAATACAAACCTACCAACTATATATATATATAATTATAAATTACTATTATTCATGTTATTTTTTTTTTCACAGCATTAATAACAATAAGGGTAAAGAGGTAAATTACAAGCCCTAGCACTTGTTGGGAGAGAATCCCACTACAGAGTTCGCTAGATCGAAGCTCACACGTGTGCCCTGTTGCTGCACGTTTCCTATGATCGACAAAGACGACGTCGTTGGCGCGAACGCGAAACAGTAAGTTCCGGCGCTGTCCACCGGAATCAGATAATTCTTCGCCGGAAGCGCCCACGTCTTATCGCCGGCGAAGTGAAACGACACCGTCGGAACGCGCACCGATTGCAGAGACGACAGGTCGTAGCACGTGTCGAACAGCGCGACGCCGTCCGCTGGACGCAGGTTCTGAGTCATCCTCTTGAACGCGTCGCGCACCGCGTTGTAGGCCTGAGTCCGCAGCCGAGTTATCGCGGTGCCGGAATCGACGATCACCCCGCCGACGCCGGACTGGTCGACGGCGAAAGTCTCCGGCGGGATGGAGACAATGTCACCGCCGACGCTGAATCCGGTGAGCTCCACGTAGTAGAACGTGTTCACCTTCTGGTTCTTCAGCAACGGCGCGGTGACTGAGTCACCTGGTCGAGGTGAGTTGAACTCGAGCGTGGACGATTTCCCCGAGTCACGGTCCACCAAACAATACGAAAACGACGCCGCTTTGATTTGCGAGGTTAACGACAAGGGCCCACCACCAAGCCCAAGAAGCCCCGCGGCCCCAATGAAAAGCCCCTCATTATCGTGCCCGCACCCCATCGCGACCCGATTAACTGATCCAGACCCGCCAAACGACACCGTTTCGGTGACGTACTCCCCCACCGTGAACGAACCGTCACCGTAGGCAACTTGGTAAAGGCACCTCCCGTTTCTGCACGCCGACATTTCAAGGTCCTGGCACTGCTGCGCGTCGCAGGTTAACGGGTAGTACGAGGAAGATGATGTCGGGTCAAAAACCGGGTCGGTTTGCTGGTAACAATCAGAGCAGGGTTTGCATTGGAGCCAGTTCACGTCGGAGCCTGTGTCGAGGACCATGAAGAAAGGCTTTGCGGGCTGGCCCACGCCGACGCGCGAGAAGTACTCACCGCTTCCCTGGGAGGTGCCGGAGGAGACAGGCGTGGAGAGGTCTTCGGGTCGGATCTCCGTCTGGGTCGGGTAAAGTTCCGATCTTTTGACGCTATTCAGTGCCAGCTGAAGCTTAGTCTCGAGCGAGTTGACCCGGGCCGAGTCGCGAGCGAGTCGGGACAAAACTAGGGTTTTGTAATCTGGGTGTTGCGCATTGAAAAGGGTTTCCCTTGTGTGGAGTTGCAGGGAGAAGAAAGAGGAAGAATGTGAAGTGGGTGTTTGTTTTTGAGTCAAAGTTTGTTCAAAAGCTTGTTGGGGTTTGAAGGAGAGGATTTGGCGGGCCTGGTGAAGGGAAGAGGAGATGTTGAGAATGGTGGTGTGTGAAGGAGTGGTGATGGTGAAAGAGGAGGTGAGGGATAGAACTGTGAAGAAGATGCAAAGTGAAAGAGAGAAATGTGCCATTTTTGTGTGTGTTGTTCAAAGAAAAAAAGGTGTGAGAGTGAGTGAGTGAGTGAGGAAGAAGAGAGGGTGATTGGATTGGCTTTATTGGATTGAGAGAAGGAGAAGGCACAGAGAAAGAGGTCCTTGCATTTTTCATTGATTGATTGATTGATTTGTTGGTTGGTGGATGGAGAAATTAAAGTTGGGGAAAAGAGTTTGGTAATGCATCTTCTGCATTATTATTATTTATTATAAATTGTAAATAGACAGATAGATGGCTAATCTCTGATTTTGTTTTTATGTGCATGTTCGTTATTTTGGATATATGCATGCTCCAATCAATAATTAAACCGTACTGGGTAACTTATCAGAGATTATGAAGGAACCCTTAATTAGGATTGATTAGTGTGAAGTCAACAAGTTAATTATGTGTTATTAGTATAGTTGGAGTTAATACTTGTATTTAAGGTATTCTCACTTTTAAAATTTGGAGCTGATAAATTGTATGTAAGGTAATGTCAATCTTCAAATTTGGAACTTCATTCCGGCTTTCTTTTTTAATTTTAAAGGATGCATAAGAAAAGATAAGTGAGATGTGTATTTAGATTTCTTTTTAGTGTTTTTGAATGATGTGTGAGTATTAAATTTAAGAAAATAAACCTCTTAATTATGGTTTAAGAGAAATCACTCCTTTAATTTCAATTGAGGATTAAGGTAGTGAGGTTCATTTTTTAAATTACTTGTTATAAATTATGTTGATATTTTGACTTCAAGTTTACTGAAATAATATTATTAGAATCAATTATTGTATATGAGGTATTGTTTATTTTGAAACTCAAAGCTTTATCATGATTTTGTCTTTAAAAAATACATCATAATATTAAGAAAGAAAAATATATTTAAATTGTCATTTACGTTAACTTTTAAACTAACACAAAATAAAAATATTCATATGTTTTGGTTTGAGTGACTGTGTCTTATTTGTACTCAAATGAATCAAATTCATGGAAAACAAAAAAAATTACTGAAAAACGAGACTATCATGATTAAGAGAAAGAAAGTGAAAAGTTTAGAGAAAATTGTGTAATTCGATAAATATAATAAAATTTAAAAATATAAAATAATATATATTACTTAATTTATTCTTATTACTATAATTAATTCTAACTAAATAAAAATATTATAATTCTACTATTAATAACTTTAATTTTATTATTTTTACTATGGTTTAATAAATAAATTAATTTTATTATTCTATTATTATCATTTTACAAATTTATTATTAATATTTTATTTTATTATTATTTTATAAATTAATTAGTATTTTTATTTTTAATAATATTATTATTTTGTATTTTATTGTTTTTATTATGTTTTATTATACAATTAGTCAAATTCATTCTATTACAATATAAATATAAATATTAAGGAATTAATAGTAAAAAATAATTATATAAAAATGTAATATATATTTAATATAACAATTATATGTAAATATAATAAAATATATATATATATATATCAATTATATAATCAATTATGTATTTACATAATCGATTACATGATATATATGTCTTAGGTAATCGATTGAAGAGGCTTTTAATTGTTTAGAGTATAGTAGGCTATACTGAGTTTTCTTGCATAACACCTTAATGTTCACATAGCAACAACCTGGGAAAGCTATTTGGGCTAAGCAATTTAGAAAAGAGAGATTGTTTCATGGGTTTCTTCTAGCATCCCAACAAATTTCTTCATACACTCCATTAATTATCGAAATGACTGTTTTACCCCTTTTAAAAATGGTTTTAAATTACTTTTTTCATAATGTTTTCTGAACATACTCTGTGGAATTCATAAAATATATTTCTAGAAAAAAAATTGGAATAGAATTTTCATAATTTACTTTGTTTGAACTATTATATATGTTTTGGAACGTGTTTTTCAGAATAAATTCTTGAGACTAGAAAGAGCCTTTCAGGAGTGATGGAGAATTAGATGGCATATTTTGGTCATTTCACCTAATTGGTGGGTTGCAGAAAAATTCTTGACAGGTGCAGGAAGGAAATACCCTTGTTGATTTTGTTTCAGATTGTTTCAGGCCCAACATGCTTGAGGCAAATTTTTTCTGCACCATATTTCAATATGCACCCAATTTACTATTGAAAATACCCTCATGAAATTACGAAAATAACCTTAAATAAAAAGAGAGTGTGGATAAAAAATTACTTTCGAAACTTTTTTTTTGGAAATATTTGAGATTTGAATTTTCGAAACACATTTATAAATTCTTATCCAAATGCACTTTCAATTTTGTATTCTGGATTTTTTTTTCCAAAATGTATTTTTTGACTTTGAATTATATTTTTTTAAATTCCGAATTTTCAAATCCGGAACAAGAATAATTTTAAAATTTTCAAAAAATGATAAGGTGTGGGTTAAAATTGATATGGTGCAAGAAGAAGTTGCCTATGCTTGAATGGGTTACTTTGGCCCAAAGAGCTTACCAGCCCAAGTTATATTATGAATTTATGAATCAAACAAGGTTGATCAAAGTCAAACTGCATAGATACAAAATTTCTAAGACTAGTTCTTGAACAGTAAATAGAGCTTTGGTCCAAGTAAAGTTGTCATGTCAATGCACCAAGAAAAGAAAACTTGTAGTATCTCGAATCGAACACATCAGATTTGTGTATTCCTCAAATTTACCTTTGTTGTTGAGGTTGTTGTATTGGCCATAAAAGCATGTCAATGTCATTGCCATTCTTGTTTCCTAGATTTTCTTTTTATCTAGCTTTCATTATATTTTCACTTTTCATTGCTTACTGTAGCATAGATTGCAACCAACCTGAATTTAACTTTGGTAGTAATAAGCATTAAGAATGGACTTTAAGCCGATTTTATGAGGTTGAGTTACGCTTAAAGTCCACTTCTTAATATGGTATTAAAACTAATTTCGAATCTATCCTAACTATTGTTTGTTAAGTTTATCAGGCCACTCACGATCATCCATAATATATAATCCCACGCACGAGTGGATAGTCTCGGCGTGAGGAGTGTGGGTTGGAGATTCACATCAACTAGAGATTAAGATATTTCATACTATATAAATGAATACAAGACTCACTTTATAAACCGGTTTTATGATGTTGAGTTAGATTTAAAGTCCGTTTTTTAATAACAACCAATGTTGTACTGATGCATATATTACATATCTGTTTGTTTTTAATGCTGCAAACTATAATATTTAAAATGCTTTTCAAGACACCAACACTGCTAGTTAAAGCTCATTCTCTGTGATATTTATTCTTTTAGGTATGAAGCATTCTACATGACCAATTGGTGCTTGAATTTTTGCATCAGTATATCAACCAGCCATCTTAATCCAAGCTATAAAGGACACTGCCACCACCCCTTTCCTTAACTAGTCATTATTTTTCTATACAACCATCTTTAATGGTTGGAACTGGAAAGAAGCACATTATGGAACTGTGTAATTTGCAAGATGTGATATATATGATTTGTCACCCAACTAAGAAACTACTAGGCCAAAACAAGCTCATGCCAATGGTGTATTTGTCTATCAACAACCACCACCATCAGCTGGTTCAATTGAACTTAAAAGGCCACTTCCTCTCAACTGCATGCAGTGGTCTTCAGCATCCACTTGAGCACATATGATCACCACTGCTAGTCCATTATGATGTGCCTCCTGCATGATGTTAACTGCATTATCAATTGTCATTCCAGGTATCACCTTCATCAACACTTGCACAACATATTCTCTCTTGTTGAAGTTGTCATTGTGCAGCAAAACTCGGAATGGTGGAGATGTTTTCCTCGATTTCCTGGTACAAAACATGTGATCAAAGATTTGATCATTCCCCTTTGGTTTCAAACATGTGATGAAATGAGACAGGAACAAACAACAAAGATAAGAGTAAGCACAAGCAGAAAGATGGATCATGTTTCCACAAATGGACTTGTCTGCTTCGTAGTTGCAACAATTCTTTTCCATTAACCAGTGAAGGAAACAGTTCAATCGGTTTTGCTGTCACTAGCAGTTTAATTTGAACCACCCATTGAAAGTTGAATTGTTATCAGTTGAAATAACATAACTAACATGGCAGACAACTAAAGAAACCTTGAACAAACATGACAACATAATTTGGACATTTGCTATTGACACAACTTTGGCATTTCATCTTTCACCAAGATCAGTTCCAAAAATCCAATTGTAGTATTGATGTGATATGTCGTGTTGCTTTCATTTCATCAGTGGTTTTCAATTCTTGCAGTAGCAGTTTAGTTCAACAGAAAGATAATTGTGGAATTTAAAAACTAATCCATGATCTTAGTAATAATAGAAGCATCTACTCTCTGCACATCTTAAATTAACAGTGTGACTTTAAGGGTCCAAGTCTTACTTCAGAGGCAGCAACTAAAGTTTTTCAAATAGTTTAAATATTATTAGAAAGTGATATAAACTCAAGAAACAAAATCAAAATGAAAACACTATATCGGTATGAAGATAGACTACAAATGGAAAAGGTTAGATGAACTGGTATAAAAGACTTGAACCCAAACAGAGGAAAATATACATTTTCTCTGTGGCATCTAGTTAGATGAACTGATTCCAAAGTATAGTTTTTAATTTGTGTTGATTGTTGACAAGGGAAATTTCTAACCTTTGAACTAAGGGTTACAGTTTCCTAATGTTAGACTGCTCCAAAATTCTTTTTCTATTCTTATTATATATTTGAATGCATCATAACAGGTACTTCAACATAACAACACAACTATCAAAGTTGAGCAACCAACCAAACTCACCTAAAGGCAAGAATTTTACACTTTCAACTGACACCCTTTTGGTTTTTAAGAAATTTATCTTGACACACACATGGATTTTCAAGACTTTTCTTCAATTCATAGTGTTAAGAACCTCTCAATTGTGCTTACTGTTCCTGATGTTGGTATTACCTTAAGTCAAATTCAGATTCCCGACCAGGTGTTGTTTTCTCTATGGTTGGCCTCTCAGCCAATCCCCCACCTTTTCCCAATATTCCAGTGGCTGCCATTGTCACTACAACAGTCCTATCTTTGCAATATTTCAAACCAAAAATTTTATCTCCTGCAACAAAAAGTAACAGCAATTAAAGCAAGAACCCTTCTGTTTTCTAAGGGTGTGTATATTAAATGAAAACTATCTAGTATCAACATAAAGTAATGGAATTGAAATATATAGGAAAATATAAATATGTCACAACACAAGTATAAACAATTAGTAAAATATGCTAATGAAAAAAAAATGGAAGAACATAGTTAGAAAGTGGACATGGTACAGTACCAGGATTTACTGCATTGAAAACTTGGTTGGGTGAAAGAGCAAGTGCAGTGCTTAATGCAGCTTCCATTGCTGCTGTTTGAGTCTCTTTGTTGTGGTAGTTGACACTTAGCAGACAGCTCCTGTAACAATGCAGGGTAGCAACAATAATGCAAGAGAATTAATCCAGTGTTGTCTTTGTCGTTACCTCACTGATTTTTTTGGGTGGGTGAAAGAGATGCAGAGAAAAAATTGCTAAAGAGAATTTTGTAAGGTGCACACTGAATTTGGTTTTACACGTTAATAGTGTGACACGTGTAGATGACAATTTTTTTGAGGTTGTTGTGCCCTTGTGATAATAAAGGTTCGAAACTGCTTAAAGCCACAAACTAAAATGCTGAAGTTAGCTTGAATTGTATGGCTGAAGAATTTACTCAGATATTGAAGTTTGGAGAAGTTGGGTTGTGACACGATTAATAAAACATTTTTTTTGGTAATCATGCACTATTTGTCTTGGAAGTTTACGGTTATTTATTTTTATTTATTTTTTAATAAATAATTGTTGTTATTTGAGGTGTCTTTATTCCATAAAAATCAATTACTTAGGTAGCCAAAGCTTCCGTGTGCAGAATGTGGTCATGAGTTTCTAATTTTATAGGTTTTTCCTTTGAAATTTCTATTATAAAGATTCTTTAAAGAATCTATCCTTAATTAACGGAAATTATGATGAATAAATATTGATAATTTATCAATAACATTTTCTCTTTCAATACTCTATGAAGAAAATATTGATTAGATTAATTTTTTATTTAAAAAATCTATATAAAAATAGTTAATACGTAAATAATAAGGTAAATTGCTTATTTAAAAACATCTTCTTTCATACTATAACATTTTGTCCTTATGATAAAAAGAATATGTTGAAAATGTTGTCTTAACTTATATAAGATAATTAAATTACAAAAATTATCTTACACGCAAAATAAATTTATTAAGAAGCTTGATTATAAAATAATAAAAATAAGCTTAAAGTTACAGAAAATAAATTATGATTAGATCCAAAATCTCAAATTATCTAACATTAGACGAGGCTGAGTTTGATAGAACTAAACTTTAAGATTGTGATTGTGGGTAGGAATTAATTAAAGTTGTTCAGTGTTCGTCACATGATGGAACATTTTTCCTACTAAGGAAAATTAATACTTTAATTTTTTTTCAACTTATTTTTAATTTAATGTTTTAAATTTTAATTCTAAATTTTAAATTTTGGTACTAGTAGGTTGTTATTCCACAAATATAGCTGAGATTGAGTGGAGTCTCCCTGTGGCCGATCTTTTTGTGATCGAGTCGTCGGATCTCCTAGTGGTTGAACTGTTGGCTTTCCTAAGAAGCGAGTTATTGAGTCTCTCCATGGCCGAGCCATCAGGTCTTCCGGTGGCTGAGCCGTCGAGTCTCCCAAGAGTCAATCTTCTCATCTCTACCTTATTAGAAGAATGAGTTAAATTTTAGACATTTAATATTTCTGTTCATTCAATTTTATTTGTCCCTTCAATTTGAATTAAATTTAAAATTCACTTTTAAACCCTAAATACCAGTTTATCATTATAAGACTAATTTTGAACTAATACTTCAATCAATCATGAACTATCATTTTTCAACATTAAAAGAACAAATTAAGAAAAAACGTAAAATTGGGTTATTTAATGTTATTAGAGATGTGATTCTAGATTGTATACTTAAAAAAAAAGCTTTTTAAAATAGATATGATACATTTTTAATCTACCAAAAACTTAATTTAAGAATAAAATTAGGAAAATATCAAATTTTAAGCATAATGATATTGATTTAGCATATTTGAAGATTAAAATATTAACGTAGTCTAAAAGATTCCAACTTTAGTCATCAAGAGCCTTCTTCCACTATGCCAAAACATTTATGCTCCTCTAAATTCTTCTCTTTTAACACTCAGATTATTTATTGTTCTGGCTTAAAGGATTTTTTTTGGGTTATTAGAGTGATTTATTTTTCTCTTGAACTAGTCAAAATAATTTTTCTATCCCTCTTTTCTTTTATTGATGTTTCTGTTATAGATGATTTATGTCATCAAATTTGGAAAATTTATGTAACAATAAAATAGATTTGTTATAATTTGGAGATTAGTTGTGGATTTTTTTTGTTATAATTTTGCTACTAGTAGGTTGTTATTCCACAAATATAGTTGAGATAGGGTGGGGTCTTCTCGTGACCGATTCGTCGGATCTTTTTGTGATTGTGTTGTCGAATCTCCTAGTGGTCAAACGGTTGGATTTCCTAATAATCGAGTTATTTGGTCTCTCCGTGACCGAGTCATCAGAGTCTTCCTGTGACCGAGCCGTCGAGTCTCCCAATAGTCAATCTCTCCGTCTCTATCCGATTAGAAAAATGAGTTAAATTTGAGTTTTATTTTTATACAGATTTTTTCAACACATATAAATAGTCATATCTCACCCACATTTTTAGTAATAAAAAAAAGAAGGATTCAAGGTTGCTTCTCATAATTTTTTTTTAAAAAAATTGAAATTTATTTATTTTTACTTAAATATGTTTTTGGATTTGTAATTTTTTTTTCACCTCTATATTTTAAAAATGATATTTTCATCTATTGGATTTGAAAAAAAAACGTCTTAATCTCTTTGCTTAAAAAATATTAAAACTTTTGCTTGTTTGATTAATAAATTATAATTTATTTTAATTTTACATTTTATTCTTAAATTGTAGAACAAATATTTGTTTCTCTTTGAAAATATCTATTATGAAAAAAATTTAAATAAATTTTTTTTAATAGAAATATTAAAGTAAGTGTTCTTTTTAATTAGAGAGACGTGAAAATAATTTAAAATTTGAAGGATAAAATCAAAATTTATCCCTGAAAACAATCAATTGTTTATTAGGCAGGATGACAAAGATAATTATTATTAAAAAAAATTATAGTATAATGAATGAATTATTAATGATACCAACCTACCCATAGTCACATTAAACTCTCGTGTACAATTTTTTTTGTGTGTAACCCTAATATTGGAGGTTAACATGAATTCTTAATTTTACCTTTTTATATCATAAATGTATCTTGATTTATTGAAACCAATTATATATATTTTGGAGAACACATCTCGAAATTGAAAGGCTATTTTTCTTACTTTGAAAAGGAAATGTCAATTCATGATTTATCTTTTTATAGTATGTTTAGGTGTATGGATGGAAAACAATAAATGAGGAAAAAAAGTTTGAATTTATAATTGATAAAAAATAAAATAAATCTAATTTCTAAAAGTCAACTTTTATTTTTATTTCCTACTAAACAAAAAAAAACATTGTTATCCATATTTTTCATTTCCCAACCTAACCAAACATACCATTAACTAAATTTTTCCTTTTGATGCCGTGTTTATAACAACTTTGTTAGACATAGTTGATGGATTCATATTCCCATAACTTTTTTTTTTTTTCATGTAGTGGAGTATTATTAGTCAAACATCTTAAATAGTGGTTGATTAAAACTTAAATCAGATTTAAGATCTAAATGGTCTAACTTTTACAGTATTATTAGTCAAATGTTAGTTAGATGACTCACATCTTAGATAATGGTTGATTAAAACTTAAATCATATTTAATATCTAAATGGTTTAACTTTTATTTGAATCTATATGCATATGAAGAAATTAACTATCCTCAATCCAAATGAATTCACCACAGCATGTAAAAAATGTTCTTTCATATATTTTATTCAGATATGGTGTATAATAAATTAACTTTATCTTTGTTTTTTTTTAATTGGTCACCAAAAATCGATTTTCTTATTTTTTTTATAAAAAGACTTCCTACAATGAGATAGTAAAATACCGTTTCTAAAAATTCATATTAGTTGGTCGGTTGTTGAGATTTTTGCTGATGATATTGGTCTGACCATTCAAAATACATTTAAGGGATTTGATTGATTTTTTCAAAACCGATTATTAGAGATCATCCATCCTTCACGCAACAAAATATTTGAGGATCAATCTTCTCACAACTAATGACTAAAAATCATCTTTCAGACGATATGGGACAAAAGAGACTCCTCAAAATTGATAACAAAAAATTACCTTTTTAACAATAGGAGACTCCAGAGATCAATGATTTTCTTAAAATTAATGATAAAATATCATCCTTTAAACAACATGAAGCTTGAGAGATCGATTTCCTCAAAATCAATTACTTAAATTTAACCTATACGAGTAGAGTAAAAAAAAAGTTTGAAAAAGTCTTTGAAAATATAAATGTAATTTACTCTTTAAAATTTGGTGGAGAGTTCCTTCGTCTTCTCATAGTTGAGTGTAAGTAACAAACTCCTTCAAGACTCCGTCCATTGATCCTTTTTTAGAGTTTCCATAAAATGAATCACGTTGATTTTTATGCCAAGTTCTTCGTGAAACACATGATTAATGTGTCGTTAGGTAAAAGTAACTTAAAACACCACTTCACGAACTTCTAAATTCACTCTATTTTCTTTTTAGATTTAGTTCCGTCCATTCCGAGGATATGTCCCTTTTTTTTCTATTAAAAGTGTTCGATTAATCACTTTTGTTTTGTTTAATAGTAAGAAATAAATTAATCTAAAAACTATAACTTAAAAACAAAAATGAAGTTGCATAATAAAATCGAGCTACGACAGCAGTAATAAATGCTTGATTTTTAGTAGATATTGTCAAGAATGATTTTCAATACATTGAATAATGCTACCCACTCTCTTTTCCTTAGCTAATTTTTTTTTATTAAAGTGACATAATAATAATAATAATACGGACAATGACAAGAGTGATAGTTGTTATAGTGGAATAACACGTCTTAAAAGTAGCACACTAATCACAAATAAATAAAATACAAAACCAAAAGTAACCAAAAAGTAGAAGAATAATTACAAATACAAAACTAAAATTATATACCATAAAGAAGTTGATCAACACAGTAAGTAAATATTAGGTAGGGTTCTTAATCATAATCAATCAGGTAAATAATAATGAATTCATAAATAGTTATTGAAAAAAAATATATTAATATCGTGTATTAATTATATCAACTACTTAATTGATCATCGAAACATCTTTAGCAAGTTTCTTTTGAAAGAGTCTAAAAAAAAAGTTTGACTAAAGTGAAGGATCGATAATTGACCAAGATAAGATGAAGTTGCTGAACTAAAGTGGAAAAGATAAAGATAACTAACCGACTGAAGGTAGTAAGTAATAGTTCTCCTTTTAAACAGAACTTTGTATAGTAAATAATTGTTTATGATCATTAAAAAAAATCCTAAAAGAATATTATAAATAATAAAAAAAAAATCTTGTGACATACCTAAATAATTAATTATAACAAAATAAGATAAGGTCATAATATCACGTTATATTATGAACTACTACATGATCTTGATTATGCGCAATTAATTAATAAAACAATATTATTGATAGAATTTTTAAAATAGTTATTGTAAAATTTAAGACGGTTTGGAAGATGCTAGCTACAATATTTTATCATAAGATAAAGAATTTATATGAATTATTAATGTGCTAAACATGGCGCGTGCCTCTTCTTTGAAGCAACAAGTGCATCATTGATTATACTTCACTCGTAACCGTCCAACGCAAAACCGATTAAACTTGATCCACGGTTCTTATCTTCTCCTATAAAACGAGGGCGAATATAGCCGCACCACATAAATCCTCGGGCCCCACACATTACGTGTAATCGTGATCCATAGACAAAATTATAGCCAAAAAAGCGACACTAGACCTTTTCGCCAATCAAAGTTGTCCACGTGGCTCCCAGGCAGAAAACACCGACCTCGTCGCAAAGGTTCTCTGATTTGGTGTTTTATTTTAGAACCTTTCGTTGGGTTACCGGTCGGTCACTGATTTCAAACTTCCATGACCATCCATTCCCGATATCCATTTTCAATTCCTTATTTTTCATTTTGATTTGATTCTGGGTATCGCCCAATTTCTCGATTTTCCGCGTATTTTGGATTTGGAGGTTTTGAAGAAAAAACCGAACTTTGGAAGGAAAAACACAACCCCATGATGCAACGCTTGGTTGATCATGTTCTTGCTGTAACTAAAGAGTAAGGACATTTCACTTATCTATGTTGGGTTTGAGTATTTTATCGTGGTTGTTGGTTATCCATGTCTTGAATGAATCGTGGAGTTTAATTTAATTGTATTATGATGGTTTTTTTTTTGTTGAGAAAATGATTCAATGATTAGAACATGTTTGTTTTCTTTGTTGTATTGGCATAGTTTCTGTTTGGTCGTGGTTGTTCTTTTCCCTAAGGCTGTAATTCTGCTGATCCTCCTGGACAAGGATTTTTGGTATCGTTTTTACTGTTCAATGTGTTTTGTTGGAAGGGGTTAAGTCCTTTGGCTTCTTTTGTGCTTCAATGCTATTAGAGCAATTTTAAGCACTTTTTTCTTTTGGGGAAGGGGGTAAATGTTATTTTATTTGTTAATATACTAGTTTTGCAGAAAATAATTCTGTTTTGTGGCAGAGAATTTGGAATCCTAAACTATTTCAATGTATTAATCAGTTTTCACTTGGCAAAGGATGAGCATGTTTATCTTGTTTTAGTGCAGGTCCGTGAAGGCATTTACTTATGAGTCCTTAAACAATATTGTGAGGCTAATCAATGGAGTATCTGCCCTTTTGTTGGCATTCCTACCTGGGAAAGCTAATATACTTGAAGGTATCCATGGTTGGGAACTCAGACCAACTTTCCGTGGACCACGATTTCCGCGTTGGATGGAGAAGTAAGTTTCCATCATAACATCAGTAATTTCTGTGTGGATTTTTTCTTAATTTTCTTAGTGTCACTTAGTTGATTTTATATACTTGTATATGTTGCTACGTTAGAACTCAGACTATTGGTATGGAGTCGTAGAATTACTATTTATTTTCCAAGAGCCTTTAGTTCAATTATTACAATTAAGGATTAGAAAATAATAATTTAGGACATAGAATGTTGCCAGAGAATTGGCAGAGAATGAGTTAAAGTGGACTAGAAAATAATTTATGCCAAGGTATGCACACAAGGATAAAAAAAATGGTAGTTATTGTGTTAGGGAGATATTTGAGTCTATCAGAGATTCCGGGTTATTCTTATTTGATTAAAAAGATTGTAAATGTGTACTGTATTTTATTATTTCGCTTACTTTTTTGTACTTTACAATCTACTTTTTTTTCTTTCTAATGTTGTTTTTCTGATTCTTTGGAAATTTAGAGTTCATATCATATCATATCATGCATTCTATCCCATTTTGGAATGGATACCTTTTAATCTACAGCTTAATAATGTGGCTAGTTTGTTCATGATATTATTGTTCTTGTGTTGATTTTTGTTTTCTTTTATCTAGTGGTGTATCCTCTTTCAATCAGTTCGTCCACGATCTTTCTATGGATTCTGATAATTCTAGCCTTGAATACTCATCCGAAGAAGAAGATAGTGATATATATAGTGATGGACTTGAATACCCTCCATCTCCTGCATCTCAGAGTTCTAGAACCTCAGAAGCTGGTATTACCAAATTCAGTAGGCATCGGAAGGATTGGATCCAATTCATCTTAATATGTATTTTGTTTCCTTTAAAGTTATTGCTGTGGATTCCACTTCATCTTTTTTGGTTAGTTTATTATGGGGTGTCAAAAGCCATATCTTTAGCTAGAAATAAGCGTCCTTCTCATTTACATGCACATAAGAGAGTGCTGAGTCTCAAGGAACATATTATCCACCGTGCTACTGATAGGAGACGTGGAGTTGTAGAGGTTGTGCAACAATTTCTTCATATTAATTTCTATTATGTTTTTTTTTGGTATTTTTCAGATAAATTTCATAGAAATGTAAAAATTGTGTTGCTAAGTAAGTTTATTTTGTCAATCAGGATCTTCATCTAGGCATAGAGTTATCTATAGAAGCTGTCTTCGATGTTTTTCACAAGGCAGCACATCTTCTTCTTTCCCCTTCAGAAGCTTTTGGGGCATTATTCAGGTTATTTTCGGCTCATGAAAGTGCTATTAAAGAAGATCATGATGGTGTTGAGGACGTCTCCGTATATAAAGAGACTTTAGGAGAAAATGACCCAATACCCACAGAGAGAAATGTCAAGTATCAGCCTCTGAATACGGACGCTCGGACATGTCAGGATGTCATAACGGACCTTGGGTAATGTCTATCATGTAGTTGCCTTTATAATTTATTCTTTTTTTGTTTTGAGATCTTTGCTTGTCTTCCTCATGCTTTCTCATTCTACTTATGGCAGGTATCCCTATGAAGCCATTCGTGTGATCACTTCTGATGGATATATTCTTCTTTTGGAAAGAATACCCAGGTAAAAAATTCATTTCTGAGAAAATTATGTGGATCTTCATAAATTTAACTGCATAACCTTTTTTTGATTTTTTTTTTACTTATTTTGATCTTCTGAAATTAAGTGCATCACAGATTGTTATATATGATGAATCACTTCAGAAGTAATAAATGAACACAGGATACACTACTTGTGATTCTAGTTGGCATGTTTTGATATCTCATATTTTTTGTCATAGTGTGGAGTGAATTACATCAACTTGTTGAACAGTTGTATTTTCTTTGTTAATAATATTTACTGATGGAAAATATAGCAATTTTGGGATGTGATGTGACCTTGTACAATTCATTCATGTTCATGTCTAGAGCTGGTGGAAACACATGAAAATGTATCATAATGTTATCATTATGAATAAAGTTCATTTTTATAAATTGATATGATAACAAATTGGAAAAACACATTTATGTGGGAAACTGGAGATGATTAGGGCTGTCAATGTAATTTGTAGGAAAAAGGTGGTCTCATTCATTGCATCCAGTTTGTAGTGTCTAATGTCTGTTCTTACTTCCCAGGAGAGATTCAAGAAAAGCTGTTTATCTTCAGCATGGGGTTTTGGATTCATCAATGGGGTGAGTCATTATCTCTATATTTTCACAGTTTTTACTTGATTCTGTTATTAGTTTACCTGGGTTAAAAGAGTTGAGTAATATATATGTTTGGAAATCACGTTTTGAAGAACATATTTTTGCCTGAGCATTGTTATGATGTCAGAGTAAGCTAATTTTGTGTAGTGGATTTGGACAATGTGTTTGTTACAACAATATGAGCTTTTATTAAGGTCAGTAGGTTCATGAATCTTACCATTGGAAGGATATGAATCACCTGTTCACACTTCCCAGAAACATATTGAGTTCTTGTCTAAAGTCACGCATGCAGAAATTCAGAAGAGTTACGACTTTGGATTTCATTTTTTGCTTCAATTTACTTCTTAACCCCTGACTATACTCAAAATGATAGTGATATTCTAACCTTTTTTTTCTTGGTTTCAGTTGGGTATCTAATGGAATTGTTGGCTCTCCAGCTTTTGCAGCATACGATCAAGGTATGCTATATTTGTCAAGATAATGTCTGCACATTTTTTTTATCAGCAGATAATGTCTGTACTTGAGCAATAAACAATTCGTCCTTTTGGAATTATTACATGTATAGTTTGTTCTATCTGCTGCAGGTTATGATGTATTTCTGGGGAATTTTCGTGGTTTGGTTTCACGTGAACATGTCAACAAGAACATATCATCACGTCAGTAAGTTCACAAAGTAAATCTATTTGAATATTTTTGAAAATTTCAGAGAGAATGAAATGGAAAGGGAAAAAAAAAGTGAATAGATGGATTCAAAAAGAGGTTCTCAACCCCCTCCCACAAATTTATTCATCTGAAGAGAAACATGTGTTTGCTATTCTTTAAAATCTAACTCCCAAATAAGGGGAAGTATTTCCTTCCAATTCTTCCCCCTATCTTCATCATTTTGAATAATCTGTGTTTTATGTTTTGGTGTCTGATGTAATCTTGCTAAGAAAGAATTGATGGTAATGCAGATACTGGCGGTATTCCATCAATGAGCATGGGACTGAGGATATTCCTGCTATGATAGAAAAAATCCATGAAGTAAAAACTGCTGAACTGAGGCTTACCAAACCTGATATAGAGGAGGAAACTGATGACGATCAGCTTTACAAGCTTTGTGCCATTTGCCATAGTTTGGGAGGAGCTGCTGTGATTATGTATCTTATTACTCGAAGGATAGAAGGGAAACCCCATAGACTTTCAAGATTGGTTTTGTTATCACCAGCCGGGTTTCATGATGACTCTAACATGGTTTTTTCTATGGCTGAACTTCTACTAGTTCTAATGGCTCCTGTTTTGTCTCTTCTTGTTCCTGCCTTCTATATACCAACCAGATTTTTTCGTATGCTTGTCAACAAGTTAGCGCGGGATCTGCATAACCTACCTGCAGTTGGAGGGTTGGTTCAAACCTTAATGAGCTATGTTGTTGGTGGAGACAGCTCAAACTGGGTTGGAGTTTTAGGATTACCACACTATAACATGAATGACATGCCAGGAGTATCTTTCCGTGTTGCTCTCCATCTTTCACAGATGAAGCGTTCAGGAAAGTTCATAATGTTTGATTATGGCAGTGCATCTGCCAACATGGAAGTGTATGGTTCACCTATGCCTTTGGAGTTGGGTGAACACTATGGACTCATAGACATTCCTGTTAATCTTGTTGCTGGACAGAAGGACAAAGTGATAAGGCCTTCAATGGTGAAGAGACACTATAAATTGATGAAGGGTTCTGGGGTAGATGTTTCATATAATGAGTTTGAATATGCACATCTAGATTTCACCTTCTCCCACCGTGAAGAACTCTTGTCGTTTGTTATGTCATGCTTGCTGCTTGTGGATCCTAATCCAAAACAGCAAGTGAATCAAAAGGGTGCAAGGTCAAAAAGAAAAGGGCAAGTTGGAACCAGCAGTTAAAAATCTTACACAGTTCATACTTACTGAAGTACTTCTGCCATTTCTTGCAAGAGTCTCTGGCATATGTATGCTTGAATATAGAGTTTCTCTTTACTAGGGTCTTCATTTCCTTCAAATCTTTGTTTCCCGTTTTGGAGGAAAAATAGACCTTCAAATATGTTTGTGTTGTACTTGTACATTGTAAAATATTGTATTCACTATCAAATCAAGAACATAGATATTAGAGTCTAGAGTGTAGTTTTTGTCTTTCACAATTTGACATTCTGAGTAGATTTCCACAGCCTCACTCATTTGCATTGCCACTTCATAAAGATGATACTATGTTTTTTTTCGCAGAAGTTGTAATTTTATTTGATATTTTATGATATGGACAATTTTTTTTTTAATTTTGAAATTAGACACATGTAAACTATTGTAAAAATTGAAGTATTATACGTGTAAATTTATCTTTAAAATTTAATATTGTGTAAAAAACAAAACTATAACGCTTGAATTTTACAATAAACAAACAATGAAACGTACCAATTATTTTATTAAGACAAATTGAAAAATAGTTATTGAATTTTAAGAAATATTAATGCATTATTTGATTCATTTAATTTTAATGTAATGGTTGAGGATGTAGTGTGTTTTGGGTCGTTGGATTTAGGGCAACAAAACCTTTTCTCTTATTCCTTTGCTTCAAGCTTCTCTTCTAGCCACCATCATCACCATTTTGTTCTTTCACTAAAAATCAACCCTCTCTTTGCTTAATTGCTCTAAAAAGGTAGCAGTGACAGTGGAAGAAAGTAGAAAATGAGTGAGAGAGAAGTAGAAGAACCCAAAATTGGGGAAATGTTGAGATCGGTGATTGCTAATTTTCTCAACAACACAACACTGTTTTCTTTGTAAATGATTGGAGAAGGTAACTTTTTTATTCCCTTTTTGTATACTTTTCTTATATCTTTCCTTATTTATTCTTTTCCGCCTTTTGTGTTAATTCCTTTTGCAAGTTTTAGGGTTCTTAATATGCAAAATTGTTTTTGTTTTAAAATTGAACCGTATAAAAGAAATGTTTGATTTGACCGTTTTATATCATTTGAATTGTACCGGTTCGATATTTTTCAAAAAAGTGAAATAAACCGAATCTCTCTGGGATTGTTCCGATTCAATTTAAACCGTTTTCAAAAAGTTGTTTGCTCCGCTTTTTTTCCAAAATGGTTTTGGTTTTAAAATTTGATTCGGTTTGGTTTATAGAAAATTTGGTTAATATTTTTCCGGAATGCATTATTTTTAATTTCGAATTTTCATTTTTAAAATAAAAAATATTTTTGGAATTTTTTGAAATTATGTTGGATGCAAGTTGAAAATTGTTGTGTGCAAGGAACATTTGCCGGATGACACTTTCTTTCTGCATCCCTACATTTTTTTTTTCCTACACACCCTCACAATTTTGTAAATTCTAAAACTGACCCCCACAATTTCGGGATCTGGTACCGTGCTACGGATTCAATCAATCTGGAAGTGAATCATGTTGCATTCTGGATAAGGAGTGTTCCGAAAGCAAAGTTTGCATAAATTATTTATTTCAAGATTGCTGAATCCGGAAGCCTAATTTCTATTACGGATTGGTGGATCCAGTTTTTTCAATGGATGTTTTGCATTTTTTTTATTTTGGATTAACACTATCGGAAGCATCAATCCAAGAGAATACTGGATGCACTAATCCGAAAATTTACCGGAAGCGCCAATTCGAAAATTTACTGAATTTCATAATCCGGAATACAAAAAATAAATAATGTACAGTTTATATAGGGACATTTTTGTCTTTGCGCAACCTTGTAGGGTGCAATAAGAAAAATGTAGGGGTGCAGGAAGAAACTGCATTACCGGATTCTATTGATTTTTCTCCCGCGGCCCAATTTTCAAATTGAGCCATACAACCTCTCAAATTAAGGCAATTGCTTTTTGCAGATTCTTCCTGCACCTCTATCACTACTATTGAAAAGATGAAAATACCCTTTATTTATTTATTTATATATACCGTAAGGTTTTAAAGTTGACTTTATACTATAAATTATTGTAAATGTATTTTTAATTTGAAAATTCACATACAAAAGTGAATTTTATATTATATTATTTTAAGCTATATTTTTTATTATGCAATCTAAAATATATTTAGTTTAAAATATAATTTTTATTTTTGAATTATATGATTCTAAAGTTTAATATTGTGTATCAAATTGTATAATTTAAAATAAATTTAGAAAGTCATACTATAGATATAGATTGTATAATCTAAAATATTGTTTTGAATTTTTTGATTTCACAGTTTAGAACAAATATAATTTTTCTTACAATTTAGAATAAATCACTTTTAGGAGTGTGATGCATGGCAAAATGTATTTTAAATTTGAATTTTTGAAATATACTTCCAATTTGGATTTCTGATATACTTTTTTAGATTTTCTAAATTTGAAATTTTAGAATACTTTTCTGAATTTTTCAAATTTAGATTTCTGAAATACATTTTTGAATTTAGATTTCTGGAACACTTTTCTAGATTTTTGGAGTTGGATTTCCAAAATATATTTTTGAATTTGAATTTCCATAATACTTTTCTGGATTTTTGTTTTTTTGGAGTTTTATTTTCAGAATGCAAAAAGCTTTATGGATTTCTTTTTCATAATATATTTTTCAATTTGAAAATTCTAATTCTGGAATGAAAATCAATGTTGAAAATTTCAAAATTAATTTGGTGCATATCTAAGTTCAAAATGTATGTTTGCAATCTTTTCTTTTTTTCATGTTTGCAACGAAATGTCCAAACATTTGATAAAGACGAGATCCTTGTATACCATTGTGGTGAAGATGAGATAATTCAATAGTTACTACAAAAAAATTATTAAATAATAATTAAATTTAAAAACAAAAAATAATTAATTATTATATTAACTAAATTATATATTAATTTAGAGATTAAAAAATTATTAATATATGAAGTGATTTTTATTATTAATAAAAATTTATAAAATAATTTTTAAATTGGTATCTACACTAGCTATTTAAATTTTAGTTACTAATATTTTAGATTTTAAATTAGTCTCTAAAATAGTAATAGATAGTAATTTAGACTATAAAGTAGTAAATAGCTAAAACCTTGATAACTAAGAGATTAGATACCAATTTAAAAACTATTTTATAAATTTTTATTAATAATAAAAACTACTTTAAAAATTAATAATTGTTTTAATTTATAAAATATCTCTAACTTAGTGAAATAGTAACTAAATCAAATAATAACTAATTATTTTAATTTCTAAAATTATTTTTTATTTAATAATTTTTTCAATTACTCCTTTACTTTATCTTGTTTTTCTTAGCTTTCAGTTCTGGAGGGTTCAATAATTACCACTAAGAAGTGCTTAAACATAGTAATAAATTACATGTTCAAGTATTTCTTAGGTAGTTATCATTGAATTCTCTGGAACTGAAAATAAGATTAAAGTGAAGAAACAATGGAAGATGCAGAAAATGAAGACAGTGGAGAACTCTTCATCACTCCTTCAGTCTTGTAAGGTGGAGACTCAAGGAATTTTATTTATTTTAAAATATTTAATTTAGATAATTTAATTCATTTTTTGTACATTTTATATTATTAATTTGAATAAGGTAATTTAATTTATATTATTTTTAAAATAACTGAAATATATACTAACAAATTAAAATTTTAATATTATTTAATGTGATGAAACAAATATTGAAATACATGTTTTAAAATTTAATTCACAAAGATGAAATTAATTTTAAATATAGTTATTATATATATTAATATTTTTTTCATTTTTTTTAAAAATTGAAACTATTTCTTTTAAAAGTGGGTCATCCAAACAGGCTAACTATTTGTTTGGACGGATAACTTTATAAGGATATTTTTTTTATAGAGAATATAAAATACTTTATAATAAAATATATTGTTTGGATTAGAATATTTGAAAGAAATTAAATTCTAAAAAGTGATTGAATTTTCTTTATATTGTCTTTGGATATTTTTGAATTTTTAATATGTGGGATGAAATATCTTTAATATAGAAAGTAAAAGAATAATTAAATATTTTTTTATTAATATTGATAGAATTTATTTTTTATTTAAATTGTTAAGATTATTTTGTTGTTATAATAGATAACTATTATTTCTCCCTCAATATTAATTAAAATTTTCTTGATAATGTAAAATTATGTTTCGGTGAACGTGAATTGCATATTTTCAATTAAGATTATTATATGATTATTTTTTTTTTTATCAATGTCTACAATATTCATTAACACCAATGTGATGTCTACAATGTATATTTTTATTGTAAAAACTTAATATTGTCATTACTATGACGGTATAATATGAGGCTCAGACACTTCTTTTAAATGGACGTATTCGTGACGGACACACGTATCGGTGTCGACACTCGTACGACACTCGTAAGTCTTCAATTCAAAAAATATTTGTTGGATTTTTTAAAATTTTAACACGGTTCCAACACAATTTTAAAAGGTATAAATACAATAATTTTCTAAAAACTCAAATTTATTGTATAAATTTGTATTATGATTATAAAAATAAAGAACAAATTCTTTTGAATCAGTCATAAAAAATATCTTCCTGCTCCAAAAGAATCTGAAACATGCTTTTGTACATAAATATTTATTTTCAATTTATATAATTCAAAATTATATAATATATAGATCCGTGTCCCGTGTCCAACATTTTAGAGATTATACGTATCTGTATCCGTGTCATATCAGTGTCCGTAGTACATAGATTGCTCATATCAACGGATATTTTTTTTTGTGGCACACGTAATTATTTTAAAATACTATAAATACAATCATTAAATTATATCTTAAATAATAAATGTGTTTAATGTTTATTTATTTTATTAGTATTCATTTGAGCGTTTATTTTCAAAACGGAAACACTTACAATAAATAAATATGCAACATATTTATTGTTTGAAATATTTAAAATATAATATAGTTTATTGCTACTAAAGTGATAATCTTTTTAAATAAGGAACAAAATTGTAAACAATTAATATTATGTTTCCAAAGTTAAACTGTCGTAATACTTCCGTTGCTTAAATTAATAAACATTAATATTCTAAACAGTTTTCTGAAAACAGTAATAAATAACATAAATAAATAATATAAATAATAAAAGCTTAATTATATTTCCTTTGGAATTTAAAGTAAATTCAATTTTGGTTTCATATTCTTTTTCAAAATTACTTTAGGTGTTCAATTTTTTAAAAATAATTTTTTTTCTATGCTTCAAAATTATTTGAAATTTATTTTAATCTCTCAAATTTAATATTTAAATACTTAACTTATATTTTGTATTAAATTTAATCAAATAAAATATTTTTAAAATTTAAGAACCTGAAAGTAAATTCATGTAAGGTTTAAGAACTAAAATATAATTAAGGAAATTATAATTTAGATAAATTATCTTTTCTACAAAGTATCTTTTGAAAGAAATTCATTGTAAAACGATTCAATGTTATTTTTCCCTTTTTAATTTTCCTCCTCAAAACAGAATTACCTCAATGATTTTGTCATTATACATTGAATTATATATATATATATATATATATATATATATATATATTATCATATTAAATCATTTTGAAAAAATTCGAACAACAAAATTTAATTATTTAAAAAAAGTTAGGACTACACAAAAGTTTTTAAGAAAAAGTTAGGACCAAATTCAAGTTTTTTAAAAAAAGTTGGGATGACATTAAATTTTTTAAAATTTAAAAGATAAAATTGATTTTTACCCTTTAATACAAGGATAATTAAGCTTAAATAAAAACAAAACTCTTTTGTGAAACTTTAAAAGATATAAATAATAAAAGAGTAATTAATATATTCTTATATTTCTAAAATAAAAATTAAATAGAAAGAAAAATTTGTGAAACTTTAAGGTAACAAAAAACATTAATAAAAAATAAATTTTTATAATTATAAAGAAAAAGAGAGTATGCATATTAAAACAGTGAGCGTTAAATTCTTATATAAATTAATTTGGGTTGTTAAAGTATTATTGTACTTCGATCATAACATAATAAATAATTTAGGTTTAATTAAATTTAAGTATATTATAAATTTTTATATTTTTAATTTATTTATTGTTAAAAATGTTCATTCTATGAAGTATTTAAATATATTTTTATATTTATTTAAGTATTCTTTTATTTAATTTTGTCGTCAACTAGATGATGTGATTGTTATTTTTGTTTTTTTGTCTCCAACCGACTCACTCATCTTGCCTTGTTGGTTTTTTTTTATAAAAAAAAAATTTTCATGTTAGGTATCATTATGCTACTTGACATCTCAAGGTAACAACAATCATTTGCCATCACATAAAAAAAAAATATTATTAAAAAAAGTACAAAAATATGGGAGGACTAGACCAAAACCATATGTTAACAAAAACGATACATAGGTAGACTATACCTATTAATAAAAAATTATAAGAATAGATGGAAGCCTATTATACTAATGAAAGGATTTTCTATGAATAAATTCTAAATTAACCAACTTATCAACACACGCATTCCTTTCACGAAAAATATGAGTAATCCTAAACTTGATTTTTCCACAGTAATTAAGACAAGTATTCCATCGATTACGAAACATCCAAGGAACATTTGTGTCCTAGCAGTAAATGCAACACAAACCAAGACAAAGTCACATTCCAGCCAGACATTAGTAAGTCCCCACTTTTGAGCTTCCTCCAAAGCATATATAACTCCATAAAATTCAGCAACCAAAGCAAGTCTGAACGTCAAGAAACGTAGAGAAAGCTCCAATAAACTCCCCCATACTCCCACATAAAATACCTCTACAAGTGGCAAGACCTGGATAACCCCTAACAGCTCCATCAATGTTAATTTTAACCCAGCCTGGTGAAGAAAACTCCTATTTAACCCAACCTGGTGAAGTACTTAATATAACTAAGTTTTTTTTAATAAAAACTTGATTGATAATCACCAGGAGGCAGTTAAAATTTAATTAAGTCTTAAATTTATGAATGATTATAAATATTTAGTAGTTAAAATTTAATAAGTCTTAAATTTGTGAATGATTATAAATATTTGTTACCACGTGTCATCCATGCATGAAAAAGAGAAGTAAAGTAAGTTAATTTTATATTAATGAGGGTTGAACCGTGTGTTGGAGATCTCACGTCTTTCATGTTCTGTTTGGATTGAGGAGTAAAAATGTGAGAATTTGAGTAAGTGGATGTGTGAGGATTAAGAGAGAAGCGTGAAGAAAATGAGTGTGTTTGGATTGGAGTATGTTAAAATGAAATTGTGAGAAAATATTTGTTATTACGTGTCATCCATGCATGAAAAAGAGGAGTAACGTAAGTTAATTTGTTTCGAAGATCTCACATCTCTTAGGTTTTGTTTGGATCGAGAGTGGAAGTGTGAAGATTTGGTGGAGTGGACGTGTGAGGATTTGAGAGAAAAATGTGAAGAAAGTGAGTATGTTTGAATTGGGTATCTGAGAGTAAATTTGTGAGAAAATAATTGTTACTACGTGTCATCCATGCATGAAAAGAGAAGTAAAGTAAGTTAATTTTATATTAATGAGCCGTGCGTTAGAGATCTCATGTCTCTTAGGTTCTGTTTGGATTGAGGAGTGGAAGTGTGAAAATTTGAAAGATTGGATATGTAAAGATTTGAGAGAGAAATGTGAAAAAAGTGAGTGTGTTTAGATTGTAAAAAATTTGTTTATTATAAATAATTATATATTTTTGTATTATTTTATTTTATTAAAATATTTGCGTTAGTTCTATGTATTTCAAGGGGAGAATAGATTTACTGTTCACACTTATATCCTCTCATTTTCTTCTTCACAAAACCACCATGAATTTAAATAAGTGATATATCTTCTCATCTATGCTTGTGAATAGTACATCCATAGAAACAAACAGATCCTTAAAAGTAATGATATTTCATAGTATATAAGTGGGTGCAAACTTCACTTTATAAGTCAGTTTTATAAAGTTGAGTTAGACTTAAAATTCACTTCGTGTAGGGAAAATTAGTGCTATATAAACAACCAAATACTGCTCCTTCTTCTTCATTCTCATTCTCATCTCTTGCCTCTACCATTCTCTCCATGTTCTTCAATTTCTCTTGTTTGCTCCTTCTTCTTCATTCTCAATCTCATCTCTTGCCTCTACCATTCTCTCCATGTTCTTCAATTTCTCTTGTTTTCAGTAGATTTCAGTTCCAGAGAATTCAATGTCAATTAAGAAATGGTTAAACATAATAGTAGATGGAAACTCAGCCATGGGTCCTTACTGGCCCAACATTTTCTCAGTCTGTCTCGAAAAGATTGTCAGGTGTCGAAATTGTTGATGCTCATATACCATCCATCATAATTTGCTTCATCTCATGCATGCTGCATTTTTAATCATATATGCTTGAAGAAATGTTTTAAGAGATCTTTTTTCTATTGTGTGTTTCCGGAAACTTTTTCTTACCCTTTTTTTTTTAAGAATTTTTATCTATAAAGTGCAGAACTTTTTCTTGGATTTGAGTACCATGATGAAAATTAGTCATTTTTATAAGTAAAAACCATGACTTTAACATCAGTGGGGGGAAGACGAAGGAGAATTTTTTATGACTTTTACTTAATTGAATTGCTTTGTTGATAGATATATATTAAAATTGAATTGAAGCAATGCGAATAATTTTATAAAAATATTATATTTTTATATGATGAACAACAAAATATCAAAATATATCAAAGATATACCAAATTTTCCTTTCTTTAATATTTAAAAGGTTAGTCTCCATGGCTCATTTCTATCTTAAAATTTTCTCTCTCTCTGGATGGCTTAATTTTTTTACTCAATTTAAGATTTAAATTTGTAACTCTTTGAACTGAGTTTGCTCACACATGTATCTGCATTAATTAACTAATTCTTCTATGCAGGTCCTTCTTTGAGGAGGACTCAGGAGAAGAGGTAATTTATAGTCTTTCTGTATTTGAATTTTTTTATGGTATGATCTCTTCTGTAAAAATGCACATAGTTTACAGAAATTGATTGATTTCAAAACCAAAACCATATGTCATTCCTACATCTTTGTGTTTTGGTCTGAAGGGGCACATAAATTAAATATAATATCAGAATTAAAGAAACAACTACGCTCTTCAGACGTGAAGATACGAGAGGAATGATATATTGACGATCTGTTCCAGTATATATATACTGATTGATGATATGAAGAAAGAATATTTTTCTCATTTCATTCAAAATCGGCACAGAAACAGGGTTGTATACTGGAACAGGTTGTCATTGTATTATTTCTCTGTGCAAATACAGTCTAGTTTTTCAAATCCACAAGACAAATGATCTTGCCTTTTGTTTACAGGGAGCAAATGCACAGGTAGGTCTGGTTATGTACAATGCCAACTCCAATCCAGGTATTACTTCATTTATCTTTTACTTTCAGTATATATAAGATATGCCTTGTTCAATTCAATTAATAACAACTTTGTACTAATTATTTTTGCCTTTAACCTTATCACATGTAATGTTAATTATCTGGTTCATTCCCTTAGTAACACACACATCATACATAGGATAATTTCTTTTGTTCTTATTGGAGAGACTCATTCCTCAATAAATTTTTTATACATATTGGAGCACAAATCCTAAATATGTTTCTTTGTGTCCCTTACACAGGGTTGGGAGTCCAATATATCTATTGGACAAAAGAGGTGGATGACTTTCTGGCTGTGCTACCATCATTGGTCTTCACTGGCAACAACGAAAACCAGCACACCATAGTGCAAGGTCTTGCAGAGGCCTTAGTGGTATATATATATGTTAACACATGCTTCTTTTACTCCTTATTAAGCATTGTAGTATAAAATTGGGAAATAACAATGTGCAATTGAATCATGGTCTACCCAGTTGTTTCCAAGACCGTCTAATGTCATGACAGAAAAAGAATACTACAACGAGAGAAGACATTGTATTCTTATAGCAGCTGGTGACCCTGTTCCTAGGAGAATGTCAGTCTCTGTGCCAGAGATTAATCAAGGAAGAATTTCTGGCACACAGTTGCATACTTTAAATGTTGATTTTTGTGAGATGGCAGAAATGTTTGGCCCGGTAATCTTTTGGAACTCTGTTCTTACTTGTTTTACCCAATGATAGTCTTCTATTTTTACTGACTCTGCTCTTGTTACTACATGCAGCTATCAGTATCCCTTTCAATAATATCCCCAGTACAACATCCAATTTATGAAGTGATATTCAATATGGTATAAGTTTATCTCTCATATAATTAGCATCCTTTCACTAATCTCTTATTTGTTAAGCTGGTTTAAGGTATCTATTGAATGAGATATCTAGTGGCATGTTCCATGTCAGAAAGTCCTAGTTGTGTTGCATATTTAGAACAACATGGTATTCATATATGTTTTGGTTGGTACATAACCTTTTTTTCCCTTCTTTTATAGGGAAATATTGATTCTCCACTGGAAAACACTCCCATTTCTAATATTAGAATTGGCGAGTTGAATGTTCTATTGGCAGGAAATTTTAAGGAGGCACATGATGCCCTTCGTGGGAAAAGAAGAGTAGATCCAGCCATAGAAGAAGGTTCTCTCCCTCTTTGTTTATTATCCTTCTCTTATCATTTTCTTATTAAAGTGACTTTTTTTCCTGTTTAATGTTTAGTATCAAGTTTTACCTCCTCTGACTAATTTGTATCTGTTTGTTGGCTTATAAACTAGAGAATTTTTACTACTAACTATAGCAAGCTTTACTTGTTGAAGTAATGCCATTCTTGTGAAATGAAGCATTGCATGTTATATCCTTTTTATGCTTCTTACCATTCAATGTTTGTTAGAAGTACATGTATCATTAGCAATGAACTATTATTTATCAGCATCTAAGTAGTAGAGGGAAAATTTAGCTCTTGGTTCCACTTTATCTCATATAGGTGGCCAATAAGAAAAGACTTGTCTACAAATCTCAGCTTTCTTGGCTGAACAAAACTTCAAACTATTATCTGAATTTTAATACTAACCATTATAATAAATCTTCCAACCATGTGTAGCTTACTGCTATTTTATCGTCTATAGACACTATGAAAACTTTGGAATGGATTATACTGTTTTTTAATCGTGCATTTGCAATGTGCCAAGTGATATATGAAACACCCTTCACTTCATTTAGTTTTGATATTTTCAGAAGAAGTTGCTAAGATGGTTGATGCAATGGGTGCTTCACCAGCTGATGACTCCATGTTTCTTCAGTCAAGTGGAAACATAGTTAATACTCAACCATGCTTATCACCACCAATTCTTCCATATGCTAGTACTGGTACTAGCAGGAGTAGGCGTCCACATCTTCCATTCCAGGTAGCAGAGTTTGATCGATATGGTAGACCTGTGTTTGGACCAAGAACTGGGGTTCCACCTGCACCCATAACACCCGAGTTTAATCCCCATGATTTTTGGCCTCCACAACCATCTTCTACATTTTCTCAAAACCTCGTGCAAGCATGGGAGGTACATTTTTCTTATGCTACTTTCTCTTAGATCATATTTGTTTCTAGACTGTGTACTAGTGAAGAAACAGTTAATCTTTGGTTTACAATGACATTTTCTCTTGTGCCTCTCTAGGGAACTTTGATTGGAAAAATGCAGATGAATCGCACAAACACTCAGAGAGGAAAGGTATGATAGAATCAATTAATCTCTAAAATCATCTTTCTTGGCCTAGAATTACTTTGTTAAACAAGATCAACAGTGACTTAAGTTCTGGCCTTTTAACAATCAAAGTTCTATTAATTATGGCAGTTAGTTATAATAGCTGATTTGTTCTCCTCTTTCTACCCATGAAACAGGCCCTCAGAAGAGCAACATCACTTTCCAAGTAAGTTTTCCTTCCATGTATTCTCAATCTTAAGTTTTTTGAGAAATCCTTATTGTTACATTTTTCCAATAGCTATAAATGATATCTATTTATCTCAATGTCAATGGATCTTTGATGATAATAGCAGAAATGAACAAAAAATTCTGCAGGATCACTTTCTAAATCAAAACTTGGGGCTCTAATCCATTGTTTGAATAAATAAAAATTGAATAACAGAAACCATGTCTCAACCATGATTTGGTTAAATGCAAAAATAGTGTCCAACATCACAATAATCTGCTTTTGTTGTTCATTGCAGGCTAACTAGCGAGTGGTCGAGTAGGCTAGAGATATCCTTCTATTTACCTCAGAAATCTATCGACTATACGATAACGTAATTTTATGGAACAATGTCATTGCTACTACTTAAACTATCACTTCCTTTTTTCTCGAATCTTACATATCTTCAATAACATTTAAATGCAGGATTTTTCATGGACCCATCGATTATGTTTTCTTCGACATATTGTATTTCAACAACCTAGACTTCTTCGAACATCTCACGAACAAAAACCTGGTTAGTCCATACTTATAACAACACCTATGTAGTACACAGACACTTCGATACATATAATCTCCAAAATATAAGACACAAAAACACAAATCTATATATTATATAATTGTGAATTATATAAATCGACAATAAAGATTTATGTGCACAAGTATGTCTCTGTTTTTTTTTTGTGATAGAAAGATGTTTCTCATGGCTGGATTAAAATGATTTGTTCCTTATTTTTATAATCATAATAAAAATTTATACAATTAGCTCAACTTTTTAGAAAATTAATGCATTTGTCCTTTTTAAAATTGTATTAGAATTGTCAAAGATCAAACAAATATTTTTTGAATTGGACACTTCACCGGTACATGTCCTACAAGTGTTGGTATCTGACACGTGTATCCGACACAAACACGTCTCTTAAATGGCGTGTCCGAGCTTCATAGAACACCACTGTCAAAAAACCTGTTATCTCCATTTACCAGAGCTTCATTTCCTAATCAAAAGATATCGATTGCATTGCCTTTTTATTTCAGAACTAATTATAATTTACTTTTGAGCATGAAGAGGATTCATTTTCTGCTTGGTTTTTTCCCCACTGATGTTAGATATCTCTGTGCAGTGTGCGAAAGTTAATCTCCCTTCTCAGATTTTGATCATATCTCCAACAAAAAACCGACACTACTACGTAGGAATAGTCTTCCCTGAGGTGAGTGTAATGTAAATAGGATTTCACATCATTATTCTCCTTAGGTTGTCTTATGAACATTTAGCTACACACATATGTTGTGACCTTTTGTTCTTTTTTCAATACTTTGATTTTGACTAATCAATAAATGGCAGGGTACTACATTTATTGAAAGGATTTGAGTATGCAAATGAAGAGAAGATAAAACTGCAATTTAAAGGAGCTGTTGTGGTTTTAAAAGAGCATTAAAAGGAGAGATCAAAGATATAGCAGTTTAGGGACTGTATATGGCTTTTATCTTTTATTGTTTCAATTTGTTATATAAGTTCCCTATAGAAAGTGTGTGACAGACACCTTTAACTTAGGAGCAAGTTAGTCAATTGCTGAAGTTTGATCATTTATTAGCTTTTCTATTTTAAATTTCAAGTGCATTAAATGTAAATAACCATTTGTTCACCACAATGAGGGAGCCCAGATAACTTTATTTACTCCTCAATAATATTGTATTGAGAAACTAGTCTTAACTGTTGATCAACAAAGTATCAGAATTCTTCTCATTTTTTATTTATTTCAGCATATTTCTTTAATAAAATGTACTCCCAAGCACCAATAAACTTAGAAGCCGAATAACTGGAAATAAAAGCTAATTAAGCACTAAAAGTGTGATTAGGAAATAAAAGCTAATTAAGCACTAAAAGTGTGATTAAATAAGTATTAAGCCTGCACTGATCTGACACAGAGAAAATGATACAGAGAAAAGTCCACAGAAAACTATAAATAGAAAAGGGATACCTAATGAAAGATAATAATTGTTTTAATCTTGAACTTGTAAATCGAATAATACTATGACTGGTTTATCGAATAATACTACGACTGGTTTGAGCGTTGAAGTGTTTTTGTCTACTCCTATATAGAAAAACCGAAAAAAAAAACTAAAAGATTCGGAAGTTGAAGAAGCTTAATAAGTGACTTGAAAGAACATTTTAGCATATTCCTTTAATAAAATATAAGTTGACAGAACCAAGCCCTGGAGCAATTAAGGATTGGATTGTGTTGTAAGATCAAATACTTGTAGATTTAATTTGCCTATAAATGTATTCCATTGAAGAATGTCATTTGTTGCATCCAATTCATGTGTGGTTGTGTCTATAATTGTGGTATAGTCCAAAAGCATAAGCATAGGTTTAAAGGTCTTGGAGGAGTAGGACATGAAAGTTGGCTTTCAAGCAAAATCACCAAGGGTCACATTATATCACTATTATTGTACTTCTATTTTTACTTTGAGATGTATAAGTTTTATAGATTTAATGAACAATAAGAGACTATTAATCAGAAAAATTAATTGGTTTTCTTATTAATTTATTATATATTTATCATATAATAGGTATTTAAGATAATTGTAAAAAAAATTATAATTATGTATAAGTAAATAGCTGATAAAAAAAATTTATTAGTAAATAATGTATAATGTCATCAATTTTTTCTATTAATTGAAAATCATCATTTATAAAATCAAATCCCAATTATAATTTTGGACAAATTAAAATATAAATATGAACTTAATATATACTCTTGATATATGAATTTAATATATACTCTTGATTTTCTTGGTCCAATTAAGCCAACCATAAATTATTCATAATTTCGAGTAATAATTTGGAGATTTTATCTAAAAATTCAAAAATTGATAGAATTGTACTTCATTACACTTTATGCTCCCTAATTTTTATTTTTTTTTATGTTTATGATTGAATCATTCTTTTTTGGGGTGAAAGAGGGGATATCTCGATCCGGGGAAAAAACGGGTAAATCCCATATAATAGTGTTAGATATATTTAAAAATATAATTTCATGAATTAAACTCATTCATTTTGATAAATAATTCATGAAAAAATTGAAATATAGAATCAACCAAACAAAATAATTGAGATTAAGAACACGTAACTTCATATCTTACTCAAGGAACAAACTCTTATCCAAGTCAATTTATACATCAATCAAACAAAATAATGAAATAAGGATAAATGAGATTAGCACACTCACACGATAAAAAGAATATAATAGTTTATATATAATAATTATTTTTTTTCTTTAATTGATTGCTTTTGAAGATTATGTGTTTTTTTTCTCTTACTCATCTTACAATAATATTTTTATTTATAATATAACTAGTAAGGAAATATTGGAAGAATTTTTATGAATTATATTCAATTTTATGTGATGATGATATTAAACTTTTTATGGTATGATTAGTTACTCTAGGTGCCGTCCTAGTATAGTATGATACATAGGATAATTTACCTGGTTGAGATGATAACTCTTTATGTGCTTTTTGTAAAAAAAAAATAAATCTTCATTTATTTAATTTACTAAGTTTGTATGAATCCTTTTAATCTACTAAAACAGATACAATATTTTAAAAAAAATCTTATAATTAAGTTTGGATTAGGGAGTCGATTATGTGTATGGTAGGTATTAACATTTTTAACCACTATCTTTAATTAAATATACAAAATTATAATTTTAAAATATTTATTTTTCCCTAAAAATTAAAAAAAAAATATATGTAAAAACTATTTAAAATTAATTATTTCTTATAAAGAAAAATATTTATGAAATTATTTATTTGGATTCCTTACATTTACAACAGATTAAGGATTACATAGTTCTTTTGATAAAAACTATGTGAGAGTTGATATTTTAATTTTAAAATTTTAACATTTATTAGTATTTCAATGTTTTATATTTTATAATTCATGTTATTCAAAGTGTAAGATAGTTTAAAAAAATATAAAAGTTAAATATAAGATGGCGCTTGTGATTATACGTATATTTTTAATAATTTATTTCAAGTATACTTGAATAGTATAAAAAATATATATTTCTATTGAATTTTAATATCACACACATATATATATATAATAATAATAATAATAATAATAATAATAAAAATAATAATAATAATAAAAGGTGTTAGACATAAAATTACGCATAATGCTACATATAACTAAATAACTTATTAATATATCAAAGTAATGTGAATTACATAATTATATTAGAAATTGATTAAAATTTAATTAAAAATTATAAAACTATCAAATATCTAGTATATAATTAATTAATAACAAATTTAAATTGATTTTTACATTGATCTCTAATTAGTTACCAATATTTTAATTATCAATAAAATAATATTATAGATATTAATAATTTTTTAGTTAATAATAATTATTTTTTTTCTCAAATGAATTTTCATTTAGTGATTATTTACAGAGATATTTTTCTTCTAAATAATAATATTATTTTTTATAAAAAGTTTAAATTTAATATCGTTATGGTAGAGGATAGCCTTTGTTTGCACAAAATTTCTGAAAAATTCTCTCGAAATATTTTTTTCCTGAAATTTCACGTAAGAATCTCCACTGAATTTGGGAAAAAACGCGACAAATTTCAGGTCAAACGGATGAGTATTCGCCCACGAAGAAAATCAAACAGTTTCACACACAAACAAACTATCCTTTCAGCCTTGGCAGTGATGAATAAAAAATTTATTTCCAATCTTATGGGACCAATCTGGGGCTCAAATCCTAGACAAAAATCAGTAGACACAGTGACGAATGTCTGGTAAAAATTTCAGACCAAAATACCCAAGGAGTAAGGCGTAGTAAGTCCTAGACCGAAGGTGAACAAAACTGGTTTTCCGAAAAAAAACGTCCTGGCTTTTCTCCCCCGTACTTTCTTTTTGTGATTATTTTATGGACGTGCCTCCTTACCTGGGTGCAAACAACATATGAAAGTACTTGTGTGAATTTTTTTAATGCAATACGGACCCAGAATAGAATTTCAGAAAGTAGGGCGAAATTTCACAAGTTTCGGTAGAGGATAGCCTTGGTTTGCACAAAATTTCTGAAAAATTCTCCCGAACTAGATTTTTCCTGAAATTCCACGTAAGAATCTCCACTGAATTTGGGACAAAACGTGACAAATTTCAGGTCAAACGGATGAGTATTCGCCCACGAAAAAAACAGTTTCACACACAAACGAACCTTCCTTTCGGTCCTGGCAGTGATGAATACAAAATTTATTGCCAATGTTGTGGAACGAATCTGGGGCTCAAATCTCATCCAAAACTCAGTAGACACGGTGAAGAACGTCTGGTAAGAATTTCAGACCAAAATACCCAAGGAGTAAGGCGTAGTATGTCCCAGACCGAGGGTGAACAAAACTGGTTTTCCAAAAACAAAACGTCTTGGTTTTTCTCCCCCGTACCTTATTTTTGTGATTATTTTATGGACGTGCCTCCTTACAAGGGTGCAAACAATATATGAAAGTACTTGTTTGAATTTTTTCAGCGCAATACAGATCCCATAATAAAATTTCAAAAAATAGGGCGAAATTTCACAAGTTTCGGTAGAGGATAGCCTTGGTTTGCACAAAATTTTTGAAAAATTCTCCCGAAATACTTTTTCCTGAAATTCCACATAAGAATCTCCATTGATTTTGGGACAAAACGCGACAAATTTCAGGTCAAACAGATGAGTATTCGCCCACGAAAAAAATCAAAACAGTTTCACACACAAACGAACCTTCCTATATGTCCAGGCAGTGATGAATACAAAAAGTTATTGCCAATCTTGTGGGACGAATCTGGGGCTCAAATCTCATCCAAAACTCAGTAGGCACGGTGAGGAACGTCTGGTAAAAATTTCAGACTAAAATACCTAAGGAGTAAGGCGTAGTAAGTCCCAGACCGAGGGTGAACAAAACTAGTTTTCCGAAAACAAAACGTCCTGGCGTTTCTCCCCCGCACCTTCTTTTTATGATTTTTTTATGGACGTGCCTCCTTACCTGGGTGCAAACAACATATAAAAGTACATGTGTGAATTTTTTCAGCGCAATACGAACCCATTATAAAATTTCAGAAAGTAGGGAGAAATTTCGTTGAGGATAGCCTTGGTTTGCACAAAATTTCTGAAAAATTCTCCCGAAATAGTTTTTTCCTGAAATTCCACGTAAGAATATCCACTGAATTTGGGACAAAACGCGACAAATTTTAGGTCAAACGGATGAGTATTCGCCCACGAAAAAAATAAAACAGTTTCACACACAAACGAACTTTCCTTTCAGTTCTGGCAGTGATGAATAAAAAATTTATTTCCAATCTTGTGGGACGAATCTGGGGCTCAAATCTAAGCCAAAACTCAGTAGATACGTTGAAGAATGTCTGGTAAAATTTTCAGAACAAAATAACCAAGGTGTAACGCGTAGTATGTCCCAGACCGAGGGTGAAAGAACCTGGTTTTCCGAAAACAAAACGTCCAGGCGTTTCTCCCCCGTACCTTCTTTTTGTGATTTTTTTATGGACGTGCCTCCTTACCTGGGTGCAAACAACATATGAAAGTACTTGTGTGAATTTTTTCAGCGTAATACGGACCCAGAATAAAATTTTAAAAAGTAGGGCGAAATTTCAAAAGTTTCGGTAGGATACCCTTGGTTTGCCCAAAATTTCTGAAAAATTCTCCGGAAAAAGTTTTTTCCTGCACTTTCACGTAAGAATTTCCACTTTATTTGGGACAAAACGCGACAAATTTGAGGTCAAACAGATAAGTATTCGCCCACGAAAAAAATGAAACGGTTTCACACACAAACGAACCTTCTTTTCAGTCCTGGCAGTGATGAATAAAACATTTATTGCCAATATCATGGGACTAATATGGGGCTCAAATCTCATCCAAAACTCAATAGACACGGTGAAGAACGTCTGGTAAAAATTTGAGACCAAAATACCCAAGGAGTAAGAGGTAGTAAGTCCCAGATCGAGGGTGAACAAAACTGGTTTTCCGAAAACAAAACTTCTTGGCTTTTCTCCCCCGTACCTTCTTTTTGTGATTTTTTTATGGACGTGCCTCCTTACCTGGGTGCAAACAACATATGAAAGTACTTGTGTGAATTTTTTCAGCGCAATACGAACCCAGAATAAAATTTCAGAAAGTAGGGCGAAATTTCACAAGTTTAGGTAGAGGATAGCCTTGGTTTGCAAAAAATTTTTGAAAAATTCTCTCGAAATAGTTTATTCCTAAAATTCCACGTAAGAATATCCACTGAATTTGGGACAAAACGCGACAAATTTTAGGTTTCGCCCACGAAAAAAATCAAACAGTTTCACACACAAACGAACCGTCCTTTCAGTCTTGGCAGTGATGACTAAAAAATTTATTTCCAATCTTGTGGGACGAATATGGGGCTCAAATCTAAGCCAAAACTCAGTAGACACGGTGACGAATGTCTGGTAAAATTTTCAGAACAAAATACCCAGGAAGTAAGGCGTAGTAAGTCCCAGACCGAGGGTGAAAGAACCTGGTTTTCCAAAAACAAAACGTCCAGGCGTTTCTCCCCCATACCTTCTCTTTGTGATTTTTTTATGGACGTGCCTCCTTACCTGGGTGCAAACAACATATGAAAGTACTTGTGTGAATTTTTTCAGCGCAATACGGACCCAGAATAAAAATCCAGAAAGTAGGGCGAAATTTCACAAGTTTAGGTAGAGGATAGCCTTGGTTTGCACAAAATTTCTGAAAAATTCTCCCGAAATAATTTTTTCCTGAAATTCCACGTAAGAATATCCACTGAATTTCGGACAAAACGCGACAAATTTTAGGTCAAACGGATGAGTATTCGCCCACAAAAAAAATCAAACAATTTCAAACACAAACGAACCTTCCTTTCAGTCCTGGCAGTGATGAATAAAAAATTTATTGCCAATCCTGTGGGACGAATCTGGGGCTCAAATCTTTGCCAAAAATCAGTAGACACGATGAAGAACGTCTGGTAAAAATTTCAGACCAAAATACCTAAGGAGTAAGGCGTAGTAAGTCCCAGACCGAGGGTGAACAAAACTGGTTTTCCGAAAACAAAACGTCCTGGCTTTTCTCCCCCGTATCTTCTTTTTGTGATTTTTTTATGGACGTGCCTCCTT